>Ga0123356_10003518_pt1 | contig 16378 bp, 12 predicted proteins | sample TergutEmb28metaG_2_FD_92546 | JGI IMG/M metagenome (GOLD analysis project Ga0123356, IMG submission 92546) | Embiratermes neotenicus P3 segment gut microbial communities from Petit-Saut dam, French Guiana - Emb289 P3 | ecosystem: Host-associated > Arthropoda: Insects > Digestive system > Gut ...
AGCTTGTTGAGTCTTCACTTTCAATAAAAGTAAAAAGCTCACATGATATAAATGCTCTTGCCGACAGACTGATTCTTTGCGGTTACAGCCGTTGTGAGCAGGTTGAAGGTCCCGGTCAGTTTGCCGTTCGCGGCGGTATTCTTGACTTCTTTTCACCAATTCATTCGGAGCCCGTGCGTTGCGAATTTTTCGGTGATGAAATAGATTCCATGGGTCTTTTTGATATTTCCACTCAACGCAGAACTGAAGCACTCAGCGAGGCTCGAATTGTGCCGGTCGCCGAAACCCTGCCTTCGCTTTATAGCGGTTCCGGAGGTATTGGCGTTGAAGGTCTTGTTAATGAAATTCAGGAAAACTACTCCCGTATCGAAAAGCGACGCACAACAAGCCCCGAGCTATTAAAGAATCTTTCTTCCGATATCGACAGATTGACCGGCAGGCGCAGTTTTCCTGCAGCCGACAGATATCTCGAGCTTATCTCCCCCATGACTACGGCGCTTGACTATATTGCTTCGGATTCCGTTGTAATCATCAGCCAGCCGCAAAGGGTAGAAGAACGTGCGATGGGTTTTCTGAAACTGCTTGCTGAAGATTGTGTTAACCTCCTCGAAGCGGGGGTGTTGGAAAGCAGCTTTGTAAGATTTTCTGAAGACTGGGAAGGCTTTCTCATCCGTATGGATGCCTTCCCGCTTATTATGCTCGACAGCTTCGCCGGTTCATCATATTTTGTTTCTCCCGGCAAAACACTTCACATGGATGCAAAACGACTTCCTTCATATGGAGGAAGCCTCGATACGGCGGCATCCGAAGTTGCTCATTATCTTAATTCCTCTTATAGAACGGTAATTTTATGCCAGGATAAGCGCAGGGCAGTCAGAATGCGTGAGTATCTTGAGGAACGTGGGATTTCCTCGGCTTTGGACAGTTCGCTTCAAGCTCTGCCGGATTATGGAATGTGCTTGATCTCAACAGGTGAGCTCTCTGCAGGAATGGAATATCCCGGCATCAACCTTGCAGTCATCTCGGAAGGTCAAATTATTGTACCGGCCACTCCCCGCCGGGTCATAAGAACAAAAGAAAAATCAAACCGGGAACGTCTGCAGAGTTTTTCCGACTTGTCTCCCGGCGATCTTGTAGTCCATGAACAGTACGGGATCGGACGTTTTGTAGGTTTTAACAAGCTGCGTGTAGATGATATTGATAAGGAATACATAAAAATCTCTTTTTCCGGAACAGATTCGCTTTATGTCCCCACCACACAACTTGATCTGGTGGCAAAATACATCGGTGGAGGTGAGGATTCTTCGCAAATCAAACTCTCCAAACTTGGTGGTACCGACTGGGCAAAAGCAAAAAGCCGGGCAAAAAAAGCCGCCAGGGAAATGGCAAAAGAACTTATAAAACTTTATGCAGCGCGGCAACGTGTTACAGGCCATCAGTTCCCTCCCGATACGATATGGCAAAATGAATTTGAGGATAAATTCGGATATCAGGAAACGGACGATCAATTAAAATGTACCGCTGAAATAAAGCAGGATATGGAAAAACCGATCCCGATGGATCGTTTGCTTTGCGGTGACGTCGGATATGGAAAAACAGAGGTTGCTCTGCGGGCGGTCATGAAATGTGTCCTTGGCGGTTATCAGGCAGCAATCCTTGTACCAACTACGGTACTTGCAGAGCAGCATTATATAACCTCCATAAGAAGGTTTGCGGGATATCCGTTAAATATTGAAGTCTTAAGCCGCTTCAGGACTCCGGCACAATTAAAAACTGCTCTTCGCGATATAAAGAACGGCAGTGTTGATTTTGTTATTGGTACACACAGGTTGCTCCAAAAAGATGTTGAATTTAAAAAGCTTGGTTTACTCGTTGTTGACGAAGAGCAGCGATTTGGAGTATCTCATAAGGAACGTCTTAAGTCGATCGCAAAGCAGGTCGATGTTTTGACTTTATCGGCAACCCCAATCCCCCGCACATTAAATATGGCATTATCCGGAATTCGTGACATGTCTTCGATCGAAGAGCCTCCGCAGAGCCGCAGACCCGTTCAAACATATGTGTTGGAACATGATTATAGTGTATTATGCGATGCAATTCTTCGGGAAATTTCGCGTGGTGGTCAGGTTTATTATTTACATAACCGCATCGAGAATATCGACCGTGTTGCCGGACGTTTGTCTGAGATGCTGCCGGATGTACGCCTTGCCGTTGCTCATGGCAGGATGAACGAAGACAGCCTCAGCGATGTAATGGAGCAAATGACAGCCGGAACAGTGCAGGTTCTTGTCTGTACTACGATCATTGAATCCGGTATCGATATCCCGAACGTAAACACTCTTATTGTGGAAGATGCGGATAAGCTCGGTCTTTCCCAGCTTCATCAAATCCGCGGGCGTGTGGGGCGTTCTCCGCGCCGCGCTTATGCATATCTTACTTTCCGCCGCGGAAAAGCCCTTACAGAAATCGCCGAAAAAAGATTAAGTGCGATAAGAGAATTTGCAGAGTTTAACTCAGGTTTTAAGATTGCCATGCGCGATCTTGAAATTCGCGGTGCCGGCACACTTCTCGGATCGGAGCAGTCGGGACATATGATAAGTGTCGGTTATGACATGTATTTAAAATTGCTGGAAGAAGCGGTACTGGAAGAAAAAGGTGAAAAGGCACCAAACAAGGTTGAATGTTCTGCCGATATCAGCGTTTCCGCCGGAATTCCCGAAAAGTACGTTCCTTCAGCTCAACAAAGAATGGATATTTACAGACGTATTGCTCTTATCCGCAGCGAAGAGGATAGTAACGATATTCTAACCGAGCTTATCGACAGGTATGGTGATCCCCCGGCACAAGTGCTTGCACTGACCTCGGTTGCAATGATGAGAAGCGAAGCTTCAAAGCTTGGTATAAGAGAAATCTCTCAAAAAGAGGGTTGGTTGAATCTTAAACTTTCCGATTTCAGTCTGGATAATATATCAAATCTATTTACACTCCCCGATTATAACGGCAGGGTAAAAGTCCTTGCGGGAACAGATCCTGCAATAGCATTAAAATTGACCGGAGGTCCTGTTATCGATGAAGCGGTCAAGTTTGTCAGAAGCTACGGTTATGCCATATCATCCCGTCCGTCATAAACATACAATTCCACGCGTAAATCTTGAAAGGAAATATAAATACTGATGAAACTTAAGCAAATATTCTCTCTTATTCTTTGCATATTTATACTCATTTTCTCGCTTGCCGGGTGCGCCGGCGACGAAAGCCCGCCGGAGACTGCCGATGAAATAAATCCCGACAATCCTGTCGCGGGGCCTCATGTTCATGATGAAAATTGCTATCATTCTATAGACTTTGATGCGGCAATTTCCTTTTTCCCTCCTGAAACAATCATGATGTACGCAGATACATTAACGATTACATGGGCGGATTTATACGTTTTCCTGTTTGGTATGGTATCAAATCTGGTTCATGCGTACGGATCGGATCTTGATTGGAATGAAATGTTCGACCCGGGTTCCACTCTTGCAGACGCCGTTTTGGAATATGCTACAGAAGAGGCCCTGTCCTTCATGTCTCTTTCGTACGGTGTTGGCAGTATCGGTTTAACGCTGAGCGAAGAAGATCTTGAAGAATTTAATGAAGTCCTTTTCAGTTTAATAGAGGAGTATGGCGGCAAAGAAGCCCTTGAAGAGACCCTTCGTATAAGCGGCGGTTTTTACAGTTTTGAAGTTTTTGAACGCCTATTTAAGCTCGAGTTTTCTCTTGGTTTTCTTATCAACGAGCTTTATGGTGAAGACGCTTCCTCTTTTCCCGACGAAAAAGTAGCAGCCTATGCTGCTCAAAACGGTTATATGATGGCTAAACACATCCTGCTTCAAAAAACGGAAGATGATGAAGCGGCTTTACATAAAATCGAAGATATCTTAATGCAGCTTGAAGCGCACCTGGACTCGGAAGATTTTATCGATGTGTTTACAGAGCTTATGTTTGAACACAGTGAAGATCCCGGTGGATTGATGTCTTATCCCGATGGTTATCTGTTCCAGCATAGAGACATGGTTGAGCCTTTTTCCGACGCCTGTGCCGCTCTGGAAATCGGTCAGCTCAGTGGGGTTGTTGAATCCGATTACGGATATCACATTATACTGAGGCTTCCTGTAGACTATGACAGCACCCCTATTGCATTTTCTTATGAAGGCATTTACCGTACATTGAGGCAGCATGTTGCATTTGAGGAGTTTGATGCTTTACAGCAGGAGTGGCGAACCTCCCTTAATGTAATTTTTTCTCCGGTATACCTCTCCATTGATCTTGCTGAAGTATTTAAACTGCAGTAATGCTCCGGCTTAATGATGTGATGTAATTTACATTTAGATTTGTTCTCACCTTCTGTGAAACAGGCGTTTATTCTGATAGACCGGTTCACATGTCATGTTTACGCCTAATTGCCGGAATACCGCAACATCTATCTGTGAAAGGATCACGCTTGAATGAGCTTCCGATTTTCTGAGGTTCGGCAGTTGTTCCAAAACCCTCTCTGCCACCTTATTTGTCGCTGCGTTTATGGCTAGAGCAAGTAAGACTTCATCTGTATGCAGGCGTGGATTTTCGTTTCCCAAATATCCGACCTTAAGCTTCTGTATTGGTTCAATTTCTTTAGGTGATATCAATAATACATCATCATCGATACCGGCTAAGTATTTTAACGAATTTAACAATGCCGCCGACGATGCTCCAAGCAGCGAGGATGTTCTCCCTGTTATTATTGTCCCGTTAGGAAGTTCAATGGCAACGCTTGGACTTTCTGATTCTTCCGCTTTTTTAAGAGCCGGATTCACCGGAGGTCTTTCCTCGGGTTGTATTCCCGTGTTGTTCATCAATAACTCCAGTATTGATAATGCCGATTTTTGCACTTTTCCTTTAGCGTAATCAATCTGTGTGTTAAAATAACGTCTTATGATCTCTTGCTTTGACGCTGCCGTACATATTTCATCATCTATACAAAAACCAACCATGTTTACACCCATATCGGTTGGTGAACGATACGGGCTTTCCCCCCAGATTCGTGTGAACATCGCGTTTAGAATCGGGAATACCTCTATATCCCGGTTATAGTTTACCGCAGATTCATTATATGCCTCCAGATGAAACGGGTCTATCATGTTTACATCATTGATATCCGCAGTCGCCGCTTCATAGGCAAGGTTTACCATGTGCTTAAGCGGACGGTTCCATATCGGAAATGTTTCAAATTTTGCATACCCGGCTTTTACTCCACGTTTATTTTCCTGATATAATTGTGAGAGGCAGGCTGCCATTTTGCCGCTGCCGGGTCCCGGTGCCGCAACAACAATCAGCGGTCTTGTTGTTTCTATATAATCATTATTCCCGTATCCTTCGTCACTTAGAATCAGCTGCACATTTGCAGGATAATCCGTATCGGGAATATAATGCATTATGTAAACCGTTATTCCCAGGCTTTCGAGATACTCTTTAAATGTGTTGGCGGCAGGTTGTCCTAAATACTGAGTTATGACAACGCTGCCGACATAAAGGCCGTATCTTCTTATTTCATCTATAAGTCGTAAAACATCATCGTCATATGATATGCCTGTGTCTCCGACTTCCTTGTTTGAATCAATGTTTGATGCGTTGACGACAATTACGATCTCTGCTTTTTCTGTTAATGCTTTAAGAAGCTGTATCTTGATATCCGGTTCATATCCCGGCATAGTGCGTGCTGCATGATAATCGTCAAAAAGCTTTCCGCCAAACTCCAAATAGAGTTTATTTTCAAACATTTCAATCCGTTCGAGGATCTTTTCGGACTGCAGCTTCAAGTACTTTTCTATATCAAACCCTATTGAATACACTCTTTTCTCCTATCAGCACTACTTAAATATCTTTTCATATACTAAAGGGTATTTTAATTGAACACTCGACCGTTGTCAAGCCGTGAAACCCTTGACACTCCCTCTCATTATTGGTATACTGACTTTCCTGTTAAATGAGCAGATGCTTCATCGAATCGAAAAATCAGCGCGGGTGGTGGAATTGGCAGACTCGCTAGATTCAGGTTCTAGTGTCCAATACGGACGTGCGGGTTCAAGTCCCGCTCCGCGCACCACACAGTCTCGCAAGCGAGCCCTTGAGAGAAGCTGCGCTTCTCCCTGCATTTGATTACCCGAACCCTGTCTTTCTTGAAGACGGGTTCGGGTATGTCGTGTTTTCGGTTTGTAATACAGGCACGTATCTGCACTCCTGTAATTGTTGACATTGTTTATATCAGCGTGTAGAATATAATGAGGTATGACTATTTTTGAGGTGTTTTTTATATGAAATGTTCATCATGTGGTTTTGATAATGTTATAGGTTCTTTATATTGTACCAAGTGTAACAACTCCTTAAATACCGCATCGTCGGCCGCATCCCCGTCTGCTGCTCCCGACATGAAAACCGTATCACCGTTGCCTTCTGCCGCACAGCCGGCACCTGCAGCACCTTCGGGGCAAACCGCTGTTCCTGCTCCTCCTGCATCACTTCCCGTTGTGCCCTCTGCACCCTATGCGCCACCGCCACAGTCTTCTCCGCCCGCATATCCCGCCGCAGCTTCACGCACGGCTCCACCTTATCCTTATCAGCAGTCTTCATATGTATACCCGCCATATGCTCAAAAAGAAAAGCAGCCTTTTACTATCACGGATGCATATATTGTAATAGGTTTTGTACTTGCAGTCGTCGGCGTGTTTTCATATGCATTTTTGCTTCTTCCGATAAGCATTGGTTTCTCTGTTGTGGGTTTTGTCAAAAGAACAAATTCCCGGACGCATGGATTGTCTCTTGCGGGAATTGTGGTTGGTGTTGTAGCATGCCTGATCAAGGTAGGTCTGGTGTTGAATGAACTTGGACTTATCCCCGACTGGCTAAGCGCAGGCATCTTTTAAGCACTATACCGGTATTTTATTTCCCTGATTAAATTTGAAGGAGAAGCGCCGGATGAAAACATTTATCGTCGCAATTCCGTTCTTTGATTCTAAAATGTCTGTCACCGCATATAGGCTAAATTACAGGAGCGGAAAAACTCTGCTTGGAATGATGGCGGAAGAGATGAGTATGTCTGATGCCGTCCTGACTCCCGGGCTTGATCTGGTGCAAACACTTGGTGTCGAACCTTTAACGGGCGGCTGCCCTCTGTTTATCGATATCAATGAATACCATCTGTTAATGAGGATTCCGATCCTTCTGGATATAGCTCCTGAAATGCTTGTCTGTGTGTTGTCAAACAACATAAAACCCGATGATGCTGTCATCGAAAGATGCCGTGAGTTAAATGAGCTTGGTTTTAAAATCGCAGTTGACGGATTTCTTGAAGGGCATACTCAAAATCCGTTGTTTGAACATATCCACTATATTGTTCTCGATGTCAAAGATTTTACATTGGATGAAAAGTTCACCACTACGATCAAGGCTCTGGCTCAATTAAAACACATCGTCCTGTCAAACATCCCCGATATGGATACCTTCAACTCTATAGCAGGACTCCCAAACACTGTTTATTGCGGGAGCTTTTTCAGTCAGCCGATAACAAAAGGTGCAAGTAAAATTTCTCCCATAAAAATAAACGCATTAACGCTGCTCAAACGAATTAACGAAGAAGATTTCGACCTTGGCGACATTGCCGATACGATAGGAAGGGATCCTTCCTTGTCAATATCGTTGCTGCGGTTTATAAATACCGTAATGCCGCGGCAAATCGAATCCTTAAGAAATGCCGTTGCAATACTGGGACAAAAGGAAGTAAAGCGTTGGGCAACTGCTGCCATATCCATACAGCTTGCCGATGACAAACCAAACGAAATAACAAAACTATCTCTTATTCGAGCAAGATTTGCGGAAAATCTGGCAAAAACTTTTAGTGTAGGTGTCTTTGCGCCAAGCCTGTTTATGATGGGGCTTTTTTCACTGCTGGACGTAATTCTCGAAAGACCGATGGAGGAAGCGGTAAAAGAAGTTGCTCTGGATGAGACAGTCAGAGCAGCTCTTGTAGACAAAGCCGGTGACTTCTATTATATCCTGGAGTTTATATACTCATACGAACATGCCAATTGGGATGATATCGCTATCAGAATGGTCAAGTATGATCTCAAGCTGGAAGAAATCACTCAAGCTTTTGTAGATGCGCTCGTTTGGTATAAAGCTCTTCTTGATGCCATAGAAGGTGACGAGGAGAATAAAGCATAACCTATAGTGTTTCGCAAATGTGTACAGGACTTCTTGATTGTTAAAGACATGGGTGCCGCCCATGTCTTTATTTAAACGTAATGATATGTTGGTGGTATTTAAATGACTGTAAATAAAAAAGGCATTACCATAGCTCTGTCGTGTTATGTTTTATGGGGTATTCTCCCCGCATACTGGAATCTGCTGACCGGTGTAAATCCCTTGTTTATACTGTGCTGCCGTATAGTTTTCGCTTTTCTTTTTATGATTGTTGTAATGACGGCAACCGGCAGGATCAAAGCCTTTAAAGATACGATAAAAAGTATAGAAACTATGCGATACCTTGTTCCCGCTGCACTGCTGATAACCATTAACTGGGGTCTCTATATATGGGCTGTAAATAACGGGCGGGTCCTTGACAGCAGTCTTGGATATTATATGAACCCGCTGATCGCATTTTTATTGGGTGTACTGTTATTTCGGGAAAAGTACCTTAAGCTTCAGCTTGTCGCAGTCGCATTTGCTGTTGCCGGTGTTATCATCTCATTGATCGCATTTGGCAGCTTTCCGATCGTTGCTCTTGGTCTTTCATTATCCTTTGCTGTTTATGGTGTTCTGAAGAAAAAAGCGCATGCCGATCCTGCCGCAAGTATTGCTGTCGAAAGTCTTATCGTTGCACCCTTTGCTTTGGTTTTTTCCTTTATATTCCTGTCAGACAGTATTGCAACGATCAATGTAACACAGCTGCTGCTGCTTATAGGCGGAGGTATATTAACCGCGGTTCCTCTCTTACTGTATGCCCGTGCGGTTAATGATATCCCTTTTATAATTGTCGGGTTTTTCCAGTATATAAGCCCCTCGCTTGCTTTGAGTTACGGATTGCTAACCGGTGAAATTCCCTCCGGATCACAAATTATAAGCTTTATATTCATCGGAATTGGATTGATCTTATTTAGTCTGGCTCTTTTGCAAAAAGCAAAAAAGTCTAAGTCTGTTCATAAAATGCAATAAGACCCCGGACAGCATTTTCTAAATTTCCTATGTTTATTGAAATACTGATTATCAGTTCTTGTTCATAAAATTCCAGTTTCGTTAAAAGCGGGCTTCCGCCAATATTTATACCCATTGCCTGTTCTGTTATGCTGCCGTCATCCGATTTAAATAAAGCATATACAATATTCTCTTCCATAAGAGTATAAATCGTCGGGTTTCTTGTTTTGATTTCCGCCAACATGTTATCCAGCGGCCGGATAAACGTTTGAGCTGCATACTCTTCCAACAATGGAGGATCGACAATGAACAAATCTATTTCACCCGCTGCCAGCATTGCCATTAAGCGCTGAACACCGGCCGGATTAAACTCCGAATCAAAAAACATAGAAATAAATACTTCTTTGTTTATGTTTTCAGCCACTATCTGTTCATCCAAAACCGTCTTTAGTTTATCTATCTGTTCATCTGTTGCAAAACCTGCGCTCCATGCTATAAACAAAGCGCTTCCCGGAGGCGGATTGATATACCGGGTGTTTATAAAACTCCCGAGAAGTATAAGACCCACACAAAATCCGATAATCGGGTATTTATAGTAATCCCATATATACTCCAGTTTCTTTTTAAATGTCATTTCTCGCAGCTTCTCTTTTTCTGCACGAAGCTTTTCTCTTAACGGTGCGCCGGCGGGCAGATCCATATAGCTATCTCCCTTTCAGGTATTTATGTTCATTTTGGGACAATCATCCCTTGATATGACTATTCTTTCCTACTATAATATCAATTATCATAACAGAAAACAAGGAAAGGCGGATACAACAAAGATGAAAATAGCCACACTTGCTGATTTTTTTGGAGTCGGAGTAATTGGAGGTATAAAGGAGTCGGAACGCTCAGGAGCAGAAGGAGTACAACTATATGCTTGGAATGAACTAAACCCTTTTGAAATAACCTCTGCAAAGATACACGAAATCGAAAAAGCCGCCAAAGACAGCGGACAGACCGTTACCGCTCTTTGCGGTGAACTTTCCATGGTCAGCACAGACGGGCACGGTTTGGAGAGTGCGGCGAACAATCCGTCACAAATAGAATACCTTAAACGGGTTTTTGATTTAGCTGCCGGGTTAAGCTGCAATGTTGTCACAACTCATATCGGGATCATTCCCGAAGATAAAAACAGCGCTGTTTATGCGGCTATGCAAAGTGCATGCAAAGAGATATCGGAATATGCCGCCGGCTTGGATGCATGGCTTGCTATCGAGACCGGCCCCGAGCCGATAAAACGTCTTTGCGATTTCACAGACAGTATACCCGGCGGGCGAATTGCAATAAACTATGACCCGGCAAATCTTGTCATGGTGACAAATGATGATGAAGTCAAAGGTGTCACTCTTGCAGGAAAGCGTATTGTTCATACTCACGCAAAAGACGGTATCATGAAAAAATATACCGGTCCCGAACATATATACGGAATTTTTGCGGAAGGCGGGATCGAAGCACTGGAAAATCTTGGTGATTATTTTGCCGAAACACCTCTTGGTCAGGGAAACGTACGTTGGCCTGAATATCTCTGTGCCCTGCGTGACATCGGTTACAACGGGTATCTCACCATAGAACGCGAAGTAGGCGAAAACGCCGCAGAAGACATCCGTTTAGCGGTAGGATTTTTAAGGGAGCGGTTAAAAGAGCTATAAGACAAGGGGCCAGTGTTGGTGTCGCATTTTGCGACACTTACACTGGCCCCCTGTCTTAAAATGCGACACCAACACTGGCCCCTTGTCTTATATCACTATTTCTCTGCCGGTTTCCGATGAATCATAAATCGCCTGCATGATTTGAGCGGTAATAATAACTGTATCTATATGGCTTGGCAGTTTCGCTCCTGTTTGTATCGCGTTGATAAACGCGTCTATTTCGGTTTGGAAATAAACTTCGTGTTCAGTGCCTGTATAAGAAAACTCTGTTTCTGTCAGTGCACCGTCTTTTTGGCTGTAAAGAACAAACGGGTCGCTATATTGAAGACGGATGCCTGCTTTATCACCTAAAAAGTCAATATACATCTCGTCTTCTTTGCCGACGTTTTGTGCCCACGCACCGTTGAGGGTGATGGTAGGACCTTTTGTTTTAATGATAGCTGTTACAAAATCATCTACATCATATGTCCCGTTATAATCCGGAGGGCCTGCCCACATAAAGGTGTATGTATAATCTTTCATATTTTTTCCAAGTACACAGTGCGTTTGCCCTGTCACGGTTTTTGGCATCGGATCTCCCGTACAGTACATCATTAAATCAAGAAAGTGTACTCCCCAGTCTATCAGTACTCCGCCGCCGGAAATCTCTCTGGTAGTAAACGCGCCGCCCAAACCGGGAATAGACCGGCGGCCGCGAAAGGATGCATAAACTTGATATACATTACCAAGCTCTCCGGCATCGATCATGTTTTTAATTCGATTGACACCTTGACGGTATCTGTTAACAACACCTATCGTAAGAATCTTGCCTGATTCATGGCATGCTTTTTGCATTTCCAGTGCTTCTGTATAGGTTCGCGCAGCAGGTTTTTCGCATAAAACATGCTTTCCCGCGCGTAAAAAATCTATAGAGATAGGTGCATGGACATTATTTGGTGTACAAACCGATACCGCGTCCACCGAATCGTCTTTAAGTATCTCGCGGTAATCTGTGACAGCCTTCCCGCAATTGTTTTCTTTTACTGCGGTTGAAGCCCGCTCAGGTATGATGTCGCAGAAATATTTTATCTCACATTCCTGATTTGCCATATAAGAAGGGATATGTGCGCTTGTTCCGATTGCACCGCAGCCAATCACGGCAACATTTAATTTAGCCATTTAATAACTCTCCTTTTATTCTATGTTTATCCATGAGCCGGTGTTGGAAGCTGCTTTTTTCCCGGCATCGAGCATGGACATGATTTCCATTGTATCTTCAATTTTTACCGGCGGCTCTCCTGTTTTAAAGAATTTAATAAGCTCTCCGGTAAAGGTTTTGAAAAATTCCGAATCGAATGAAAGTGTTGCACAGCTTCCGTCTTTATACCGCAGTGCTGTTGAAAACCCTACATCATAATCGAAAAAGTTAATTACAGCACTTCGATCATCGCCGAAATCGTACAACAGAGTGGGTGCTATAGCCCCGCCTGTCGCCAATACACGTTTTGCTTTACCCATCAGAATATGCAGCGGTTCAAGCATATGTATGGTGTATGTATTAAGCTCCCCGGGTCCGCGGCAATTTACCGTTACTATATCTTTTTTATTTATTGCTTGCAGTCCTGTGTCATATCTTAATGCCGAGCTGGTGAAAAATGGTGTGTCTTTTGCGTTTTCAACTATTTCTTTTGCTTCATTTAGACCGGGTGCAAATGTTTTATCTACAAATGTAGGTTTTCCCGATACAAGCGGCAGCCTGCACAAATCAACATGACGCTCCGCATTATCGGGAGAAAGAACGATTAAGCAGTCACTTTTTTCAATAACCTCTTCTTGCGAAGAGCAGAGCTCAATTCCCATCTTGTCTGCCCATGCCTTGTTTGCAAGCCCGTCTTCCCGAGGGCTGTCAACTTCTCCCCAGGCATAACAAACCATCATTTTTAAGTTTGATGCTTCAAGTATCCAATCCGGAATGTTATCTGCGTGCCACTCATGCAGATAATGATCTATAAATCCGATTTTTTTCATCTGATTGCCTCTCCTGTGAATAAAATGCTGCACGACAGCTCCGGTCTGATGGTATTGTAATACGATACACATAGTTTGGTCAAGACTTAGAAACACTAAAGGTTTATTTCATTGACATGCAAAAACAGATTCCATTCCTGTTAAATTCTTGTTATAATCCTTGTGACAATAAAAAGGGGAGATATAAACTATGAGTAAGTATTATGTAGGAATCGATTTGGGTGGTACCGATATCAAGGTTGGTGTGATTCGGGAGGATTATACAATAGCGGCTAAGCATGTTGTGCCAACGCTTTCCCATCGTCCGGCCGGGGAAGTGATTGCCGATATGGCTGCTGCCGGAAAAGCTGCTGTGGAAAAAGCGGGTGTTTCCGAAAGCGACATCAAGCATGTTGGAGTCGGGGTTCCCGGAGCCGTAAACAGCAACACAAACATAATAATCATGACTCCAAATGTCGGTTGGCGAAATATTGATTTTATTCCCATGTTTAAAAAACATTGGGACTTGCCGGTATTCCTTGGAAACGATGCAGATGCGGCTGCTCTTGCTGAAGTATATGCCGGTGCTGCAAGGGAGTATAATAATGTCATTTTGCTTACGCTGGGTACCGGTGTCGGTGGGGGTTTTGTTTTTGATAAAAAAATCTTTACCGGAAACGGCTTCGGAACCGAACCCGGACATACTATAATCGTTGTTGACGGTGAGCCTTGTAATTGCGGAGCGCGCGGATGTCTTGAAGCTTATGCATCGGTTACCGGACTGTTTCGTGAAGCGAAAAAAATCATGATTAAATATCCTGACTCCTTGTTGCACAAGCTTTGTGACAATGATTTTTCAAACATTAACGGTAAAATCATTTTTGATGCAGTTAAACAAGGTGATCCCGCCGCAAAAGTCATTGTTGATGACTATGTAAAACATCTTGGCGCAGGGATCGCAAGCCTGTGTAATGCACTGAGACCTCAGGCTGTGATTCTCGGCGGCGGAGTATGCAATGCAGGTGAACCTTTATTCGGGCCTTTGGACGGAATCGTTGATTCCTTGATTTTTAAAACAGGAGACGGCGAAAACCCGCCGATCCTTAAAGCAGAGCTTGGTAACGATGCGGGGATGATCGGAGCGGCACTGTTTGGAATAGGCGGTTAACAAGTAATAGTATGAGTATATTACATGGACAAATACACGATTTAGGCATCTGTGCGGGTGATACGGTGCTTATGCACTCTTCAATGAAAGCACTGGGAACAGATAAAACACCGGAAAGTTTTCTGCTTGAGTTAATGCATATACTCACAGATAAAGGAACGCTGCTTTTGCCGGCGTTGACATATGAAAGTGTAACTAAAGAACATCCATATTTTTCGGCATCAGAAAGCGAACCATGCATTGGGATTCTGCCCAAAACTTTTCTAAAGATGGATGGGGTCATACGAAGCATGCATCCGACACATTCTGTCTGTGCTTGGGGTGCAAGCGCTGAGACTATGACCGGGAAACATCAACACGACAACACTCCTGTCGGTCCAAATTCTCCATTTATGCTCCTTCCGGAATATAACGGGAAGATCCTGTTCGTCGGAGACATTCTTCACTCCTGTACTTTTATGCATGGTGTTGAAGAAATCGTTGATGCACCTTATGTAATGAACAATGACATGACAGAATACACACTTACGGACTCTGCGGGAAACACTTATAAAAAAGAGTACTATACACATAATTTCAAAGGCTGGGAACAGGAATACACACGAATACGTGAGATACTGACATATCCCGATATCCGCACCGGATTTATATGCGCGGCATCTTGTTTCCTTATTGACGCAGAAAAACTAAAAACCGCTGCAATCGAACGGTTTAAAAAAGATATATATGCATTTGTAAGTCCGGCAGAGGATGAGTAACAAGGTTATTCTTTAAACTTTTTTCTCTCCGCTACAGCCAGCTCATCACAACGGTTGTTGTGTTCATTATTGGCATGCCCTTTAACCCATTCAAATATTACGTTATGGGTTTCAAGAAGCGGTACAAGCTTCATCCATAAATCAAGATTTTTTACTTCACCGCCCTTGCGTTTCCAGCCTTTTTTTTGCCATGCCTCCAGCCAGCCGTTATTGATGGCATTTGCGACATATTGTGAATCGGTATGAAGCTTTACTTCACACGGCTCTTTTAATGCTTCAAGTGCTGTAATTACTGAAAAAAGCTCCATGCGGTTGTTTGTTGTGCTCTTCTCGCCGCCGCTGAGTTCCTTTTTTTTGCTTCCATACATAAGGACGGCGCCCCAGCCACCCGGCCCGGGGTTCCCACTGCATGCTCCGTCTGTATATATCGTTACACTTTTCATTGCTCCACTACTTCATCCGGAGTTACGGGCTCATCTTCTTCGTCTTCTTTTTCTGTCCGGGCTATCGAAATGACTTTTGTTTCTTCTCCGGTACGCATCAAACGAATGCCTTGGGTGGCACGTCCAATTATACTTATATCCGACGCTGCCATGCGGATGATAGTACCGTCATCTGAAATGATCATAACGTCATCATTTTCATCAACTACTTTGATGTCGGCGACTTTTCCGGTTTTTTCCGTTATAATTTGGTTTTTCCTTCCGTATCCGCCGCGATTTTGTGCTTCGCCCTCTTCTCCGCGTAAGTATTCACTCAATTCTGTTCGCTTACCGTAACCCTTTTCCGTAACTGTCAGGAGTGCACCGTTTTCTCTGGCTCGCGCTGCACCGACACAATAATCTCCTTTGCGCAGCCGGATCCCGCGTACACCTGCAGCGGCCCTGCCTGTGGGACGAACATCCGTTTCGTGGAAACAAATCGCAATCCCGTTGTATGTGGCGATCAATATCATCTGACTTCCGTCGGTATCTCTTACGGAAATAAGCTCATCATCTTCGCTTAGTGTAATTGCGCGTATACCGACATTTTTTATGTTTCTCAGTTCCATCATTTTCATACGTTTAACTGTGCCTTTTCGCGTGACCATTACAAGGTATTCATCCTCTCCGAACTCACGCATACGGATCATTGCAGAAACCTTTTCGCCGGGTTGGATAGGTAGAATATTAACTATGTTTGTTCCCCTTGCCTGTCGGCCCGATTCCGGTATTATATAACCTTTTTTTCGGTAAACTCTGCCATGATTTGTAAAAAACAGAATATAGTCGTGAGTAGATGCTGTAAACAGTGTTTCGACGTAATCTTCCTCACGCGTTGTCATTGCAGTAATTCCACGCCCGCCGCGCCTCTGTGCCTTATATGTGTTTGCAGGTAATCTTTTTATATACCCCGCATGAGTAAGCGTATAGACACATTCTTCTTCGTCTATCAAATCTTCAATATCGATTTCATCTTCAATCAATGCTATCTCGGTACGCCGTTCATCACTGAATTTATCACGGATTTCTGTCAGTTCCTCTTTAAGCACTTCATCAAGTTTTTCCTGACTGTCAAGCAGCATCAGG
>Ga0123356_10003519_pt1 | contig 16375 bp, 13 predicted proteins | sample TergutEmb28metaG_2_FD_92546 | JGI IMG/M metagenome (GOLD analysis project Ga0123356, IMG submission 92546) | Embiratermes neotenicus P3 segment gut microbial communities from Petit-Saut dam, French Guiana - Emb289 P3 | ecosystem: Host-associated > Arthropoda: Insects > Digestive system > Gut ...
GCTAGCAGAAATAATGTAGTAATGTTTACCGCATGGGATTTAGATGAAGGTATTGAATCGGACAGAACATTTTTTAATACATACAGAAATTTCCAAAATATGGATTTTACTATACCGGCGAACTATCAAACATTCCGTAATACTGTTGATGTTCAAAGTTTTATCGATTATTTTGCCGCGCAGATATATATGCATAACTGGGATTGGCCTCAGAATAATTTCCGGATGTGGAGGGTCAGAACTCCGGAGTCCGGCAGTAACCCATACGGTGACGGTAAATGGCGTTTTATGATGTACGATACCGACATTGCATCTGGTATTTATGATGACGGCAGTATTACTGGTCATGGCGATGGAATAGATACTTTTGCGAGAATGCTTAAAAAAGCCGATGATGAGGATCATCATAACGCAAAAATATTCAGAAACTTAATTAAGAACAATGATTTTTCCCGGCAGTTTGTAATGACAATGATGGACTTGTACAATGTAAATTTTGAATATGATTCTTTGGTTAGAAAATTGGATGAAATGGCAGCTATATACAGACCTCTAATGCCGGCAAATTACGCCAGATTCGGCATAGCATGGAAACCATTTGACAGCTGGATAAATGATATAAAATCATTCTTTTGGAATATGAGAAGCGCAATGACAGAAGTTTATTTGCCAACATATTTTAGTCATACTGGTATCTCCGTTAGTAATTTATCCAATGTTACTTTGATAACATCAGACAGCGGAGGTTCTGTACCTAACGCATCCATTAGAATTAATACAACAACTCCGGATATTTCTTCCGGAAGATGGACAGGAAAATATTATTCCAATATGCCTGTTACCGTAACAGCGGCTGTTCCTGCCGGTTATAGATTTTTAAGCTGGACAGTTATAGGAGGCAGCGCGGCGAATCCATCATCTTTAACTACAGAAGTTACATTTACCGGTGATGTAACAATAACGGCAAATTATGAACTTTTATCAAGCGGTATTACACTCAGCGGAAATCTTACAGTCGCCGATAACACAAATGTAAACTTTGTTAGACTCGTTCTTGTTAATGCGGCAGGAAGCTGGAGAAGAGATGTAAATATTCCTTTAACAGGAAACTCCGCAGAGTGGTCAACAACGATTTTACCGTTTAGTTCTTCTACACAAATTTCTTTCCGGATAGAAGGTTATGAAACACAAACCAGCAATGAACCATTGTTTGTAATTAATGATTTGGGTATTAACAGGAATGTTCATGTTTCCAGTATAAGCGGTATTGATATAGGAATAATCAAATTAAGCGGTTCGATTAATCTGGCTGCGGCTCCGCCTTTCCTGCGTTATGTAGGAATACGCATTATGTCCGGCGAAAAAATTCTTGGTCAAACAATTATTCCAAGAACAGACAGCGCTATGAATTGGTTAATGTATGTTCCTTCTCAGGCGGTTAGTACAACTATTACATGGAACTTCTACGGTTTTAATACATCTTACTGGGATGCGAATACTACAATGGTAAAAGAAAATTTTAATGTTGGGCAGTCATCGATTCATAATACATCAATTTCCGGTATTAATGTTAATAATTTAGCGTTAACTAATCCTCCTTTAGTAATTGATTGGAGAGGTACATCGGCGCAATCGCCTGCTGTGATTAGTCATACTGTTTCCGGCAATGAATACAGGATTGTTTCATCGTCTACAAGTTCAGAGGGCTGGCATTCAAACGCGAGGTTTAGGTTTACGAGAGAACCAAACGCCCGTTATATTTACACCTTTTATGCCAGAACTGAAACCGGAACCGGAAATAGAACAGTTGGCACTCAGCAATATTGGAATGGTGATACTAATCAATGGATGGGTCAAAATATTGCGCTTACAGAAACCAAACAATTGTTTACCATTTACGGCAATCAATTACCTCCCGGCGGTGATGTTGACTTCTATTTCCATTTTGGAACTATAACAGGAACCTTCTATATAAGTGACTTCACTGTTATAAAATATTAAGTAGTGTTTGTTTTTAACATTATGGCTGTCCGGTAAACGGGCAGCTTTTTTTAACGTGCCTGGTGTTTTGTATAATGGTCTGCAAGACAAGCTGTTTGCATCGCCTCAAACGGTATTCTGTCTGTGTTTTCCCATTTAAAGTAATCATAACTTGTTGTAAACGCGGTAATAGCAATCGGATAATACTCGAGTGTATATATGGGATTGAAAAACTGTAACGCTAATTTTTCGCGCAGCGGAATTTTTATATAATGCCAATCGACAATAAGCGTCAGAAGAGTGAAGACAAACAGAGAAGCATATATAAATGAAAACGGAATTAATGCCATACGCAGCGCTTCCGCAAGGCTGACCGCGTTACCGAAAAGTGAAAAACCAACGGCGGTGATGCCGAATATTATCGCTATTGCGGAAACGACAAAGAACGCGCCCAAGGGATATGCGCCGTATAAAAAATCAAAGCTCCGCCACCTTATACCGCTTGAAAATATTTGTTTGACAATTTTTTTGCGGTACTGCCGCTGGCATTGAGTATAACCTTTAATCCAGCGCATTTTGCGTTTAAACGCCGTTTTTGCATCGGTTGCTTCCTCGGTATAAACTTTTGCGTGTGAATAATACATTGATGTCCAGCCCTTTAAAATAGCATCGGCGGTCATTTCATAATCTTCGGTAAGGCTTCGGTAAGGCCAGCCGTTATTTTCTTTTATTACATCCGCGCGCACCATCAAACCCGTGCCAATTATTGTGATAGATATACCAAAAACATTGCGGCCCCGGTTTCCAAGTTCGTCCAACTGCGTCCATGTCAGGGCGGTGCAGTTTGAAATAAACGAGCGTGAATCGCGGCGGCGGTTTTCCCAATTCTTAACAAGCTTTTTGCCGCAGATAATCTGTTTGCCGCTGCTAAGCGCATTGTTCATTTCTTCCAGCAAATCGGGCGCGGCAAGGTTGTCCGCGTCTACTATCAAAAACGCATCGTACTTGTCTGGGGTTTCGGTTAATATTTTTTTTAGAACACCATCTAGCGCTTCGCCCTTACTGGTTTGTTCGCTTACTATGGTAACATAAGCGCGTTCATAGGCAGCGGCGATTTCCATTGTGGGGTCTGCTTCGTCAGCGATAACAATATGCATATCGAAATACTGCGGATCATAAGTTTGAGCGGTAAGTGAATTAAGACAATGACTAATAACCGTACTTTCGTTCCTGGCGGGAATGATGACAGCGATTTTATTCTTTTTGGGATTGATAAGCCTTTTTTGCTTTATAAAGGGGATAAAATAATAGATGATTCGCGGTAAATATACCGCTAGCGCTGCAATGCAAAACCAAAGATAAATTTTTAAAGCCAATTCTGTTGCGTATTCCATAATATTCTCCATGATTTTTCACCGATGCGCGTCTTGTCTCAGTGATTCGGCACTTTATTGAGAGCCTCCAATAAATGTTCTGCGACAACCCTTGCGCCGGATGTATCGTTGCAGCCTAACGCGTTGTGAGAAAACTTTTTTAACAGTTCATAGTCGTTTTTAAAAAGCAGGTCTAAAATATTGTTTAATTCTTTGGGAGAGCCGCATTTTAAACCATATCCATTTTCAACTATGTATTGATAGTTTTTCTCCTCCTGTCCGGGAATATGTCCTGTAATTATAACCGGAACGCACATTTTTACAGCTTCCAAAATCATATTGGGACCGGCTTTTGCGATTATCACATCGGCATTAGACAACCTATTGTCCATATCAAAAACGTAACCATGCACAGTGACGTTTTTTACGTTTAAAAGTTTTTCATCAAGGTATTCTTTGAGCTTTTTGTTGCTTCCTGTAATAACAGTTAATTTTACATTGTACTTTAGTGTTGTTAATATAAATTCTAAAGTTACTTTATCGCGTTTTAAACTGGGGCTGACCATCAAAACGTCAGGAACTGAAATTTCTGTTTTGGGACTTTTGTTTATCTTATCAAACTTTTCATTTATGGGAAAACCGGAATGAACGAGTCTTTCCTTTTTGAAACCTCTTTTTAAAAGAAAATCATACATTTGAGCTGTTGGCACAAAGGTTACAGCGCATTTTTTCTCATGCCAAAGGCGTGAATGTTTAACCAGGTCTATAATACAGGTATAAAACGGAATGGCTGATTTCATTCTTTTAAGGCATATAGCGATACTTCCGACAAAACATGGGTGGACTGATAAAATAATATCGGGTTTATAATCATTAATCAATTTATTAAAACCTTTATAAATAGGCTTGGAAAGAATAAAATTGGAAACTCCCCTGAAAATAGATGTGAACTCAAAAAATAATTTCCAAAAAAATCTATAACGTGTAGTAAATGAAATATAACCCTTATCCTCGCCGTTGTATCCGGGGAAAAATCCAAGAGCGTCATACGCGAGAACATCCGTGTTTGGGTTTAACTTAAGAAGCGCATTTTTTATGGCATCAGAACTGCTCTTGTGCCCGCCTCCCTTTCCGGAGGATAAAATCAGGATTTTTTTCATTTGGTTTTATTATTTCTTTTCATCAGCATCTTTTGGATTAGGGCTCTCTGAATTCCATCCATCTTTTGTACCCTTTACAAGCGCTCCAACCCATGAACCAACTGCTCTGCCAACTCCGCCTAAGGCATTACTTGTCCCGGAGACCATCTTTGCTCTTCTCTCGTCATTTAGTTCTTCCTGCTGCTGTGTATTTTGCTGCTGTTGTTGTTCAACTTTTTCTCCGCACGAGGAGCAAAAGGCAGCGCCGTTTCGAAGTTTTAAACCGCATTTATGACAATTCATATTAAATTATCTCCTTAAACTATAGTGTCGTCCATAAAGTAACCGACTTTATGGACAGACACTAATTATACATGTTTTTGTAAAAATTTTTCAATTACTTTATCGTATTCCGCCGCTTGGGAAGACCTGACATGAGAGTGCCTGCCCTCAGGGAAAAAATAAATCTCCTTGTATTTTGACGCGCATGTTTCAAATAGATCCTCGCATTTTGGTTTAACACAGAACAAATCCTTGGCGCTCCAAATAAACAGAATAGGTATGTCGATATCTTTTATATATTTAATCGGATTTTCCTCAAAAAACCTGACCTTTGCCAGTATACGCGCAAGGAAGAAAACAATGTACAGTATGGGAAATGGGCGCTTTTTAAACATTTCAAAGTGCTTCTTGAATATTTCAAAATTAGTATGAAATAATCCGTCGGTAACTATCCTTTTTATTAAATTGCTGCCTTGATTTTTTAATTTGACATGTGTATAAACAGCTGCCGCGCCGCCGACACATATGCCGTGAAGCGTAAAATCATGTATATTATATTTTTCGCTTATCAGTTTAATCCAAACAACTAAATCGTTACTTTCCTTTATGCCTGCCGTTCGGTATTTCCCGTCACTAAGACCATGCGCTCTTATATCAATTACTAAAATATTGTAACCGTTTTTGGCGTAAACATCGGCAAAATAGTAGGAATAGAGAAGCGATTCCGTCCTTCCCTGCAATATTACAGCGCATTTATCAAACCCAAAATTGATATATTCACCGTATAAATTCAAACCTTCGTTTATTATGTGCAGTTCATCTGTTTTATCCTTAAATTGTTCGGACCAAGTTATTCCTTCGGCAAACATGCGCATTTGCTGTTCGTCTTTTTTATTGGTACATTCTCTTGTTCTTTTTTTTCTTGGGTTACGGTATATTGTGTTATAAAAAACCAGAATGAATATTAAACAGAACATTATAATACCGCTCGCAGCCAAAAAAACAGCGGTTATAATACCGGCAATAATCCAGGGATTATCCAATGAAGTAATTAATGTAATCATAACTTGCTTATTATATCATTAATGGTTTCTTTTTCGAACTTCAAGTCTGTTATTTCTGTTCCAAAATAAAATGCGGCAATAAGTCCGGGGCCCACATTTATTCCGCTCGTTGGCTGTACATTGCAAACAATAACTTCTTTTGGTTTAACATTTTCCCGAATCATTGCTGCTAAAATATTTGCCTGTTCTCTTCTTGCGGAATGAGCGACAAAAATAATTTGTTCATTTGCGGATTTAATTGTTTTCTTAATATATTCGACAGCCGCTTTGTGCGATTTTTTATAACCGCTAACCTTCGCCAATGGCGTTACCATACCGTCAGCGTCGAAATCACCCATTGCTTTTACCCCTGCAATGGTTCCAAAAAACGCCTTTGAATGTGAAATTCTTCCCTTTGACGCTACCCAAAACAAGTCATCGACCGATCCCATTTGGTGCATAGTTCTTTTGATTTTTTCCAGCTTTTCTGCATTTTGTTCTATTGTTAAACCTTCCGCGCGAAAGCCGCATGCTTTGATGGTCAAAAGTCCGATAGCTATCGAATACTTCATTGAATCTACGACAAATACTTTTCGTTCGGGGTATTTTTCACACACAATTTCTTTGGCGCGTAACAATAGGTTGTACATTACGCTAAGCTTACTCGACAAGCATAATGCCAAAATATCTTTTCCCTGCTGTAAAAATGTTTCAAAATAAGAAACAATTTCCTCGATACTCAACGGAGCTGTTTTGTATCCGTTTTTGTTTGCCTTTAGCGACGCATAAAAAGCATCGAGCTCGGCATCGCTTAAATCCAGCCTTACCTCGACATCGTCTGCTTCCGGGGTGCTCATATAACCTTTCAGGTATCCGTCGACTTCAAATCGATCCCTGAGATCGGAAGTCAAATCACTGGCTATGTCTGCGAAAATTGCATAAGTGTACTTCATAATTCCTCCTATATTTTTAATGTTACTCTATTTGCAAAGTCCAGGCAATTGTTATTTACCAAACTGTATCCGCCGTGCCCAAGACATGATTTTGCGTATTTTTCTATATCGTCCGCCTTTCTGATAAATCTTTTTTCGCTTTTTTTAAGAACGCGTACTTCTGGGATTTTAGCGCCGCAAAACTCACTCAAAGAAACAGAATTGACTGTTACATTTTCACCGGCCCTGTTTACAGCATGGCCAAATTGAATAACCTCGTTGGCATTTAGATATATGCCATAATGGTAATGAGAGCCGGCTGAAATGCGGATTACATCGCCGATTTTCATCGAAATAAACTCATACTTATTGGAGAACCTTTCCGCTTTTTTTCTTTTTAATTTATAAAAAAGCATTAAAAATTTATTGCTTATTTCATCATTTATTTCTATTAATTTTTCTTTTGTCAGCTCTGCGCCTGAATAGCTTGATAGATCTATGCTGTTTCCAATCATTAAATGTACTCTTGTAAAAAGCCCATAATTAAAATCGTTAACAATCGGAACGATCTTTGCTCCGGTTTTAACTGCAAGTATTATATATCCTGCGGCAAATTCCGAAGGTTCGTATGTAAACTTAAAGCCGCCCTCAGGAAAAATCATAATGGCTCTGTCTTTTACGGTTATCCTTTTGCTTTTTTCTATAAAATCAATTTTATCAATAAAAACTCCGCCTGCAATTTTAATTAAAAGTTTTACTATTTTTCGTTTGTTTTTATACCAATCGATAACCAGAAAGTGTAATCTTTTAAAATAAAACCTAACCGCGATAACAATACCGTCCATAAAAGAACGATGATTAGAAATAATTATAGCGCTGCCTTTAATTCGTTTATTTTGCCTGTTATCATCCTCATAATAAGTTTTTGTCTTAAACATAAACACCCAGAGGAGCAGCATCTGTAACATTCCAATATAATAAAAAATTAAACTCATAAGAGTACTTCCATTATATGTTTGTAAAAACACTCCGGAGTGCGCAGATTTCGGTTTTTTTCAAGGTTAATTTGTATGTTAAATATACTTTCAAGCTCGTGTATCAGCATAAAATAATCAAGACTTGTCCCGCCCAAATCCAAAAAGAAATCCGAGGAATGTTGAACTTCCATGTCTGTATTTGCAACAGTTTTAAATACATCTTTAATTAACAGCATTGTGGCATCGTTCGTCGTATCATTTGATCCTTTATTGCCGTCATATAGCTCTTTGTAGCCTTTCAAAATAATTTCGCCTTCGCCTATTCTTCGCCTTAAAAGCGCGCGCGAAACCTTAATCGCATTTGGGTTTGCAATTGGTTGATGCGTTACAAAAATATCGTTAATATACTGGCCGTAGGTAATTTTTACCAAAGATTTTTTTATATTTTCTATCTCATTGTTTATTATTGTGCCCGGCATCTTTTCGCCAAACTCCAAAACAATAGAAAGCTTTCCGTCCAGTTCTAAGATGCAAAATCTGTTTGCATTTTTTACCTTTAACTCGTTTTCAATTGTATCAGGGCTTATATTTTCTCCGTTTTCGCCGATAAAAAGATCGCTCTTTCGTCCGGTTATATAATGCCGTCCGTTAACAGTTTTTATTATATCGTTTGTTTTTATATTATTAAAACCGCTGGAATTCCGAAAGAGCTCTATTTCGTCTTTCAGTGTGATAATCTTTTTACAGATAGAATTGCCGGATACAATCAGAGTTCCATCATCGTCATATTCGTAGTTAACGCTTTTAAAGGGATTTCCAATAGAGCCGTCAGTTCTAAGGCTTATTTTCTTCGCAAGATTAGCGCCTGAAATCGCCGTTTCTGTCGTTCCATAACCGTTAAAAAGCGGATAACCAATGCAGTTTATTATTTTCAGCGCCTCGCGGTCTATATATGCGCCGCCAGAAATCATAAACCTTGGCGATACTCCGAACGAAGCTGCGAGAACTTCTTTAAAAAGTTTTTTAGAAATTGAGACACCCAATGAAGGAAAAATGTTTTGCAAAGCAAAAGAAAGTTTTATTCCCTTTTGGAACTTCTTCTTTCTCTTTTCACTTTCCTGAGAAATACCGTTCATTATTCCTTTATATAATTTGTGGAAAAGAATCGGAGGCGCGAAAATATGCGTCACTTTGTGTCTGTTTATTGTTCCCCTTATAGTGTCCGGGGAGTTATCTTTAAGAAAAACCATTGTGCGTCCGAAGAAAGCAAACCAAAAGTAACTAACCATTATTCCAAAAATGTGGAATAACGGCAGAATCACAGCAATTTTAATTCTTCTTTGGTAGTCGTTCATCAGCCAATTATTTGTTCTTAATATATCCTGAGCATTCAATATTTGATTTGCAACAGTTTCGCCGTCAAATATGCAAATTTTTGCTTCAAGCCCTGTTAAGGTAGAGGAAAGCGCAAATTCGTTATGCCAAAATTCATCAGTAATTTGCAGGTCTTTTTTATCATAAGTTTCTATATTTACAACTGTAAAATCGGTATAATCGGCTGCACCTGTTATTATCAGCCTGACATTAATCCTTTTAAGGAGTTTCATTCTAAGGTCTGACGGGTAAAACGAATTAACCAGATACGGCTTGTTCCCGCTCATTAAAACTCCCCAAAACGCAATTAAAAAATTTGGCGTATTGCCAAGATCAATGCCAATATATTCCCCAGCTGCATCCGGGTAGGTATGCTTTATATACGCCGCAAATGACCTTATTTCTAAATCAAACGCTTTGTAGGTTACTGCATCAATTTCGTAATCAACAAGTCTTTCATACGCGAAAAGATCGCTATGTGAAAATATAACTTTATAAATGTCCTTTAACGTTCTGCCGGATTTTAATAATGCGCCAATATCTTTTTTAACGGTTTTTTTATAGTTTTCCATTAATTCCGATTGCCTCCTTAATATGCTCCTATAATAAAATCCGAGTCCGTTTGCTGGCCGTCAAAGTAAGCAAACTCTACATTGCAATTTTTCTCAAAATGCGCACGAATACTCTTTATATCTTCTGGTTTGCTGTATTTTCCGCCAAATACAACAACTGTTGAATATGGTTCTAAGACCTTTTCGTTTGCAACTTTATTCAACATCGTTGTTATGTCGTCCGTAGTATAAATGCTTGTTTGAAAAACCCGCTGCCTTTTCAGGTTTTCAAGCGATTTAATAATATTTTTGAATTCATCAGCAAAAACCAATGACGAAAGCGTAAAAAATGTTTTTGACAAACTGTCACAATCTGCAACATAAACATTTTGAAGACTTGAAAACCACTTGATTCTTCCGAGTCTATCGCGTGTTTCCTTGTCATTGGCAAAGATAAGCAGGTTTTCTTTTAAAAAATCGCTAATCAGCATTTTTAATTCATCTTCACTGGGATAATGACCGTTGGGAACACAGAAGGCAACATCTGCACCCAACTGCTCTAAAGCTGTTGCATTGCCTTCGCCGTTTGTAAATGCGACAACGGCAAAACCTTCGTGCTTTCGCAGTTTTAGTCTTTCAAATTCTTCTGTATTGAAAAGGTCATCAACTTTCCTTACGGCAATATCGCCGTATTTGGAAAATTGATCCATTACTTCTCTCGGCTCGTTGGTGTGTATATGTACTTTTAAAAGGTTTTCGTCCATTGCAACAACAATCGAATCCCCTCTTTTTATAAGCAAGTTAATAAAATAATCTTTGCTTTTTACCTCGCGCAGCCTTAAAACAAATTCTGTACAATACCGGAAAAACGAAACGTTTTTAACAAAAGCTGAAATACGTTTAGGCAGCAGTTCACTTTGCTCGCAGTTAAAATGCGGTAATTCATCATGAAGAGCTTTTTTCATTCCGTCAAAGATGAGGTAAAGCCCCAATGCACCGCTGTCTACAACGTTGTTTTCACGCAGTAAGTCCATCTGTTTAATTGTTTCCTGCACACACAGGAACATATCTTCAACAAGGATATCAAAAAAATCTATTATGGATGTTTTGTCATTTATTTTAGGCAGTGTTTTTTTAATTCCTTCGCGCATTACCGTCAGCATAGTACCCTCGGCAGGACGGATAACCGCTCTGTAAGGCACCTCATAAGCATATTGCAAAGCGCTGATTAAATCGGAAATTGAAACGGGTTCTTTGTCTTTTATGTGATTGTAGATTCCCAAAAAATACTGTGATAAAATAAAACCCGAGTTACCCCTGGAACCAAGCAGCATACCGTTTACAAAAGCCGAAAACACACCGTGAAACGAAGTTTCGCTGTTAAACGCATCCACACCTTTTTTAAAAGTTTTTATCATGTTTGTGCCGGTATCATTATCCGACACCGGAAAAACATTCAGGTCGTTTAAATAGCTTTTGTTATGCGAAAGACCGGTGAACCCGCTAAGCAGCATTTTTCGCAATAATACGCCGTCTATTGTGTTTTCACACTCCATCTTATCCTCTGATGCCGTCACTCTTTTTTATAATTTCCGAGTCAGCTAAGTCTTCTTTGTCGGGAATATAATTACTATCAAATATTTTTCCTATAGTTTTTGTATCATAACTTTTCGGCATTAAAAACGCTGCGCAAAAAGCAACGAAGCTTAAAAACGCTACAATGAATGGAGCAATGAAACCGCCGAGCGGTATGTTGTCGTACATAATGCCGTCAGCTCCTATCATTGCTGTATTTACATAGATTTTATCAAGGCTTCTTAACGTTGTGGCAAGAATCCCTGTTGCGATTGCACCCGCTGTTCCGATTACAATACCTTGCCCTGCAAAATACATTACGCTGTTTCTGCGCTTAACAACTTTAAGTTCAACCGCGGCAACCTGAGAGGGAATCATAAGAACCATCATAAAAAACGCGCCTATCGAGAAACTTGAAGTTGTGGCGCCTATTGCGTTTATAATTATACGCGGAAGAATCGAATTAGGTAAGAACAATCCAGAACCCAGCGAAAAACATAAAATACCAGCAGCAAATGATAAAAGTGAAACCTGAAGCGCAAACCTGATCCCTTTTTTCTTCATAATCTTGTTATAGAAATAAAGCATAATAGGGACTGGTCCAAATGCGGCGGCGTTAAGTAATGCAGCATATTGCGGAGTAAGCAGTAAAACTCCCGATATTAATTCATTCTGCATAGTAAGGAATAATTGCAGTCCTGTATAATAAATAAAAACAACTAACATCCATGGCCAGAACGCTTTGTTTGTAATAACAAACTTCAGGCTTGATATTATTTTAGGGGTATTATCCGGAGCTTCTTGTTTTGCGGACATTTCCTGTTCTGTCTCAGAAGATATACCCGTGTTTAAATTAGTATCTTTTTGTCCCTTTGACATTAATACAGGTATAAACAGAGTTAAAATAAACGGAGTTGACATTAAAATAAGATGCATAATATTCAGTCCTGTGCCTGCTAATGTCGATAAAATGAGCGGGATTAATGCATAAGCTAAAGCATATTGAACCGTATCGATAAAGGACTTGAAAAAAGAAACCCTTGCCCGCTGCGCACAATCTTTACATATGCTGGAAAGGCCGCTGTAAAACGCAACCATAGCTAATGTATAAGCGGTGAAGAAAACAATCAGTACTCCAAAAAACCAAAATGTGTTAAGAATACTGTTAGGTGCTAAAGTCAAAGGTATGCAAAGAGCAGCGACACTGGCTGTCAAAGGAACAATCGCGATTAGAATAGGCAGTCTTAAACGTGTGTACTTGTTTTTCATTCCATCAAGCTTTGAAGCAAGCGGAACCGTTATAAGCGCGTCAAATATGCGCGATATTGTGAACAATATACCAAAGATAGCGGTAAAAACTATAGGATCAAAACTGCCGTTTGGCTGCGACCATGCCCAAAGTTCCTTGTTTACCTCTAAATTCCGCGGATCTACAGCGCTAGTAAAATAAGCCATAAGCATTGTAAAAATAATGTTAGGCCCGAAAACGCTGAGTGCATAAAGAAATTCCCTTCTCTTGTTTGTTAACATTTTTTTCCTCTCTTTTTATATTCTCTTTTTAATTTAATAAGCATGTTTACTCTTGCTATCCTTTCAAACAAACTAAAAATATGTTTTCCCAGTATAAGTTTTACTCCTTTTGCAAATTTTTGCCCTATAAGCTTTCCCGTGGAGTGCCATGTCGCCGAATAGTGATGTTCCGCCATAGTGTTTTCTGTTATTTTAGTTCTGCGGGTAATATAATTTTTGGGGAAAAAATAATCGGTGGATAGAAGCTTTGCATTATCTTCAATTTTTATTGTTTTTCCGTTAAGTTTAATACCGTAAAGCCTTTTGATTACTGCGCTGAAATTAAATACGCACAGCATATTTGAGCTTAACTCATTGCAGGGTGAGAGATACCTCTCATACACCTCACGCATTATTCTGTGTCCTCTCTTCGCGCCCAAGACAGCGCAGCCAAACCAGAGATCTGTTTCATACCCGATAAAAAAATCGTTTTCGGCGGCCAGTTCGTCAAGCGGCTTAAAAAGCTCAATGTCGGTATCCAGATAAACGCCGCCGTGATTAAGTAAAACCCAGCTTCGTATAACATCGGCGGCGAGCGAGTAGTTTTTTTGTTCGATTGCGAGTTTTACCCAATCGTTACTTTCGCAGTCAAAATTTTCTTCATTCCACTTAAAAATATCCCATTCAGGATGAAGCAACCCCCAATTTTCAATGAAGGCAGCATGTCTTTCTGGCACTTCATTGTTTCCAAGCCAAACATAGTGGATTGTTTTTTCTATCATCTACAGCCTCTTTTATGTACCTGGAGTCTTTACCCCTCAAAAAATTAAATGATCCTATATTGTTTTTTTATATAATCAAAAGTTTTTTCCATTGATTCCTGCATAACAATAGCTAAGTCATTAGAAAATTGACTTAATATAGCATTACTGGAGTTAACTTCATCCTGAATACAATGCTCATGCTCTTCTTTTTGTGGTTTTAAGAGCTCAAAAGCATCAATTTCAAAGGCTAACGCCAATTTTGCCAATGTTTGAGCAGATATCCAGGTGTTTCCAGCCTCAATATCAGCTAAAAAGTTCGTAGAAATATTAATTTTCGCTGCTAATTGGAATTGTGACCAGTTTCTACGATGGCGGTATTTCTTGATATTACTACGTAGAGTATCTTTTATAGCTTGTTCTTCTGGAGTTACCTGCTTTGCCACTTTATTTTGTAGTTTGACCATAATATAAAGGTTAAACTATCCGATAAAAGGAGTATGTCAACTATTGACAAAAGGAGTGGTTATATTAAGATAATATATTATGTAAGTTTTCCGTATGGAAAATAAAATTACATAGGAGTTGTCAGTGCGTCATTATTTAATGTTTTTGTCAGGGTAGGATGATTTTTTTATAACAAAAGGATAAAATAACTAATTATGACAAATAACCGTTTGGAAATGAAAATTGAAAACAGAGAAAAAATGCGGGATGGAAATGGTATTGCAACTATAACACATCTGGTAAATTGTGAAAATGAAAAGAATGTCCGTCTGATTGCGGAAGTAACTCTTCCGCCCGGAGCGTCTGTTGGTGAGCATAACCATGAATCTGAAACCGAGTATTTTTTATTTATTTCCGGCAGCGGTCTTGTAAACGATAACGGTAAAGAGATCGAAGTAAAAGCCGGAGATGCGATGGTCACAGGCGGCGGAGCATATCACAGCATCACCAATACAGGTAATGTACCGCTTGTTTTTCATGCAGTAATAGTAACTTACTAGTGTTTATTATTTTTTTAGTATTATCCTGATTGCATAAAAAAAATATTGGAGGGTTTTATGTTAAGGAAATTAATATTTTTAATTTTTACATCGATAATCTGTTTTTATTCTGTTAGCTGTATAGGCGTAAATAATGGTGAAAACATTCAATTATTAAGTTATAGCGCTGGTCCCAAACCGCTTCCTGGTTCGCCGTATAGCTATGAAACATGGGATTTTAGCGGGGGCAGCGCAAGTAGTAATAAACTTACCTGGTATGGACCAGACCAGCGCGGCGGCGGAGCATTTAAAGCTGAATGGAATGGATATTTCCTTGCTCGGCTGGGTTTATTTTGGGGGAACGGCGGGGTGTATACTCAATATGATAATATCTACATTGACTACGATTATACCAGATCGGATAATGCCTCAACTCATGGCGGCTTTATAGGAATGTACGGCTGGTCAAGAAATCCGTCAGCCGTAAAAGATATAGAAAAACTGATTGAATATTACGTTGTTGACGACTGGTTCTGGAATGAACAAATGGGTTCCGGGCATATTGCGGGTGGCGCATCAAACGTAAAAGAACATATTACTATTACAGTAGACGGCGCATCATATAAAATCTACACAGGCGAACGGCATAATCAACCTTCTATAGACGGTACAAAAACATTTATCCAAATTTTCAGTGTACGCCAGAGCCGCAGAACCAGCGGGACTATCTCAGTCACTGAACATTTCAAGGAATGGAACAAAATCATGGAATTAGGCAGTTTATACGAAGTAAAATTTAAAGCCGAGTCATTCGGCGGCATCGGTTATCTGGATTTAAATTATCTGTCTTTATCGCAGAAAGAACCTAAAAGAGTTATATCAGCAAATAATTTAGATTAGAAGTTTATCAAAAGACTGGATTGAACCCATTTAATCTATTTCTTACATGGTAGAAAGTTGACATTTTTGCCTTAGGTCTACTTTAGATCTACTTTTTTTTCTCGTTGAGGTATAGTTGAATTTTTATTAGTTTTGGTGTATAATGTATTAAATTATATATAAACAGAAAAACAGATGCCAAGTTTGGTTCATATTTAAGGAAATTATATGAAGTCTGCCATTGATATAACTAAAACAGGAATGGATCTGCTTGAAAATATGCAGGCAGCTGTTGGTTTGTTTGAAGTAGTTACCGAAAACGACAAGGTAAAAAATTTACGTTTATTGTGGGCAAATAAATTATATTTATCCGTTATTAAGTTCACGCTGGAAGAGGCGGTTGGAAAATTATTTACAGAAGTTGCGGAAAGAGATAAAGCATGGATTCCGATGTACGGCGATGTCGGGTTAAGAAGACTGGATACGCAAATTGTTGAAAGCTACAGCGAAGTAATAAATTCGTTTATTCACGTACAGGCATATTCGCCTGAGCCGGGTTTGGTTGCAACTATAATACAGATAAGAAGTAAGTTTGTTCAATCAGAATTGGAAAAAGAAAAGGACGAACAAAAAATCCGTTCTATGCTTGGTCTTTTACCGGAGGGAATTCTATTTGGAAAATTAATTTATGGTGAGGACAGGAAATTAATAGACATAAATTGTATGTATGTAAATCAGGCTTTTGAAATTAATGAAGGTGTCATTGTAAATAGTTTGCAGGGGAAAAATTTTTACGAGATTTACCCGGACAGACACATAGAAGATTTGGTAAAACTTGCAGAAGCTGAATCCTTAAGGAAAAAAGTCAGCTATGTAAGGAATAATGTTTCTGGCAGAGCGATTGAAATTAATATTTATCCGCAGGGTAACGAACAGGTTTTTATTATCGAAAGGGATGTTACCGAACGCCTGCGCCTGGAAGCCGCAGACCTTGCAAACCGGGAAAAGGATAAA
>Ga0123356_10003520_pt1 | contig 16374 bp, 12 predicted proteins | sample TergutEmb28metaG_2_FD_92546 | JGI IMG/M metagenome (GOLD analysis project Ga0123356, IMG submission 92546) | Embiratermes neotenicus P3 segment gut microbial communities from Petit-Saut dam, French Guiana - Emb289 P3 | ecosystem: Host-associated > Arthropoda: Insects > Digestive system > Gut ...
ATTGAATAAAGCGCCCAACAAAAAAAAAAAAAACATCAATTAAACCAACACCCCCAAAAAAAAGAAAAAAAAAGCAAAACCACCCCCCCCCCCCCAATTATAAAAAACTACAAAAACAGAAGATTCTATAAAAAATTACCAATTTTAAAATTATACACAAAGAAACTATCAATTTATTTCTCGGGAAAAATGCAATCTGTAAATTTTACAGGGGCTTTTTATATTAAAAAATATTAATTAAGGAAGGGATAACATGAGAACAAAAAAAGTTGTGGTTTACGGATTAATAGCCGTAATTTTTGCATTATCATTCTCAGCATGCGATTTGAATGGACATACATGCAGCTACGGTGATTGGGCAGTAACAACTGCACCAACCTGCATGGCAGCAGGCGAAGAAACCAGAACCTGCAGTATTTGCAGCGATACAGAAGAACAAGTAATTTCCATAAATCCGGATGCGCATAATTGGGGTGACTGGGAAGGCGGTAATCCTCCCACTTGTACTGAGCCAAGCAGCGGAACAATAACAAGGGAATGTTTGCGTGAAGGCTGCAATGCAGACGAACAAAGTAACGAACCTATTCCTGCATTGGGCTGTGTCGGTGAATGGATTACGATTAGCGAACAATCATGCACAGAAGACGGTTTAGAAGAATTACTTTGTACAAGATGCGATGAATTAGACGAAATAAGAACAGATGCTTTTGGTCATGATTTTGGTGATTGGATAATAGTCGAACCTACTGAACTGGAAGAAGGAAGCAGAACAAGAACATGTTCAATTTGCGGTGAAATAGAAATGGAAATTATCTCTTTATCAACACCGGGGCTTGAATTTACATTAATAAATTCTGGAACAGAATATTCAGTTTCTAAAGGTTCAGCTACCAATAACATAGTAAACATTCCTGCAACATATAATGGACTGCCTGTATCTGCAATAGCAGATTATGGGTTCTTTTTTTATAACGACTTAACAAGCATCACAATACCAGAAGGTGTAACGAGTATTGGCAGTTATGCTTTCTTTAATTGCACTAGCTTGACTAACATCACAATACCAAACAGTGTGACGAGTATTGGCAGCAGCGCTTTTGCTGTCTGCACCGGTTTAACCAGCATTAATATACCAAACAGCGTGACAAGTATTGACGACGATGCTTTTGCAGGCTGTACTGGTTTAACCAGTATTACAATACCAAATAGCGTGACTAGTATTGGCGAATGGGCATTCTATGGTTGCAGTAGTTTAACCAATGTAACTATTTCAAACAATGTGACGAATATTAGCGATTCTGCATTTTCTGGTTGTAGTAGCTTGACCAGTATTACAATACCAAATAGCGTGACTAGTATTGGTGAATGGGCATTCTATGATTGCACCAGTTTAGCAAACATCACAATACCAGGTAGCGTAACGAGTATTGGCAGTTATGCTTTCTTTAATTGCACTAGCTTGACTAGCATCACAATACCAAACAGTGTGACGAGTATTGGCGGCAGCGCTTTTGCTGGCTGCACCGGTTTAACCAGCATTAATATACCAAACAGCGTGACAAGTATTGGCAGCAGCACTTTCTCTGGCTGTACTGGTTTGATAAGCATCACAATATCAAATAGCGTGACAAGTATTGGTAATAATGCGTTCAGAGGTTGCACTAGTTTAGCAAACATCACAATACCCAGCGGCGTGACAAGTATTGGTAATAGTGCGTTTAGAGGTTGCACCAGTTTAGCAAACATCACAATACCAGGCAGTGTGACAAATATAGGAAATGAAACATTTAGGGATTGTGAAAATTTATCAATTACTTGGGAATATAATCCAGATTTAACAGTAAATTATATAGTTGATAATCCTTTTATTGGTCAAATTAATTATAATATACAATACATAAAAACAGTTATTATACCTTTCGGCGTGACGAGTATTGGCGATGAAGCATTCAGAAATTACACAAGTTTGACTAGTATCACAATACCAGAAAGCGTAACAAGTATTGGAGGTTTAGCATTTTTTGGCTGCGGCAACTTGACAAATATAACAATACCTAACAGCGTGACTAGTATTGGCGGCAGCGCTTTCTCAAACTGCTCCAGCTTGACAAGTATTACAATACCAGACAGCGTGACGAGTATTGGCAGTCATACATTCTATAGTTGTATCAATTTGACAAGTATCACAATACCAGACAGCGTGACGAGTATTGGCAGTCATACATTCTATAATTGTATTAATTTGACAAGTATCACAATACCTAATAGCGTAACTAGTATTGGCAATGAAGCATTTCGCTATTGCGCTGGCTTGACAAGCATCACAATACCAGACAGCGTGACAAGTATTGGCGAATCTGCTTTTTCTAATTGCACAAGTTTAACAAGTATCACAATACCAAACAGCGTGACAAGTATTAACAGTAATACATTCTCTGGTTGTACAAGCTTGACCAGTATCACAATACCAGGCAGTGTGACAAGTATTGGTAATGAAGCATTTCGCTATTGCGCTGGCTTGACAAGCATCACAATACCAGACAGCGTGACAAGTATTGGCAATTCTGCTTTCTTAAATTGCAATATCTTGATATCTGTCAGATTAAGTACCATAACATCAGATAATTTTAGCACTTCTACTCCATTCCCCGGAAATTTACGCATTGTATACTTTGCCGATGGAGGAGGAGCTGGGTTATATACAAGAGAATCAGGTTCTTCAACTACCTGGATAAGAATTTCAGATTAACGTTAGGTGTAATGAAACGCCTAACATAACATTTGTATATTACTTTAAAACCGTCCTGCGAGGGGCGGTTTTTTTTATGCCAAAAAAGACAAAAGTGACTGTCACTCTGTTCAAAAAGCTCCGAAATCGCAGAAGTGACTGTCACTTTTTTCATTTTCGGTCATGCAAAATGAAACTTTTAACCCATATATAATAAACCTTTTTAAAAGGTTTCAAAAACCTGAAGTTTCAGGTTATAATTTAATTTTAGGGGATTATATATGGAAGCAGCAAAATTAACATTTCCAGACGGAGAAACATTCACAGCAATGGTGCCTGACACCCAAAAACGATAGTGTCATCGCTGCGACAAGTACACCATGGGTAGCGTAGGATCTATTTCTAAAGGTGGTACTGGTTTTCTGCTGTTCGTGCAGTTTCAAAGTTTGTGAGGTTAGTGGTAAAAAAAAGGCTGCCCGTATTAAGCAGCCTTTAGGTTAATTATTTCTTTTCTAAGTGCGTTTTAATTTCTTCAACAGTGAATCCTTTTGCGATTAATTCGAGGACTTCAGAGCTTTTTTTTGCTTGACCTTCAGCTAAACCTTCAGCTAAACCTTCAGCCTTACCTTCAGCCTTACCTTCAGCCTTACCTTCAGCCTTACCTTCAGCCTTGCCCTCAGCTTTACCTTCAGCCTTGCCCTCAGCTTTACCTTCAGCCTTGCCCTCAGCTAGACCCTCAGCCTTGCCTTCTGCTAAACCTTCTTCACGTGCGTCGTCTTTTATCTGTTCAAGAAGCATACGCTCGTCCACTTTGGCAAGGTTTCTGTGCATTCGATAATATCGGATAGATTCAAGTAATGACATCCTTTCTGCGCAAATTATCGGCTTTTTAAGTTCCGGATATTTTTTTGCTAACATTTTTACTTCCTCCTTACTTGTACACTTTAAAAACTTCAGCCAAGGCCATACTGCCCTGTCGCTTTCTTCAGTCAGCTTTGGCAACTCAATAATAATCAGTTTTAACTTATCTGTAAAGCTGCGATTTTCCTCATTGCGAAGATCATATACGCTGATATATGATTTTTCTTCTTTAAGGAGAATATGATCGCATATAACTATGCTAACGACATGATGTAATAAATCATAATCATCTCCCCATTTTAGCTGATCACCAATAAGTCTTGCTCCGTAATACAAGATCCTGTTTCTTGTATTTTTCCTTTTTCTCACTTGTAATTCGATGTGCAGAATTTTTCCAGATTTGGTCGTAAGCTTGATGTCTACAACCCCGCTTTTATCCTTCCTGAACATCTTCCTTAAAAAAGGATTTCTGACAGTTAGTTTGTCATACTCATCCTCAGGGATATTCAATAAAGTTTTCAGGAAGAGCCGGGTATTTTCGATATTCCTCTGCTCACCAAAGATTTCCTTGAATGCATAATCTTCAAGAGGAGAAATAAAAGTATCTTTCTTCATAAAAGAACCTCCAAAGTTGATATACCTATATGGGTTCAAATATGCGCGGCGCATGATTGAAAATGAAAAAAGTTGAAAAAATCGAAGAATATTGACTACGAAAAGATCCTAATTTATTACATGTTAAAAATTATTGTCAGTTATATTATTCCGGAAGCACAACCCTGAAGCCGTCGTTGTGACCGCGTATCGACGGAAAATCGTAACTGCGGCAGGCTGAACGGAGATTATGGCCCCCGCTGCACCAGGAACCGCCGCGTTCTGCGCGGTTTTTTCCGGTCACAGGTCCTGTTGGATCGATCTGCATACCGCTATTGTAATTTTCCTTCCAGTCCCAGCACCATTCCCATACATTCCCGTGCATATCATGTAATCCCCAGGGATTCGCCGGAAAGCTGCCTACAGGCGTTGTCTTTTTAAGATTTACTCCGGCAGCATTATTATTGTAAGGGGAACTGCCGTCGAAATTTGCCTGATCAGATGTGATATTATTTCCTGTACTAAAAGGTGTGGCAGTTCCGGCTCTGCAGGCATATTCCCACTGCGCTTCTGTCGGAAGCCTGTAGCCTTTCGAGTTCGGAACAATTATTGCAGAATCCCATTTTATTCCCTGGAATCCCCAATTATCCGGATTTGTTTCTCCTGATATACTGTAAGCAGGCGTCAGCCCTTCTTTTAAACTCAGCCGGTTGCAATACTCTATCGCATCATACCAGCAGACCATTTCCACAGGCAGATTATCTCCTTTAAAACTGCTGGGATTTTTTTTCATTACTTCCTGATACTCTTTTTGCGTTACCTGATACTTACACATATAAAATGAACTGACATTTACATGATTCTGGGGACCTTCGTCATCATTTCTTTTGGGTTCATTATCAGAGCTGCCCATTCTGAAAAATCCGCTCTTGATATATATAAAATTTTTGCGGCTGTTCGGCGTATCAAATGCCGGTATGTTCTGTGAAGAAAGCGTTGTATTGAAAGCGCTGGATGCTGAATCAAACGAAACAGGTTTTACAGAACCTGTTCCAGCCAATGCGCCGCATTCACCGCAGATTTTACCTGCAATAAGAACTGCGCCGCAGCTTTTGCAGAAATTATCTCCGGCAGCCGTTCCGCAGTTTGTACAAATTATCATTCCTTCGGATAAGCTGACTCCGCATTTTCTGCAAATTGGCATAACTTTCCTCTTTTAACAATTTTTGTTTTAATTAAAGTATATATTGTCTACTTCCGTCCGACAACTATCAGTTTATTGGCGCGATGATCATACGGGATTTCATCCCAATCACCGTATATTTCAATTTTTTCAAAACCTGCTTCAGTAAAAAGAGCTCTTAATTCAGAAGCGGAATAGAGCCGCTGGATAAAAATTTTTTCCAGCCTTTGACCGTTTTTCAGCAGAATCCAGCGGTTTTTAAGAAAAGTCCATGAATCAAGCGGTTCGTATTCTGTAAGTATTGTATAACCGGAGCGTTCAAACCACTCGGCTTCGGTAAAATCACGTGCAGAAATTTCCTTGCCCAGTGTTTCAATTATAAATGATCCGCCTTTTTTCAATGATTTGTAAACATTATTTAAAACTTTCAGATCATCTTTCTGATCGGTAAAATATCCGAATGATATATAAAGGTTTACAATTGCATCAAAATAATCAGGCCGTACAAATTCTCTTGCATCAGCGCGGATATATTCAATATCAAGTTTTTCGTATTCTGCGTCTTCTCTTGCTGTTTTAAGAAAACTTTCCGTAATGTCAACGCCGGTTACAGAAAAACCTGTTCTTGCAAGTTCTGAACTAATCCTGCCGATGCCGCAGCAAAGATCCAGAATTTTCGGCGGACATGTTAAAGGTTCATGCCAGGCATCTTCTGAGGTTTCACCATATAGATTAAATCTTGAAAGACGGGTAACAGCATCGGCAACTTCCGGAACTTCAGCCCAATGGGCATCATCGAACATAACAGGAGAAAAATGTTCCCAGAATTCGGTATCTTCAAACCATTCAATGTTTTTCAAGATAAAATATCCATATGAAAAAGCGAAAATTTAATTTCGGTAATGGAATTAGGCTACAGAACAATCTGTCATTGGATTGAGATAACCGGTTTGTACACAAATATTAAAAAGGTGCCTTGCAATTGTCTCTTCGGTTGTCTTGATGTTTCCATTATTATTGCGGGTAAAACGGACAAGGAATTCACTTTCTTTTTCCTGCAGAATATCAATGTATTCTGTATTACCCGGCAAACATCTGATACTATAACGTTTCATACCATTAATATCGGAAAATTCAGCGTTTTGCTTGAGATTATTTATTATTTGAACTAGACTTAAAAGATGAAAATCCGGCTTAAAATGATCCTTGTTATTATGCCGTTAATCATAGTCCCGTTATTTCTGGCTCAAAGCGCGTCTTATTTTCATGCAGTAAACGGCGTTACACGTCTTGCCCGCCAGCTTTTGGGTTTTAAGCTGGGAGAGCTGGAAAAATATACAAACAGCCAATGGGCGCTTCTGGTAGAAAATAATTTTTCCGGAAGAACCGATATGATCGAAGCTGCAAAAAAAGCAGTGGAGCAATATTCATATAGTATACTTTTAAGCGGCTCGGAAATTATTTTTGCATTAGACAGCGGCGGAAATACTGCAATGACAACCTCTGATTTAACGCTTCAGCCGGCAGACAGGGATTATTTATCAGATCTTTTATTACAGGAAAATCACGGGCTTCAGAGCGCTTTTATCAACAACGAAAAACGGATTTTTCAGTCATTTTATTTTACTCCATTTGACTGGTATATCATATTAAGCGAAAAAGAACAGGTCTTTTACAGAGATGCGGAAATTATTACAATACAAACAATCATCACAATATTGGCAGTCCTGATTATAACAGTATTTATGTTAATACTGATAAGCCGCCGCCTTACAAAACCTCTGGGACGTGTAGTCCAGACAATGAATTCAATAATTAATACTGCCGATCTTTCTTCCAGAGTAGAAGTTGAATACAGCGACGAAACAGGCATTCTTGCCCATTCATTCAACAAAATGACAGAAGAACTGGACAGGGCATATTCGCAGATTAAACATTATGCTTTTTCAGCGGTGCTTGCCGGAAAAAAAGAAGAACGTATCCGCCATATTTTCCAGAAATATGTTCCAAATGATGTCATCGAACGTTTTTTTGCATCTCCGGAAAAAATGCTTGTAGGAGATAACCGCAAACTTTCGATTTTATTTTCTGATATCCGTTCATTTACAACAATTTCGGAAGGAATGGCTCCGGACGATTTGGTAAACTCTCTTAACCGGTACTTTTCCGGTCAGGTTGATATTATCTACAGCAGAAAAGGCATTGTAGACAAATATATCGGCGATGCAATCATGGCATTTTGGGGAGCCCCGGAAAAACACGAAGATGATGCGCTTCAATCTGTTCTATCCGGTCTTGAAATGATCGATGCTGTTTCTCAATTCAATGAAATGCAGCGAAAACTCGGTAAATGCGAATTTCAGATAGGAGTCGGATTAAATTACGGAGAAGTCACTGTCGGCAACATCGGAAGCGAACGAAAAATGGATTATACGGTAATCGGTGACGCTGTAAATCTTGCATCACGGATGGAAGGACTGACAAAAACATATCATTCATCAATTTTAATTTCCGAAAGCCTGTTTGACGAACTCAGAAAAACTTCACCTGACAGCGGCCTTCATTACAGGCTCCTTGATACTGTTGCAGTAAAAGGAAAAACCAGAGGCGTAAGAATTTTTACCGTTAAAAAATCATTGATGCCTTCGGAGCAGACTGCATGGTCTTTGCATAACAAGGGCATGAAGCTCTATTACAGCCGTTCTTTCGGTGAAGCTGCAGAAAAATTCAAAGATGCCCTGAGCAGCCTTCCGGGTGATTTTAACGCGGAGAATCTATACCGCAGATGTATTGAATATGTTTCAAACCCGCCGCCTGAAAACTGGAACGGCGTTGAAGTAATGAAAACAAAGTAACTTTTTTTATGTTATTTATATTTAGGATAAGATATGATAAAGAATGATATTATTTTTGATGAAAAATCCGGAATTTCGCTTGAGGAACAGCAGGAAATTCTGACTCATATCAACGGAATTACAGAAAAAAACCGTAATCTGCTTTCGCAGAATTCAAATCAAAACCAGAATAAAAAAATAAAAATTAAAGCAAAAAAAAGCGGAGCGTTTTTTCCGTTATCTGTAAATATAGCTGCAGTAATTATATTGCTTGCAGGGGCTGTATTTTTGGTTTTATTCAACGGTAATATTGATATTCAGACAAGGACTGGAAACGCTGTTTACAATCTGACAGAAAGAGCGCTTATAGAAGAAATCCGCAAAGACACTGCGGAAAAAATTGCGGCAAAAGACATGGAAATTACAACGATTGCTTCCCGCCTTGAAGAAGTTGACAACCGGCTTTTTATACTGCAATCGGGCAGCCAGGATATGACTCTTGAACAGCTTGATACGCAGGACAATCTTCTTGCCCTGCAAAAAATATACCGCGATGAACTTTTCATGCTGCAGGAAGAACGGGCGCAGATTCTGGAAAATTCAAGGCAAAGAGAAGCGCTTCTGCGCGCACAACTGGAAGAAAGATCCAGGGAATTTGCAGCTATCGAACAGAGAAATACAGACGATCTTGATTCTGCAAGAAGTGAGCTAAATCGTCTGGCAGCCGAACAGGAAACAATTGCTGCAATAGATGCACAGTTTTCAGGAAGTTTTACAGTAATAAATGAACTTATTCAAAACAAACAGTATTCCCAGGCTGCGCTTGCACTTGAAAACCTGAAACAATTTAACAATAACAACACGCTTTCTTCTGCCCGTTCATTTGAAACAAGAAGAGAATCCTACAACCAGACAATCAATTCAATGGAAATGTTAATTGCAGAAATGCAGAATTCCGGCATTAACATAAATGACAGTTTAATCAGATACACAGCTGTACTGGAAGAAACCATTGCCGATATGCAAAGTACCATTGACACATTCAACTCCGGAAACATCAGCCAGGCAAGGCAGTTAGGTGAACTTGAAGGTTCAGTTTCTTCGCTGCTCGGCGCTGTTTCTTCGCTGGAAACAGATATTACGGACAAAGATGCATTTATTACATTCCTTGAAACTGCTGTTTTGGCTCTTGAAGTAAATATCGAAGAAAGAAACAGAACCATATCGAATTTGAATACGGCTGTTTCTACTCTTGAAGCAAATGTAACAGACAGAAACAGGACAATAACAAATTTGAATACAGCAAATGCTGCCCTTGAATCAAATATAACAGAAAAAGATATTACTATAACTAATTTAAATTCGGCGGTTTCCGTTCTTGAAACAGGCATTACAGAAGGAAATAGAACCATTTCGGTTCTTGAAGCGGAAAAAACACAGCTTGTTCAAACAGTCGCAAATCTGGAAAGTATCAATTCCGAAAATGAACAGGAAATAACAGATTTAAGAAATCAAATTGCCAATATCCGCCAGGTATTGCAGTCATTGACTAATTAGCATATAAAATTTCAGTTTCCAATTGTTTCCCTGAAAAGCTCGCGGTTTAACATTGAAAGTATCAATACAGAACCATTCGGCAGTTTATAGGGAACGGTAAATTCTCCGCCCATATAATTAACAGTGATGAGCCGCTGGCGCTCCCCTGAAGGAAGCAGAGCTTCAAGCCGCACTGCAAGAGGATAGGGATTCGGAGGTATCGTATAACGGAAAATGCCGAATACTTCGTTATCTGCAACTCTTTCCGGAGATGTCACTGTAAGCTGAACTGCGGTATTAACGGGAATTACAGTATTTTCCGCATAACTCTGCGAAATAACAGTTTCCCCCCTTTCGCCTCCGCCTGCCTCCCTTGCAGTAAACAGGAAATTTATTCCGCTTGATGAAATTAAATCCAGCGCTCTTGGAATTGTTAATCCTGTCAGCTGCGGAACCGTAACAGTCTGATTATCGCGTCCTCTGCTTACAACAAATTCCAAAGCCAAAGGTCCGGAAATTTCAATTCCCGGCTCTGGTTTTTGAGCAAGTATTGTTCCTGCTCTTTCTGTTGAATATTCGTACATTAACGGTTCTCTGACAGTAAGCAGAGGAATCCCTCCGGCAGTTTCAAGAGTCATCAAATCCATCCTGACTTCGTCAATATTCCGGCTGACAAAGTTTTCAACCCTGTTTACAACAACACCCTGACTGACAACAAGGCGGATACGGCGGCCGGCTTTTACAATTGTTCCGGGTTTTGGATCCTGCTCAAGAATAAAACCTTTGTCCCTTGATGTATGCGTATAACGAAGCTGAATGCGCGGATACAATTCCTTTACCTGCAGTTCAAGCAGAGCTTCGGTTAATTCCTTGCCGGTAACATCGGGAACCATTGTCTGTTCTGCACCGCGCACAGCAATAAAAAATACAGAAACGGCAATAATACCTACAAGAACCAACAACCCCAAAACAGATAAAATAAAAAGTCTTAAATGATTTGCTACATAATCTTCAATTGATTTTAATCCCATATATGCCTCGTTATTTACTTTTCAGCGGTAATTTAATCCGCACCTAAAATTTGACCTTGTGTAAAATCCCGCGCTCCATTTAAAAAATCACGCCAATGCAGCGCTTTTTTTGCCTGGTACTGCAATTCAACAGCAGCAAGAATTCCGTTGCCTGTCTGTATCAGTATACCATTATTTTTATCTATTCCCAAGACTGTCCCGGGGCAATCCGGTATTTCAGGGTCTTTGGAAGCGAATATACCATTATATACATCAGCTTTTAATATAGATAATTCCCGCCCGTTATGAACAGTCCTGCAAAGCGGCCATGGAAAGAAACCGCGGATTTTTGCTTCAATTTCCAGAACGCTTTGTTTCCAGTTTATAATACCGTCATCTTTTGTAATTAAAGGGCAATAACTTGCCGCTTCGTGGTTTTGCTCTGTTGCTGACGCTGTTCCGGCAGCGATTTTTAAAAGTACATCCGGCAGCATTTCGGCAGCCATTTTTGCTGTAATATCGCTTAAAGAATCTGCTGTTTCATTGCCTTTTAATTGAATTTTTCTGGAAATATAAATATCGCCTTGATCCATTTTTTCCGATATTTTTTGTATCGAAATTCCGGTTATTGTATCACGATTTAAAATGGCAGCCTGTATGGGAGACGGTCCCCTGTATTTGGGAAGAAGACTTGGATGAATATTTATTCCGCCAAGAGGAAATAATGCCAGAAATTTTGGCCCGAAAATCCGCCCATAAGCAAATGAAACAAGCAAATCCGGTTCTAACGAAGATATTATTTCCCGTACACCAGCATCAAGTTTTAAGGGTTTTAAAACCGGAAAAGACTGCTTGTTTTGCAATATCTCTGCGGCATTTCCGATATCAGTCTGCTGCAGTCTTCCATGTCTTCCCTTTGAACTGTCAGGATTTGTAAGCACTCCTGCCAAAAAAATTCCATTTATACCGGAAATTGATTCCAGTGACGGAACAGCAATGGCAGGGCTGCCTGCGAATAATATCTTCATTTTAAATAAACCATATAAAGCAATCTGACGGTTTTATATCTATAAAATTAATATACATTTTATTTTTTACTGTTTTTATCATATTTAAGAATCAGCCTTTCCCTTTTTTTTTCAGGAACACGATCCAGGAAAACTACTCCTTCCAGATGATCATACTCATGCTGAATAACCCGCGCGAGAAGTCCGTTTGCTTCAAGATTAAAAGGACGGCCTTTTTCATTCCATGCCTGAATTTTTATAGTTTCTGAACGGATAACGTACGCATAAATTCCCGGAACAGAAAGACATCCTTCTTCGTACTTTGCGGTAATATGCGATGTTTCCAGAATTGAAGGATTAATAAAAACACGCTCTTCATCGCCTTCGATATGTGTAACAAAAATACGTTTATTAAAGCCTACCTGAGGTCCTGCAAGCCCGATACCTTTATTTTTTTTCAGAACTTCAAACATCTGTTTTGAGAAACCGGATATTTCCTCGCTGATTATATCAATCTTTTGTGCTTTCTGCCTGAGCGCTTCGCTGCCAAAAGTGATGATTTCCATATAACAAGTTTACAAAAAAAAATAAAATTAGGCTAGGAGCACGACAGGCTCCTAGTGTTCTGTTTTTATCATTTGACGTAGTTCAATTTTGCGTAAATCTTTATAATACAAAGATTTACGCAGCTTACAATGTTGTCATCTGTAAAAAACAAAACACTAGAACTCGGAAGTCAGAAAAAATCCCTGTAGCGGTAAAAATTAAGCTGTAACTCATTTGCAGTTCTGAAAATATACTCCAAACGTCCCGGCTTTATTCCCCATTCAGCAGTTTCAGAAATAATATGGGATGATATCGGAAGAACAAGATCCTGTCCTGCAAATTTGACAGTTCTTAACATTAAATCAATTGCTGCCCTAAAATCATTATCATCCGGAAAAAATACATTATCAACGCTTTTGGAATAAACAATGCCCTGTGTTATGGCTGCCCGGTTATATGCCTGAAAAGTAATATTAAAACCTCTTAAAATTCTGTATGTTTTTAGAAGTTCTTCATGCATCCATGTTTCATAAAGTCCATAAGGATATGCAAACGATAAAAGAGGCACTCCCGAATTTCTGAAACCTTCCACTGCCGATGTAGTTTCAGTCATAAAAACCGAACGTGAAACCCGCGGCAGATTATAATGTGTTAATGAATGATATCCGATATCATGACCACGTCTTATAGCCGAAGCGGAAAAATTATTATATCTTCCGATAATAAAAAAAGTTGCCCGTGCATTGTAACGATCAAACAAATCAAAATAACGTTCCCATACTTCGAAATAATGATCATCAAACGATAAAAGAATTCCGGATCCGTCCCTTTGAGGTCTCCAGAATAATGAATCTTCCCTAACTTCTCCGTTTTCCAGGCACCTTACGGTAAAAGGAACCAGATATAATCCTGCAGAAACAGTTTGAAGCTGCTTTAAATTATATGTTACCTGAAAATTTATCCGTCTGCCTGTTATCTGATTTATTTCCGGAATATCAGCTCTTACAATCAGTTCTCCGGTTCTGTCAAACAAATAATATTTTTCAATTTCAAATGAATTCTGCATGATTTTATACATCACTGATTCAAAAGATATTTGATCCGGATCAATAATTGATGAAACATCTTCAGGTATGGGAATAACTATAAATACTGTTTCCGGTTTAAATATTGATTCGTCCTCAGGTTCAAATAATTCTTCAGGAGCAGCAGGAAAGAATTCTTCTTCAAAAGTTGTCTCAGGTTCAGGCAAAACTTCCGGAATTATTATTATTTCCGGTTCAATTAATGAAAATTCCTCTTCGATAATTATTTCCGGTTCAGGCAAAATATCAGGTTTTAAGGACTCTTCAGGTTCTGGAATCAATACAGTTTCAACAGGCGGTATTTCCGGCAATTGATCAATAACCGAAGGAGTTCCTCTGCAGGAAGCCAATACAGCAATGCATATAATATATATATATAAAAAGTATTTCCGGCGGGTTTTAAAAAAGCAGATAAATGCATTTGTATGTTTTTTTACCAAACAATAAACCTCTTAAAAACCGCGGTTATCACGATGATAAAACCATCTTCTGCCGGTATTATCCAGAAATGCTTCATGAGCTGTGATGGTAAAAGCCAACAATGAACCTGTATAAATAATTGGGATTGTTCCGTTTGAACCGAGAATTAAGCTTGTATTTACTTCATTAACAAAAAAATTCAATCCATTGCCGGAAACAAAACCGCTTGCAATATAAATCAATTTATCGTTTTGCATTGTCCCTGACCATACTGACATTCCGTAAGATCCGTATCTTGGCCTGAATCCGTCCGAATAAATATCAAATGCTGTATCCGGTAAAATTAAAATTTCATCATCCGACCCTTGAGTTTTGTAAACTCCGCGCCGTAACGTAACAGTCTGCGAAAAAACATTTATCACAAAAAGTAATAAAAAAATTAATACAATAGCGCTTTTTTTCAAATTTTCCTCAAATTCCCGTATGTTATAAATAGTTTATCGAATATATTAAGCCATATCAAGTTCAAAATAGTATCAATAAAGCCTTAATGCAGTATTTACAGCTATAATTGACAAAATTTCATTTTTTTGTATATAATATTGTTCATGGGAGTATTAACAAGTCAAAAAATATCTTTATACTACGATCGCTTTAAGAATATAGAAGTTACCTTTACAAAAGATATGATACAGGTTACAGGACTTGTAACACAGCAAGTACACATAAAATGTGGAAATGATTTCTGGCCGTGCGTAGTATATTCTGCATCATTTTCAAACGCAAAAATTGTAACAAATATAAAAACAGGTCTTTTAGCCAAGCTTCAGGCTACAAATAATTTTGTCAGCCTTCGTTTTTGTTTTAAGCCGCCCGGAGAAAACAATACTGTAACATTTTTTGTCGCTGCACGTGTTATGGCAAGTGCGCCGTACGGAAATTCTCAGGATATAAATATGTTTACAGTGCAGTTTTCCAACAGGCCGCCGGATGATTTTATCGAGATTATCGGACGTGTTCTTGACGCAAATGTAAATTCTGCAAAACGCAAAGATGTCCGCATTCCTTTAAATCCGGATAATCTGCGCAAGTTAAATATCCTGTCAACTGAAAGCGCGGTATTTATCCAGGGGGTTCCGCGGCGCTGTATATTAAGGGATATTTCATTTTCAGGTTCCAAAATAGTAATGATGGGTGTTGCGAAATTTCTTCTGGATAAAGATGCGGCGGTACGAATCGATTTTAATGATCCAAGAGAATCATTTACAATCAAAGGAAATATTGTACGCGCAGAAAATGTCGAAGGAAAAAAGGAAATGGTTGCTCTTGGACTGACATTTATCGATTCAGCAGTTCCAATGAGTTTTAAAATACGTCTTAATGATATGTTAACCACTACACGCGCAGATTACAGAGGCGGAAACCTGGAAGAAACCCCTCAAAAGTCCTGATAATGTAATTAATCCGGCAGCGCTAAACTTAAAACTTCTTCAAAACGTTCAACAGCATGAAACTCTATTCCTTTTTTTACATGATCGGGAATTTCATCCAAATCACGTTCATTTTGTTTGGGAAAAATGATATGTTTTGCCCTGTTTCTGCGAGCGGCAATTGTTTTTTCCTTTAAGCCTCCAATGGGAAGAACATGACCGGTCAGTGAAAGTTCACCTGTCATTACCAGTTTAGAAGTGATTATTTTATTTCTTATAAGGGAAAGCAATGCGGTAGCCATCGTAATTCCTGCAGAAGGTCCGTCTTTTGGCGTTGCGCCCTCGGGAATATGCATATGTATGTGATTATCTTCAAACCATTTTTTGTCTACATTATATTTTTCCAATGCAAGCTTGCGTGCAACAGTCATTGCGATTTCGGCGCTTTCTTTCATTGTTTCGCCCATTTTACCGGTAAGTTTTATGCCTTCTTTCCCAGGAATCGATGCAGCTTCGATTACAAGAGTATCGCCGCCCATGCTCGTCCAGGCAAGACCTACAGACATTCCCGGTTTATCGGCGATTTTAATATCATCTTCGCGGAAAATAGGTTTACCCAAATGTTTTTCAACCAGTTTTTTATCAATGTTAAAACGCACAGGTTTTACGGCAATTTTATTTTCTTCCTGTTTATCATTTACAGAATCATCTTTTTTTGTACTGCCTGCCGCGGCGCTTTCCTGGGCGTCAACAATCTGTTTTGCAAGCTTACGGTGGATTTTATCAAGGTTTTTTTCAAAGATGCGCACCCCGGCTTCGCGAGCATAGGAATTTGCAATATGCAAAAGACTGTCCTTTGTATATTTAACCTGTGTTTTTTTAAGACCGTTTTTTTCAAGGCTTTTTGGAAGAAGATACTGTCTTGCAATTTCATATTTTTCCGTATCGATATAACCAGGCAGCTGAATTATTTCCATACGATCCAAAAGCGGCGGCGGAATGGTATCAAGATTGTTGGCTGTAACAATAAAAAATACATGAGAAATATCAAATGGTAAATCCAGATAATGATCCCTGAAAGAAATATTTTGTTCCGGATCAAGAACTTCCAAAAGAGCGCTTGCAGGATCTCCGTGATAA
>Ga0123356_10003522_pt1 | contig 16373 bp, 11 predicted proteins | sample TergutEmb28metaG_2_FD_92546 | JGI IMG/M metagenome (GOLD analysis project Ga0123356, IMG submission 92546) | Embiratermes neotenicus P3 segment gut microbial communities from Petit-Saut dam, French Guiana - Emb289 P3 | ecosystem: Host-associated > Arthropoda: Insects > Digestive system > Gut ...
TGTCGCGGTCATGTATCAGTTTTGCCCAGTTCGACAGCCGGTATTCTGTCATCGCGTTCTTTGTGCTCATATACAACAACTCCGATTCTGATAGAATTTCTCATAAAAACTTGGTCTATTTTTTCAAGTTATTCTTCTTTTTCAAGTTATTGTAGCAATTTTCAAGGTTCAGGTCGAAACGTGCTTAGATTTTGCGCTTACCTTTTTTCGTGTTTCTTTGCTAAATGCAACCCTTTTTTGACAGACAAAACGCCACTACGTGGCGTTTTGATACATTTTCTCCGTCAAGGGTTGCAGTTACTTTGACCGCCCACCATTTACTACAGTCGGTAAGTTGACAATGTAATTGCAACCCCGCCCTGTCAGAGTGATTGGCATTAAGTTATACAAAGAGGTCACTGGCAAATGATTTTGTTATGCAATCACAATACCTGTTTATCTGCAAACTTTTTGATTTTTGATAAATAAGCTTTTATATTTTCACTTGGTACATTATTCTTTTTCATTGCTGTTTCCAGTAACACATATTCGTTTTGCAATGATGTATCAAAAATTCCCAGATCGTCTGTGTTAATCGACGCACATATACGATGACTCCCATCTATACCGACCATATTAAAGATAGGATGCTGGTCATAACGGCTTAGTGCCCCAATTAGTACATTTGACGAAGGATTTGTTTCAACTGAAACATTCATTTTTGCAATTTTTTCTATCATAAAGTCCTGCAAGATTTTTATTACTTCAATGTACGATTCAATACAATTCAACTTCCACTCATATTTTTTTTCGCCATTTATTCTTACATTTTTATTAAAATGGTACTTGTAATAAAGTGCACCGGCAGAAATATAAGGATAATCGTTGTTACAGAAACTATAGTAAGAACTTAGCTTACGGTTTTTATAGAACCTTTTTCTCGTCCCATTTATATTGTACATTCTTGGATCATCACCTCTGAGCTTCCATGCAGCAAAATAATTGTCGAGATATAATTCATTGCCATATACTAACGTCGATAAAGTAATAAATCTTTTTTGAAAGTCACTTTTTATATCAGAAGGAATCCTATTTCCAATATTACCAATAACCCATGCAATTTTGTCCATTGCATCCTGTCGCGTCATAATTAACGTATTGTTCTTATCTGAGTAATATGATCCGGGGTAATGCCTAATGCTACTGCATGTCCAAGCCTATATTTTTGACCTCGCTTTCTATCATTAAATTCATTTGGAATAATAAATGTCAGAACCTCATCTATCGCTCGAAGACCATCAGCTATATCAATAAACTCCTCCCCCACATGATATGTAAAATGAAGAGGTTTATTCATTTGAGCATTTAATAAATACCGAAAAGCAGGTGCATATACTTCCGGTCTGCAACCGATTTCATTTGCACAAGCATCAATGCCTCTGAATCGGCTATTAAGTAAACTATTTCCTGGCGATAGTCGCCTTGTTCTAATAGAATGAAGTGCTTTGGCTTGTTTTATTATTCTTTTGCGGAGACCACAACTTCGTTCATTAATCCGATATACATCACGCTGCAGTTTTTTATCAGCTATTTTGTGAAAATGCAAAACATAATAAAAATTGTCAGGCGTCAGAGTAGTTTTTTTATTGGATTGTAAGCTTAACATCACCTGTTTATCTATCCTATTTATATTTTTTACATTCATTTCTGATGTATTTTTCGGAGATATACGAGCTTCCAGCGATGAAACAAATGGGTCGTTTAAAGTTAAGTTAACAGCTAGCTTAATTGTTGCATGTTGATATTGTTTATATTCGCTTATGAAAGCGTCTTTTCGCTTCTGATAATGTTGGAAGTTTCTAAACCCTTTTATATCATTTGATTGGATCAGTTCTCTCCGAAAAGTGTTTTTTATTATTAAATATTGGTAAAATAATAAGCTGTCCTCTTTGTTTAGCTTTTTATTTGAAGCTTTTAAAATATCTCTGAAGCAAAGATACAAAAACCTCCTCTCCCCTTCCAGCGCTAATGTATCACTGTCTCTTTCACAACTTTTTTCATCTAGAGCATAGTCAAGATAAAGCCTCTGGTTATTCATTTTGCTATATAAATATTGTGTGCTCCTTATTTGTCTTTGGAGTGCATTACACTGTCCTATATTGCTGAGTAATTTTTCATCTACCTTCCCTTGGAGCTTGCGAAATAAATAAAGCCTTATAGCAGCAGCATGGATACACTGATTGTATAAAGATTCTTCTTTACGCTCATGAGTACTATACCGTCGATGTGAGGTTAAAAATGTATTGATTCTTCTAAAATCATTAGCTCTGCCGGATATATTATTCATCAGACAGATAAAATTAAGTGCAAAAGATGGTGCACTTCCATATAAATGGTAATGATTGTCAGCGGCAGAAAAGTCCTTATTTAAAACCGATGATTCCATATCAATTATAGGCTTCCAGTCAAAGGAAATGCTTTTATAACCGGCATAAAGTGCAGCAATAAAAGTGTCCTGTCCAAGCTTCAAATGTGCTTCCCTCCACTGTAGAGCCATATCCACCTTGCAGAGGCACTTATTGTTTTTTGTCGTGAGCATTCTAAATGCACACATTTCAATCAAACTAAAGATACTTTTATCAGGATTGTCAACAAACAAATAATCAAAAATATACTCGACCTCATTGCCTGTATGTTGACTAAACACCTCTGCAGCACAAGACAAAAACACTTTTTTTGCGTTTTTTTCGTCTTGCCGAACTACAGCCCTTGTATACGGCACTTTATTCAATAACACTTCAAGGCTTCTTCGAATAGAATCCAATTCCCTACCTCGTCAAATGCTCGTTTACTACAGGTATAATAATGTCAATTAATCTATTATACTCAATTTTTAATGCTATCGATATATTTCTTTTATCTATATCAAACTCATTAGTTAACCAAGTTCGTAAATCTACGAGTTTTCTTCTAAAATCGTATAGTTCGGGTATGGAATCCTTCGCATTAAGGACTAATTCTTCTAGTTTATTTAATCTAAATGTAAATGAATCAAAAATACAAACTCTATATAATCTATTTTCTCTGCACCATTCTAGTAAACTTTTAAGAGTTTCAAACTCATAAACACTGAATCTTGTCGTCAGATCATTTTCGAAATCATCAAAATATTCATTAGAAACACCCCAGAATTTTATAAATGCCTCTGATACCCATTCAGAAAGATTCGCTAATCTCAATGAAATCGTGTCTATTTGAATTTCGCTTTCCTGCAACGATTTATTAATATTTACTATAGCAGTTTGAATATGTTTTAAATCAATTTCGTGCCCTCCTGTGCGAAACCTATTCTTATCATCAATAAGATATGAGTACACTTGGTACTATTAGATACTTTCGTATTTGTTCTGCCATCTTATACGCAAGTGATATGCTAATATCTAAATCGTCTATAGGAATAATCAAGAATTTTTTATCGGTGCCGATGGTTTCATCAAGGTATTGGTCAACCAATTTCTGCATATCTTTTCGCAGGTTAGCACTATCACCTACACGCGACAATTTTTCAATAGTTCCTTCATAGTCATCTTCCAGATTGTCAAATTTCGTAGCATTTCGAATCAACGATAAGCTTTCATAGACAACTTGGAATTGATCCAGTAGTTTTTCATACCCTTCACTCTCTGAAACGTTCGGTGGGTATTTTGTTTCATTAAACATCTTTGACACTATGACTTCAACAATATTGTGCATACTTTCAAAAGTAGAAGGATCTATCACATCCAATATATGACATTGTTTGTTACGCTCTCTTACACTCTGCAGAAAGCAGTTCATTGCAGTGGTTTTACCTTGACCTCGTTCTCCTGAAAAGGCAATTATGTTATTAACACAGTTAACCAGGTCGTTTTCGCCTTTTAACTTGCCATTAACTTCTATTATTTGACTAAAATATCTCTCAGCCATCTTGTGCTGAGTCTCAAACGCAGTTGAACCATTATTCCCGGTTAATGCTTTAAACTCTTCACCGCGTATTATTACAATATCTCTAACATTCGTTTCATTCATATAGTTTCCTCCTCCTTACTCATCACGTCGGTATTGTTATTTAAACACCCAAAGTTTATTCAGCAGAAAATTCAACGGAATTGTTATAAAAAGATTTATTATCGGAGCAATAAGATTCGATATACCGATGATGTCTACCTGTAAGTATAATAATCCTGTGCTAAGCAGTGCAGTAAGTCCGTAGGCTGCATACACATTGATAACTCTTTGAACTGTAAAGTCTTTTCCCTTAAATACAAATCGGCTGTTCCAAAAATAGGCATTTACTACACTGAGGATGAAAGCAATCAGATTTGCAATTAAATAATGAACACCAAAGTACACAAGGCAGTAGTAAATAACCAAGAAAATAAGAGTATTCGAAACACCAACAATACCAAACTTAATGAATTGCTTGACAACAACCCAAAAGCTCGCCATATCTTCTACCCCAACAATTGCCAGCAGCTTTTTCAATTTGTATTCTCCAACAAGTACAACAGCCGGTCGCTGTTCTCGACCGAGTGCTTTTCAAGAACCTTAAAGTACTCTACAAATGCATTTTCAAACCCCTCGACTGTATAGTCAGGAAAAATATCATCACGTGTTGCAAGAAGAATTTTCACCTGTGAATCTGACTTTGGCACAAACTCTATGATTAAATGCTTACACAGCGAAGCTAACCACTTTGTGATAATTCCAAGCGGCAAATTGTTTGAAATCGCAAGGTGATGAATAACAGCAAGCATTAGAATGCAATCCGGTTTTTGTCTCGTTTCAAGAGAGCTTCGTTCATTGCACGCAAAACCAATTGAAGGGCTTGGATTTGTTAAATCGAGAAGCAAAGGCAAAATATTTTCGCCTGACTTATTAACAGCCGTATAGTTGCGCTCGACCGCAATAGGGTCAATATCAAAAGCAGCTGCAAAACTATCCTCGTTTAACAGCGCAAGCCGAGAATATGTCCCATCGTTCGCCCCAAAATCCCATGTAACAGTGGGCGACACTCTTGACAGAAAATCGGAAACCAAGGATTTTTTGCTATCTGCCGCTAAATCACTGTAATTCGTGCGATTATAGTAATCTCCCCATTCAGTTATCACACCCTGCAATATGAGCTTGCTTATTATGCTAATCAAAGAATCAATCATCGCTGTCATTTTAGATTTGCTAATTGATATACTCCGGTTTGCAACTTGTCCCTCTTTTGCTGCAGCCCCTGCCTGAGCGTATCGCTCAACAGATTTGGAGTGCCATTTAATATGTGCCTTTGCCGCAAAGCCACCTTTCCCACCCAGCAACTTGCTTGCTAAATCAAGTGGTATACCGTCGATATACACTCGCAGAAGCTGCGATAAACGGACATCAGTATGCACCATAAGAAACAATGGCGCAAGAAAATGCCTGCAAAATTGCCCGTACGCAACCCAAGGCGCGCCCTCTTTATAAAAGTCAAAAGATAAGGTATCTATGTGAACAGCCTTACCTTGTAAGAATTGAATATTATACGCTGAAGCGTCCTTTAGAATCATACCCTTATCAAGAGCCAAACGATGTATACGCAAAGTCGCAAGCGCCGCGTCCTTTAACTGACCAAAACACCACTCATAAGGATAAGAAATGAGTGGTATCTTTTTTGGTTTTATCACGAGATATGCTCCGTCATTAACTCCGGGTCTATCAATCATCTCATGCGAAACAAGCAACTTTTTCTTTACAAGCTCATCATATAGCCCTGATGAGACAAGTTTATCATACTGCTCTTTATAACAAAAATTCACTAGTCGGAAAATTTCACCGCAACAGCTGAAAACAACCCCCGACGGGTCGCGGAATGAGCCGGGGTCAGCAGTCACGCCTGCATCATTCATCGTTTTCATTCTCGTCCGCCTCGTTTAGACTATCTTCATTCTCGGCTGCTTCATCACCTTTTTTTTTACTAAAAAATGCCTTAATCCTCTGCCGAAACAAACCAAGACCAACAGCTGCTGCTGCTATTGATGCAATCACCATCTGAATTAGCATGCTGCCAAATCCGGGATCTAAATACATTCTATATAAACTCCTCTCGAAACTGGATTATTTTCGGATTATTCTACCATACCTGCTCTCATTTCACAATAGGGAAGTTTATGGTACAGTCCCCTGTTGGCGTTTCATGCACCTCGTGCCCTCACATAGTTTATATGATATCGGTCTTTCACTACTTATAATATTTGCTTCTTATCGTTTCACCGGAAAGAGTGTATATCTCGCCACATTCCTCAATCCTTAGGTTAGCCAAAAGTAAGTCTGAAGCATACCTCAAAAATGCACCTCTGGTATCAAAAGATGCGACATCTATTAATGGTTCTAAAACGCTGCTTAAATTTATCTCATCATTGTCATCTTCTTCTGTTTCCAGTATATTGCCTGCCACTTTTAACGCTTCCTCTACTTCACATTTGCGTTCTTCAGCAAACCGCATTTCCCGTATAACATCTGCCGATAATTTTAACATAACGTCCGGTACATTATTATCATCTTTATTTGGGTTCAATAACTCTTCATATATTTTAGCGACTAGTTTCGCTTCCACTTCATTTGAGTCCTTTAGGTTTTCGCCAACTTTTTTTATTTCCTTCAATCTGTCCGTATCATTTTCTGTGATTCCTTTTTTCTGTGGAAATTTTGCTACAACGTAAGTTACGCCATATACATCATCGTAAATAAGATCCACTACATATTTAATTAATACTTCCTTTATTTTTCCGCAAAGCTTTTGTGCACTATCATCTTCTAAAACCTGTTTATTTGGATACATAAGCAGAACATAATCATTTGCTGCAAACCAATGCTCCTCGGGAGCTTCCTCTTTGTAGTCCTTATTAAGTTTTTTCCCGAAAACCCCAAACTCTACACTCTTTCCGAAGCTCCCGCGATTTGGATACTCACCTTCGCGTTTTTCTTCATCTTTTGATTTTTGACCATCTTCGGCTGCTTCATTTTCTGTATACCCCAAACCAAACCTAAAGTCCAGCCCTCTGATAAATAAGCGGAACAGAATCCCTTCGAGCGGTTTGACTTCTAATCTATAATCAAAATTGAACTTCAGTTTACGCTTCTGCAAACCTTCATCATCCGAGTCAACACTTCTTTTAGGGGTATATAGACACATCTCTTGCTTCTTAAATTCAACCTTGCATTGCGAAACAATATATTTGCGCTCCGTATTGTCGTCAATTCTATCAACATTATATTCACCGTTTAAATAAGTCTTGTATTTATCAGCACACAGGTGGCTTATATTGTCCATGTAATAAAGGTTAAACTCTTCGCCACCTTTTCTGACAATCAAAAACTGCTTGCCCATTTTTCGATTTAAAAACTCTACAGCAAAAGCCAGAATCGTGTCCCCCGAAGCTTCACTCAGGTAATCATTAAATGGCTTAAATCCCACCAAGTCAACGTAAGCAATCCAATTAAAGCATTTAATCGGATTGTCGTTTTCATTTTTATCTCGCAACTTACAAAACTCTATTTGCTTCTTTAGATTAGGATTAATAAAATCGTTGATTTCTTTTTTTAGAATCCCTCTTAGGCTATACTCTTGACAAAGTTTACTATCAATATATTCATTATTTGATGTTTTCTCACGAAATTCAAGCCAGCAAGGAAAACGGCAAAAAGAATCTTCATCTACGCAATTTATTTTTTCATCGCTCACTAATTTATTGCCTCCCCCAATAACGAAGTCCCTCATACCATTCGTTATATATCGTTTCTGCTAAGTTTATCAGGTTAATATTCGCATCATTTTGCACTATGCTTTCTGTTTCAGAAAGCATAGAAGCTCTAAAGAGTCTCAGAGTTGCTTTTATTGTATCATCTGTATTTTCATTTAATAATTTTTTGATTGCACAGCTTCGTACATCGTATAAATAGTCAGCGAGGATACCAACTATTGTAGTATTGTTATCCCAATAGTCAAGTACAGTTTTTAGACACTCGCGTTCATCATTTGATATATTACCTTCTCGTCGGTATCTATGAACTAAGTCAACTCCACCATCTCCTCTTGTTAAAACATCAAGAACCGCAGCAGCTCGCAGACTAAAAGGATTATCGTACTGACCAAACGGAATTTTATTCTCTAACATAAACCTAAAATTTGATTCTAGATAACATCTATAATCTTGATTGCAGATTACTGTTGTAATTATATCAGCTTGAGACTCTTCTACAACATCCAAAAATGTACTAACATCTTTTTGATTCTTTGATAGTGCTTTTAATCCATTACAACAAAGTTTTATAAATACTCTTGTATCCGGACTATCAGTACTCTCATATAACTGTTTCTGTGTTGTTTTGTTGGAAACTCTTTCAAGCTCTTTCGACATAGTAGCAACATACTTAATACATTGTCTTTTGAAAATCCTAGATATTTCAGTGAAATCAAGCTCATACTTGGCTTCTGCAATTAGGTTGTTAAAAAATTCTACAAAAACTTCCTCGCTGACATTATACTGCATCGGATTAATGTAATCCCAGATATCAACTTGTATATAATGGTTTAGTAAATCTATTAGTACTTTGTTATTTTTTGCATTCAACTCATCACTTAAATAAACATAATGCGATATCTCATGAGCCAGATGAGGGAAAGAGTGTGCGAAGTAACCTACGTTCGGAAGATTAATTGAGCAAATGTCGCCATCTTTTTTATTCTCGGCATATTGTAGGTATAGCGAAGACCTTAATTTCATTAACGGGTTTATTGTTATAAAAAACTGCGGAGTATTTTTGCCAGCATTCAAGAAGCTCAGCATTTTCCTAATAATGTTTTCTGTTGCATAGAAAATTTTAGCACCGGAGTTTATCGTTTCTAAATCACTGCTTCCAAATCGATCAATCCTCAGATTGTCTGCCATAAGGATGAGATTTATCATTGAGCTTATATTACCAAGACACAGCGAAATGCTATCTCCGTCAAAACCTTCTGTATTATCTCTAATCACTTGCATGATATTATGAAGCCAAAAATACATTCGACTTCCATTTACATACCTACTTTTTACCGACAGAACACCTATGCATTTATCAATCAAGAAATCTAATGTTCTTTCAGCGGAAACAGGAAGCAACCCTTTTATTTCTACTCTCAAGCGCTTAATTTCATCAATTTTATCATCACTTTGATTGTTGATAGTACAAGGTTCCAGGGTGCCTGTCGGACTGTTCCCAAAGAATAAATGCACGTGATTCGACTCAACAATATCCCCATAATACTCATCTAACTCACTGACACTAGATAAATACTCTGGCATATCTCGAGCCGCATTGTCTCTGACTCCCAGTAAATACAATAATTTATCCAACCTACAATTATCGATAAATATAGAAACATCATTTTCACCTTGGACATTATAACCTTTAATATGCGCATCCTCAAAATAACGCTTGTAAGCACTTTGAAACCCCTCGCAACTGCTTAATCCACTTAGAGAGTGACTTATTTCTACACTTAGCTCTCTCCCTTGATTGCTGCCACTCGAGATATGAGCTCTGGTAGCGTTATTTAAATCAAATGTATTATGCACTGCAACAAAAGAATTTGACGAACGAAATAACAACTCTCCTGTACACCCGGGAATAGGTATGCTCCGTAGTATCGTCCATATATTCATTAAACCATCAAGTTTCTCCGAGTTAGCAATGACAACAAAATCAACAGCTCCTAGGCATGGATATATTTGAACAACAGGGCAGTCATCATCAGCATACAAATTTTTTTTAATGCACTCATCAATCGCTTCTTTTACGCTTCTAAGCATAGTCGCAGCATCATGAAATGACGCGGCAAGACTTTTTGACTTATTCAGCTTAAGTGTACTAACTGTAAAGTACTTGTTTTTCCTGTCATCCTTATGAAAAGGCGTTTTTTCATATCCCTTTTCTCCGCGAAAGGCATTATAGAAGAAAATTGGAAACATTGCATATCTTGCTCCATCTATCTCTTCGCTGGACGGATACTTAACAATCCTCGGAAAATCTTTGATTTCCGTGTATTCCTTGAAGCTCATATATTGAAAGTTCCCGATTGCAGTGAAATACTTTTTTTTCGCCTTACTCCCCAAGTCAACATATCCCGGAGAAATCTTTTTAAGTAATGTTATTTGACCTATGTCCATTGCACTTCACCTCTACCAAAGCAAAAGCCCGTTCCGGGCTTAGCTTAACGACATTATTATAATGAAGTTATCACTTTATTTTCCGACAGATACTTTTTTTCCAAACAAACGATCAGTATTATGCATACCTTTTGTTCCGGAAGTATTATCTCTCATCGTCTTATGGACATTATGATCGAGTCCATACATAAAAAGTGCACGGTTTTTTCGTCCAACGTCTGATGGCTCATCTTTCCTTGACCAATCTGCTTTCCTGAAGTTCTCTCTGATAGCGGCTGTGATTGCAGCAAGATCCACTCCCGTCTTCCGGCTCATCCGTGCCCCTCCTCATTGTATATTAATCTGATTTAATAGTCTCATAACGAAAACGATTCATATCTCGCAGCACAAAAAGCCCCGCCAAAATATTTTATCACAGTTCTCCGCCTCTGTCAACAACTTCTTTTTCTTGTCAATATATTTCCAATTAAACCACAATATATAGGTGTTGTTTTGAATATAATTAAACTATACGTCTATATAGTGTTGTTGTCAAGATATTTTAATTAGTTAACCACATACAAAACTAACCAAAATGAAGCCCACTCTCGTGCGGCGTTATGGTTTACGCGGACACCCCGAACGGGTGATTTCTCGATATTTCGTAGAATAGCGGCGATTTGTAGCCTAATGCTGAGTGTAGCCGGTAACAATTGTAGTACCCTGACATTATTTCTGTTAAAGTGAGTCCTAGCTCTCTTTAAAATGTCGTTTCGATAGTGTGCTATAACAACCGGTACAGCTATCAAAACAACCCATATTGCCGTGTTTATTATTGCCCATGGTATATATTCACCCCAGGCTATTTGCTGACCATCTAATATACCGTAATCAATCGGCATTAAGTTGCCTTGAGAATATATAACAACACCCAGACCAAAAATCAATGCAATGTAGTATTTTCTTGATTTTTCATGTAACAAAATCCCGAGAATGCAAAACAAAAGGAAACATATGCAAAAAGTGACGATTTGAATTGGTAAGACATCTCTCCATGAAAACCGTAATCGCATCGAATTTTGCACAACCATCTCAAGCGGTCCGAAAATAAAAAAAGTAAATGGTGCTAAAATGAGTGGCACTAGAGATCTCTCGATGTCTTTAATTCGTTTTTTAACTTTTTTGTATAACTCCATGGTTAGCTTATGTCCTTAAACATTTTTATTCAACAAAGCCTTCAGCTCACTTTTTCCGCTTTTATAAGCGTCACTGAGCGATTTCAATACCTTTAAATTTCCCTTTACCATTTCTACACGTTCTTTTTCATCAGGCAATTTCCTGTTGAGTAAATCAACATATGATATGTATTTCATGCCAAAAGACACAAAATCTCCAATATTCTCCGTCTTAAGCACCGGCACAATACCGCATTGAATATACTCAATTATTTTCGTTGGACATGCAACATTATTAACAATAATATCATCACGCAGTGCAAGACCATAGTGGCATGAAGGATATTGCTTATAAACCTCTGCCGGGGTTTTTGAGTCGATAACTATATTTGTTGCACCAACTCGACTTCTCCATTCCTCAAGCTCTTCCATTGAATGACCTGCCGGCACATAGATTTCATAAGAATACGCATTAAATGTCTTTTCCATTATTTGCTTCATTAAATCTGTGTTTTGCCATCTTTGAAGTCCACCTGAATAGACAATTTTAATGGGTGTTCCTTTATCTTCTATACTATTGATATTATCAAAAACACTGTCATTAAAGATTGGTAGTACTGCGTATGTCGTGTCTGTGCTCCCATATTTTTTAATCAAATGATCCTTCATTGCGTTATTTACAACAACAATAACATCAGCATACCGATGCAAATAACTTTCTATTCCGTCCGCAATAAGGCAATTATCAGGGTCGTCATATAATGTAAATTCTTCCGGAACTGATCCGTGGACATCCCATATTTTGAAAACATTTTCAATAGAGAATAAGCTGTGCATTTCAATGTTAACAGCATGTGGCATAAAAGCACCAACGCAATGTACATACATGTGTTTAGCTTCTCTGATAAGATTGAAAACATAGTCCCTTTGTTTTTGGATATGACTATTATATTCAATATATATGTGCTTATCATCAATATACTTGATACTAACTTCTTCGATTGCTGTACGATCATCATAGAAGTAAATACGAGTGAACGAGTCTAATACATTATAATCAATTGCAGTCACACGCTGTATATAGCCATCTCCGCTACTGCTGCTGTCGAACATTGGAGCAAAAGTAAATATACATATATGCTTTTCTCCCCTGCTGTTAGCATTCCCAATATTACGAAGGAGGTCTCTCTTTGCAATTTCTTCCATTACTTGAAGACTGCTGCCGGATTCTATTGACAAAAACCTATACTTATCAAAATTTTCTTGCTTTCCTTTTCTTAGAACACAGTAAAACTCCCCAAATTTGTTTGCCGAACTATCGCAGTGAACCACTTCAAAGTCAACAAACTCCGAGTACAGAACTGGTGAAATTACCTTATGCTCAAAAGATTCAGCTTCAAAAACATGCTTGTGATAATGAATGGATGTTGAGTCTAACCCGGCTTCAACAGACTCGTTTATAAACTGCTTGTTTAAGCGTTCTTGTATATTCATTGGCTTATTTACATATTCAAAATCATAAAGAACCGACGACTCAAGATGGTGCTCTGCTTTAGAGTGATTTCCATGTCCGCCATCTAATAAAAAGTCTGTCACAAAATGTATGAATGGGGTATTTGGGCGATACTTATCAAAAGAATATTTTTTATCGGGCACAGAAAGAAATAATATGCCATCATCTTTAAGAAGATTACTTATTGACCGCAACCAAAAAATAACATCATACACATGCTCAATTACATGGTTGGCAATCACGCAGTCAAATCGTTCTTCAGTAAATGCCGCATAGTCATCAGAAGTCACGATTATATCTGTTTTTTGTATCTTTCTGATTGCTTTCTGATTATCATCATTAAAGTGCTTTTTTGCGTCCTCCCTAGTCTCATAATCAAGGTAAAGAATATTAGCTTCCTCTTTTAAAAGCGTTGGTGACGCTTGTGCGCCCAATTCACAGAAGCTCATTTCAAGTGATGCAAACTCCATAAGTTTGTTTACTCTCGCAATTTGCAACATATCTTTTTCTATGCTCGCACTCCACTGTGGAAGCATTGCTTTTGTGTTTTTAAATACTTTTAGATATCCGTCAACCATTTTATCTATGTTGAACTCATTCAGTGCACGGTCTCGGATATTCGGGCGTTTTTTATACCAACATTCCTTATTCGTATATATTTCAACCATTGCAGCAACTAGTTCATCTTTATTATATTGCTTCTTATTATATATGTCTGAAAAGATATTTTCTAATGTAAGATGTTTAAGATCCCCTATTGGGTTAGAAATCAATATTCCATATTGATTTTCATTCCCGCACAGCTCTTTTCCACTTCCACAATTACTGTGTATCAGCGGCAGTCCGGCATACGCAGCCTCAGTAGCTGATATACTCCAACCCTCGATATATGAGGGAATAACGAAAGCATCTGCCATGTTTAGCAATCTACTAACGCTATCAACGTAATCAAGACATATAATACTGTTTTTTGAATCTAATGTTTCAATATATGTTTTAACATTTCTATAGTACTCTTCGTCTGTTACATTTCCTGCAAATACTAAAACTGCCCGACTTCCTGTTGTGTTGTAGAACTCTTCAAAAGCAGTTAAAAGACCAAAATGATTTTTTCTTGGATCATATGAAGCAATATTAAGAAATATAAACTTTTGAGGAGTAATTCCAAGCTCCCACCTCTGAATATATCCGCTTTCACTGCTGATTCTGTTTATATCAGCAGCATTCCCTATTACTTCTATGCTTTTTTTGTATATAGAATTATGTTGTAGGTAGACTTCCTTTACGGTAGACGAAACAGCAATCATCGCATCAAAGTTTTGGCATCTGATAATTTCCCTTTTCCAATCCTCATCATTGAAAAAAGCATACATATTATGTATAGTTTCGACAATAGGGATACCGAGCATTTTAGGAACATCATAAAAATCACGGATATAATGACTGCTGATTATTGCAGGTCGGTAAATATTCAGAAACTCAATAAACTCATTTTTATTTCCATTAAAAGTAACCACATCTATTTCGCTTTTTTTAAGATGGTCTGCAATGAGACCCCCTGATACTGTGCAAAGTATTTTTATCGGCATTCCCCGTTCTTTCATTCGTAATGCCAGAAGCGCAATCACTTGCTCTAGACCGCCCTTATCTAACGTGTCAACTAAGAAGCCTATATACCCTTTTGTTGAAAACGTATTATCAAGCTTCTCTGCAATAATCGATGTCTTTTTATGAGGTGATCTTTCAGACTCCATCTCAAGCAAAAAGTATGATTTTGCTCGTATATCCAAAAAGCTGAACATATCCCTGCCATTTGTGAAACTATACCAACCTCTGAGTGCACCTGAATCATCATCAGATTTCACCGGCTGTTCACTGATTAGACATTGCCATTCTGAACTTGTCTCATCGGAAGGCTGCTCGCTAAAAAACACTGAATAACATTTATCATGCGGCATTGTAATTTTATCAAAACTATTCATGCAGAAATATACAATATGCGTATCACCTAAAGAACTTAGCTTTACGAAATCTTCCTCAGTTTCTATTAAGATATGCTCAGCCGAAATCAAGGCGTTCATGAATTGAACATGTAAAGAATTATCCGCATTAAACCCAATGAGTCTCCACCTGAGCGGACAAAGCAGGAAGTATCTCCTAAATTCATCCCACGCTAATAACTCACTGACCTTTTCATCTATTCCAAGTTCACTTCTTCTTGCAGTCAGGCTTCTCGATTGCAATCTGTAATCATATATACGATCTTTAAAGGATGTGTGCCTAAGCTCAAAGAGAGCATTTATTTTCATCCAATAATCAAGGTCTTCAACAGTAAAGCGATTAGGTGAATATATGCCAATTGTATGGGCTGCTGATGAACGGTACATAAATGCCGCACCAACAGTATTTATACCCACAATATTCAAATTCGTCGTAGAGTGAGGATACATTACAGCATGCGGTATTCTTTTATGTGGAAAAATCGGATTGTCCGATTTATACTCGCCCTTTTCATCTATAACATCCATATTTGCATAAAACATATCAACTGTATGGTTTTGCTCCAGTTCAGTGACGAGTTTTTCAATGCAATCAGGATGCATGTTGTTATCAGCACTTGTCCACGTAAAGTACTCACCCCGCGCTATGTTGAATCCGTTTGATAATGAGCGTGGCAGTTTTTGATTTTCTTGATTTATGACTCTAATCCGTGAATCATTGGATGTAAGTCGATCTATTACTTTAAGACTGTCATCGGTTGAACCATCATTGACTATTATCAGTTCAAAATTGCTGTATGTTTGTTCCAAAATGCTTTTAATAGAATGCGCAAGGAACTCTCCCCCGTTATACACAGGTAGTACGATGCTGACAAGACCCTTTACACAAGGTATACTTACGTTCGATAATTTGAGTGGATAAAACTCGTTTCTCTCTCTTTTAAACTTTATTAAATCTCCTGGTGCTGTTTCTAAGCTATTATTCTCATTATCTACTATTCTGATAGATCCTCGTATGTTACCGCTAAGTGCAGTATCAACATTTTCATTAATCGCATGCAAGTTACTAATGAGAAATACAGTTGGTATAATTGGTGGTGATGGGAATTTATATTTCCTTATTCCAATGCATTTGAGCCCTATCTTAACTGCCATTTTCATTTTACCGATAAACCCGGAATGCCTTATCAGAACACCTATATCGAAAAGCCGTAACCATCTGTAGAGTTTTCCGTTATTAAACCTTATGTTAATGGCGGTGGAATGGCTTTTGATTCTTTCAAAGTTATCTAACATATCATAATATTTAGAGTGAATAGTATTTAAATCGTTTGTAATTATTTGGTTTCTCTCAGCCAGCGCTTGAATATCATTTATTGCATCATGGTTCTCACTCGTTAAAGTTTGGTTCTCACTCGTTAAAGTTTGGTTCTCACTCGTTAAAGTTTGGTTCTCACTCGTTAAAGTTTGGTTCTCACTCGTTAAAGTTTGGTTCTCACTCGTTAAA
>Ga0123356_10003523_pt1 | contig 16372 bp, 13 predicted proteins | sample TergutEmb28metaG_2_FD_92546 | JGI IMG/M metagenome (GOLD analysis project Ga0123356, IMG submission 92546) | Embiratermes neotenicus P3 segment gut microbial communities from Petit-Saut dam, French Guiana - Emb289 P3 | ecosystem: Host-associated > Arthropoda: Insects > Digestive system > Gut ...
GGACTATTACCGCAATACAGCTTTCGACAATCACTATCACGACTGCGACGAATACTGGATAATTGTCGAGGGCAGCGGCACGGTCTACAGCGAAAACAAGAAATATGAAGTACAAGCGGGGGACTGCGTGGTCACGGGCATGGGGCATCACCACGATTTCCCGGTTGTTGACAGCCATATTTACGCTGTATATTTCGAGACTACCCTCGGCGGGGAATGAAGCAATTATTGCACGGCTGCAATCAGTCCGATCAAGCGAAAGCGGCATACTGTCATAAGCTGCTTGCCCTGTACGATTTAGCCGACGAGTTAAACCTGTCCATAACGGAGCTCGCTATCGGATATATACTCTCTTTTGATGATATTCATGTGCATATACCGGGCGCAAGGGAAGTGACGCATCTGATTGAAAATCTCAACGCTGCGAGTAAAGGCGCGCTAAGCGGCGATATCGTCGGCAAGATCGACGATATCCAACGCATTTAAACTATAGTCCCCGGGGGACCGGTATTATTCCGGAGAGTTTACCTCCCCCACAAAACGCATCAGCCGCGGAGTTCGGCCCCAAAAGCCTTTTTCAACCGCTTTATGACAGCCCCGGCGCAGTTTTCAATCTCATCGGATGTCAGAGTTTTCTGCGCCGAACCGATTACCAGCCTGATGGTGACGGACTTTTTCCCTTCGGGGACCTGAGGCCCCTTGTACTCCTCCACGAACGATATATCCCGCAAAAGATCGTCAGACGGCCTTTTGCCCATAATAACTTCAACTATCTCCTTCCACTCAACCGACAAATCAAAGCGCATGGATATATCATAATCACTCATCGGATATTCCGGGATACGCGTAAACTTATTGGTTCTGGACGGGTACGGTTTCAGCGAGTCCATATCCAATTCAAACAGCATCACCGCGCTGTTCTTTATTCCGCAATCAAGCGACGCTTTTTTGGATAAAAGCGCCAGATTGCCCATCCGCTCGCCGTTATGGCCGATATTGAGCCATACCACATCGTCAGCCCACACCGGCTTTTCGGCTTTATCAAATGTCAAGGGTTCCATGTGCGCATACAGGGGAAGGTTTTCAATTATACCCTTCGTCTTCCTGAAAATCAAAGTCAAATCGTCAGGGCTTCCGACATAAGCCCCCGCTACATTCCTGCGTTGGAGAGGCAGCGATTCGCGCGGGTCATACGGCGCGCCGAAATCGCGGGCAAAGAACACCTGCGCGGATTCAAATATTGCAAAGCCGTCAAAGAACCGCAGATTGTCCGCAACCGCCTTGCAGAGGTTCGGCAGAAGCGATGAGCGGATATAGCGTTCATCGGGGGACGGCGGCGCGGACAGCGCGAGCATGCCGCTGCTGCCTGAAAGAACGGCGTTCACATATCCGTCGCTGATCCACGGGTATGTGAATACCTCATACATCCCGCACCGAAATGCCAGATATTCCCTGATTTTTCTGTCTATGTCGATTTCAGGCTGATTTATGGAACTCTCAAATGACGTTGTTATTGCCACCGGCTCGAAGTTTTCGAAGCCATGTATTCTGGCTATTTCCTCTATGATGTCGTCGGGTATCGAAACATCGCCCGTAGAACGCCATGTCGGCGCGACGATATGCATAATATCTCCGGCAAAACCCACGTCGAAGCCGAGATATTTGAGTTTATCGGCCATCTCGTCATTTGGAATGCGCTTGCCAAGGCGTTTTTCCAGCCAATCGAGCGAAACATCGATCTCGCGCCTTTTCAGCCGGTTCGGATAGTTATCGCGAAAACCGGTCACCGACGCGGCGGGAAACAAGCCCGTGAACATCTTCATTGCCAGCGAAAGGGCGATGTCGCTTCTTTCCGGGTCTATGCCCTTTTCATATCTGGTGGCCGCTTCGGTGCGGATTTCATGGCGCGAGGCGGTGCGCCTGACGCCGAGAGCCTCAAAGTTGGCGATTTCGAGTATCACTTTGTCTGTATCGGGCAGTATCGAATCTTTTTCTCCGCCCATCACACCCGCCAGCGCGATTGCGCCTTCTTCATCCGCGATTGCCAAGTCCTCGCCGGAAAGCGACAGTTCCCTGCCGTTTAAGAGCAGAAGGCTTTCTTTGTCGTGGGCGCGGCGCACCGTTATGTGCCCTTTTATGATATCGGAATCGAAAGCGTGCGTCGGCTGGCCGGTCGCCAGCATCACATAATTCGTAATATCCACAATAGCGTTGATGGGACGCATCCCAACCCGCCAGATACGGCTTTGAATTTTGAAAGGCGAAGGTTTTACCGAAAGCCCCTCGATTTTTACGCCGATATATCTGGGGCACCGCGCCGTATCGCGCAACGTGATTTCGAAATCCCGCGCAGGGGGCGGCGCATACGATTCGAATTCGGCAAGCGGAAGATCGTACAGAGCGGAGATCTCGCGCGCGATGCCGTAGTGTCCCCAAAGATCCGGACGGTTGGTCAGCGACTTGTTGTCTATTTCCAATATCACGTCGTCCAGATCGAGAGCTTCGGCGAGAGCGGCGCCCGCCTGCGCGCCGAATTCGGACAAGTCAGCTATCGTGGCTTCATCTGTGAACGGAAACAAGTCAAAAAGCCCTATTTCCGACGAAGCGCAAATCATTCCGTAGCTCTCGACGCCGCGCACTTTGGTATTTTTGATTTCGACATGGTCGCCGGCTCCATGCCAGCGAACCATTGCGCCGGGGCACGCCACGATGACCTTCATGCCTTCTTTCAGGTTGATGCCGCCGCAAACTATCTCCCGCACGTCCCCGCCGCCTATATCGGTTTTGCATATCTTGAGCTTGTCCGCGTTTGGGTGCGGCAGTATCTCTTCGACAACGCCCACGACCATGTTGGCAAACACCCGGCTCAAATGCGTCATGCCCTCGACTTCCACCGTGGACATGGTCAAATCATAGGCGATGCGGGACAGCTCAATATCCTCCGGTATTTTTACGTAATCTTTTATCCAATTTAACGATAATTTCATATCCTTTTAATTCTCCTTTACCTGAACTGGCTCAAAAATCTGAGATCGGCGCTGCGGAATAATCTGACATCGTCCACGCCATAGCGCATCATTACAAGGCGGTCCAAGCCGATGTTTACATAAAAACCTGTAAATTCGGCAGGATTCAGGCCTGCGGCGCCGAGCACATTCGGATGAGGCGTCCCTCCCGGCATTATCTCTATCCAGCCGACATGCTTACAGACGCTGCAGCCGGCTCCGCCGCACACCAAGCAGCCCATGTCAATTTCAAAACCCGGTTCGACGAACGGGAAAAAGCCGACGCGCATCCGAATCGGAACATCGCGCCCGAAAACTTTCGAGAGAATACTTTTTATCATTATTTTGCCGGACGAAAATGTAAATTCACGGTCGACAATCAGCGCCTCATATTGAAAAAACGCCCTTTCATGCCTCGCGTCGGTCGATTCGTTGCGGTATGCCCTTCCGGGGTAGACGAAGCGGAACGGCGGTTTATGCGTCTGAAGGTATCTTACGCTTGCGCCGGTGAGATGCGGGCGGAGGCAAAGCCTTTCCCCTCCCCGGCCCTGATCGTGGCCCGCTATCCAGTAAGTGTCCATGTTCTCACGCGCGGGGTGATCGGGCGCAAAATTCAAATTGTCGAAAGCATAGAGCTCGCTTGTTATATCGGATTCCTGAAATATCTCAAACCCCATTGAGCGGAAGGCGTCGTTTAAGTCATAGCACATCTGGGTAATAGGGTGCAGGGCTCCGGCGGGCGGCGGTATGCCCGGCACGCTGAGGTCAAAATCGGGGGATATTTCAGACGCCTTGAGACTGATTTCTTCCCTGCGGGCTTCGATCATGGCAGTAAATTGATCTTTAAGGTTGTTTGCGGCGCGCCCCGATTCGGCGCGCATCGAAACGTCCAAGCGGGGTATTTCTTTCAATATGTCCGTGAGCGCGCCCTGCTTACCGAGAAGAAATGACTTCACGTCCTGCAATTCCGTTAAATTTTTCACGTCTGCGATCCTCTTTTTTCCGTCGAGGAGTATGGCATCCAATTTTTCTTTCATACAAATATTCTCCATTCCCATGATACAGCCCTCTTTCGTCAAAAAGGGTGTTATCATTATACATCTTTTGAGCGGATAATGCAAGCAATAAATGATTTTTTTTTGAAAAAAAGCCCGCGCCGACAAAATCAATCGGCGAGTCCGGCGAACCTGTCGTTTATTTTCTGGATGTCGCTCTCGGCCTTTGACTGGTATTTTTCATACATCGACACAAAATCGCTGTTGTAGTTCCGGAACAGGTCCATCATGTGGTTGTTGTAGCTCCCGAACTGGTAATACCAGCCGAAATCAAATATTTTCGATTCGATTATAATATCAAGCATCTCGACGCTTTCCTCGTCGCGCGCGTGCTTGCCGACAAGCGATTTGTCGTAATAGGCGGGGCGTATCACATAGAGCGATTCCGCCGCGAGCGCCTCCAAAATCACCGCGGTCCTGTCGAGGTCCTGCTGCACCGACGGGATAGAGAGAAACATCGCCTTCCACGCCCCCACGGGGCTGTAATAGTCGCTCTGGTTTTCGTCGAGTTTGGGAAAGGGAAGTATGCCGAAATCGGTCTCCATAGCGCGCAGCTCGGCGATGGTCTCCATGCCCCTGAGCAGAAACAGCGCCTGGTTGTTTGAAAACATCCTTCTGAAGTTCACATCTATTTCGTCGCCGGTGCCTTTGAATCTCTGATAGGCGTACACGGCCGTTTTGTCGAAGGTCCAATCCGCGTATTTTTGGACCGCCAGCACGGTTCGCTCATTATACAGCGACAATTCTATTTCGCCGTCCGCGTTGATCTTCGCGCACCTTTCCCCCACAGAGCTGACGAGGCTCATCATCGTGTCGTCCTCTATAATCGCGCCGTAGAGGTCGTCGTGGTCGAAGATCCCGTCGCCGTTCAGATCCCCGCTGACGGCTCTCCCCAGTTCGGTGATTTTGTCGTAGGTCCATTTACCGGCCTTGACAAGCTCATACATATTTTCAAGCCCGTGGTCGCGCGCCAGCTGCTTGTTGAAGAGGGCGGCATATATCGAATCGTTTACCACCTGGCTTATTTCCCCCGTGGTGAAATACATTTTCCCCTTGATGGCGAGGTCTCGGTTGGCCTTTTGGTCCCACCACTGTTTTGAAAGGTCGAGGTAGGAGACCTTCCTCAGATCCAAAACGAGCCCGGACACCGCGAGGTCGCACGCATCGTAGACCGTGGTCATGGCGGCGTCATACGCGAAGTCGCCCGCCGCCGATGATTTTTTGATTATTCCGACCCCTTTGCCGTTGACCCAGCCCGACGATATATTTTCGATTTTTATACCGTATTTTTCCTCGATGTACAGATTCCGCATATACCTCGCATCGTTTATGACTTCGCCGGTGAGCCCGTCGGCCCAGAAGTCGTTTCGCACTTCGTCGCCCTCGTCGCTGGTGACGAGGATCTTGAATTCATGTCCGTCATAATACGCCTCGGGCAAATCCGGGAAAATTTTTTCCGTCGTCTGTTCCGGGGTTTGGGCGTCTTCTTTCGGGTTGTTTTCGACTTGACCGCCCTCGTTTTCCTCGCGGGGCGCGCATGACAAAAAAGAAACCGTGAGAAGCAGTACAATAAACAACGAAATTGCGGCAAAAATCATTTTTTTCATAAAAAATCCTCCAACTTTGATCAAATCGTTTTATTATCCGGTATATGCCTCTATCGTTTTCTCCAGCGCCTTTATGATCTTGGGCTCCGCTTTTTCGAGCGCGGACGTTATATTGGCGTCGTTTTTGACCATGGCGCTCGAGAAAATACCCGAAAAGCCGCCCCAGTTGTATATAAGCTCCAAGTCGAAACGCCTTGAGGCGAATATGATATCGAGCATTTCCGACGATTCTTCGTCCCGGGCCAATTTTGTTTTCAGCTGGACGTCGTAATACGCCGGGATGAGCGTGTATCTCGATTCCGCGCAGAGCGCGTCCGCAATTGCCCCCGTCCTTTCCAAATCCCCCGCCGTCGCCGGGATTGCCAGCGAAGTGGCCTGGAACGGCGATATCGTATTGTAATACCCGCTCTGGCCTTCTTCCAATTTCGGCGAGGGGATTATCCCGAAATCGATGTCCATGCTCCTAAACAGAGTCACCCTGTTCATGCCCGCATTTGTAAAGAGTATCCTCCCCGCCATAAAACTCGCATCCATCACGTCGTTCCAGATGTTGCCGCTGACCCCCAGTACATCGTCCGATCTTAGGCATAATGTCTTGTCGCCGAACAGACTGAGAAGTTTTGTGAAAGCGGTTATGCCCAGCTCCCCGATGCCCGCGTATTCGGGCAGGTCTTCGCTGTTTTTGGTTATCGGCGAAATCCCGGCGGCGACGATTCCCGTGTACATGTTCCAGGCTTCGCCCTGCCAGCCGAACTGGTCTTCCCATGTGATGATCCCGTCGCCGTTCAGGTCCTTTGAGGCGCCCTTGCACATTCCGACCATGGCGTCAAGGCTCCATTTGCCGTCGTGGACCAATTGATACGGGTCTTCAAGGCCCAGATCCTGAACTAATTTCTTGTTGAACAGGTAAACCCATGTGGCGTCTTTGTCCATAATCGTAAAATCGCAGAATGTGGTGTACAGTTTGTTTGCAATCGACAGCTCTGCGTTCGCGTTTTGGTCGTACCACGGCTTTGTCAAATCGATATGGGCGGCCTCTTTCAAATCCACAAGGCATCCGTTTTGCGCGATGCCGACGGTACTCCCGATGCTGGCAAATATGAGGTCATATTCGTCGCTTCCGGCAGTCACCGCCTTTCTGGCCAAAGCCGCCGGATCGACGTTCGCGATCCTCGTTATTACAATATTGTATCGTTCGGATACCGCCGTGTTTCGTTTATACACGGCGTCGTTGATCGCATCCCCCGTTTCTTCTTCCGCCACGATTTCCTTTGCCTCCCAGTGGTGGTCGGCCGTTTCGGCTTCACGTGACAAAATCCTCAGGTTATACCACCCGTAATCGTTTACCGGGGCATCTGAAAAAACACGCGGGACGCCGGCCTCCGGCTCATTTGGCGGGGGCTCGGAGCCGCCGTTTTGAGCGGCTTGATTTTCGGTTTCTTTCGTGTCCGCGCCGCTTTTTTCCCCGCATGAGGCCGACGCCAGAAATACTAAGCATAAAATCAAAATTCCGGAAATGATTTTTACAAACATACTTTTTTTCCTCCCATGAATATGGCTGACTTGGTCTTTAACTTTAGATTCTACCATAAATTTTCATTTTATACAATCGAAAAAATTTAAATTTCGATGAATTTTTGTGCTTATCGGTCAAACAGTTTTTTCATGTTGTCAAAGCCCACTTTCGTGCCGTAATAGCAATCTTCCATGCCTTCGTATTCCAAATACGCGCAGCCGCAAAATCCCGAATTTTTTATGATTTCCGAGATTTTTTTCATGTTCATGTCGCCCTGGCCCAAAATCGAACCGCGCAGATACGCGCCGTGCTGCGAGCGGAACCATGAGCCGGAGCAGTCAAACTGCGTGGCGTCGCCGGGGTCGTTTTCTTCATTGCGGACATAAAAATCCTTCATGTGAATCGTTTTGGCTTTCCCCGCGAGCTTTTTTGCCGCGACTTCGGGATTTTCGTCCACACACAAGAAATTGCCCGCGTCAAATTGGAATGAAAAATTTTCGCGCTTCACCTGCGCCAAAACCGCCCCGACCCGGTCCGAGCCGTTTATATGAAAGCCGTGGTTTTCAAGCAGAATCACAAGCCCGTACTGCGCCGCGAAATCGCACAGTTCGTTATATGTGTCGACGACAAGCGGCAAATCGCCGATAAAATTTTCGACGGTGTTGTCTTCCGGTTTTCTCCTGTACCCGCTCATATCAACGCGCACGGTCGCCGCCCCGAGCTCCAAGGCGCTTTCTATATGCGCTTTTACGCGCGCGGTTTCGGCTTTGTATCCGGCCGCATCCAACTGCAAAAAATTCGCGTTGAGGCTGTAATTGCCGATTTGGCTTCCCCAGTCTTTGGCGGTTTCGCATAACTGTTTTGCGAGCGCCGCGTTATTTACCACATCGATTCCAAACGGCACGATTTCTATTGTTTCCGCCCCCGCCTCCGCGGCGAGCCATTTGACCGCCTCTTGCGGCGTAATTTCTCCGCTTGTTATTTTTCTCGATATGCTGTAAACGCTTATTCCGAATTTCACGGATTTTCACCCTCCTTTAAAATTTTGATAACTTTCCAACTACACAATACCACATAACCGTGAACATTTTAAGAACGACCTGTTTGACGCAAAAAATTTTGAAAAATTTTCGTGAGTTGTTGTTTTTTTTGTATTTATGTGATACAATGATAAAAAGAGCAAAACCGTTCTTGAAAATTATTAAAATCGGGAGGCACAAAATCATGTTGGATAAATCCAGAATAACCGCGGCGATATGGCCGTGGGGTACCGGCACCAAGGACCAGATGGAACAGGCGGCCAAAGACGTCACCGAAATAGGCTACAAATCATTTGAAAGCGTGAAAGCGGCCATTTACGCGTATGACCTCGATCTGGCGGCGTACAAGGACGTATTGGAAAGGTATGACTTAAAGCCCGTCAGCTTCTATTTTCACCTGCCCGCTTTCGGGGAAGAAGAAAGCATATTCTCCACTTTGGACAAAGAGCTCGAATTCATAGCCGCTTTGGGCGTGGACCGCATCTGCCTGCAGGGCACGGGGGGCCACCCGGGCAAATTGGACGAGGCCCAATTGGAGTATGAGCTGAAATTGGTGGAAAGGTTTGCCCGCAAAACCAAATCGTTCGGCGTCACTTCGAATTTGCACAATCATCACGGAACTTGGGTCATGTTCGAAAACGAAATAGACAACATCCTGCAAAACTTGGATTCGAGCGTCATCTCGTTCGCCCCCGACACCGCCCATCTTGTGGCCGGTTTGTGCGATCCCGTCGGGGTGATTTCAAAATACGCCGACAGGGTGAATTTCATACACCTGAAGGATATCGCCACCCGGTTTGTGGAATCGGCCGGCATAGCCCCCGAGGGAATGGAAGTGTACACCAATTTCTGCGAGCTGGGCCGCGGGCTTGTGGATTTCCGGAAAGTTTTCGATATATTGAAAGGCGCGGGCTATGCGGGGCCGCTGTGCGAGGAGCTCGACCGGGCGCCGGTGGGAAACAGGGAAAGCGCGAAAAACAATTATGATTACATAGTGGCAAATTACTGATAATTACTGATATTACTGATAAAGATTAATTTTAGGAGGGCACTTAATGAGCAGGTTCAGATATTCCGTGGGCCCGTGGAACGTGCACGAAGGAACGGACGCCTACGGCCCCGCAGTGAGGGACACGATACCTTTTGAAGAAAAAATCAGGGCATTTAAAGAAATAGGCTTTGACGCGGTGCAGTTTCACGACGACGACGCCGTGCCGGATATAAACAATTTGAGCGAAAGCGAAATAATCGGCGAGGCGAAAAAAGTCAAGGCGCTGCTCGACAAATACGGCCTGAAGGCCGAGTTCGTGGCGCCGAGGCTCTGGATGGACCCCCGCACGGCCGACGGCGGCTTCACCTCGAATCAACCGCAGGACCGCGAATTCGCGATGTGGCGCGCGTACCGCTCAATCGACATAGCCAACGCGCTCGGCTGCGACAAAATCGTTTTGTGGCTCGCCAGGGAAGGGACGCTGTGCTTTGAGAGCAAAGATCCGGTAGAATCGGTAAAGCTGCTGATAAAAGCGCTCAACGGCATGCTGGCCTATGACGCGAATATAAAGGTGCTGATCGAAACCAAGCCGAACGAGCCCATCGACAGAAGCGTCTGCCCCACAATCGGGCACGCGCTCGCCGTCTCCGCCGCCACAGACGACCCGGCGCGCGTCGGCTGCCTTTTGGAATCCGCCCACGCGATACTCGCCGGGCTCGATCCCGCGGGCGAAATCGCGTTCGCGCTCGCCATGGGCAAGCTGTGGGGCGTGCACTTAAACGATCAGAACGGCATGAAATTCGACCAGGACAAGAGTTTCGGCGTGGAAAACCTGCGCGCCGCTTTCAACCAGATAAAAACCCTGATCGAAAACGGTTTCGGCAAAAACGGCGAATACATAGGCCTCGACGTGAAAGTGATGCGCACCGAATTCCAGGAGGGCAGCTACCGGCATCTGGCAAACAGCCTGAAAATCGCGAAGGCGCTGGAGGCCAAAGCGGAGAAATACGATTACGCCTACGCCAAAAAATGCGTGGACGCCCGTGATTACGAAAGCCTGGAGCTCTATGTCATGGAGCTTCTGATGGGAATATGAATATATAATTTTTTAAGAAAGGGAACTTAAATCCTATGGAGATAAAACCTGTAAAAGTGGGCCTGATCGGCTCGGGGCAGATAAGCGGCACATACTTAAACAACATGATCAACCGTTTTAAAATCTTGGAAGTGGTCGGCTGTTCGGATATAATCCCGGAGCGCTCAAAGGCGAGGGCCGCCGAATTCAATATCCGCGACATGACCAACGAGCAGATACTCAGCGACCCGGAAATACAAATAGTGGTGAACACCACATATCCCACCTCACACTACGAGGTGAACAAGGCCGCGCTTCTCGCGGGCAAAAACGTCCACTGCGAGAAGATGATCGCCGTCGAGCTCGATGAGGGAAAAGAGCTCGTGGCGCTTGCCAAACAAAAAAACCTGCGCATAGGAATGGCGCCCGATACGTTTATGGGCGCGGGCTTCCAGACGGCGCGAAAGCTGCTCGACGCAGGGCTGATAGGCGAGCCCTTTATGGCGCAGGCGATGGTGGTGCGCGGATACCATCAAGACAGATGGGAAGGCCCCATGTACGGTTTCACGCGGCAGCCGGGCGGCGGAATACCGTTTGACATGGGCGGCTACTATATGCACGCGCTCATTTCCCTGCTGGGGCCGGTCGCCCGCGCCGCGGGATTTGCGAAGTGCAGAAACCCCGAAAGAACGGTAAAAAATATAAAGCACGAGAAGTACGGCGAGAAGTTTACAATCGATACAATAAACCTTCTGACCGGCGCCCTGGAATTTGAAAACGGCGTAATCGGCAATCTGACCCTGGCCTCGGAAGGCTTCGGAGAAACCCCGCGCATCGAGATATACGGCACGGAGGGCACGCTCATATGCCCCGACCCGAACACTTTCGGCGGCCCGGTTTATCTCAAACGCAGCAGCGCAAGCGAGTTTGTCTCAATGCCCCTGACCCACGGGTACGCTTCGGGCTGCTGCCGGGGAATAGGCGCCGCCGATATGGCCTGGGCGATAACCAACGGCAGGGCGCACCGCGCCCACGGCGACATGGGGCTGCACGCCTTTGAAATAATCCACGGCGTATGGCAGTGCTCAAAGGACGGAAAAGTCCACATCATGGAATCCGCCTGCCAAAAGCCCGCCCCCTTCGCCTCCGGTTATGTCGAGTCCGGCATGGACGAATACGCGCTGAGTATCTAAAAATCAAACACACCGAAAGGAAAATTATACGTTATGACCGGAAGAGAACGCATGGAAGCGGTGTTCGCGGGGCGCATCCCCGACAAGGTGCCCCATTTCGAATTGGTCTTCCAGATACCCGATCTGGCTTTCGGGAAGCCCTGGCCCGACGCGGGGAAATTTGACATGGGCACGGAGGCGGGGCGCGAGGCGTTTACCAGGGCCCATTTTGAGATATGGGATCTGATAATAGAGCGCTACGGCTGGGCCGCCATCCCGGTCGGTTATACCATGGCAGGCGCGGCGAGGGAGTATTTCGGCAGCCGCGCGATGATATTCGACTTCAACGGTTCCGGCACCTTCTGGATGCCGTCTGGCAGGGATATGGTCGACTTCGCCGTGATGATATATGAGGAACCCGAAAAAACCCATGAGCTGGCCCGGCAGAAAATGCGCGAATCCATCGAGCTGGCCAAAAAGCAAATCGACGCGGGAGTGGATTTCATCTGTATAAACAGCGACTACGGCTACAACAGGGGCCCCTTTGTCAGCCCGGACAAATTTTACGAAATTGTCACTCCGTATCTGACCGAGATCGTCGGCGAGATCCACCGCATGGGCTCCGTGGCCATTTTGCATTCCGACGGGGACCTGCGCCTGGTGCTCGACCAGTTGGTGTCCACCGGGCTCGACGGGTATCAGTCGATAGACCCGCAGGGCAGCATGGACATAGCCGAGGTGAAACGGCAGTACGGGGACCGGCTGATACTGATGGGCAACGTCAAAACCGCGCTTTTGCAGTATGTGGACGAGCCCGCGATACGGTCCGCCGTCGATTACTGCATGGACGCCGGAAAGCCCGGAGGCAGATACATTTTCTCGTCGTCGAACTGCATTTTCGCCGGCCTGCCGCTTGAAAGCTACCACGTGATGCTGGACCAGTACGAAAAAAAGGCCAAGTATTAAAAAGCAAAGCCAAAAAAAACCACCCGTCGTTTGAGCGGGTGGATTTTTTTGGCTTTGCTTTGTTTTTTTACTTGAGGAATTCGACGGCCAAGTCGGCGGCGGAAGCCGCGTCTGCGGTGTAGCCGTCTGCGCCTATGGAATTGCAGTACGCGTCGGTTATCGGGGCGCCGCCGATCATGATCTTCACTTTGTCCCTGATACCTTCATTTACGAATATCTCCACTATGTCCTTCATGACGCCCATCGTGGTGGTCAGAAGCGCCGAGCAGCAGACTATCTGGCAGCCCTGGTCTTTGACGGCGGTCAAAAATTGTTCGGGGGATACATCGACGCCGAGGTCTACCACTTCGATGCCTTTGCCTTCCATCATCATCTTGACCAAGTTCTTGCCTATGTCGTGCAGGTCGCCTTTGACTGTGCCTATGCAGATTTTGCCGAGCGGTTCCACTTTTTCAGCCACGAGATACGGCTTTAAGATATCCGTGCCCGCCTTCATCGCCCTGGCGGCGATCAAAACTTCGGGGACATACACTTCGTTGTTCTTGAATTTGTCGCCGATGATGCTCATGCCCGGGAGAAGTCCCCCTTCGAGTATCGCCTTCGCTCCCACGTTATCGGCGAGCGCCTGCTCTATGAGCGCCTTTACGTCTTTTGCCTTGCCTGCCTGCAGGGCAACCGATATGTCGTTTAAAATTGCTGACATTTTTTACTTCCTCCTTATTGAAAAAATTATATAAAATATATTGTTATATATTTTTTCTGATTTCCGGTTTTTTCACGGGCGGAACCTGGCCGTTGGATTCCTTGAATTTTTTGGGCGTTACCCCCGTTATTTTCTTGAAAACCTTGTTGAAATAGCTCTGGTCGTAAAACCCCACCGCCTCCGCCACATCCACAAGGCTGATCCTCTCAGTTAACAGCAGCGCCTTGCTCTTTTCGACCCTTGTGAAATTGAGATAATCGTTGAAATAATAGTTCATCTCTTCCTTGAACACTTTCGAGAAATACGACGGCGACAAAAACACGTATTCCGCCACTTCCAACAGCGTCAGCTTGCGCATATAGTTGCTTTTGACGTAGGAAACCGCCTTTGAGATGAGGTCCACATGCTTCACATTCGAAAAGGCGAAAGTCTCTTTTGTGAATTTTCTGAGTATGTCGGTCAGCGACCAGCAGACCTCTTCTATCGTGCCGTAGTTGAAAAATTCGCTTAAGAACTTTATGTTTATATCGAAAATCTTGGATTGGTCCGCCCCGCCGTCGAGCGCCGCCCTCGAAATCATCACCGAAAGCTCCATCGCCTTCACTTTTATCACTTCCAGATTGTTCGCCGACGAAAAGAATATGTGCCCCAAAATTTCGTTTATATATTTTTTGGAATTTGCCAGATCGCTGTTCACTATGGCGTAGGAGAGCTGCTTTTCCTTGTCGTAGGGATATGACATGTAGCTCTGGCTTTCCTTGATCAGCGCGGCCTTCACGTTTTGTATATATTCGCCGATTTGCTTCTGCTGCTCATATATCTCGTTGTTTTTTTCTATCTTCGGGAGCCCGCGCCCCTCGGAAAGCTGCCTTGCGCACACATAGAGCAGATTCGCCATGTGGCTGATGAGCTCCGAGGCCACGAAAGGCACTTCTTTCACCGTTTCCATAATTTCCTCGGGCGAAATTTCCGGCTGCACCGCCTCCACCAGCTCCTCGACATCGAAATCCTCGCAGTAAACCGGGGACATGGGCCCCGCGGCGAGATAATGCATGTCGTCGTCGCCCCCGGCGACCGGACAGACCACGAACACAAAGCCCGCCGGGCAGAAATATATGTACTTTCCCCCGAAACGCTCGCTCTGCTCGCCCGCGTAAGCATGCACCCCAAAGCAGTAATCGCCGCTGTCCGTTTGCGGCGGGGAAATTTTCTTGGAGCTCTTCGTTATGGCGCAGACGCACCCGCAGGAATTGACATTGCGCAGGGCGGCGTTTTTTTTGTCGATGTACATCACACCGCATTTTACGCTCTTTGAGAAAGATTCCATAAGTTTGTTGTCGCTCACGCCGTCTGTGCCGCTTTTGTCGGGTTCCGCAGTTTTCTTATGCATCTTCAGCTCACCTTATTACATCTGTGGCTTCATGAATAAAATTATACCATAAAAAACAGGTATTTAATTGTATAAATACAGTATTTTTTGTAATATTACGGCGTTATTTCAAACAAAGAACCGAGCCCGGGGCCCGGTTCTTTGTTTGCCGTGAGTTTTATCCCTATTTTTTCGATTCTTTGCCTTTGCCCTTGCCGCTCACAATCACCACCACGATAATTATCACCACCACCGCGGCCGCCGCCGCTATGATGATAATCAGCATCATGTTGTTTGAGTCTTCCCCATCTGAAGAGGAGGCGGCAGCTGTGGTTTCGCCTTCGGCGGGAGCCGGGGCCTCGGTTTCGGCTTCGGGAGCTTTGGTTTCGGGGGGCGGGGCGGGCGCTTCGGTTGTCTCCGCGGCTTTCGCGGCCGCGGCCTCGTCTTTTGCCGCCTGGATCGACGCCGCCGTTCTCGCGGGGGCGAAGACGAAGTCGTTTGCCGCCTGCTCCGAATCAAAGAAGGCTATATATTCGAGATAGATCGTGTCTCCGGTTTTCGCGTGTCCGCCGCTCTCCTCATAGTACATGAAGTCGAGCCGGAACTGGTCGATGGCGCCGTGCCAGTGGTCGGGGTAGACATCGGGGTCGCCCACGTCGGCGGGGCGCTTGGGGTAATACTTTTTGCACTGATCGGTCATGTTGTAGACGTATTTGGTGTAGTCGCTCTTCGGATTGATGTCGAAAGTGATCGAGCTCTCGACGTGATAGCCTTTGGTCGGAGAACTGAAATGGATCTCAAAGCCGGGCGCGTCGCTGGGGTTCTTTATGCCCAGGGCTATCCACTGATATACGTCGGCGTCAACTCCCAGATCCCCGAAGCCCGTAATGCTGGTGTAAAGGTCGCCTTTTGTGCCCGTGCCTTCCGGGTCGTCGTCCGGTTCATAGCCGCTGACGCATTCCGCGAAAATCACCCACTTGTCGCCGTCCGCTTTGGCTTCAAATTCGCCGTCGCCGCCGGAAGCGCTGTCAAAGACGTCGTCTGCCCAGTCATATTTCGAAAAATCGATTACCACCGGATTTGCCGCCGAGACGCCGAACGAAAACATCCCGCAGAGCATGAGCGCGATGACCGCGAATGAAATCGCCTTGGATACAGATTTTTTTACCATAGATCAATACCGCCTTTTTTTGATTTTGAGATTACGCACAATCCCATATTTAGAGATTATACATCATATTTTCAAAAAAGTCAACACTGTCGGATAAATTTAAAAAATATTAATCTGATTGTCATTATTGTGTGATAATGTAAAGGTATGAACACAAAAAATATATGGAGGAGTGAAACAAAATGGCCGGCAGGGCAAAGGGCAGCTACAGCCCCGGCGATACGGTTTTGGGCAACTGGAAACTGAGCCACCTCATCGGCGAGGGCGGATCGGGCAAAGTGTATGAGGCGCGGCGCGAGGATTTCGGCCGCTTTAACTGCGCCGCAGTGAAGATATTCTCCGTTCCCCAAAATCTGGCCGAAGAGCAAATCGATGAAATCGATGAATTTTCGATGGTGGCTAACTTGAGGGAAAGCGCCGGCATGGTAAAATACGACGACCGGGAGATCTTGGGCGGTCCCGGAGGCGAGAGCTGCGATGTGATACTCCGGATGGAGCTTCTCACTCCGTTTTTCGAATATGCCCACTCGAACAAGCTCACCATACGGGATATAATAAGGTTGGGCATAGATATATGCGCCGCTTTGGAAATTTCGCAGAAATTCAATATAGCGCACAAAAATATAAAGCCCGAAAACATATTCGTGTCAAAGCTCGGCGATTTTATGCTCGGCGATTTCGGGATTTCGCGGACAGCCGAAA
>Ga0123356_10003524_pt1 | contig 16371 bp, 18 predicted proteins | sample TergutEmb28metaG_2_FD_92546 | JGI IMG/M metagenome (GOLD analysis project Ga0123356, IMG submission 92546) | Embiratermes neotenicus P3 segment gut microbial communities from Petit-Saut dam, French Guiana - Emb289 P3 | ecosystem: Host-associated > Arthropoda: Insects > Digestive system > Gut ...
ATACGCCCTGGAGTAATTCCGGCAACAGTGGCAATCACAATTCTCCGACACCGGGGCCGAATCCGCCGCGTAGGCATCGTCCATGATGTACAGAAAACGATAGAAGTCCGGCTCCGTCACATCAGGCTTGGTAAACACATAGAGCCGGTGGTGGCGGGCCTCCCGGGTGGGGATCACACAATCAAACAGGTCGTAACCCATGCGCACACAGCGCACGATTTCTTCCGGCCTGCCCAAACCCATGGCATACTTGATCAGGTGATCAGGCATCAGCGAGGCCGTGTAGGCCAAAATGTCATCGATCAGATTGCCTTGATCGTCTAGCGGCCAGCCACCGAAACCAAAGCCGTCAAAGCCGATCTCGACGAGGGCCTGGGCGCAGCGCGCACGCAGCTCTTTGTCGTTGCCGCCCTGTATGATGCCAAACAACAAGGGCCTATCTTCGGGCGCGAGGCGTTGGTTTTTGCATTGCAGCTCGTACTCCTGCTTGCACAGCCCGGCCCAGCGGATCGTGGTTTCAACAGACTGCCACTGAACCTGGATTGGGTCGTTGGGATGGGTGCAATAATCCAGGCACATGATGATGTCCGAACCCAGGGCGAACTGGTTGCGCACACACTTTTGCGGGGAGTAGATGTACTTTTTTTCGCCCATACCGGGGTAAAACAATATCTCGTTGGCTTGGATCCGGCCATAGCGTGGGTTTTCCCGGATGAGTGAAAACACCTGGAACCCGCCGGAGTCGGTGAGGATGGGGCGGTCAAAACCCGTAAACGCGTGGAGGCCACCCATACGCTTCACCAGCGTAGCACCGGGTTTTTGCGATAGATGCAGCGCGTTCATCACCACGCCGCCGATGCCCGCAGCACACAGGTCGGCGGCATCCACCGCCTTCACAGCGCCGTAGGTGCCGTCGGGAAAAAAAGCGGGCAGCGCCACGCTTCGATTTCGCCGCAGATCGAGCCGTTTCAATCCTTCACTCCCCCGTCTGGTTTGGCAGATTTTGCAAACGCGCCATCATATAGGTGTCGATATAGCGCCCGTTGCGGATAGCCTCCGCCCGTTTGGTGCCCTCGATCACAAAACCCAGCTTCTTGTACATCGCGATGGCCGGGGCATTATCCACAAACACGGTGAGCTCCACGCGCACCAGCATCAGCCAATTGTCGGCGATATCCAGCAGGGCTTCCATCAGCCGCATACCCACGCCTTGGCGCTGGTATTCCGCGTGCACCATGATGCCGACCCCAGCCACGTGGCGGGTGCGCGGGTTATCATATACCCCAAGCCCAGCCATGCCGATGATAAACTCTTCCCCATTTGTGCCCTGGATCACCGCCACAAACTGATGGGAGTTTCGATCAAGGGACTGGATATACTCCTCGTTCCGTTGAATGCGCTCCGACGGGATGCCCAGCGTGTTTTCAAACACGCCCGGCATTCTGCGCAGGGCGTTGATCCCTTTGCCGTCGCCTGCCTGTACGGGCCTGATGGTGAATTGCATGGGGTGCACCTCTCTCATTCGCCTAGAATGCTACTGCTATCTCTTCCTCCGTATAGAACACGAATGACCTGAACGGATTTTTGTGCAACAAGAAAAAAACCGCAATAATTCCCAATATTAATCCTGCGAAGCTCTCTACTTTTCCATGGCTCCTCTTGATAAATCGGATATCTGCACGGCATTTGACGCAATGACTTTAGTTCGTCCACTATCCGTTGCTTGATATTCATCGCAATCTCTGGCTCCAGTAAAGAAAAGGCAATGTATTCATAGATATCGCGCAAATCCCGTTTTGCCTCTTCTGCCAGTTGAACTCTATACATCATATGCCGTAATCCTTCTGCATCTCGGCAACAACGTCATCAAGGTCATAAAGCCGCCCGGCGGCAACATCGGCATACCCTTTTTCTAATGCAGCGTTTAGCTCGGTGGCATTCATCGCGCCAATTGCAACAGGTTTCGAGGCCGGCAGTTTCATGTCGAAGGGGATTCCTCTCTGCATGATGATTTGTCGCAAAAATAGCCCGATTGCGTTGGACATGGGGATGCCCAGTAGATTCAGAACCTGCTCTGCTTGCTGCTTTATTTCCGGCTCGACACGAGCAAATACGTTTGCTGTTCTTTGCATAACAATCGCTCCTAATCATTTTTCTTTCAGTCATATTGTATGCGATTGTATTGCATTATGCAAGCAACTTAAAACCATGCTAGGCCCCCCTGCCCACACCGCATCTTGATCAGCAGATTGTAATCGTGCCATAATCCTTGCCGTCGGCGGCAGTTATAGAGAATTTCTTTACAACTGAATCGGAAGAAAGTTCGCCATCGTCAAAGACTTTCTTAATGTGTTGACCGATATTCTGCGGCGTAACATCATACAACGCCGCCATCATCTTCTGTGTCAACCAAATATTCTCATCTTGATAGCGCATCTCGAAGCTGTCCGCACTGTCGCCGGTGGCGGCTACGTAAGTAAGATACTCCGCCGCCGAACTGCAGATAGTCGGCAGATTTTTTTTCTTTTTCAAGTTTCCGCCTCCCAATATCGCTTATGTGCTCTATTTACATCATAGTGAAAAAACAGATCACGGTCAACAAAAAAGAACCGTGAAAAGAAATCTGCGAAAAGAAATCATAGTCCCTTTCTGTTACGTAAGGATACGTGGCGACGATTACCGTCGCCCCAGCAGTTGCTCCTCAACCGCCAGCCGCGCCACCAAACTGCGAATATGCGCCCGCGCCATACTCTCTTGCTCCGCCTGATCGGCAGGGGCGGGGACAACATCTCCCATGATCCCCAAAAACTGGCTCACCTTTAAGCCCAGCGTCTCCTGCATGTCCTGATCCGATCCACGGGGCGAAACGAGATAATAGCACAACAGCGAATCCGGCTGGCCAATACGATGGGCGCGATCCTCGGCCTGGCTGTGCACCGCGGGCGACCAATCCAGCTCGCCAAACACCACGCAACTGGCCCGCTGCAGGTTGAGCCCGGCAGCGGAACGCAATGATATACAACACAAATCCGTGTCCCCACCCTGGAACGCCAGCACGGACACATCCTTCTGGTTGGTGCTCTCCCGCCCGGTCACAAACACCGGGCCCAGGGCACGCAGCTCCTTGCGGTACAAATCCATCACCTGATGGTGGTGGGCAAACAGCAGCACCCGCTCCCCGCTTTCCACCAAGGCCCGCACAAAGGCAGCCACAAAGGGCGCTTTGGCCACGCCGGTGGCCTGCCGCTCGTCTTGGCTGATCTGCTCCTCCAGCAGAGCGCGCTGGGAGGCGGTAAGGTTTTCATCCCGCAGCATGGGCAACTTTTCTAATGCAGGCAGCATCAGCTTGCGGTACACCGCGTCGTCAAAGTCGATCTCCTGCACCGCGCGGCGCTTGGGCGGAAGCTCGGATAGCACCTCGGCCTTGGTGCGGCGGAACATCAGCCCCTCCCGCCGCAGGTGGTCGCCCAGCAGATCGGGTTTGGCCACGATGGCGTTGCCGTATCCGTAACACCACTCCCTGGTAAAACTCTCCCAACTGCCCAGAAAGTGAAAATCCAGTATGTTGATCACATTCCAGATCTCGCCGCCCTTGTTGTAGATCGGCGTGCCGGATAGGCCGATCACCCGGTCGCAGGCCTCGGCGATCAGGCTGGCCGCCGAGTATTTTTCGGTACCCGCGTGGCGGAGCTCCTGGATCTCGTCGAATATCACCGAGCGCATGCCCAGCTCGGGCAGGATTTTTTTCCAGCCCCGCAATAGTAAATAGTGCACGATGTAGATGTCGGCCTCGGGCAAATCATAGGGTCTTAAGCCACGCAGCACATGCACGCGCACCCCGCCTTCCAGCGCCAGGAAGCGATCAATCTCCCGCTGCCAGTTGCGGATCAGGTGCGGGGGCACGATGAGCAGCAGAGGCAGTGCCCGGGTGGTGGCCAGCCAGGCCAGGGCCTGTACGGTTTTGCCCAGGCCCATCTCGTCGGCCAGCAGCCCACGGGGATTGGCCAGCAGCCATGCCAGTCCCTTTTTTTGGAACAGGCGCAATTTCCCCGTAAAATGTGCGGTTGGCGGCTCGGCGATGGCGGGGAGTTTGGCGGTTTCGGCCCGCTGGATGGCGTAGGCCCGCGCTTCTTCCAGCGCCTGAGCCCAGCGTTCTCTGTCGCGTTCACGGATGTCCAGGGGATAACGCAACATGAGCCAGTTAAGCTCACCGATCACCCGCCGATGGGCGGTAAAGCGAGCCTCGCCGCGCCTATGGCCGTCACTACCCGGAAACAGCCGCTTGGCCAGCTCGGTGACGCAAGGTTCGCCCTGGATGGTCCAGCAGCGGGCACGGCGGTTGTAACTCAGCGTGCCGTACACATGGGAAGGCTGGCCTCCCTCCAGCAGGTAAGCAGGCAATGATTCATGCCGGGCATCTTTTGGATCTTGCAAGAAACAGGCCTCTTTTCATAACTGTTTGGAACCGCAATTGTAGGGGCGGCCCTGTGTGGCCGCCCGCCCGTTTCATGGGCGGTTGCGTTGCCTCTGGGCGACCACATAGGGTCGCCCCTACAAAGGCAACGCGATCCCCCATAATCGATTCATCGACAAACAATAGCAGGGCTTTCCGCCCACATGGGCAGGCAAATTGGCGCTGCGCTCCACCACCACAATCAACGCCTGCACTTCCTCGCAAGATGCATATCGCCCCAACTGCCGCAAAAGCACGCGCCTAGATGGCTTGCCGCACTTCACCTCGATGCCGATGCCACCAGCCAAAAAGTCGATGCGGCATCGGGGCCCGAGCTTGGCCTCGTGGGTGCAGGCAATGCCCGCCGCCTCCAGCTCGGCAGCGATACGCGCGTGCATCTCCAGCTCCGATGTTCCGGGCGGGATACGCAAAGCGGACAGCGCGGATAGTACGGTTTCGGCGTCCACGCTATCCCTCCTGCTTGTCCAAGATCGCGAGGCCATTATACCATAGGTTGGTTATCCCTTCAACATAGACACAATATATGCAAAAACCGCAGGCACAAACCTGCGGTTCACAAACAGCTCCTAATCCCTATCTCCTACCCCCTTCTAGGCACACACACCACCTGCCCCGCCCGGAAATCCGAAGGCAACAAATGTGGATTCACCCGTAGCAGCATACCCACCGTCACGCCGTGCCGGGCGGCAAGGGCGGCGATGTCCTCACCCTCGGCCACACTGTGCGGCATACCCTCGTTGCAGCGGCCTCGTGCACCCCGCTCCGGCAAACGCAGGATATCCCCTACCCGCTGCTGGCCCAGGCGCAAAGTGGGATTCATCGCCTGGAAGGCATTGAGCGATACATCGCTCGCCAGCAGGATATCTGCGATGCTCTCCCCCTCTTGCACACGGTGTGTATCTTGGCGGGAGGGCGGCGTAGGCGCAGGGGCGGGCGTCGCAACAGGAGCAGGTGGATCGGCCAATGGGATGCACAGCACATCCCCTACGATCAACCGGCCGGGCTGCAACTCCGGATTGGCTTCCATCAACGCCCGCACACTCACATCGAACCGCCTGGCGACCAGTTGGAAGCTGTCGCCACGGCGAACCATGTAGGGTTTGCCTGGGCAGGGCGATGATACGGCTACCGTTTGTGCCGCTTCCGGCTCTGCTTCGGGCTCTGCCTCTGATTCTGTTTCCGGCTCAACCTCTGGCTCTTCAGCTTCCACAAACGGTATTACAGGCGGCGCACCCAATACCACCAGGCCCGCCGCAGGCATCGTTTCTTCTTCCGGCACAAAAATGCTGACCGGTTCCGGTTCATCCTCCACAACATCCACATCTTCTACATCATCTTCCAGCGGCAACTCCCTGAAGGCCATGAGGCCTTCGTCCGCCACTGCCTCCTCAACCTGCCGGAATACCTCTATCCGCTCTTGTTCATCCTCTGGCAATGTTGTTTGGGTCACAGGCTCCTCCAACGGGGGGACGACAAAATCCAAGCTATGTACGGGCGGCAAGGTTTTGCGGATGGTTTTTGTTACGGTCTTTGCGCGAACACGCACGCAAAACACCCCTCTCTTGCTCTATAGATACGCTATCTTATGAGCGGGAGAGGGGTTTTAGCGCAGAAATACTGCCACTTAAACTGCTATTTGTTCAACACACGCAACGTCTCTTCTACAGCGCGCTGGGCGGTGAAACCAAATTCCTCAAACAGCTTAGCCGCCGGAGCCGACGCGCCGTAGCCGTCTAGGCCGATCACCGCGCCGTCCAAGCCCACGTAACGATACCAGCAGGTGGATACACCGGCCTCCATGGCCACCCGAGCGCGTACTGCCTTGGGCATCACGGCCTCACGATAGGCGGCATCCTGGGCTTCAAACAACTCCAGGCAGGGCATGGAAATCACGCGGGCATCAACGCCCTGCTCCCACAACATCGCCTGGGCTTGTACCATCTGCTCTACTTCGGAACCGGAGGCCATCAGCAACGCCTGGGGTACGGCGTTTTTGCTGTCCGAAAGGATGTAGCCCCCCCGCAGGGCCTGCTGCCCGCTGTTTGCGTACAGGGGCAGATCCTGGCGGCTGAGCACCAGGCAGGTGGGCAGGCCGTTGGTGATGGCGGTGACCCAACCGGCCGTCACCTCGCGGCTGTCGGCGGGCCGGAACACCAGCAGATCGGGCACGGCGCGCAGACCGGCCAAGTGCTCCACGGGCTGATGGGTGGGGCCATCCTCGCCCACGCCAATGGAATCGTGAGTAAGGATGTAGGTAACCGGCAGCTTCATGATGGCCGACATGCGCATGGCGTTTTTCATGTAATCGCTGAACACAAAGAAGGTAGCCCCGTAAGTACGCAGGCCGCCGTGGGCGGCGATGCCATTGGCGATGGCCGCCATGGCATGCTCGCGTACGCCGTAGTGCAGGTTGGATCCGGCGCGGTTTTCGGCACAAAAACTGCCTGCGTTTTTCATATCGCTTTTGTTAGAGGGAGCTAGGTCGGCCGAGCCGCCGATCAGGTTGGGCACAAACCCGGTGAGCCGGTTAAGCACCTCACCGGAGCTGTTGCGGGACGCGGCCTTCTTGTCAAAGGCCCAAAGGGACTCTTCGGTAATAAGATCGGGCAACGCGCCCCCGAACCAGCGCTCCCACTCTTGGGCCAGGCCGGGATGGGCGGCGGCATAGCGGGCAAACAACTCGGCCCATTCCCCTTCATACCCACGCCCCCGCTGCAAAAAATCATCGTAATGCTTGCGGACTTGGGGCAGCACCTCAAAATCCCCCGCTGGCAAACCAAAGCCGGCCTTCATAGCAGCGATGTTGTCGGCCCCCAGGGGTTCACCGTGGGCGCTGGCCTTGCCTTGCTTGACGGCGCAGCCAAAACCAATCTGTGTGGGCACGATGATAAGGGTAGGCTTCGAAATATCGCTCTTGGCTTCGGCCAGGGCCTTTGCCACCTGAGAAAAATCGTTACCGTCTTCCACACGGAGCACCCGCCAGCCGTAGGCCACAAAACGCGCGCCCACATCCTCTTGAAAGGCCAAGTCGGTTCCGCCCTCAATCGTGATCTTGTTGTCGTCGTACAGCACCACCAGTTTGCCCAGAGCCAGGGTACCGGCCAGGGAGGCGGCTTCGCTGGCGATGCCTTCCATCATGCAGCCGTCGCCGCACAGGGCATAGGTCATGTGGTCTACCACAGGAAAACCGGGCCGGTTGAACTGGGCGGCCAGGCGCGCCTCGGCCAAAGCAAAACCCACGGCATTGGCAAAACCCTGGCCTAGGGGGCCGGTGGTTACTTCTACGCCCGGGGTGTGGCCGTATTCGGGGTGGCCAGGGGTTTTGCTTCCCCACTGGCGGAACTGCTGCAAGTCCTCCATGGCCAGGCCATACCCAAATAAATGGAGCAGGCTGTACAGCAGAGCCGACGCATGGCCGGCCGAAAGCACAAAACGATCCCGGTTGACCCATTCCGGGTTGGCGGGGTTGTGGCGCATGCCTTGCATCCACAGGGCATAGGCTGCGGGGGCCATGCCCATGGGCGCGCCGGGATGGCCGGAATTGGCCTTTTGTACGATGTCGGCAGACAGGGCACGAATGGTGTGGACGCAAAGGGCGTCGATTGATTGGGACGTGATAGGCATGGGGATTCCTCCTTTTATGTCTCTATTTCTTATGTCTCTATTTTTTATGTTTCTATCTCATCTAATTGCCTGCCCCGCATCCAATCATAGAGAGGTGCGACGCGTTCGAAGTCTTTTTGCAGATTCTGAACGATGGCCCCGGAAAACAGGGCGTCAAAGTCCTGGGCGCCTGTGGTGTTCTGAAAATAAAAACCCTTTTTGACGTACAGATCGCGTAATGCCTCCGGCACTTCAGGGGGCACGGCCAGCCGCTTGTAGGCGTCGCCCTGCAAGGCAAACCGCTCCGGGATGCCGCAATGGGCAAGTAGATCCAAAATCTCCTGGGGTTTGGCAATGATGCGGCGGCGCACCCTGTCCATGGTCTGTTTGTTTTCGGCATAGTACCCAAAGCCCCAATGGGTGGCCTCTGGGGATACATCCCAGTAAAACCCCATGGCATCGGCGGTGGCCTGGCCCGCGTATCGCCAAGAGAGCCACATATGATCCCGGTACGGATCCTTGTTGTGGGAGAAACGTGTATCCCGCCGGATCCGGGACACCACCCTGGCCGGGCGCACATCAAACTGGGGATCAATCCCGGCGAGGGTAGGCCCCATGGCTTGGGCCAGCGCCTGCAATGGTTCCTTTACGAAGCGCTCGTACCGCTCACGGTTTTGCTCAAAAAAGTCCCGGTTGTTGTTAAAGCGCAGGGCCAAAAAGAAATCGATCATTTCCCTAGGAATGCCGCTGAACAAACAATCACCTCATTTCCGGTGGATAGTATACCATATCCTGCGCGGGGCGGGAAGGGTTGTACGAAAAACTGGGGCAACTACATTTATGTATAAAATTTCCAATAATTTCATCATTAGGCAAAGCGCCCGCATGAATCCCTCCACCGCTGTGGCGCTCCCCCTCCCTTTGACAAGGGAGGTAGGGGTTAAGGGCGAAAGTTGAGAAAAAATCCCTTTCCTCTTGTTAAAGGAGGGCAAGGATTTTCACGAACTTTTGGTTCCTATTCCCTACCTCCCTTGTCAAAGGGAGGGGGACCGCCGCAGCGGTGGAGGGATTCATGCGGGTGTTTTTGGCGTTAGCAAGCTGGTTTGTATAAACTCGGTTGCAATTGCTGTTGCCCACAAGAAACCGCCCCACACACAACGCATGGAGCGGCATTTTGATGAAATACATTACGCGTCGGCACTGCGGGCGCGGCGGCGACGGGTGTATTCGGGTGGATCGCCCCTTTCGTCTCTTTCGGCAGGCTCCCGCATCCGGGCCAAGTAGGCGCTTGCCGCGTCATCCACGGTGCGGGATGGGACCGTTTCGTCTTGCTCCGGCTGCTCCGGGCGGCCATACTTTGCCGCCAACTCGCTCATGGACATGCCGCTGGTGAGGCCCACGCCTTCCATAGGTTTAGCAGGTTTGGCGGGCCTGGGCTTGGGCGGGTTGATCTCTTGGGCGTATTCCAGCCCTACATCCAAATCGTCAAACACATCGAGGGCATCGCGGCGGGGTGAATCCTGTATGGGCTTGTGTTTGGTTGTATTGCCCGTGTAATCTCGGCGGGGCCCACGCTCCATGGAATCGATGGCCGATTCGCTCTGAGCCTTTTCCCGGGCCTGCCTGCGGCGACTCACCACAATCATACCCAGCACGGCAGCCAGCGCCGCCATCAGCACCCCCGCCAGCACCCACAGCAGGGTCATGCCGTTGCCGGAATCATCCCCGGTGGCGCCAGACACAAAGATATCCTCCTCTTCCTCCGGAGGCTCGGTGGGGCGCTCGGTGGGCGCGGGTGTCGGTGGGGGAGGCGTGGCAAAAGCCACGTACACCATTTCCTTCTCATCTTGCGTAACGGTTTGGGATACGCCCTGCCCGTTAAGGCCGATAACCGAAAAACCAAAGGTGCCGTGCATACTGGCCAGCAGGCGCTTGGCAACAACACGCTCCTCGCCCGGCGCCAGGGTGCCGATGTCGGCAATGGTGGTTTTGCCGTGCATCAGCACCAGGTCGTTCCCCGTGGCTTCCCCGGTGTTGCGCACCGAAACCACAAAGTCGATGATGCCCGGTTCCTCGTAGATTTCCAAAGTATCGGTGGTGGCTTGGATGGCAAGCTGCAACTGCCTGCTCATGTCCAGCGCCGTTATCCGGATAAAGTTGGAGGAGATGTCCAGCGTCCTGCCGTCGGAACCTGTGCCCGTTACCAAAAAAGCATATTCGTCGGTTTTTTCCACGGCAAAGGTGTGTGTCACGGAATGCCTGCCGTTGTTGGCCCGCAGTTCGATGCCGGTGGCGATATCGCCCAACTGGGGGCTGGTGACCTTTATATCCTTGTAGGATACGGCGCTGGAGTTGTTAAGGTTGAGGGTTAAGGTTAGGTTTGTGCCCGGCTCCACCTCGGTCCTGCTGCTGGTCCTAAGGTTGGCGGTAACACCGCCCCTTTCGAACCGGATCGTTTTGGTGCCGATGTTGGATATGGTGGTGTTCCTGCTTGCACCCTCCACCCGATACGTAACCCTGGGCCTGGATGTGATGGACCTGTTGCCCATGGAATACTGATAGTTCTGGGTTACGGTTTCGCCCGCGCCGATGCGTGGGATGGTCACCCTGTCCCTGCTGCTTAGGTTGGAGTTGGTGATCACCACGTCTATAATATCGGTATCGCTGCCATTGTGCAGCGTATAGGCCAGCGTAACGGTTTGCCCCCGGCTGGCGACCTCGGGCGTAATGGTGTAGGAGGCCGTGAGCCTGCCACCACTACTGCCACCGGATGAACCCGAGGTAGAGGAAGCCGTAGCCCTGGAGATAGGAACCGGAATGGCGCGGGTGGTGTTGCCCCAACTCAGATTGTACACAAATCTGCCGTTGGCCAATTCCGCTTCGGAAACCGCCCACTTCCCGCTATAAGTAACCTTATCCCCCGGGCTCAGCTTGCTGTTTGGAAGGGATACTTGATTGCGGTTGGGATCCATCAATGTGATGCTGATATCCTCCACCGTTTCGCCCAAATGGGTGATGGTGATGGTGACGGTTACCTCTTGAGGCCCGGAAATGGACGCGGGCGAAACGGAAGGGGAGATCGAAAAGGAACTGGTATTAGCGCTTGCATCCCCAGCCAGCGCAACGCCCATAGCGGCAAACAGGAGTGCAAACGCCCCCATACAAATCACAAGAAAAGCAACTCGTTTCATGCGCAATAGGTGCACATAGATCGTGCGCCTTCCTCCTCCCTTAACGATCTTTGACAAAATACCTAATCTTCCACACCGAAATTGTAGTGCATTGGACGCAATTTGTCAAGCAAATCATAACGAAAAATGCACCTTATTGTAAATACTCGTAACATTTATGGCAAAAGAAGCCTCCCTAATTCATGTATACATCATACAAGAGTTCTTCCCATAAATACAGACGCAGCTGGGCTGGGTTTGGTTGCAAACAATACATACATTGTGCGCAGTTTATTAAGGTTTATACAGGAAGTGTAAAAAAGAGACTGCCCTACGACAGTCCCTTATATATCCGTCTCCCGTACTAGAATTTCAGCGCGTTGACCTTCACACCCGGGCCCATCGTAGACGAAAGCACCACCGAACGCAGGTAGTTGCCCTTGGCCGCCGCGGGTTTGGCCTTGATGATGGCCTCCATCAGGGTGGTTAGGTTTTCCAACAACTTGGCAGGGTCAAAGCTCTTTTTGCCGATGGGGCAATGGACAATACCCGTCTTGTCCACGCGGTACTCCACCTTACCGGCCTTGATCTCCTCGATGGCGCGGGCCACATCCATGGTTACAGTGCCACTCTTGGGGTTAGGCATGAGGCCCTTGGGGCCCAATACGCGACCAATGCGGCCCACCACACCCATCATGTCCGGCGTGGCCACCACCACGTCGAACCCAAACCAGTTCTCGGTCTGGATGCGAGTCACCAGCTCCTCGGCGCCCACAAAGTCAGCGCCGGCGGCTTCGGCCTCTTTGGCCTTGTCGCCCTTGGCAAACACCAGCACCCGCACCGTGCGGCCTGTTCCGTTGGGCAGCACCACGGCGCCGCGCACCTGCTGATCGGCATGCCGGGGATCCACGCCCAGGCGTGCGGAGAGTTCGATGGTTTCGTCAAACTTGGCTTTGGCGGTTTGCAGCACCAGATCGATGGCCTCGGCGGGTTCGTAGGCCTTAAGGGAATCAATGAGCTTGGCGCTGTCTACATATTTTTTTCCATGCTTCACGGGGAATTCCTCCTTGTGGTTCTAGCGGTGTTGACCTCCCACTTCGGGTAGGTAATTGCTTGATTTGATTTATTGATCGGCAACCAGCACGCCCATGGAACGGGCGGTGCCCGCCACCATACGCATGGCGGCCTCGATGCTGCCGGCATTTAAGTCGGGCATCTTTTGGGTGGCGATGTCGCGCAGTTGCTCCTGGCTCAGCGTGGCCACCTTGTCTTTTTGCGGAACAGCGGAGCCGCTCTCGATGTTCAGTGTCTTTTTGATCAGCACCGGCACCGGTGGCGTTTTGGTGATGAAGGAGAAAGAGCGATCAGAGTAAACAGTGATCACCACGGGGATCACCAGGCCCGCTTGTTTGGCGGTGCGCTCGTTAAACTCCTTACAAAAGCCGGGGATGTTGATGCCATGTTGGCTCAACGACGGGCCGATGGGCGGTGCGGGCGTCGCCTTGCCCGCCTGAACCTGGAGTTTGCAGTACCCTACGATTTTTTTGGCCATGGTATTCCCTCCTATGGTAAATGTGGTTTTGCGGAACGAAGTTCCTCCCACTTAGGAAACGCTACTTTAAAGAGACACTACTTCATTTTCTCCACCTGGAAAAATTCTACATCGACGGGGGTATTCCGGCCGAACATCTCCACCGACACACGCAGTTTCTGCGCCTCGGCATCCACTTCTTCGATGGTGCCGATAAAGTCTTCCAACGGGCCGGAAAGTATCTTGACTTGTTCGCCAACTTCCATATCCACCTTTACAGAGGATCCGCCCGAGAGCATACGCTCCACCTCTTGCTCGGTTAGGGGGATGGGCTTGGAACCCGGGCCCACAAAGCCGGTAACGCCGCGGGTATTGCGCACCACGTACCAGGTTTCATCGGTCATGATCATGCGAACCAGCACATACCCGGGAAACACTTTGCGCGGCACCACGCGCCGTTTGCCGTTCTTGATTTCGACAACGTCTTCCATCGGCACGCGGGCCTCTTGCACGAGGTCCATCATGCCGTTGTTTTCCACCGCCTTTTCCAAGTCGGTTTTTACTTTGTTTTCGTAGCCGGAATAGGTATGTACCACATACCACCGGGCCGCAGCAGCTTCAGCCATACTGTATTAACCCCCGCTGATGATCGTGCGCAGCAGCGCGCTGGTGCCCAAGTCCAGCAGCCCAATCAGCACCGCCATCAGCACCATAAAGGAAACGACAACAATGGTGTAGTTGGTTAAATCCTTGCGGTTGGGCCAAGAGACTTTTCGCAGCTCCGAGATCATGTTTTTAAAGGAAAGAAAAAATACGCGCTTAAGCCCGCCCCCGAGCCTAGAAAAAAACGCGGGCTTTTTGTTCGAAGCCTTAACCAGTTTTTTATCCGGCATGGTGTTCACATCCTCCGCCTTGCTCACAGTACAAACCGCGCCTTTTTGCAAAAGCGATTAGCGGGTTTCCTTGTGGCTGGTGTGCTTTTTGCAGAAACGGCAATACTTGCTCATTTCAATGCGGTCTGGGTTGTTTTTTTTGTTTTTCATGGTATCGTAGTTGCGCTGTTTGCAATCAGCGCAGGCCATCGTAACTTTTACGCGCACGTGGGGCACCCCCTATCCGAAAAAATCATAAAAATCATGTATTTCAACGCCTCGCAGAAAGAGACGCTCGTACACTTTAACACAAACCCCGTGCTGTGTCAACGCACAAACATCACTTTAATTGCAAATTTACGACGCTTGGGGCAACATTTTCACTTGGCGATTCTTCGTTGCCTATACCCATGGCATAATCATTGGAACACATCCTGCCAAAAAACATTCCGCATTCCGTGTCATCTCGTTGGAGAACCGGAAAAATCCGTGCCTCTCATAAAAACTTACCGCCTTTGGCACAGAATACACAACGACCCCTTTAGAACCGATATGACGAACGGAAATATTTCTTAGCACAAAGAGTGTCTGCCGAAATATCCTTGAGCTGAGCGTGTCTTCTTTTGTAGACGTCTCATGCATCTTCATGTGTTGATATTGTTTCGCCGTGGCAAAAATTTTGATCTCCATCGCAGACAGGGTTGTATTTTCATTATCCACAAAAGTCTCACCTGGGATATCCCCGCGAATCATTACGCCGGCACAGGCAACTGACGCATACGATATAACGTTATCCCGCTTATCATCCAAGAAAAGATAGCCCACTGTCGAAGCATCATGCCGATCAGCAGCAACATATTGATTTAGATTCTGATTTCCACAATCGAAATCATCTATATATGCAGCTATTTTTGGGGTTAACCGGCACATTCGCACATAAATATCTTCTGCATGCTTTCCCATTTTAGCTCTTTTTCTTCCGCATGCAAAGCTTCACAAACTCTTTTCTCAACTCTTCATTTTTCTTCGTACTTTCTTTATCTGCTGATGCTTCCTTGATCCTCTTCCATTCGGAAGCAGTCATTACATAAGCATCCGGCTTGGGCACCGCCATCATAGCCATATGAACCCTCCCTTTCCGTCTCGACACAACCTTCCCCCCATACACTTAGCTTTAACATAGTGTACACAGGGCAATGAGACGTTATGCTCCATCCATCCCCAAGCAATCATTTCTAACCTCATCATATCGTTATCCTGCAACCAAGTCAAGAAAAAGCTACACAGTTTAAGGCAAAAAGAGAGATTGCGATCCACTATTGGCCTGCCAATGCCTCTTCAATCAGGAACAACGGAACCTTCATCCAAAGCCTTCCTTCTGGTGTTGCGCTAAAGTAATAATCGAGGGTAATCTCTCCCGTCTCATTGGAAACAATGGACACCCTTTCTGGGCGCAACCCTTCGGGAAGCCGGTATCCGGGCAGGGTTTGAAAGGACTCATCCCCTCTTTCGTGGGCAATAAAAACGGCTTGGGGCGAATCCTTCCATTGTTCAAAGATCAAGCCAGTGTCAAAGTATTGGCCGGTATGTAGATTGAACATGTTTAGGCTCAGGGTTATTGTCTGCCGGTCCGTGTTCCTGAAGTAAAAATTCACCCTCACATAGTGTTCGGTCGTGTAGGCTCCAACCCTCACCCAAGTTACGTTCTGAGCCCAGGAATCCATTTCGGCGATATGTCGCTCCGCGATATCTGCCAGCGCAGCGTTGATCTTCGCCTCGGCCTGGGGTACATGCCCGTCATCCACACGAAGGGAAGGCACAGGGAATGATAAACCCCCGGGCAGCAAGCGGTACTGAAAACCCACGTCTACCATACACCTTCCCCAGGGGCTGATCCAATGATTGAGCGGCACAAACGCGGAAGGTGTCCAGAACGTAGTCCAATCCAACTGCCAGAAGGGAATGGTGTCGGCATAAAAAAGCCTGATGTCGCCCTCTTCGGTAAATATGAAATAGGGGTGATCGTTGGGGAAGCCGGGGAAGCTATCGTTCTGATTGGGCGCAAACACGGTGTGCCTGTTGATATAATCGATGTAATTGACGCCATCGAAAAACAAATCTGACAGCGCTAGCACCCGCTTTTGTTCGATGTCAAAAACCACGGTGCGCAGGGGAAAGTTGTCTTCCTGGCCGTCCTCGTCCAAATCGCCTGCTATCCACATGCTCAGGAGTGCGGTGTTGACGTCTATATTTTCGTCATAATCATGATATTCAAAGTCCTCATCGCCGACTAACCACATGCTGGGGATCATGGTATGGGCGGCCATATCGTAGTCGTCCTCATAATCCTCAAAGTATAATTCCATACAAGCTTGTGCCCACCACGCGTCGGCCATCGCCAATACATCATCGGGAATCTGGGGAATATCCTCCTCATCATCATATGGATGGTAAAACGCATACAGCCTGGCCTCCGTCCCCCCTGTGCCGCTGGACATATGCGTACGCGCCCACTGCTCCTCGTTTGCTTCCGTCTCGCCGGGCGCAGCTCCAGCCAGGGGCACGTACCCCGCCGCCGCCGCTACCCCCTGCCCCTCTTCAGACAGCAACCAGGCCACAAACTCACGCGCCAGGGCATCGGTTGGGGTATCTTTGCGCAGCACGGCGTAGTAGTTGGTGCACAGCGGATACGTGCCGTCGGATATGGTCTGCACGCTGGGC
>Ga0123356_10003525_pt1 | contig 16365 bp, 12 predicted proteins | sample TergutEmb28metaG_2_FD_92546 | JGI IMG/M metagenome (GOLD analysis project Ga0123356, IMG submission 92546) | Embiratermes neotenicus P3 segment gut microbial communities from Petit-Saut dam, French Guiana - Emb289 P3 | ecosystem: Host-associated > Arthropoda: Insects > Digestive system > Gut ...
ATTACCCAAAACGCAGCAAAAAGAACTTCATCAACCCGATGGATGCGTTCCAGATGTGTTATGCCCGACCTGTAGGCATATTCGCAGGTCCTTACGATGATAATGCTCTGTTTGTACAGAAAAAAATGGCACAGGAGATATTTGACTTTGATACGGAAATCTCATTTTTAGCCATATATCCTGATGAAAATGCGAAACTTGAACAAATTCAAAAAAAGACAACTCAAATAGTGGGTGATGATTTTAGGGTTCAAAACCAAATGCAACAAGAGGCGTTGTTATTTAAAACCATACAAGCTGAAAATCTGGTTGTTTATCTCATTTTGGGCTTTATTTTTGTTATAGCAACTTTTAATATCATAGGTATTTTGGGTATGTTAATTATAGAAAAAAAACAGGATATTTCAATTTTACACACTTTGGGCGCATCTAAGGCGTTACTAAAAAAGATATTTTTAATAGTTGGCGCTATGATTGGCACTTTCGGCGGCTTTTTGGGAATGTGTATCGGTTTGATTTGTTGTTTGCTACAGCAATATTTCGGGGTTATCACTTTAGGTGGCGATGGATCTTCCTTTATCATTACTGCCTACCCTGTTTCAATAGCTCCTATAGATTTTGTTGTTACTTTCTTTCTGATCGTACTCATTAGTTTGCTGACTTCGTGGGCTTCACTGAGAGGACTGAAAAACAACTATTTGATAAACAGATATTAATATTATTATGTATAAAAAATTATTCTCCGTTCTCATTCTTTTAATATCTATTTCTCTTTGGGCACAAGATGTTCCGATTGGGCAATTTAAAGAATATTTACCGTACAATAGATTTCATTGTATTGCTCAAGATGGTGAAAATATTTTTGCTGCTACGAATAACAGCATATTGGTTGTAGATCAATCAGATGGGCCATTAGTAAAATGGTCTAACTTGAATGGTCTGTCTGAAGTGGGAATACAAACCATTCATAACGATTCGGAGGGCAGATTAATCATTGCTTATACCAATTCAAATATTGACATTATTGAAAATTACAAAGTACATAACATTCGTGATATTCTCAATAAGCAACTTACCGGTTCTAAAACCATAAACAGTATTTCTACCTTTGGTGGGCTTGCCTATTTTGCTTGCGATTTTGGCGTGGTTATAATAGATTTAAAAACGTTTTTAGTAAAAGATTCATGGTTTACTATAAAAAATAATGAATATTATTTTGCACGCTTTTTGACAATACATAACGACCGTTATTACTTAGCTACCGATAAAGGCGTTTTTTCATTACCGGTAACTGCTTCAAATCCTGCTGTTTTCTCCTTATGGACACAAGAGAAGGAGCTGTCGGGATCATCCTATAAGCTATTGTGCAGTTATCAAGATAAGTTATTTGCCGTGTGGGATGGAGGCTCGGAAGGGGATTCTTTATTTGTTTATGAAGAGTCGCAATGGAGATATGATAATTCAATGGGAATTAAGCATTTTAGAAGTTTTGAAGTAAAAAATAATAAAATGTTGGTTTGTAGTTGGGAGCGCATTAAAATCTATTCAGATAATCATTTAATTCAGCAGTTCTATTGGGAGCCAACCAAACCAAATTCATGGCCAAATGGTTATCAGGCAGTATTTGATAAAAAGATGAATGTTTGGGTAGCAGATAATACATCGGGATTAGTGCACATTGATTTACAAAATAACAAGTATGAAATAATTACGGATCAAGGACCTGTCAATAGCAGCGCTTACGGGCTATGCTTAACCGAAGGTATTTTAGCCATGGTGCCCGGCACTCGTAGTAATGCCATTGTTCCAAGTTGGAATGCACCTGCAGTAAGTCTTTTGAACGATGATAAGTGGCACTGGTGGTCAAATAATCATTTTAGAGAATTTAACAGAGTTGGCGGTTTTAATTCAATAGCAATTAATCCATTAAATACAAACGAAATCTATATCGGCTCATGGTTAGAAGGGCTCTTTAAAATTAATAAATCCACAAATGAAATGTTTTGTTATAATAATTATAATTCTATCTTAAAATCCACAAGGAAAGACGATTCTATTGTATTTGTATCCGGATTGGCGATAGACAAGCAAAACAATCTTTGGATGGCTCAAACAGATGTTTTTGATTTTATTAAGGTTAAAGACCTTAAAACAGAAGAAGAAAAATGGTATGCTTTTAATATGAGCCCTTATATTACCTCAAGCAAAGGTGTTCATTCAGAACATATTTTAATTGATTCACGTAATTATAAATGGATTACGATTCCCGGAAACAATAAATTGGTGGTATTCTTTGAAAATGGTTCGCTTGATAATGAGGCACTGCATAAAAAGGCAGAAATAGATCTGTTGTCACAGGTAAATGTTACGGGAACTCGAATCACATGCATTGCTGAAGATAGAGAAGGGCGAATTTGGACTGGCTGTGATCAAGGCATTAAGGTAATTTATGATGCCGCAGCCGTTTTTAACAGAAAGATTTACGCAAAAAATATAATCATACAACAAATTATTGGCGACACCGGCTATTATCAAAATCTTCTTGAATATGAGTATATTACTTGTATTGCAGTGGATGCTGCAGATAGGAAATGGATTGGAACACGGAATGCCGGAGTGTTTTTGATCTCTCCAAACGGAACAGAAGAACTTTTCCATTTTACAACCGATAATTCTCCGTTGTTCTCTAATCAAATCAATGATATTAAGATAAATCATGCAAACGGGGAGGTATTTATTGCTACCGAAGGCGGTTTAATCTCTTATAAAGGCACTGCCACAGTTGCTAAAGAAAACTATAAGGAAGCGCTGGTTTTTCCCAATCCCGTCAGAGAAGATTATTATGGACCCATTGCCGTAAAAGGCTTAATGGAAGATTCTTTCTGCAAAATTACAGATGCTGCCGGCAACCTTGTTTGGCAAGGCTATGCGTATGGCGGGCAACTGATATGGAACGGCAAGGATTTCTACGGCAAACGCCCTGCCACAGGCGTATATTTTGTGATGGCTTCCAGCAAAACCGGAAAAGAAAAGAAGGTTGCCAAATTTTTGTTTGTACAATAATTATGTTTACCTCAACCCAAGGTATCGTCCTTCAAAACACTAAATATTCAGACAACAGTTTGATTGTCAAAATCTTCACCCGCAAGAGCGGGGTTATCACTTTCATCATTAAAAACGCTTTCTCAAAAAAGAGCAAACAGCCGGCTTCCTATTTTGCACCGCTAACAATTTTGAATATTATTTATAATGAAACATATACAGAAAAACTAACTTTTCTTAAAGAAGTAAATATCGCACATCCTTTTCATTCGATTTATCATGATTATAGAAAAAACAGCATCCTCCTTTTCTATCAGGAGCTATTGATGAAACTGTTGTATCACGCCATTGCGCCCGATGAGCCTCTGTTTGATTTTGTTAAAGAACATCTATTGAGATTGGAGGCTACTCAGGAACCTCCTTCCGATTTTCACATCGTTTTCTTAGTTCAACTCATTCAACAGTTGGGTTATACGCCTGAGATGAATTTCTCGTTACAAACACCCTGTTTTTCTATTGAAGATTCCAATTTTGGAAGCTGCTTTTTAGAAACGCCTCTTTTTTTATCTAAAGAGGCAAGTTTTTATCTCTTTACCATTCTTAAAAACCAAAACCATACACCTCCTGATAAGAAGACACGTATGGAATTGTTGAACGGGATGATACTTTATTTAATGAAAAGCAACAAGCAGATCAGGGATATCGGGGCGGTGGAGATATTGTCGGAAGTGTTGAACTAAAACAACATAAGTCACGCCTCTGAAATTAAGAAATCAAGAAAGCCCCAAGAAACACAGTTAGGCTACCAAATGCAGGCATCCTCCTCCATCCATCGGTTTTGCGACCGAAGCGTCTGCTCAATCACATCGCGCACACAGCCTTGACCGCCGTTGGCAAATGATATATATTCTACAATCTCCTTAATTTCAGTGCATGCATCTGCAGGGCAGCATTTTAAACCGCAAATTTTCATCAATTCGTAGTCAGGAATATCATCACCCATATACAAAACTTCTTCTGGAATGAGTCTGTTTTTTTCGATATATTCTTGAAAAACGGCTACTTTATTTGATACTTTCAGAAATATTTCAATTCCCTTAAAACTTTGGTAACGCAAGCGCATGGATTCTCCAATGCCGCCGGAGATAATAGCAATGCGGTACCCTTTTCTCAAGGCGTACTGCATTGCATAACCGTCTTTTACGTTTGTAGCACGCATTTGCTCGCCATCGGGCAACACCCAAATCTTCCCATCAGACAAAACGCCATCAAAATCAAAAATAAACGTAGTGATATCCTGTAACTTTTCCCTATAATTATTCATATTTATTTATTATTAAAATCGTAGAATTTTTCCACCCCCTTAATCCCCCGCCAGCGGGGGAAATTAAATCGTAAACCTTTCCACTACTCCCCTCTTCCATGGCAATTCTTGTATTTTTTGCCGCTTCCGCATGGGCACGGTTCATTTCGTCCCACTTTTTTCTCAACACGTACAGGGGCGCTTCCTTTTCCGCCAATTACTTGCCTGCCACCCACTTCGCTTCTGCCGGTTTGCAATTTACGTGCCTCACTTTGCGGGAGTTGCGCTTCGCGAACCTGAGAGTGTTGCTCAATGGGCAAACCGCCTTTATTCAGGAAGGAAACAATCTCTTCGTTAATCTTCTCCAATAAGGTGTCGAAAAGGTTGAAAGATTCTAATTTGTAGATCAATAAGGGATCTTTCTGTTCATAAGAGGCATTTTGTACCGACTGTTTCAGGTCATCCATTTCGCGCAAGTGCTCTTTCCATGCGTTGTCAATAACGGCTAAGGTGATCCCTTTTTCTATGGAAAGTCCTATCTCACGTCCTTGCGTTTCAAAGCATTTTTTCAGTGGCGCCACTACATTGAGTGTTTTTACACCATCGGTAATGGGGATGGCGATGTTGGCAAAACGCTCGCCGTTGTCTAAATAAACACGCTCAATCACGGGATAGGCCTGTTTGCAAAGTAGTTGTTGTCTAATCTTGTAATTTTCAAACACTTTTTCATACAATTCATTCACTAATTTGCTGGTTCTTTCCTGAAAAAACTGTTCTTGAGTGAAGGGTACTTCACAGCCGAAAGTAGTGATTACATCTTGGTCAAAGCCTTCGTAGTCCTTTGACTGGTAATTTCTTTCAACAATTTTCACACAAACATCGTAAAACATATCCGAGATATCAATTGCCAATTTGTCTCCAAACAGTGCATTTCTTCTTTTGCGGTAAATGGTTTCGCGTTGTTTGTTCATCACATCGTCATATTCGAGCAAACGTTTACGGATGCCGAAGTTGTTCTCTTCCACCTTCTTTTGGGCGCGTTCAATAGATTTGGAGATCATGCTGTGTTGAATCACTTCGCCATCCTGCAAACCGATACGGTCCATAATTTTTGAGATACGTTCGGAGCCGAACAGACGCATGAGGTCATCTTCCAAAGAGACAAAGAATTGCGAGCTACCGGGATCTCCCTGACGTCCGGAGCGACCACGCAACTGCCTGTCCACACGCCGCGAGTCGTGTCTTTCCGTACCAATAATGGCAAGCCCTCCTTTTTCCTTAATGCCGGGTCCCAGCTTGATGTCGGTACCACGACCCGCCATGTTGGTAGAGATAGTTACGGTTCCCGACTGACCTGCTTCTGCCACGATGTCCGCCTCTTTTTTGTGTAGCTTTGCGTTCAATACATTGTGTCTTATTTTTCTTGCAGACAAAATTTTAGAGAGCAACTCCGATATTTCCACAGAGGTGGTACCGACCAATACAGGGCGGCCTTCACCATTTAAGCGCAGAATTTCATCCACTACGGCAGTATATTTTTCTCGTTTTGTTTTGTAAACCAAGTCATTGGAATCCAAACGAGCAATGGGCCTGTTGGTAGGGATTACCACTACATCCAATTTATAGATATTCCAAAACTCACCTGCTTCGGTTTCAGCAGTACCGGTCATGCCGGCAAGTTTCTTGTACATACGGAAATAGTTCTGCAAAGTGATGGTGGCGTAGGTTTGTGTGGCGGCTTCCACTTTCACATTTTCCTTTGCTTCAATAGCTTGGTGCAAACCGTCGGAATAACGACGTCCTTCCATAATACGTCCGGTTTGTTCATCCACAATCTTTACTTTGTTGTCAATAATCACATACTCCACATCTTTTTCAAACATGGTGTATGCTTTAAGTAATTGATGAACAGTATGAATACGCTCGGACGCAATAGAAAAATTGCGATAGATTTCATTTTTGACTTTAATTTTTTCCTGTGGGTCAAGATTTTGCTTCTCCATTTCAGCGATTTCGGCGCCCACATCAGGAATGAGGAACAATTTGGCTTCTTCTGCGCTTCGTGAAACTAATTCAATACCTTTTTCCTGAATATCTACTGTATTTTGCTTTTCTTCAATCACAAAAAAGAGCTCTTTGTCAATAACCGGCATGTTTCTATTTTGCTGTTGCATGTAAAATGCTTCGGTGCGGAGCAATAGCTGCTTCATTCCCTGTTCGCTCAAAAATTTGATAAGGGCTTTACTTTTGGGCAACCCTCTCTGTGCGCGAAGCAACAAAATGGCAGCTTCCTCTTCCGGTTTGGGATCGGGATTTTGCGCCAGCAGCTGTTTGGCTTTGGTTAGAATTTCGTTTACCAATACTTTCTGTGCATTAAACAAACGCTCAATCATGGGTTTATAAATGTCAAACTCTTGCTGTTCTCCGCGTGGCGTTGGGCCGGAAATGATTAAGGGGGTTCGCGCATCATCAACCAACACAGAGTCCACCTCATCCACGATAGCGTAGTTATGAGGACGTTGTACGAGTTCTCCGATATTTCGCGCCATGTTATCACGCAGATAGTCGAAACCAAATTCGTTGTTGGTTCCGTAGGTAATATCTGCCATATAGGCTTTTCGGCGCTCCTCAGAATTGGGTTCATGCTTATCAATGCAATCTACTGTTAATCCGTGAAATTCATACAGAAGCCCCATCCACTCGGAGTCACGTTTGGCGAGGTAGTCGTTTACGGTAACCACGTGCACTCCTTTTCCCGACAGTGCATTCAGATAAACGGCTAAAGTTGCCACCAGCGTTTTTCCTTCCCCTGTGCTCATTTCGGCAATTTTTCCCTGATGGAGCACCGTACCGCCAATGAGCTGCACATCGTAGTGGCACATATCCCATTTTATCATGTTTCCGCCTGCCGACCAAGTACTTGCAAAGTTGGCTTTGTTTCCGGTAATCTCTACACAATCTCGATAGGCAGCAATGTTTCTGTCCATTTCCGAGGCAGTAACCTCTACAAAGTCGTTTTCTTTAAAGCGTCGCCCTGTTTCCTTCATTACAGAAAAAGCCTCCGGAAGAATCTCGTTTAAAACCTCTTGTGTTTTTTCGTATGCTTTTTTCTCCAAGGTATCGGTTTCCTTGTATAAGCGCTGTTTTTCTTCGATATCCAAATCATAATTAGCGTCTAAATAAAGTTTTATCTCGGCGATGCGTTCCTCCTCTTCGCGAATGCGTTCATATATTTTTTCGCGAAAGGCTGTGGTTTTCGCACGCAACTCATCATTGGTAAGCGCGATTATATTTTTTTCAGCTTCTAATGCTCTTTCGAGATAGGGTTTAAGCTCTCTGAAATCTCTATCTGCTTTAGAGCCAAAAAGTTGTGTAAGAAAATTTGCCATTGTATGTGATATTTAATAGGTTTGCAAATAAACATAAAATCTTCCATTGTAATACGAGTGTCAACCTTGTTATTTTTCAATTATAAAAATTATATTTTTGCAGGTTTTCATACAGAAAGTAACTTTCTATATATTAAGATGAAATCAAGCCACGAAATAAAAAATTATTTAGAAAAAAGATTGATAGAGGAAAACTCTTTTTGGTCTTTTGATATATCATCATGCCAAAATCTTTCTGATTGGAATTTAATAAAATATGTACTCATTCGCTTAGATTTGGATGATATTAAGCATTTATTTCAACTCTATCCAAAAGGAATGATCAAGCAAGTTTGGTTACAAGAATTAGTTACGCAAGGCGATTATCTGATGGCTATGAATATTTGTTTTGCGTTGGTGTTTTTTAATGCTAAAAAACCACGTCAATATGTAAAAGCAATGGAAACGAGAATGTTAAAAAAGAAACTCTGAATATGAAAGAAGCATTAGTTGAAAAAACATTTAAAGTGATTGAACCTGTTTCCAAAATGGAATTTGTTAAATCATTTTTTCTTGTTGGAGGTACGGCTTTGGCGCTACAACTGAAGCACCGTTTGAGTGAAGATTTGGATTTTATGTGTTGGAAGCAATCAAAAAAAGAGAAACAAAATATTAATATTGAAAAAATTAAAAATGAACTTGCACAACTTTTCTCTATTCAAAAAATTGAGATTTTAGGAAACAATCACATTGAGATTTTCATTGATAACAACGTAAAGTTGTCGTTTTATGCTCCCGACAAAATTAAACCGGTTATTACGCCAATAGATTACCTTAACAATTTGATTTTGGCAGATGAAGCCACTATTGCATCCTTAAAAATGGAATTACTTTTACGGCGCAACGAGTTTCGCGATTACTACGATTTGTATTGTATTTTGAAAAATAAAGATGTGGAAACGACCAAACAGATAATATACAATGCCTTAAAATATTCAGAACATCATCTTAAAACAAAAAATTTGATAGGAATGCTCACGAATGCAGGGAGGTTTAAGAATAATGCCGCCTTTGTACAATTAGCCCCAAAATATAAAATTACAGGAAAAGAGATAGAACACTTTATGGTAGAGCGAGTAAGCGCGATCTATCCATCAGTGTAATACTCACATTACCAGCGCCGCCGCCCCCAGTATAGCCGCATGATTCTCGTTTAGCTGCGAAGGTAAAATAGGAATATCGTTCTTATAAAGAAACAGTTTGTGTTTCGCAAAGGATTCTCGTGTGGGTTTTAACAAGATTTCTCCGGCGTTCACGATGCCCCCCGCCAGGAAAATGGCTTCGGGAGCGGAAAACACTACCGCATTGGCAAGCGCAATGCCCAACCATTCGCCTGTTTTTCTGTAAGTTTCAATAGCTACGACATTCCCTTTTTCAGCTGCATCTGCAATAACTTTTGGGGTAAGTATCTCTTTTGAAATTTGCGAAAGTTCATTATCAGGAGAAAGCGCTAACAATTCGGTGCAAGTTTGAATAATTCCTCTAATGGAGGTGTACGTCTCCAAACAGCCATTGTTGCCGCAGGTGCATTTTCTACCGAAAGGTACTAAAATAGCGTGCCCTAATTCGCCTGCAAAGCCGTCGGAGCCATACAGCAATTTTCCATCAATGATGATGCCGCCGCCAACGCCGGTGCCCAAAGTAAACATTACCACATTTTTCATCCCTTTTGCACCGCCGTAAATCATTTCACCAAAAACGGCAGCATTAGCGTCGTTTGTAACGACAACAGGTACTTGCAATTGAGCTTCCAAGATTTTTTTAAGCGGAGTCTTCCCTCTGAAATTCAAATTGGTCGCATCGTCAATAGTCCCTTCATAAAAGTTGCCGCAAGGTGCGCCAACACCCACACCTATAATCCTTTCGATATTGTTGTTCAACATTAACTTATGGATAGCGCTCCCTATATCGTTTACGAATAATTGCGCATCAAAATATTGTGCAGTTTGCAGGCTGATACTTGCAATTACATTACCGTTTGCACTCACCAAGCCAATGTCTGTGTTGGTGCCACCGATGTCTATGCCGATAGAAAAAGAGGTGGTCATTTGTTTGAATTTAAAGATTTAAGAATTTAAAGATTTAAGAATTTAAAGATTTAAGAATTTAAAGATTTAAGAATTTTCGGTACTATCGGTTCTACATATTTATAGGTAAACGATTTTTCTACTGCTTTTTCTGTTAGAATGACATTTTTTGAATCAACGCTGTGAATGAAATAAATAACGGCGCTGAAGAACACGAGCACTTTTGCTGCCCCAAACAACCCGCCAAGTAAATTATTCACAAATTCGGGGATGAGGAGCTTTATGATCTTTTCCACCAGTTTTCCCAGTAAAAAAACAGCAATTAAAACAGCAATGAAAGTAATTGCGAAGTAAACATCTTTAGGAATATTGGGGTTGTTGATCCATTTTTCAACCAAATCGGCAAATGCAAAAGCGGCATAAATGCCGAGTATGAGCGCTGCCAAAGAAACCAACTCGCGAATTAATCCGTGCGTAAAGCCTTTGTAGCCAAACCACAGCGTGGGGATTAGGATGAGGATGTCGAGGTAGTTCATTTTTTATTTACGATTTCATTTCCCCTGCTGGCGGGGGATTAAGGGGGTGGAAAGATTTACGATTTATGAGTGACGGGGAGATTATTTTCGTTGGTAATGTATGAGTTCAAATTGTGGGAGTGCGATGAGGATGTGTTCCATTACTTCGGCTTGGATTCTTTCATATTCTAACCATACAATTGTTTTGGCGAAGCAGTAGAGTTCAACGGGGACACCATATTCATTTGTGGGCAACAAGCGAACCATCAGCGTTTTATCGGTACTAATATCTCCTCTTTTACTTAAATAGTTTAAGAGATATTCGCGGAAGCAACCGAGGTTGGTTTCTTGTTTAGAAGTTATTTTCCCGTGCATTTCCGGCGTAGCTTTTATAATGCTTGAAGAATCAATAAAGAACGAACGTTTGATACGTCTTACACCTTGCTCCTCCATGCCGCGCCAGTTTTGAAATGTGTCGGTAACCAATTGTCTTACAGGCACAGTAGAAATAGTGCCATCGAAATTGCGCACTTTTACCGATATCAGGTTTATTTCTTCAACGGTGCCATCAGCATCGTATTTGCTTACGGTAATCCAGTCACCATTTCTAATTAAGTCGTTGGCAGCCAATTGCAAGCTATTTACAAACCCTACGATTGTGTCTTGAAAAACCAGCATTAAAACGGCAGAGAATGCGCCCAGTCCGGCTAAAAAACCCGCAGGAGATTTGTGAATGAGAATAGAGATAAACAATACAATGGCAATCATCCAAAAGATAATGGAAATAATTTGCACATAGCTTTTTATTGGTTTGTCTTTGGTGGTTTCCAATTGCAGTAAAACAACGCCAAGCGCTCTGATAAATGCAGTAAGAATCAGCGTAACATTGGTAATAATATACAGATTGATGAGCGCCGAAAACAACATATCCGATCTGGTTCCCGAAAGGAAAAATTCAGGAATTAAATTCTTGATAATAAGAGCTGGAAGTAGAAATGAAAGCTGAATAAAAAAACGCTCTTTCAAAAGCGCAGTCCGCCACTTGGAGGGGAATCTTTTATTGGATATTCTAATTACGTTTTGTAAAATAACTCTAATGATATAGTAGAGGATGAAACCAGCACACAGCAACATTAGCGCAGTGGTTACCGCAGAAACAAAGGATAGAAATTGCCCTTTTACACCTAATTGGGCAAAAAACAGGTGGATAGTTTCTCGAATCCAATTGAACATAATTTCAAGGTATTAATTTATTTTCGACGATTTGATATACTCTTTGCCAATAGATCAATGATATAAATAGTAAATATTCCCAAAATACAGTAAACAACGGCTAACGCAAACTCTGTATTCATTTGTGGTAAATTCCACTCGAAACCTGTTATCACTTCTTTGATGCCAAATGTTTCTATAATTGATTTTTTCCAGGGCCACAATGTTCCCAGCGAACCTAAAATAAAGCCGGTGAGAATAGCGGTTGTGGGATTGCGAAAACGTTTCAGCAGCCACGACAGGAAATGAGAAAAAGGAATTATTCCGACAACAGCTCCAACAATAAACGGTATCAGTATGTCGAATCGCAAATAGTTAATAGAGTCAACCATAATCAGGCGATAGTTTCCCATCAATATAAGAACAAAAGCGCCGCTTGTTCCGGGTAAAATCTTACAGCATATTGCAATAGCTCCGCAAAGCATCAGATAAATAAAATTTTCATTTTCCACTGCCGGAGTGGCAATCGAAATATATGCGGCAACGACTGTTCCTAATATAAAGAAAGCAACATCCCTGATACGCCATTTAATTGTTTTTCCAAGGAAAAAAACAGAAGCGAATACCAACCCAAAGAAATATGCCCAAATATAAATCGGATAATCGCGGAAAAGAATTTCAAATAACTTTGCTAATGAAACAATAGCTACAACGTTTCCAAATACTACATTAATGAGGAAAATCAAGTCGGTATGTCGTACAAATTCGCGAAACTTACCTTTCAGCAACATCTTAAGGGCTGTTATGTCGAATGATTTCAACGAATTAACTATTCTTTCAAAAATACCCGTAATCATTGCAATTGTACCTCCCGAAACACCCGGAATAGCATTTACTGCGCCCATTGCGAGCGATTTAACGAATACTATCAACTGTCCTTCAGTCCATGTTTGTTTTTTCATAATTATTTTTTTGTGGTAATTATCCATTCATAAACAACAAAAATTCTTCATTATTCTTTGTTTTCTCCATCTTATCCTTAATAAACTCCATGGCTTCAATGGTATTCATATCGGCGAGGTGGTTGCGCAGAATCCATACACGTTGCAGGGTTTCCGTATTTTGCAGCAGGTCATCTCGGCGGGTGCTGGAAGCCACAATATCTACAGCGGGATAGATGCGCTTGTTGGAGAGGCGTCTGTCTAACTGCAACTCCATGTTTCCTGTGCCTTTAAATTCCTCAAAGATAACCTCATCCATACGGGATCCTGTTTCTGTTAATGCAGTAGAGATAATGGTGAGCGAGCCTCCGTTTTCGATATTTCTGGCTGCGCCGAAGAAGCGTTTGGGTTTTTGCAGCGCATTAGCCTCCACACCACCGGAGAGCACTTTTCCGGAAGCTGGCGCTATCGTATTGAAGGCGCGTGCCAAACGGGTAATAGAATCCAGCAAAATGCAAACATCGTGGCCACATTCTACCATACGTTTTGCTTTCTCTAAAATAATATTGGCAATCTTCACGTGGCGCTCTGCGGGTTCGTCAAAAGTGGAGGAAACCACTTCTGCTCTTACGCTGCGTTGCATATCGGTAACCTCCTCAGGGCGTTCATCAATCAATAAAATAATAAGATAAATTTCAGGATGGTTCGCCGAGATAGCATTTGCTATCTCTTTAAGTAATACGGTTTTACCTGTTTTAGGCTGGGCAACAATCAATCCACGTTGTCCTTTTCCTATTGGGGCAAACATATCTATAACGCGGGTACAAATATTGACTCCGGCATGTCCTGTCAGTTTTATTTTTTTATCCGGAAACATGGGTGTTAGGTAGTCGAATGGAATGCGATCCCGAATATCTTCCGGTAATTTACCGTTAATACGTTCCACTTTTGTAAGCGGGAAATATTTTTCTCCGTTTTTGGGCGGGCGAATCATCCCTTGAATCGTATCGCCATTCTTCAATCCGAAGTATTTAATTTGCGACATCGAAACATATACATCATCGGGAGAGGGCAAGTAGTTATAATCGGAAGAGCGCAGGAAGCCGCATTGTTCATTACTGATTTCCAGCACTCCTTCAGTTGCTATACTTCCGTCAAACTCTGAGTTGGCGACCATATTCCACCATTCATCCTGCAAAGAAGCGGGTTCCTCTTTTTTAGGGTAAGCTATTGGCGGCTCTGCAACTATCAATTCACGCGAATCATCTAATTGATAAGTAACGCCATGCGTTTCCTCAGTTTCTTCAGGTTCTTCGGATTCATCAGTTTCCTCAACTTCATCAGTTTCCTCAACTTCCTCAGCTTCCTCAGTCTCTTCATTTGCCTTTACGGCATCATCAACCGATTCAATGGGGTGCTCATCAATTTCATCCGTTGAGTCATCATCTAAAAAAGAATCATCATTGAGCATCAAATCATTAATCAGTGCAATGTCAATTATTTTTTCAGCAGGTTTTTCTTCAGGGAATGTGAATGTTACCAAAGGCTGTTTTGCCGGCTCTTTAGCTTTCTTTTTTCTTCCTCTCTTTTTCTTTGTAGAGAAAACTTCACCATTCGTAATTTTGGTTTCGTTCGAGGTTGCCAAGGGCATTTTTTCTACGTACGTAATCCGTTTGCGTTTACGTTTACCTTCTTCAGGATTTTCCATAAAAATAAATTATTGTGGAACAAATTGTAATAAGAAATTATTTTGAATTGCTTCGCAAACTTTCTTAGTTTGCGATTTGAATTGTGCGGCAAAAATATATTTTTTTTTGAATGTTAAACATAAAAAAGTGCTCAACACGATATTCTTTATTTCATTTTTGGTTAATGATACAAATTTGAGAGTTTTTTTAAAAGTAATTTTTTTTACTATTTTCGCCACGCCAAATTCAGCGGCAAATAAAACTTATATATAAATTAATATCAGCACATTATGACAATGCAAGAAAAAATCAATGAACTCTTGAAACTGCGGGAAACTGCACGTTTGGGAGGTGGTGAAAAACGTATTGCGAAACAACATGCTCAGGGAAAATTCACTGCCCGCGAGCGAATCCTCATGTTTTTAGATGAAGGTAGTTTTGAAGAATTTGATATGTTTGTTACCCATCGCTGTACAAACTTTGGATTGGAGAAAGAGAAATATTTATCCGATGGCGTAGTAACCGGATACGGTACGGTTGAGGGGCGGTTGGTGTTTGTATATTCACAAGATTTTACCACGTTTGGCGGATCGCTTTCCGAAACGGTTTCCAATAAAATTTGCAAAGTATTGGATCAAGCCATGAAAATGGGAGCGCCCGTAGTTGGATTTAACGACTCCGGCGGCGCCCGTATTCAGGAAGGCGTAAACAGTTTGGCAGGTTATTCCGAAATCTTCCAGCGTAATATATTAGCTTCGGGCGTAATTCCACAAATATCAGCTATTTTCGGACCCTGTGCAGGTGGCGCTGTTTATTCGCCCGCACTGACCGATTTTATTATGATGGTGAAAAATACCAGCTATATGTTTGTTACCGGCCCAAAAGTGGTGAAAACCGTTACAAATGAAGATGTTACTGTAGAAGACCTGGGCGGGGCAGCTGTACATTCCACAAAATCCGGCGTTGCCCATTTTGCAGTGGATAACGAAGAGATTGGCATCGCGCAAATTCGTAAACTGTTGAGTTACGTGCCCTCTAACAATATGGAAGAACCTCCGTTTAAAGCCACTAACGATCCCATCAATCGTTTGGAAGACACTTTAAATCAAATTATCCCCGACAATCCCAACAAGCCTTATGATGTTAAAGATGTGATTTTAAGCATAGTTGATGATGGTGATTTTTTTGAAATCCATGAGAATTATGCCAAGAATATTGTGGTAGGCTTTGCCCGTTTCAATGGGCTTTCTGTGGGAATTGTTGCCAACCAGCCCAAGTATTTAGCCGGCGTTTTAGACATCAATTCTTCAAGAAAAGGCGCTCGTTTTATCCGCTTTTGCGATGCTTTCAACATCCCGTTGGTTACTTTGGTGGATGTTCCCGGTTTCTTGCCCGGCACACAACAAGAGTATGGCGCATTGATTCTTCACGGTGCAAAATTAATGTACGCTTACGGCGAAGCTACCGTTCCAAAAGTTACGGTTATTCTCAGGAAAAACTATGGAGGCGCCTATTGCGTGATGAGTTCCAAACACCTGCGCGGCGATATTAACTATGCATGGCCTACCGCCGAAATTGCCGTGATGGGCGAAAAGGGCGCTGTGGAAATTCTAATGGGAAGAGAAATTGCCGCCATCGAGGATAAAGAAAAGCAAGCCGAATATGTTGCCGAAAAGGAAGCCGAGTACAGAGACGCATTTGCAAATCCTTACATCGCAGCACGCTACGGATATATTGATGATGTAATTGAACCGCGAAACACACGCTTCCGCGTCATCCGCGCCTTAGAATCACTGAAAAATAAACGATTGGAAAATCCGGCGAAAAAACATGATAATTTGCCGTTGTAAGTTTATAGATTTAAAAATTAAAAAATTTAAAAATTTAAGGATTTAAAGATTTTATTCAATATTAAAAAAACCTTATTCACATCTAAATAATAATACAATTAAACCTTAGTAGCATGTTGAAAATTTTCGGAAAATGGGCAAATGAAAAAATATTGAACCCTTTCGCTCAGGAGGAAATAACGAATGAAGGGAAAAAAGAAGCGACTGATGCATTAAACGATGAAAAAATAGCCGCCATCGGTATGGCAATGCATTATTACTTTAACGCTTACAGAGATGAAGAGAGTGAGGTGATTACTATAGATATGCCGTCGGCGCACTACTCGCCCTGGGCGCAAAAGAACTTAGTGATGAAGAGG
>Ga0123356_10003526_pt1 | contig 16363 bp, 14 predicted proteins | sample TergutEmb28metaG_2_FD_92546 | JGI IMG/M metagenome (GOLD analysis project Ga0123356, IMG submission 92546) | Embiratermes neotenicus P3 segment gut microbial communities from Petit-Saut dam, French Guiana - Emb289 P3 | ecosystem: Host-associated > Arthropoda: Insects > Digestive system > Gut ...
CCCGCTCGGGTGCGGGCAGGTGCAGGGCGTCGATCGGGACGCCGTCCTCGGTGACCAGCATGACGGTCGTGACGACGGGTTTCACTGTGCTCCAATCCTGCACTCGAAATCCTTCACTCGAGTCCTGCGCTCGGCTCCCGCACGTGGCGAAAAGCCGGCGGGCGGTCCGGTGCCAATCGCACCTTACCTAACGGCCCGCGCTCGGCGAACGTTGCCGCCGGCCCCGGCACCACCGGGTACCCACGGCCGCCACGGCCCTGGGGCCACCCGCCCGGCAGGCGCGCAAAAGGCCGCGCCCCCGGGCACCATGACGGGTACCCGGGGGCGCGGCCTGACCGCGCTACGGCCGCAACGCAGCGCGAGATCTGATGACGCTCGTCCTGCTCGGCTACTCCTTCTCGACAGGCACCGGTGACTCAGTCGACGGCGAGGCCTCGGCCTCGGCGGTCATGCTGAGCTTGGTGGTGAGGACGTCCTCCAGCGGGTACGCCTCCTCGCCGTGCACCGCGACGTCGCCGATCGCCAGTTCCTCGTCACTGAGCCGGAGCTTCATCCGGAGTACGTACTTGATCACCATCCAGATGATGAAGGTGACCGCGCCATCCCAGACGATGATCGTGAGCGCCGCCAGGAACTGCACCAGCAGCTGATGCGGGTGCCCGTAGAACAGGCCCGTACCGCTGACCGACGAGGTCTTGCCGATCCCGACGTACTCGATCATGTTCGGGTCCGCCAGCAGCCCGACCATCAGGCCGCCGAGGAGTCCGGCGATGCCGTGCGTGTAGACCACGCCGAGTGCGTCGTCCACCTTGTTGAACGGCCAGACGTACTTCGGCAGCGTGTACCAGGCGACCCAGACCACCGCCGAGGCGACCACGCCGATGACGATCGCGCCGAGGCCGTTGACATAGCCTGCGGCCGGGGTGATGCCGACCAGGCCGCAGATCATGCCGTTGAGGCCGCCGAGGAAGGTCGGCTTCTTGTCGGCCGTCAGGAACATGTCCATGAGGATCCAGACCATCATGGCCACGGCGGTCGCGAGGTTAGTGTTAATCACGGCGCCGGCCGCGTCGGCGCCCGCGAAGTACGGGTCACCGCCGTTGAAGCCGTTCCAGCCGAGCCACAGAATGCCGGCCCCGACCGCGACAAAGAGCAGGTTGTTCGGAATCGCTTTCTCGCGATCCCGCTGCAACCGCGGCCCGACGATCGCCGCGGAGACGAACCCGGAAACGCCCGCCGCCAGGTGGATGACATAACCACCGGAGAAGTCGAGCGCGCCCTTGCCTGCCCAGTAGCCGCCGCCCCACAGCAGGAAGGCGTTGACCGCGTAGACGAACGTAATCCACAGCGGGACGAACACCATCCAGGCCTTGAAACTGACCCGGCCGAGAACAGAGCCGATGAACAGGATGGGAGTAATCGCGGCGAACACGAACTGGAAGTACGCCACGGACGCCTGCGGCAACTTGAACGCAGGCATGAGGCCGTTGAGCAGCGGGATGTTCGCCTGGCCCTGCAGAGCGTTGGCGCCGAGGATCGTCCTCGGATCACCGATGAACGTGCTGATCAGCGGCGTGCCAAAGCCCATCTTGTAGGCCCAGAGCACCCACGTAATGAGAGTGAGACAGAAGGTGACGAATACCATGAGTGTGGTATTCATCGCCCACTTCTTCTGCACCAGACCGCCGTACAGCACGGCCAGAGCCGGGATGGACATAAGCCCGACCAGCGTTGCCGCTGTCATCTGCCAGGCGTTATCTCCGGATCCCAGCCAGGTAGGGTATGGAATCACTGTTCTCCTCCAGGGGCTACCTGCTATGAAGGGCCTATTCGGGTTCCAGGGTCGCCCCCCGGGCTTGTTGTCCCGCCCCGGCCGCTCCGCGTGCTTTCATGCAACGGTTAATGTTTCCCATGCGCGGGTTTCACCGGGATTTCCCGTTCGTTACGCCGGCGGGAACGCCGCAGGTGAAACGGGCCTTGATGTTTCCTGAATGTGTCCGGATGTCCGCGCAATGCGCGCTATTGCCGGGCCGCGGATGCTGGTCGAGGCACCGTACAGGGGCGTCACATTGCCGTAACATTGCCCAAACTGGCTCTTGAGCGCGGCGCACAGGCCACGTACGCTGGCATCCAACGCGTCCGGAAAGCGCTTACCGAGGCTCGGTCGAGATTGCTATCGCAGCGGGGAAAGCGCTTACCGGGCGGCCTGCGCTGAGGAGGCGAGTCAGCATGACGGCACCGACGCCGCCGACCATCTACGATGTCGCGCGGACCGCTGGCGTCTCCATCGCCTCGGTGTCCAGGGTGCTCAACGGCCGCCGCAACCCGAGCCCCGACATCTGCGAGCGGGTGCAGAAGGCGGCCGCCGAACTCGGCTACGTCCCCGACAACGCCGCCCGGGCGCTGTCGGTCAAGCTGAAGGAAGTCGTCGGCGTCGTCATGCGGCGCCCGCTGTCCGCGGGGTTTCAGGTGCCCGCCCCGTGGGTGCCCGCCGGGGCGGGCGGCGCCTGGGACACCGCCGGATTGCTCGGCTACGACGTGTTCGCCGACGAAACCGAGTCGCTGCAGTTCCACGACATGATGAACCGGGGCGTCGAACGGGCCGCACAGCGCCGCGGCTTCGACCTGCTGCTTCGGTCGGTGGACATCACCGACCATGACGCCGGCCGCCGGGTGCTCGCGGTGGCACGCAAGAGCGACGGGCTGATCCTGCACGACCGGGTACTGGAGCCGCGGCAGATCGACGAGATCTCCCGGCAGATTCCGATCCTCACGGTGGCCGGAATCCCGAGCCCGGCCCCGACCACGGCGAACGCCGGCAGCGACAACGCGATGGGGATGCGGGCCCTGGCCCGGCACCTGCTCTACGACCACGGCTACACCACGATCGGCTACCTCAGCGGCTACGGCGACAGCCCGGACAGCAACGTCCGTCTTGACATCCTCGCCGCGGAGGTGCGGGCGGCGGGCGCGGTGCTTTTCTCCGGGCCGCAATGGCAGGGCAACTATTACGCCGCGGGCGCGGCGGTGGTCACCGAGCGACTGCTCGCGTCGGATACTCCGCTCCCCCGGGCGATCGTCTGCGCCAACGACCAGACCGCGCTCGGCGTGATGTTCGCGCTGCGCAGGTCCGGGGTGGACGTCCCCGGGCAGGTGGCCGTCACCGGGTTCGACGACATCCCGATGGCCAGGCACGTGCACCCGCAGCTGACTACCGTGCGGCAGTCGATCGCACAGCTCGGGGAGACGGCGTTCGAGACGCTCTACTCGATGATCAGCCGTGAGGAACCCGCCGAGCGCGACATCCAGCTCCCCACCCGCCTCACCTGCCGCGAGAGTTGCGGTTGCCAGCCGGGCGTTGAGCTGGCCCGTGTCACCGACTTGTCGTCCGTCCGTCATTTGCGGTCCTGATTAGGTCTTCCCGCCGGAGGTATGACGGGCTCACGCTTGGCCCATGGTGGATCGACGCACAGTACTCAAGGGTCTCGCCGCGGCCGGGGTCACCGCGACGGCTGGGGCAGCCGGGGTCGCCGGGACCGGCGCTGCGCAGGCCGCGGCATTGCGTCAGCCCGGCTCGCTCCCCTACCCGCACCTGAAACCGGGAACCGACACGATCCCGCAGGTGGAGCACATCGTCGTTCTGATGATGGAGAACCACTCCTACGACAACAAGCTCGGCATGCTCGGCCGCGCGGGTGCTGACGGGTTCACGCTGGGGGCCGGCGGCAAGCCGACCGCGAGCAACCCGTATCCGAGCGGCGGCAAAGTGCAGCATGCGTTCCGGATGCCGACGACCTGCCAGGTGGTCGGGGCCCCATCGCAGACGTGGGACGCCAGTCATACCGCCTATGACTCCGGGCGCAACGACGGGTTCGTCCGCGCCTCCGGCGCGGTCTCGATGGGCTACTGGGAACGAGCCGATCAGCCGTTCTACTACTCGCTCGCGTCGGTCTTCCCGGTCGCCGACCGGTACTTCTGCTCGGTGCTCGGGCAGACCTACCCCAACCGGCGGTACCTGATGGCGGCCACCTCGCTCGGCATGGTCAACGACCTGCAGGTGCAGGACCTGCCCGGTTACCCGCCCAACGGCACCATCTTCGACCAGTTCAACAAGCACGGGATCTCGTGGAAGGACTACTGGTCGACGACACCGTCGACGCTGCTGTGGCCCGACCTGTTCGTGCGGGACCCGGAGAACACGCTGCGGCTCGAGACGATCAGCCACTTCTTCTCCGACGCCAAGGCGGGCAAGCTGCCGGCGTTCAGCCTGGTGGAACCGGACTACGGGAAGTCGTCGGAAGAGAACCCGCAGAACGTCGCGGCGGGCGAGCAGTTCGCGGCCTCGGTAATCGACGCGGTGATGACCGGCCCGAACTGGTCCAAGACACTGCTGATCTGGACCTACGACGAGCACGGCGGCTACTACGACCATGTTCCGCCGCCCGCCGCGGTTCCGCCGGATAACGTCGCGCCCACCACGCTGCTCGGCGGGCCGAAGTTCGACGGTTTCGGTCGCTACGGGTTCCGGGTGCCGTGCGTCGTGGTGTCGCCGTGGGCACGGGCGGGCCACGTGTCGCACACGGTGTATGACCATACGAGCATCCTGAAGCTGGTCGAGACCAAGTGGAACCTGCCGGCGCTGACCCGCCGGGACGCGAACGCGAACAACATGCTGGACATGCTGAACTTCTCGGCCCCGGCGTTCCGCAAGCCCCCGGCGCTCGCCAAACCACTGACGGCCACCGACAAATCAGCACTCGCCTGCGACATGAGCGGGCCGGGCGTGGTCCCCCCGCCCGGTTCAGTCACCGGCTGAGGCCGCACCTACTCACCGTCAAGACCGGCCATACCTACTCACCGTCAAGACCGGCCATCGCGAACAGTCCCGAGGCCGCGCAGTCCGTCAATGTCTGTCCAATCCGCTGGCCGGGGGACATGGCCCGGCCTACGCTCTCGGCATGAGGTCACCGCGTGCGGGGACACGTCTGAGGTCGGCGATCCCGGCGGCGCTGGCTGTGCTCACCGCGCTGGTCGCCGGGTGCACGCCGAGTAGCGGTGCGACGTCGTCGGCTGGGCCGTCAACTCAGCCGCTCGCGTCCGTGCCGCCGTCACGCGCCCTGGCGTCTCCCGGATGCTCAAGCGCTACGACGGCCGGCCCGGTGCTCGGCTCGGTTCGCACCGCGACGCTCAACACGGGTGGCGCCCCGTTCGGTCTGGCCGTGACACCCGACGGACGCTGGCTGTTCGTCGCGGCGGGCGAGGCCGGCGGCAGCGTTGCCGGCGGTGCGGCGGCGGGCGGTTCGGTTGACGTGGTGCGACTTGGCGCCGGGAGCGGAAAGCTGGCAGTTGCGCCCATGACCCTGGTGAGATCCATTCCGCTGCCGGTCGTGCCGGCCGGCGTGGCGATCACGCCCGACGGGAGGTACCTCCTGCTCGCGGCGGGTTCCGGCGCCGTGGTAGTCAGCGTGGCCCGTGCCGAGGCAGGGACGGCTGGCGCGGTGCTCGGCACGCTGGCAGTGCCCGCCCCCGGCCCCGCGCGCGTCCCCGCGGATACCAGCAGCGCGATCGAGGTCGCGGTCTCGCCGGACAGCCGGTTCGCGTTCGTGACCCTTGAATACGCCGATGAGGCCGTGGTGTTCAACCTGGCCGACGCGGTCAGCCGCGGGTTCGGTACTGGTGGTACAAGCACTGGGGACTACCTGGGTGCCATTCCGCTCGGCCAGGCCGCCGTCGGGATGGCCGTCTCCCCCGACGGGCGCTGGCTGTATGCGACCAGCGAGGTCGCGGTTCCCGGGCAGCATCCGGTGGGGCTCACCGGCGCAGCCGGATGCAAGGGCGGCGTGCAGGGGACGGAGCGGGGCGAGTCGCCGGGCACGTTGACGGTAATCAGCCTGCCGCGAGCCGAGACCGACCCGGCGCATTCGGTGGTGGCCACGGTGGACGCTGGCTACCAGCCCGTCCGGGTCATCTCGTCGGCGGACGGGACGCAGGTGTGGGTGACGGCGCGGGCCAGCGATGACCTGCTGTGCTTCTCCGTCGCCCGGCTAACCTCCGACCCGGCGCGGGCGCTGGAGGCAATTACCCGGGTGGGCTCGGAACCGGTAGGGCTTGCCACAGCGCAGGGCGTGGCCGTGATCGTGGTCGCGGACTCTAACCGGTTCGGCGCGTCGGGGGCGAGCTCGGCGCTGACCGTGGTGAGCGCCATCGCGGCACTCGACGGGCGGCCGGCGGTGGAGGGCGAGATCAGCACCGGCCTGTTCCCGCGAGATATGGCCGTCTCGCCCGACGGCGCGCTGTTCGTCTCCGACTTCGCCTCCGGCCAGGTCCAGGAGCTGGCAGGAGCCTCCCTGCCCGTTTATGCGCCCGGGGGATAGCTAGACGCCTGCCAGCTCCGCCGACAGGGTGCGGAGCTGGCCGCGGGCCACCGGGTCATAGGCCTGGTCGTTGGCGCGGGATTCTTCCAGGCTGTTGAAGTAGCGGCCGGTGCCCGTCTCGGTCTCCGGCGCGGCGATCAGCCGGAAGGTCGCCTGCATGCCCTGCTCGATCGTGCTGACCGGCGCGACCGGCGTCACCTTAGTCGGCATGAACGTGGCCGGGTGCAGGGCGTTGACGGTGACCCCGTTGGCAGCGAGCTCCTCCGCCAGATCGAAGCTGAACATGATCTGGGCAAGCTTGGACTGACGGTAGGCCCGCATGCCGTCGTAGTCCTTGGTGAGCTGCGGGTCCTCGAAGTCGAGGGCCTGCTGGCCGACCGAGGCAACAGTGACGATCCGGGACGGCGCGGATGCCCGCAGTAGCGGCAGCAGACGCCTGGTGAGCGCGTACCCGGCCAGGTAGTTGACCGCGAAGCGGAGTTCGATCCCGTCGTCGCTCTCCTGCCGGGCGCCGTCGCCTGGCTGGGTGATGCCGATGCCGGCGTTGTTGACCAGTACGTCGATGCGCGGCTCGGCGGCGGTCACGCGCTCGGCCAGGTCGCGCACCGCGGCGAGACTAGAGAAGTCCGCCAGGTAGCCGCGCACCCGCCCGGAGTCACCGCCCGCCGCCTGGGTGACCTCCTCGACGGTCGCGGAGATCCGCCCGGGGTCGCGGCCGTGCACAAGCACGGTCGCGCCGGACCGTGCGAGCTCGGCCGCCAGTGCGCGGCCCATCCCGTCGGTTGCTCCGGTGAGCAGAACGACTTTCCCGTCCAGCATGCTCATGCCCCTTACTGTTCCACGGGCCCGTCTGCTTGTCACCGTCCCCGGCTATGACAGGCACCACCAGGCGCTACCCGCGCCGCCGGCGTCCATGCGAAGCGCCGGCCAGTGGTGCGCGGCGGGCTGGCTGGGTAGGGATGGGGTGGATGGTGCTGGTTGGGGGGCCAGCCATGATCGAAGCGGCACGGACGACCGCGTCGCCGGCCGTCATCTGGACGATCGTCGTGATCATGTCGCTCTGCACGGCGTTCCTCGTCGCCGCGACGTCAGTCGCCGACGTTGTGCAGAACCGGCAAAGCCGCCGGCAGCGGATGCTCCGGCTCGGGCCGGGGCCGGTCCGCAGCGGCGCACTGGGCGCGGGCGAGCGCGCCCCCGCCGCGGCCACCGGACCCGGGGCGCCCGCCGCGGCGGGGCTGCCCCCGCAGCGAACTTCGCACGAGACGCCGACCGGACAGGGCAGGCCGCAGCGGCCGGCGCCGGTGCCGCAGGGCATGGCGTCAGCTGGCTCCCAGCGCATGGGTCCGGCGAACCCGGTGCCGAACCAACGGCAGGACGCCGCGCGACAAGCTGGCGGGCCCGCCACGCAGCCAGCAGGGAGGGCGCCGGCGCAGCCGAACGATCCCGCACAGCCCTCGATGCCGGCGCAGCGGAGCGGCGAATCCGACCGGGCTGAGCGCAGCCTCGCCGGACCCGGCAGTGCCGATCCGAACGAGACCGGGCAGCCGAAGCCCCGCCGACGCCGTCGATTCCCGCTGTTATCCCGTTCGGGAACTTAGCTGGCGCACGCACGGCAAGCGGCGCGAAGACCGTGCCGCTTGTTGCTGTTATCCCTGAGGTCGGGTTAAGCGCCGGGGCCGGGGAGGTTTACCAGGGCCGCCAGGGCGGCGCGGTGGGCTCCGGGGGTTCCGAAGGCGACCGAGGCCGCCTTGGCGCGCTTCAGGTACAGGTGGGCGGGGTGCTCCCAGGTGAAGCCGATGCCGCCGTGCAGCTGGACGCACTCTTCGGCCGCCCGGACCGCGGCCTCACAGCACGCGGACTTGGCGAGCGCGACCGCGACCGGAGAGTCCGGGTCGTCCGCGGCCAGGCAGGCGGCGGCATACCTGGAGGCGGCGCGGGCCAGGCTGACCGCTGTCCACAGGTCGGCGAGGCGGTGCTTGATCGCCTGGAAGGAGCCGATCTGCCGGGCGAACTGGCGGCGCTCCCGCACGTAGCCCAAGGTCATGTCAAGGCAGTGCTGCGCAAGGCCAAGTTGCTCGGCCGCGAGTACCGTCGCGCCGGCCGCCAGGCCGGCCTTGACGGCCGCGTCGGCCGCCGCGCCGACCGCGACCTGCCTGCCCGGCGCGTCGTCGAGGGTGACATCGCACAGCTGCCTGGTCATGTCGAGGCAGACCCGCGGGGTGCGATGCACGCCGGGCGCGCCAGCCTCGACCAGGTACAGGCCGTTCGGCACGCCGTCGGCGGGCACGAGCAGCACGTCAGCGGGGAGCGCGTCAGCTACCGCCGGGATGATGCCACGCAGCCTGATCGTGCCGGAGGCGGCACCGTGGCCTGCCACCCGAGCCGTCATCTGGAACGGTGCTCCGGGCCCGACGGCGGCATCCGTCGCGAGGGCGGCGGTCAGCGAGCCGTCCGCCAGCTGGCGCAGCAGCGCGGCGGCCGGCGAGACGGGACCGGCGCCGTCCGGAGTTCCGGCGGCGCTCCTGGCCGCCGACAGCAGCGTCGCCGTGGCGACCGCCGCGCTGCCCAGGTAAGGGATCGGGGCGACGGCGGCACCGAACCGCTCGGCCGCGGCCGCGAGCTCCCGGTAGGACGCGCCCGCGCCGCCAAGAGGCTCGGGGATGAGCAGGCCGGCGATGCCGATCTCGGCCGCCACGGTGCGCCACAGCTTGGCGTCGTACGTCTCCGGGCGCTCGGTCCGGGCGAGCACGTCGGCGGGCGCGGACTGGTCAGCGAGCAAGTCACCGAGGGCCGCGGCGAGGTCGCGTTCGGTCTGCGAGTACAGCAGGTCCACAGTCTTGGTCCGCTCGGTCATGATAGGGACCGGCCCTTCCGGCAGGCGACGAGGGGAGGCTGGCCGATAGCGGGGCCCGGTGTCACAGTCACCTTGGCAGGTCCTTCCAGGGCACCGTGGTGTCCGTCCGCGGCTCCGGGGGGAGGCGGAGGACGCGCTCGGCGATGATGTTGCGGAGGATTTCGGAGGTGCCGCCCTCGATGGAGTTGCCCTTCGAGCGCAGGTACCGGTAGCCGGGGCCACGGGCGTAGTCGCTGGAGCCGGACCGGCGCATGGTCCAGTCGTCGTAGGTCAGGCCGTCCGCGCCGTCGAACTCGACCTCGAAGGAGGAGATCTCCTGGTTGAGGCGGGCGAAGGTGAGCTTGGCCGCCGAGCCTTCCGGTCCCGGCTCCCCCGCGGCGAGCTGCTGCCGGAGTCGCTCGCCCGCCAGCCGGGCGACCTCGGCTTCGGCCCACAGTGCTAGCAGGCGCTGATGCAGTTCGTGCGTGCGGCGCTCCGGGTGCTGCCGCCAGGCGGCGGCGGCGAAGCCGATCATGCTTTCCTCGCGGGGCACCGACCGGGAGTTCCCGATCGAGATCCGCTCGTTCATCAGGGTGGCGTTGGCGACCTTCCAGCCCTCGCCGATCTCGCCGAGGCGGTTGGCGTCCGGAACGGAAGCGTCGGTGAAGAACACCTCGTTGAACTCCGCCTCGCCGGTGAGCTGGCGCAGCGGCCGGACCTCGACGCCGGGCTGATGCATGTCGATGACGAAGTAGCTGAGTCCTGCGTGCTTGGGGACGTCGGGGTCGGTCCTGGCGAGCAGCAGGCCCCAGCGGGCCTGGTGCGCGATCGACGTCCAGACCTTCTGGCCGTTAACTACCCAGTCGCCGTTTTCCGGGGACCGGGTGGCCCGGGTGGCCAGCGCGGCGAGGTCGCTGCCCGCGCCCGGCTCGCTGAACAGCTGGCACCAGATCTCATCGGCCAGCCACAGCGGCTTGAGCCAGCGCCGCTTCTGCTCGTCGGTGCCGAAGGCGATGATCGTCGGAGCGGCCATGCCGAGGCCGATGACGTTGCGCCGCTCGTCCAGCTTCGGCGCGCCGGCCCGCGCGAACTCCTCATCGGCGGCCGGCTGGAGCGAGCGGGGCAAGCCGAGGCCGCCGTGTCCTACCGGGTAGTGCACGGCGGCCAGGCCCGCGTCGAACCGGGCGGACAGGAACGCGGCGCGCGGGGTGATCGCCGGGTCATGCTCGGCGCAGAACGTCCGTACGCGCCGCCGCAGGTCTTGTTCTTGGTCGCTAGAGTCGCTGTGCTCACTCAACGCCTGCCCGCCTTCCCGCGATCAGTCTTCCCGCGATCAGTCCTACGAGCCAGTGTTCTACGAGACGGGACCGCCGGCTAGGTAGAGGATCTGGCCGGAAACAAAACCGGCCTGCTCGCTCGCGAAGAAGGAGATGGCGGCGGCTACGTCCTCGACCTGGCCGACCCGCTGCACGGGGATCATCTTGGCCGACTCGGTCTGGAAGTCCTCGAAGGACATGCCCAGGCGAGCGGCGGTGGCGGCGGTCATGTCGGTGACGATGAAGCCCGGGGCGACCGCGTTCGCCGTGATGCCGAACTTGCCGAGCTCGATCGCGAGGGTCTTGGTCAGGCCCTGCATGCCGGCCTTGGCAGCCGAATAGTTCACCTGACCCCGGTTGCCCACGGCGGACAGCGAGCTCAGGTTGATGATCCGGCCCCACTTGGCGGCGACCATGTACTTCTGGGTGGCCCGGGTCATCAGGAACGCGCCGCGCAAGTGGACGTTCATCACCATGTCCCAGTCGTTCTCGGACATCTTGAAGATCAGGTTGTCCCGGGTGATGCCCGCGTTGTTGACCAGCACGGTCGGCTCCCCGAGTTCAGCCACGACCCTGTCGACCGCCGCCTGAACCTGCTCGCTGTTCGAGACGTCGGCCCCGACCGCGATCGCCCTGCCACCCGCCTTCTCGATCTCGGCGACGGCCTGCGCGCCGTCCGCCTCGTTCAGGTCGAGCACCGCGACGGCCATTCCGTCGGCAGCCAGGCGCTTGGCGGTGCCGGCGCCGATGCCGCGGGCCGCCCCCGTTACGATCGCGATTCGCTGTGGCATATCGTTGTGTTTCCTTTCCTGTGCCCGACGCCGCTGTCGGCGAACGCCGGTGTTCCAGCCCCGATTATTCCGGATACGGTGGCTGGCGCCACCCGGGACCGGCGTGTCAGGCAGGTACGTTGTCAACCAGGCGTCGGACTTCGGAACGGGATCGGTGGCGCAGTGTCGTCCTTTGTTGTTACCCGCCTCATCAGGCCAGCTCTTGTTGCGCTGGCAGTGACCGGTGGGGTGCTCGGCACCGTCACCGGATGCGCGACCAAGGGGGTCCCCTACCAGACCCCGTCGACGCAGTCCGCCGCCCCGGCGGGCGCCGCGACCGCGCCGACGGCGCCGTCCGGCCCGCTGCCCACCGCGTCGATGACCCCGCTCGCGGCGGCGACCGGCCAGCTGACCGGCACACAGCTTGAATCGGTGCTGCTTCCCGCGTCGGATTTCCCCGCCGGGTTCCAGGTGGCGTCGTCCGGCCCCGTCACCTCGGGCGGGTCGCTGACCACCGCCGCGGCGCAGTACAACCTCGGGACGGTCTCATGCGCCGACTTCGTCGCTCATCTGGGGAGCACGGGGTTCGGTGAGACCGGGATGGCCGCCGTCAGCGTCGTTGGCTCGGAGCAGGCCTACGACCAAGTGGTGTACCAGTTCGGGACGGCGGCCGAGGCGTCAGCGTTTGTCGCCGGCGTCAGGACACTCGCCGGGCGGTGCCGTTCGTCGTTCCCGGCGACCGACAACGGCGCGAGCGGGACGTTCAGCCTCAAGGCCTCGCCGGGCACGGACATCGGGGGGCACCCGACGCTCGAGCTGGTGCAGACAGGATCGGTCAGCGGGTCCGCGGTCAGCCTTGACATCCTGCTCAGCGCGAGCGGCGTCGACGTGTTCGCCGCCGGCGGCGTCGGCCTCGGCACCGGCGCGCCCGCCGTCCCCGCGAAGGAGACGGTCCTCTATAACCTGATGAAGCGCCAGGCCGCCGCCGCGGTACTCAGTTAGCGAGCGTCTCCTTACCAAAAGTACGGCTGCTCTCCCCCGGCTCCCCCGCTGGGCCGACGTCGCGTTCGAATGCCCGGAATTCCCGGCCGCGCGCACCCGGACAAGGACCTCCCCGGTGCCGGGCGGTGCCGGCTCGAAGTCCTCGAGCCGCATGACCTCCGGCCCGCCGTACTGGTGATACTGAATCCGCTTCATCGTCATCCCCTCATCGCTTCCTGGTGAGTTCTTTCTGGTGTTGTCACAGCGTGACCACGACTTTGCCGTGGACGTGGCGTCCGGCCTGCATGGTGACGGCGTCACGGATCTGCTCGACCGGGAAGACCTCGGCGACGGGGACGGTGAGCCGGCCCGCCAGGATCGCGTCGGTAACCTGCTGAAGGGCATCCGGCGCTGCGTCGAAGCCCCCGGTGGCGCGCACGCCGTCGGGAGGATTGGGACCCGCGGCGATCGTCGAGATCCGCTCAGGCGGCACGCCGAGCGCCAGCGCGGCCTCGGCCGTCTCGGTGCCGAACAGGTCCGCCGCCGCGCTCACCCCGCCGGGTGCCAGTGCCCGGACCCGGTCCGCCAGCCCGGGACCGTAGGCCACCGGCTCGGCGCCGAGCTGCCGCAGGAACTCGAAGGTGCCCGGCGCGGCAGTGCCGATCACGGTCGCGCCGGCTAGGACCGCGAGCTGTACGGCGAACACGCCCACGCCGCCGGCCGCGCCGCCGATCAGGACGGTGTCGCCGGACTGCGGGCCGATCGCCGCCAGCGCGGCGACAGCAGTGGCGCCGGCCACCCCGAGAGTGCTCGCCACCTCATCGCTGATGCCCTCCGGCGTAGGCCGCAGCGAATCAGCAGGGGGCCTGACCACCACGAAGTCGGCCACGGCCCGTCCCAGGGCGGCCCCGTAGACGCGGTCGCCCACGGAGAAGCCGGTCACTCCGTCGCCGACCTCGTCGACCACGCCGGCCAAGTCGGACCCAAAGCCGGACGGCACGGTGATGCCGAACCGCGCCGCCGCCTCCGGCCGCGCCGCGATGCCCCAGTCCATCGGGTTCAGCCCGGCGGCGGTCACGCGGACCCGGACCTCACCCGGGCCGACATGCGGCTCCGGAACCTCCCGCAACTCCAGTACCTCAGGGCCTCCGAACGTCTCGTAGATGACAGCCCGGCTCATGGTCAGACCTCCAGCGGTATAGTGACGGAACTTGGTTCCCTCACTATACGCGAGTGACGGAACCAAGTCCTGTAAACTGTGTTCATGGCTCGCTGGGAACCGAACGCACCCGAACGGCTCGCTCAGGCCGCCCTCGACCTGTTCGCGGAGCGCGGCTACGAGAACACGTCCGTGGTCGACATCGCGCAGCGGGCGGGACTGGGGAAAACCACCTTCTTCCGGCACTTCCAGGACAAGCGGGAAGTGCTCTTCGGCCGCGGCACGATGAACGAACTGGTCACCAAGGCGATCGCCGCCGCCCCGGCCACCGCCACCCCGCTCGAAGCGGTCGCCCACGCACTTGACGCGGTCGGACGGGAAGTCTTCACGCCCGCCCGCCGCGCATTCACCGCCCGCCGGCAGGCAGTGATCGCCGCCCACCCCGAACTGCGAGAACGCGAAGCGCTGAAGAACCTCGGCCTCATCGCATCGACGACGGACGCGCTCCAACGGCGCGGCGTTCCCGGCCTGACCGCCCGCGTGGCCGCGGAGCTCGGCGCGCTCGCCTCCGCGATCGCCTACGAACGCTGGAGCGACCCCGCCAACGGCGACGACTTCAGCGAACTAGCCCGCAGAGCGCTCGACGACGTGCGGGCAACCACAGCCCTCTGCTGAGGCCCGTCCGCGGCCGTCCGCGAAAACCCAGCGGTTATTCGAGCGTCCTACCGGCACGAAGCCCGTCCGCCATGCGTCCGTGGACACCGCAACACAACGGTCCACAGCGCGACAAGGTGACACACGACGGGACAGAGAAGAAACGCCCCGCTAGCGCGAGACTTCGCAGCTAGCGGGACGTTTTCGCAGCGTGTGGCAGGTGATGGGTTCGAACCATCGTAGGCTGAGCCGACGGTTTTACAGCCCTATCCTCCTGTTCGAGGCTTATGCCGCTGACCTGCACTTATGTCATCTGAGGCGGGATTTGGGACGGCCGTCGTCCGCTATGCGTCCGTGGGTGCCGGGTTTCGGGGTCCGCGCGGTCGGCAGACCGTCGCAGGCTGGCCCACGGACGGGCACGGACTGGCCCACGGACGGCCACGGACCAGCCCACGGACGGAGGCGGGAAAGGCCGCGGACGGGGGCGGTGGGAGCGGTCATGCAGACCGTTCGCACCAGGATTCCCGCCCTGACCTGCCATTTCAGGATGCCTGCTCGATGTCGCCGTCGTCCTCGTCGCCGGGGTCTTCCTCGGCGTCCGAGGTGCCGCGGGCCTCGGCGATGCGCTGGTTGGCGGCGGTGGCCTGGCCGTCGATGCAGTGGGCGTAGATCGTGAGCAGGACCGCGACGCTGTGCCCGGCGCGGCGGGCGACCTCGGTGGCGGGCACCCCGGAGTTCAGCCACAGCGATACCGCCGCGTGCCGCAGGTCATACGGGCGGCGGCCGAGCGGCGACCGGTACTGGGCGGGGGTGAGCGCTTCCCAGCGGGCCTGGTCCCAGACCTCGTTGTAGCCGGAGTCCTGCAGGATGCCGCTCCGGGCGGCCTGGAAGATCCGCCCGTCGGGGTCGTGCCGTACCGCTTGATGTGGGCGCGCAGCCGCCGTAGCCGATGGCGTTGTAGAACACCGACCGCTTGCGCCACTGGGCCGACCCGGACGCCGGCTTGCCGGCCAGGGTCATAGCGCAGGCGGCCACGCTCAGCGGGTGCGTGCTGATTTGGACCGTCGGCGGGCTGCTGGCGGCTGTCGGCTTCGGGAGCGGCAATGACGTTACGCGGACCGTGCTCTGGTTCGGGCGCTGTACCAGGGTGAGGAACGACGCCGGGCCGTACTCGCCTACACGACCGCGCTAGGTGCCGCCGACGCCGAGCTCGCGGCCGGGCACACCGCTAGCGCCCGCAGCGCCTACCTGCGGGCCTCTACCTACTACAGCATGTGCCTGTACTACATGCTCGGCACCACCGCGGCGGCCAAGGAGGCCAGCGCCTGCGCGGCCTGCGAGCGCTGCTGGCAGGCGGCCAGCCAGCTGTTCGACCCGCCGTTCGAGCGGGTCCGCATCCCCTACGGCAGCAGCTGGCTGCCCGGCTACGGCCTGGGGCGAAAAGGTTCATCCCCGTCCTGACCGCCCCGCAACGCTACGAGCTGGCCAAGGCATCGGAAGGATACGGCCTGCAGTCCCTGCGGGCCGCACGCGCCCGGCACGTCTTCACCGACATGTACGACCTCGGCCTGGCCATCATGAAGTTCACCGTCGACGGCGTGACCAGCCGCGTCACCGCGCCCACCCTGGTCACCGTCTACCAGGACGACACCCTCGACGTGCCGCCCGCGGAGCAGGGCAGCCAGCTGTTCAAGCTGCTCCGCGGCCCCAAGCGGCTCCACACCTTCACCGCGGCCGAAGGCGCGCAGTTCCACTGCCGGCCGATGGCGCCGCAAACCCGCAACCAGGTCGTCTACGACTGGATCGACGGCGTCCTGCAGCCCGGCAAGCCGGGCCTGCGAGAACGGTCAGCGGCGGAAGCCTTCAGCCGAGCGGGCGACGCCGCGAGCGAGGAGCCCATAGAGCGAATCGCGCTGGTTCGCATCCAGGCAGGGGAGCAGCCGTGACAGGCCGTCGTCGGACAGGAGATCCGCCGTCCGCAGAGCCTCGCGCCCGGCTGCCGTGGCAACGACCCGGCTGCGGCGGCGATCGGCCGGATCGCGGTGCCGTTCCACGAGGCCGGCTGACTGGAGCCGGTCAACGGCGATGACGGCGATACCCGGGGCCTTCCCCAGCAGGCGGGCAAGCTCCTGCTGCGTATCCGGCGCGTCGGTGGTGAGGATCGCGAGCACCGCGTAGTCCCGGCCGCTGAGCCCGCTCGGCGCGAGCCAGTCGTCGGCGGCGGCTTCGAGCGCGGTTCCCAGGCGGGCGAGCAGCAGGGACGGGCGGCTCGCGAC
>Ga0123356_10003527_pt1 | contig 16362 bp, 15 predicted proteins | sample TergutEmb28metaG_2_FD_92546 | JGI IMG/M metagenome (GOLD analysis project Ga0123356, IMG submission 92546) | Embiratermes neotenicus P3 segment gut microbial communities from Petit-Saut dam, French Guiana - Emb289 P3 | ecosystem: Host-associated > Arthropoda: Insects > Digestive system > Gut ...
ACACCGAGGTGGCAACGCGCGAGCTGGACAATCCCGGCTATGCGGCTAACGGTGCCGACCGGTGCTATTTCTGCAAGGCCACGCTCATCGACACCGTGGCGCTCCTCGGGGACGGACCGCTGCTGGTCACGGGCACCAACGCCGACGACATTCGCGCGGGCTGGCGGCCGGGCATCCGGGCCGCGGCCGAGCGCGGCGCGGGCACCCCGCTCGCGGACACGGGCATGACCAAAGCCGCAGTCCGCGCCCTCAGCCGCGACTGGGGCCTGCCGACCTGGGACCGCCCGGCCAGCCCGTGTCTGTCCAGCCGGATCGCCTATGGCGTGCAGATCACGTCAGCCCTGCTGGCCCGCGTGGACGCGGCCGAGCAGGGCGTGCGCGCCGTTCTCGGCCAGGCCGGCCTCGGCGTCCACGACCTCCGCGTGCGTGATCTCGGAGAGACGGTGCGGCTGGAGGTCGACCCGCCCGTCGTGGCGGCAGTCCGCGAGCTCGGCGACGTGACCCGGGCGATCGCGGCCGCGGGGTTCGGTGCTGCCGCGATCGAAGTCACCCCGTTCCGGTCTGGGTCCTTGAATGACGCCCTGCCGGCGGACCAGCGGTTCCGCTGACGCGAGCGGGCAGCCTCAGCGCGCGCTGGCGGAGTCGAGGTAGGGAATCGTCTGCGGCCCTTCCGGCAGGACGCAGATGCGCGCCAGGGACCCGAGCCGCCGGAGCTCGGCGCCGACGGTCTCGCTGATGTCGGAGGTCTGGCTGAGGTGTGCCTCGGCCAGATCGGCGTCCGACAGATACGAGGTGTGCATGACCACCCGCGCACGGGTCTGGATCTGGGCCTGGATCTGTACCTGCCACTGGTCGGGGATGGTGACAGTCCGGGCGGCGATGTCGTCGAGCAGGTGCTGCGGCGAGGCGGCGGACCGGAGCACGTCCCGGTAGGACCCGTGGTCGGGATAGCCGTCACGGCACTCGGCCGCGCAGATGATCATCCCGCCGTCGGCGATGATCCGGCTCCCGGCCGACATGCCCTTGACGGACTGATACAGGTTCTGGTCGAGCGGGTAGCCCGATCCGGTCGTCACCACGATGTCGAACGGCTCGGGAAGCGGCCGCATGGCGAGCTGGCGCGCAAGCCGGACGGCCGCAGCGTGCATTTCCAGGATGTCGCCGCCGAACGCTGCGACGATCTCCTTGCGCCGGTTGAGGACGACGTCGAGCGCGAACGTCACGCCCGTAGCCTCGGCGATCGCCCGCACGTCGTCGTGCACCGGATTGCCGACGGTGATGCCCCAGGTCGCCTGCGGGTGGCCGATCCGGGCGGCGTCGTGCAGCACGAGCGTCGTGTCGAGACCCGCGAGGCCGGGGGCGACCATCTTCGGCCCGCCGGAGAACCCGGCGAAAAAGTGCGGCTCGACGAACCCGGTCGTGATCCTCACGTCGGCCTTGACCCACTCGGTGTTGAGCCAGACCGGGACGGCACTGCCGAAGGTCCCGGCCCAGGTGAGGCTGGCCTGGTCGCGGGCGTCGTGGTTGACGATCCGGACCGAGTCGACGACCTCGTCGCCGAACATCGCCCGGAGCTCGGCGTCGGTGTTCGCCCGGTGCGTGCCGGTCGCGACCAGGATGACGATGTCCTCGCTGTCGGTGATTCCGTCGAGCTCACTGAGCACCGCCGGGATCATCAGCTGCCGCGGCTGCGGGCGGGTACCGTCGCAGACCGAGATGGCGACGGTCTGGCCGGGGCGAACGCGCTCGCGCAGCGGCGCGCCGCTGACCGGCTCGCGCAGCGCCCGGGTCAGCTCCGCCACGCCGTCGAGGACGGCCGGGGCGTCCTGCGGGTACACGACGACGGCGTCGTCGGGCACCGCGACGTCCAGCCCGTCGTCTCCGTAGGACAGCAGTACCTGCACGCTCATTTCCTATCACTGAGGTCAAGCCGAGGAAGGCGAGGAGCAACGACGAGCCGGCCGCTACCTCGAGGAAATCCGCACCGGTACGCGGTGGTGCTGGCAAGCTGGAAATGGCTGGCCGTCGTGATCGGCCTGGCGGTCCTCGTCGTCATCGCGCTTATCGTTGCCATCCCCGCACGCGGGCGGTTATGGCAACTCGTTGAGGGTGCTGACGGCCGCGCCAGCACGTCGAAATTCCAGTGGCTGCTGTGGCTCGCCGTGATCGTCTTCAGCTACGTGGTGCTGTGGGTGCTGCGCGCCAAGCAAGGAGACTACTCAGCGATCAGCAACATCCCCGTCAACCTGCTGACGGTGCTGGGGTTCAGCACAGGTACAGCCGCCATCGCGAAAGGGATCACCGCCGGATACGTGCAATTGGGCCGGATCGCCCATCCGCCGGCTGTCAGCGGCGCCAAGGGCGGCGGGCTGATCCAGGACGACAACGGAGTCCCGGACCTGGGCAAGGTGCAGCTGATGGCGTTCACCCTGATCTCTGTGGGCATTTTCCTCGCGACGCTGATTCACCAGGTCGTCAGCAACCCGGTGATCACCACCATGCCCAACATTGACTCATCCCTGCTGGTACTCATGGGCATCAGCGAGGGCGGCTACCTCGGCAACAAGCTCGTAACCGGCAACGCACCGGTCCTGTATCTCCCGATCCCGCCAGCAGCCGGGCCCGGCACGTCAGTCACGGTCGCAGGCGCCAATCTGGGCTCTCCTGCCGTGGGCTCTGCTCCGCCGGCCGGCGCTCAGCTGCTGCTCGACGGGGCGCCCGTCATGACCACCGACTGGTCGCCCACCCAGATCAGCTTTACCGTGCCGGCCGATCAGAAAGCCAGCATGGTCGACCTTTCAGCCATCGTGATGGGGCAGACAAGCAACTCTGTCCCGCTCGATATCATCACGACCGGCGCGCCCCCTGCGGATGGCCCCATTGAGCCTGCCCTAAGCGGAGCATCAGGATGACTCAGCTTCATCCCTGCGAGTTTCTGCGCGGAGCACATACTTGAGGACCTTGCCGGCCGCATTGCGCGGCAACTCGGCGACAATGACGACCTCGCGCGGCACCTTGAAGTGAGCAATCCGCTCCCGGCAGAACTCGATGATCTCCGCCGGGTCGATCTCGGCCCCCGGCCGCGCAATCACGTAGGCGCGGCACACCTCGCCCAGCCTGTCGTCAGGCACGCCGACCGCCGCCGCCTCGGACACCTTCGGGTGCCGGGCAATCAGCTGCTCGACTTCTGCCGGGTAGACGTTGAACCCGCCGACGATGAACATGTCCTTGAGCCGGTCGGTGATGCGCAGGTTGCCCTCGGCATCCAGCCAGCCGACATCGCCGGTGTGCAGCCAGCCGCCGGAGTCAATGGCGGCCGCCGTGGCCTCCGGGTCGCCGAAGTAACCGCGCATGACGTTGTAGCCGCGCACCAGCACCTCGCCGCTCTCGCCGGGCGGCAGCGGGCGGCCGTCGTGGGCGGCGATAGCAACCTCAGTGCCCTCGATCGGGCGGCCGACAGTCGAGGCGACGGTCTGCGCGTCGGCGTGCCGGTCGCCGACAGTGACGGTTCCGCAGGCTTCCGTCAGACCGTACGCGATCACGACGTCCGGGAACAGTTCCGCTCGCATCCGCTCAACGAGAGCGACCGGAACGACAGCCGCTCCGGTCACGGCCAGTCGCAGCGAGGTCAGGTCCGCGCTGGTCCTGGCCGGGTGGTCGAGCAGTGCCGCGTACAGAGTCGGCGGACCGGGCAGCACGGTGATCTTCTCGTCGCCGACGAGCTCGAGCGACCGGGCGGGGTCGAACACCGCCTGCAGCACCAGCGTCGCGCCTGTGATGAGGCACGCCAGCAGGCCCGCCTTGTAGCCAAACGTGTGGGACAGCGGGTTGACGACGAGGTAGCGGTCGCCACGGCGTAGCCCGACACCTGCGCTCCACGCCTCATAGACGGCCACGTTCTGACCGTGGGCCGTCATCGCCCCCTTCGGCCGGCCTGTCGTGCCGGAGGTGAAGAACATGTCGGACACGTCATCCGCCACGACCGCGTCCATGCGGGCGGTGACGAGCCCGGCAGCCACCCCGTTCCCTCCCAGAAGGAACTCCTCGAAGGGATGCGCGCTGCGATCGCCGGTCTCCCCTAGGTTCACCACGTCCAGCCGGCCGGGCAGAGCGCCGGCAGCGCGCAGCATGCCGAGGTAGTCGTTGCCCAGGAATCCGTTATCGACGAGTAGCATCCGGGTGCCGCTGCGGGCCAGGATCCAGCCTGCCTCGTCGCCCTTGTACCGCGTACTGACCGGCACCAGCACTGCGCCGGCCGACACGGCTCCGAGCGCGCCGACGACGAACCGGCGGCCGTTGCCGGCCCACACCGCGACCCGGTCGCCTTGTGTCACACCGCTCGCGATCATCGCGGCCGCGCAGCGCCGGACCTCGGCTGCCAGCTGGCGGAAGGTCCAGCGCACGCCGCCGTCGACGAGTGCCTCGATGTCGGCGAACTCTGCCTCGGCCCTGGCGAGCAGCTGCGGCACGGTATCGCAGACCTGCCCATAAGGAGGCGATGGCTCCAACGGCATCGGCGCTCACTCGGTCGGGGGGTTCACGGGGGGCCGGCCCCCGTGGGTCACACGGTCGGGGGGTTCACGGGGGGATACCCCCCGTGGGTCACTCTAGCCCTGAAGATCACGCGCTTGGTACGGTCGGGCCATGGCCGAAGCCTTCCTGGTGGACGCCGTGCGCACCCCGGTCGGGAAGCGCGGCGGCGGGCTCGCATCGGTGCATCCGGCCGACCTAGGCGCGGCGGTGCTGACCGCCCTGGTCGACCGCACCGGGCTCGACGCGGAGGCGGTCGAGGACGTGATCTTCGGCTGCGTCGACACCGTCGGACCGCAGGCGGGTGACATCGCCCGGACCGCATGGCTGGCGGCCGGCCTGCCCGACCACGTGCCGGGCACCACCGTCGACCGGCAGTGCGGCTCATCACAGCAGGCCGTGCACTTCGCCGCCCAGGCAGTGCTGTCCGGCACGGCCGACGTCGTCGTCGCCGGCGGCGTGCAGAACATGAGCGCAGTGCCCATCTCCTACGCCATGACCGCCGGCCAGGCACTGGGGTTCTCCGATCCGTTCCGCGGCTCGGTCGGCTGGCAGCGCCGCTACGGCGACCAGGAGCTCTCGCAGTTCCGGTCCGCCGAGATGATCGCCGAGAAGTGGGACATCAGCCGGGAGGACATGGAGGAGTTTGCCGTCCAGTCGCACACCCGGGCGCTGCAGGCAGCCGCCGGGGGGCGGTTCGACCGCGAGATCGTGCCGGGGTTCGGGCTGGCCGCGGACGAGCCGCCGCGGCAGCCGGACCGGGAGAAGATCCGGTCGCTGCCGCCGCTGGCGGAAGGCAGGCGGCTGACCGCGGCGGTGTCGAGCTCGATCGCCGACGCGGCCGCTGCGCTCCTGGTGGTGAATGAGACCGGCCTCGCCACGCACGGGCTGACGCCGCGAGCCAGGATCCATCACATGTCTGTCCGCGGCGCGGACCCGATCTGGATGCTCACCGCGCCGATCCCGGCCACGGCGCACGCGCTGGCGAAGTGCGGGCTGACGATCGCTGACATCGACCTGGTGGAGATCAACGAGGCGTTCGCATCGGTCGTGCTCGCCTGGATCGCCGAGACCGGCGCCGACCCCGAGCGGGTGAATGTCAACGGCGGCGCGATCGCGCTCGGACATCCGCTCGGCGCCACCGGCGCCCGGCTGATGACCACGCTGCTGCACGAGCTCGAGCGCGCCGGCGGGCGGTACGGCCTGCAGGTCATGTGCGAGGGTGGCGGGCAGGCCAATGTCACGATCCTCGAATGCCTGAACTGACCTGGCCCTGGCCCCGATCGATGGACAACCCGGTGGACTTCGGCGGCCGCGCCGTCATCGTCACCGGGGGCACGCGCGGCATCGGCCGCGTGATCGCTCAGGGCTTCCTCGCCGCCGGAGCTGACGTTCTCGTCTGCGGGCGGCACGAACCCGACAGGATCCCTGCCGCCGCCGGGCGGGCGGCCGAGTTCAGGCGCGCCGATGTCCGAGACCCCGAGCAGGCTCGCTCGGTGGTCGACTCCGCAGTCGACGCGTTCGGACGGCTCGACCTGCTGGTCAACAATGCTGGCGGAACACCGAATTCGGACGCGGCCACGGTGTCGCCGCGGTTCGTCGAGCGGATCGTGGCCCTCAACCTGCTGGCGCCCTTCTACGTGGCCCAGCCGGCCAATGCCGTCATGCAGCAGCAGGCAGGGGGCGGCGCGATCGTCAACATCGGCAGCGTGTCGGCGCACCAGGCCGCGCCGCTCAGCGCCGCCTACTCGGCAGCCAAGGCAGGCCTCGTCCAGCTGACTCGGTCACTCGCGCTGGAATGGGCCCCGAAGGTGCGGGTCAACCACATCACGGTCGGGCCGATCCTGACGGAGCAGGCAGCACTTCACTACGGGCCGGACGGCGGCGCGGCCGTCGCGCAGGCGATCCCCATGGGCCGGCTGGCGGTGCCCGCCGACGTCGCGGCGGCTTGCCTCTATCTCGCGTCGCCGCTGGCAGCGTACGTGACCGGCGCGGACCTCGCGGTACACGGTGGCGGCGAGATCCCGGCCAGGTTCCTCGCGGCGCAGCCCCATGAGACAGGTCATGGCGATCATGGCGGGGACGGGTGAGCGTGCCGGTTACCCTGGCCGGTGGGCTGGTTCGTTCTGGTCGGGCCGGCTCAGTCGTGACGTGCCCTGAGGAGTTGGCTGTGTGAGCGTGCCGGAAATGGAAGCTGGTGAGGCCGCCGTGAGCCCGGCGGTCGCTGCAGCAGCCCCGCCCGGGAAGGCTGATCCGTGGAGCGATCCGCGACTTCCCTGGAACGGGAAGCCGCGTGCCGTTGACATCATCTGCTGGCTGGGCATCGTCCTGTCCGGCGTGTACTACTGGGCTCTCCTGCCGTTGCGGGTTTCGCTGGTGGGCACCCATCCCGTGGTGGCCGAGCTGCTGAATGGCGGGACCGAGTCGATCATCTCGGCAGCAGCCTTCGCCCGCACCGGGCACGGAACGCTGGTGGTGGTCCTGCTCGCCGCGATTCCCGGACTTATCAAGTTCGACGCCCTGTACTGGTGGGCGGGGCGGCTGTGGGGCGAGCGCTTCATCATGGTCCTGCCGGGCAGCCGGCGCGTTGCCAGGCACATGCCGCGCATTCAGCGGATCGGCCCCAGGTTTACCTGGCCGGCCATGGTGATCAGCGCTTTCCTGCCGATCCCGAGAGCGATCGTGTTCGTCATTGCTGGGTGGGCCGGGATGCGGCTCGTCACGTTCCTCGTCCTGGACACGATCGGCGCGCTGCTGTGGACCGGCCTGCTCGCGGGCCTCGGGTACACGCTCGGTCACCGCGCGGTCGTCGCAGCTCAGACCGTCTCTCATTACAGCTGGTGGGTCACTGCCGGAATCGTGGCGCTGACCGTGCTCCTGATCGTGCGCGCCCGCCGGCAGCCGATGGCGGCCCAGGCGGGCCCGCCCGATCCGGCGCAGGATGATCTCCGACCCAGCCGCTAGGTCACAGCCTGGCTGAGAAAGGACCGAGTGTGCCCGTGTCCGCTGTCACGCCGACCATGGCGAGGCGCTGCTTCCGCGCTGCCGAGCCGATCCATGCGATGATCTACTTCACTCCGCACCGCGCCGAGTGCTATGCGAAAGCCGGGATCACCCACCAGCGGATGGCCTATTTCGCCTCGCGCGCGGCCGCCATGGGTGCTGTGCCGGCCGAGACGGTCATCGCGACGTTCTTCAACTTCAGCCCCGAACTTGTCCGGCGCGCGATCCCGGCTGCGTGGCAGCTCACCACTCCGGCGCAGATGCTGGCCGCCCGCCTCGACGCGGCCGACCTTTCGCTCCGCCAGGCCTGGGGCGAGGAGGTGGCCAGTCCGGCAGTCCGCGAGGCGGCCGATCTAGCCCGCCAGGCCGCCGAGCACGCGGCCGGCCGGCCCGAGGGCCGGCCGCTGTTTGCCAGTCATTCCGCCCTGCCGTGGCCCCAGCAACCGCACCTCGCGCTCTGGCATGCGCAGACGCTGCTCCGGGAGTACCGCGGGGACGGCCACATCGCGGTGCTCCTGACTGAAGGCCTCGACGGCCTCGGCGCACTCATCACTCACGCCGGCGCGGGCACCATCCCCGCCGAAACACTGCGAGCAAGCCGCGCCTGGAGCGAGGAGGACTGGGCAGCAGGCGAGGATCGCCTCCGCGTCCAGGGCTGGCTCGAGCCCGGTCCCCGGCTCGCCCTGACCGAAGACGGCAAGCGTCGCCGGCAGTCGATCGAGGACCGCACCGACGAGCTGGCCATCTTCCCGTATGAGGCCATCGGCGCGGCCGGCTGCGAACGGCTCGCCCAGCTGGCCGCGCCGCTCTCGGCGGCGGTCATGGCCGGCGACCTCGGCTTCCCCGCAGGGCTGTCCGATCCCTACCGGGAGACTCAGTGAGTGCCACGGTGTGGGACCAGGAGTTCTTCCGGCGTCGCGCGGCCGGGGATCCTGAAGCAGCTCAGCAGCCTGAACCGTCGCTGGCCGCGCCCATCGTCCCCTCGTGCGCGACGATTGCTGAGCTCCTGCTGGCTCGCGCCGCTGATGACAACACCGCGCTGCTCTTCGAGGACCAGCGTTGGAGCTGGCGCGAGCTAGCGCGTGAGGCGGCGACACGCTCGGCGGTTCTCCAGCAGCTTCGGCCGATGGATCGTCCCTGGCACGTGGGGGTGCTACTGGAGAACACTCCCGAGTACGTATTCCTCATCGCCGGGGCCGCGCTCTGCGGAGCGACCGTGGTCGGCATCAACCCGACCCGGCGCGGCGCGGAGCTTGCCGCGGACATCAGCGGCACGGACTGCGCCGTCATCGTCACCGACGACGCGTACGGCGGGCTTCTGAACGGCATCGGCCACGGTGTGCCGCAGGTCCTCGACGCCAGCGGCGCCGACTACGCACGCCTGCTCGGCGAGCACCGCGAGGCGCCGGTCGAGGCGACGGCGGACGGGCTCGATCCTCGCTCGACGCTGCTCCTCCTCTTCACGTCGGGGTCCACGGGCGCACCGAAGGCGGTGATCTGCTCGACCGGCCGGTGGGCGTTCATCTGCCAGGTGACCCCGCTCCGGTTCACGGCTGCAGACGTGGCCTACAACGCGATGCCGATCTTTCACGGCAACGCGCTGATGAGCTCCCTCGGTCCGTGCCTGGCCAACGGCGCGGCCTTCGCGATGCGCCGCCGGTTCTCTGCCTCCGGTTTCCTGCCCGACATCCGCAGATTCGGCGCCACCTTCTTTAACTACGTCGGCCGCTCGCTCGCCTACGTGCTCGCCCAGCCGGCGCGGCCCGAGGAGGCAGACAACAAGCTCCGCTTCGGATTCGGCACTGAGGCATCGGCCCGTGACCGCGCGGAGTTCTCCCGGCGTTTCGGGTGCCCGTTGCTGGAGTCCTACGGCTCGTCCGAGGGCACCTGCTACATCATCCACTCGCCCGACACCCCCGACGGCGCGCTCGGCGTCCCCCAGCAGGGGTTCGTCGTCGATATCGTCACCGACGACGGCGAGGTGTGTCCGCCGGCGCGTTTCGACACCCGTGGCGCGTTGCTCAACCCCACGGAAGCAATCGGCGAAATCGTGTCCCGTGGCGCCGCGGCGCGCTTTGAGGGCTACTACCGGAATCCGGCTGCCACTGAGCAGCGACTGCGCGGCGGCGACTTCTGGACCGGCGACCTCGGCTACCGCGACGACAAGGGTTTCTTCTGGTACGCCGGGCGGACAGCGGACTGGCTGCGCGTGGATTCAGAGAACTTCGCTGCCGCTCCCGTCGAGCGGATCCTGGCCGGCTTTCCGGGGGTTACCGCGGCAGCTGTCTATCCGGTACCTGATCCGGTCACCGGTGACCAGGTCATGGCAGCCCTCGAGGTCCCCCACGGCCACTTCGATCCGGGCGCCTTTGGTGCCTTCCTTGCTGAGCAATCCGACCTCGGCACCAAGTGGGCGCCGCGACTGGTGCTGATTACCGCAGGCCTTCCGCTGACGGGCACCCACAAGATCAGTAAGCCGACTCTGCGCCGCCAGCTGTGGCACGGCGAGGGTCCTGTCTACGAGCACACTGACAACGGCTATGTGCTCATGTCACCGGACCGGAAGGCCGCGCTGGAAGGCCAGTACGCACTGCACGGCCGGGATCACCTGCTGCGGCTCTGACCGCACGCCGCCGAGGGCGGCATGCCTGAGACTAGGCGTCAGGCGCGATGGGCGCCGAGGAGGATCACCGCCACGACCGCTGGAGTAGTTCCCCGATTCGCCCACCGGTGGCGCGTCCCGTTCTGCACCACGGTGTCGCCTGGTCGGAGCACTTTCTCCGCACCGTCGTCCAGTTCGAGGATGACCTCGCCGGAGACGACCACCTCGAAATCGATCGTGTCTGTCGTGTGCATTCCGGGGTTGTCCGGCTCCATGCGGGCGAGCATGCCCGGCAACTTCGCCTCGAACTCCGCCAGGCCAGCCTCGATATCGAGTTCTCCCGGTGCCGCGTCAGTCGCCGGCGGAACTGTGAAGAACCCGAAGCGATAGCCACCGAGTGGCGGGAAGTACGTCGGCTGGGCGGTCGGCGCACCGTCATCCGGAAACGTCGCCGGCTGGTCTGCGCCCCACAGCAGGTGGAACTCGCCGCCGGGGATCAACGCGACGGTCACCGGATCGACGAGCTCATCCGAAGCGAACACCGCCTTCCCGGTGCCGTCGTGGCCCGTCACTACCCGCCGTACCCTCATAGTGCCTCCGCCCAGGTGGTTGCCGCTGTGCTCGACGTGGCGCTCCCGGCCCGCGTCAGCCAGGTGTGGTCCAGATCGTGGACCGATGGGCAGCCCATGAGCTGCATCGACTGCTTCATTTCCGCGCGCAGCGTTTCCAGCATGTGCGAGACGCCGTCCTGTCCGCCCAGCGCGAGTCCCCACACGTAGGGGCGGCCGATCAGCACGGCTTTCGCGCCGAGGGCCAGGGCCTTGAGCACGTCGCCGCCCCGGCGCACGCCCCCGTCGACCAGAACCTCCATCTTGTCGCCCACGGCTCCGACGACCTCCGGCAGCACGTCGATGGACGCCGGCGCCGCGTCGAGCTGCCGGCCCCCGTGATTGGAAACCACCACGCCATCACAGCCGAGGTCAAGCGCCCGGCAGGCATCCTCGTGGGTGAGCACTCCCTTGACAAGCACCGGACCATCGAAGTTCTGCCGTACCCAGGCGACGTCCTCCCACGTCGGCGAGTTCGACTCCCGGCGGCCCATCTCCGGCAGCGACATCGGCACGCCATCACGCGTCATGCCCGCCGTGTTCGCCAGCTGAAACGGCATCCCGTCGCGGACGTACCGGGCGAGCCAGAACGGCCGGGGCGCGAGCTGAGGACCGAGCTTCACAGCGTTCGCAGCGTTCACGCGCATCGAATAGCTGAATCCGTTGCGCCAGTTTCGCTCGCGCTTCGATCCGACCTGGGTGTCGATGGTCGCGACGATGGCCTTGAAGCCAGCCGCCTTCGCCCTGTTCACGAGGTTCTCCATGCCGGGACGTCCCATGAACCGGTACAGCTGGAACCAGTGGCGGTCCGGCGAGCGTTCGGCGATCTCCTCCAGCGGGAAGCTCGACGCGGAGCTGGCGATGTGAATCGTGCCAGCGGACGCGGACGCCCTGGCCACGCCGACGTCGGCCTGCGGATGAATCAGCCGGAGGCCACCGCACGGGGCGGCGAGAACCGGGAAGGAAAGATTCTGGCCGAACAGCGTCGTCGAGAGCTGGGGCTCCTCCACCCAGACGCCCATCCGGGGGCGGAAGCGCAGGTCGCGGAAGGCATCGGTGTTCCGGCGCATCGTGACCTCGTCCTCGCTGCCGCCATCGACGTAATCGAAGACGGCGCGTGGCAGAGTCCATTTCGCGAGACGGCGCGCGTCCTCGTAGTTGAGCACCCTGTTGAGCCGGCTTCGCTGGAACTTGGTCAGCGCCATCTCGTGCTCCTCAGCGATCGGCCCGCCTGGTCTCATCGAAGAAGGCGGACAGGCCCGTGCTCGATCATAAATCTGAGCGCCCGCAGGCATCAGGCTTCGAGGGCTGCGCACCGAACGACGGGAGGATGCGCCCGGCGGCGACGACCAGGTCCGGAGCGCTGAGCGCGACGGCGGAATGTCTCGGGTCGGCGCTGAGGATCAGCAGGTCAGCAGGGCCATCGTCAGCGACACGGCCAAGCCCGGCGTCAAGGCGGCCGAGCTTGCTGGCGGCGACGTGAGTGGCTGCCGCGAGGACCGCGTCCGCGCCGAGGCCGGCCTGCCGCAGCAGATGCAGTTCGCGATGCAGAGACCAACCGTGCGGAGTGTAGTTGTTGCCCGCATCCGTACCCGCGGCGATCAGCACGCCGGCGGCTGCGGCGTCGGCGACCGCACCGTCCAGCAGGGCTTCGAGGATGCGCCGCGCGACCTCGGCGCGGGCACGAGCCTGCTCGCTGGCGGCCAGGGCAAGCGCCCGGCTGGTCGGCTGAAGCCGAGCCGGCAGCGTCGGGTAGGCGTCCTCGAGGAAGGCACGGGGCCTGTCGGCGTGCGCGAGGGCATCCAGGACTGCCAGGGTCGGTGTCCAGACGGCGCCGGCTTCGGCCATTGCGCTGAACACGCGCCGCAATCCAGGGCCGGCCGGGACATGTTCGATGCCGTCCACGCTGGCGCCGATGGCGGCGAGGGCATCGGCGTCGGTGTTGACGTGCGCCAGTACCCGCACTCCATGGTCGTGGGCCGCCGCGACGATAGCGCGCATCGTTGCCGGGCTGAGCCGGGCGACGCTGCCGCGGAGATCACTGCAGGTGATCTTGACCAGATCGGCGCGGTAGACCTCGCACAGCCAGCGGACGTGGGCCGACACAAGGACGGGATCGTCGGATTCCAGTGCGGCGCTGCTGGCGAGGGCCGGCGACCAGGCGTAGGCGGTGCTAGTGGGGTGGCCGCCAGGGCTGGTGATGCCCTGTCCGGCCACCAGGATGCGCGGCATGGCCCCCGGCGTGGCCTGGGCGGCGGCCCGGCGGGCCAGCATGGCCGGCGGGTATCCGAACAGGTCGGCCACGGTCGTGACCCCGCGCGCCAGGTGGTCGGCCAGGCGAGGGGCCGCCCGCGCCGGATCAGTGTGCTCTGCCTCATCGCGGCCGGGAATCCCCGTCCCGCCGAGATGGACGTGCGTGTCGATCAGCCCCGGCACCACCCATAGGCCAGCGGCGTCGACCACCGGGATGCCTGATGAAACCGTCAGCCCACCACTCGGGGCGACTTCCGTGATGCGCCCATCGCGAATTCGGATTGCCCGATCCGCCAGGGCAGCACCTTCCGTGAGGATCGTCCCTCCCTGGATCACCAGGTCGGCTCCGTTGGCCGGGCTCATCATCGCTCCTTGCCGAACCGGCGGTCGCGTCGCCTGACAGGCCTGAGCCTGGCACCGCGCTGCCCGGCAGCCAACCGAATTGCCCGCGGATGACCTGGGCCTGCTATGGCCCGCCAGGGCCCCAGCGGGCCGCTAGATCGGTCACCCAGGCGGTCGCAGCGCCGGGGTCCGCTGGCGGAGCGCCGACGATGACCAGCTCGGTCACGCCAGCCCTGGTGAGCTCGGGCAGCATGCCGGGATCGCCATCGGTGAGCGCGACGGCGATGCTCAGCTCGCTCATACTGCGGCCAAGGCGCAGGCACTGCTGCGTCAGGACCTCAATCCGCTCGGCCGCCTGAGCGGCCGTGAGGTTGAACCCATACCAGCCGTCACCGAAGGCCGCCACGCGCCGGAGCGCGGCGTCGCTGTTGCCGCCGATGACGACGGGGATCCGCCGGTCACGCACCGGCTTGGGGTTGACCCGGATTGCGTCGAAGCTGGCGAACTCACCGCCGAACGACGCGATGTCATGGAGCCATATCGTGCGCATCGCGGCGACGTACTCGGCGGCGCGCTGGCCTCTACGCGCGAACGGGATCCCGAGCGCGGCGAACTCCTCCGCGGACCAGCCGATGCCAATGCCCAGCGTGAGCCGACCACCGGAGAGCACATCCAGCGTCGCAGCCTGCTTGGCGGCCAGCACCGGGTTGTGCTCCGGGAGCAGCAGCACGCCGGTTGCCAGGTCAATGCGGCTGGTCGCGGCGGCGGCGAAGGTCAGCGCGAGCAGCGGATCGAGCCAGTCCTCGCCCGGCGGCACGGCTATCCGGCCGTCAGCGGAGTACGGGTACCGGGACGACGGCTGGTCCACCAGCACGACATGCTCGCCAGACCACAGGGTGGCAAAGCCCGCCGCCTCGGCAGCTGCCGCGACGGCACGGATGATCTCAGGACGGGCGCCGGTCCCGACGCCCAGCGCGTGCAGCCCTAGCCGCATTCGGCCTCCAGACCCGCTCCAGGTGCGCAGGCGAGCACGGCAGGCGCGTCGCCACGTCAGCAGTCAGTACCCGGCCGGGTTCGGGCCCTATCCTCATCCTCGGTGAGCCGGGCGTGCCCGCCCGACCGCCCAGTTTTCGCGATGCCAGGTGTCGTCACTCGTGAGGCCAGCAGTCCGGCCTCTCAGCTGGCAGTCCAGAGCCACTGACCCATCGAACCACCGATCTGGAGGAGACCCAGCATGGCCAAGGTCATCGTCGGCAACCACGCCGCGGTTGTCGTTCCGCGACAGCATCGCGACAGAATTGTCCGGTTCTACTGCGACGTCCTGGGCTTCACGCGCACGAGGACGGCCGACGACAAGGACGATCTTCAGCTGGGAGACGCTAGCGCCTTCCACCTGTCGATCGTGTACGGGGACGTCGGCGACCATAGCGATTTCCTGCGCTCGGGGAAATCGATCTTCCTGGAACTCAAGACCGATGACGTCGAGGCAATGCGCCAGAAGATTCTCGAGGCTGGCGTCACGGTCGTGGACGTGCCCGATCCCCATCTCTACTTCCAGGCTCCCGGGGGACAGGTATTCCGGCTCGTCGGAATCAGCGAGGACCTCTCGCGGTACGAGCGCGACCTCGCAGGCGACCAGCAGCGGAACGCGGACCTCGTCGCTGCAGTGCGCAGCGGCGCCGAGCAGTCGAAGGAGTGAACATGGCGAAAGTTGTGATCGGCAACGCATCGGCGATCACCGTTCCGCGGCACGACCGGGATGGCATTCGCAGATTTTACTGTGACGTATTCGGCGGAGAGATCGTGAAGGAGGATGACGAGAAGGACGTCTTCCGCCTGGACCAGGACTTCTACATCCTGTTCCGCTATGGCGACGTTCCCGATGAGACCGAGTTCTTGCGGTCACCACGATCGCTCTGGCTGCAGATCAAGTCCGACAGCGTGGCGGAAGTGGCGCAGCGCGTCGTTGAGGCCGGCGGCAGGAAGGTTGACCTGCCACTGCCCGACTTCTATTTCCAGGCGCCGGGTGGCCAGTGCTATCAGCTACTGCCTATCGACGACGACCAGGGCTATTACAAGGGAGCGGCAGACGGCCTGGACGATGACCGCGTAAGGGAGGCGGAGGCCGTCAAGGAGCAAGCAATGAGCGAACTGGCGTCGGAGTATCACCAGCGATCGGCTCGGCGGTAGCGCCGGCAGGGCTGTGCTGGTCGTTCGTCGAGGTGGCGCGTCCGGGCCGTGGCGGGGGTGGTGCTCGGCGCGCCTGAGACCCCGGGCAGCAGGCAGGAACCCGGCGGGCCGGACGACGCGCGCATAGAGAGTCTTGGATCGGGGCCACTCTCGCGGGTGGCCCCGATCGAAGACCGCCGACGGACCTCGGTCCGAGCCGGTACCGGCAACTACTCGGACTGAAAGGTGAGCAGATCGAACTCGTTGCCCTCGGGGTCGGCGAACGTAGTCCAGCGCGCCCCCGGGACCTTGATCTCGTTGAGCGGCCTGGCGCCCAGGCTGGTCAGCCGCCCGGTCTCCTCCTCGTGATGCTCGGTCACGAGATCGAGATGGAGCCTGTTCTTGACCGTCTTGGACTCAGGGACCTTCTGGAAGAACAGCTGGGGTCCGCTCGCCGGGTCGGTGCGATCGACCGAGGCGTTCTCGGGGCCCGCATCGAGGCTCACCGGGCGGCCAAGGAGCTTCCCCCAGAATTCCGCCAGGCCGACGGGGTCCGCGCAGTCGATGGTCAGGGCTGCCACGCTCAGGCTGACGGCAGGGGCAGTTGCGTTCATGATCGTTTCCTTCCGATCCGCTCATCCATGGACGGCCCTCGCGGCCGACTGCCTCCACCTTCGGCGCTCCCCCCAGGGGAGAGTCAATGCGATGCCTGCCCGGTCGCCGTCAGCGATGGGCTGCCAGGAAGCCGGCCTCTCGGCCGATCTCGGCACGCAGGCCGCTGACCGGCCCGAGGAGCAGCTGGGTGGATTTGGCGCGCTTGAAGTACAGGTGCGCCTCGTGTTCCCAGGTAACTCC
>Ga0123356_10003528_pt1 | contig 16362 bp, 16 predicted proteins | sample TergutEmb28metaG_2_FD_92546 | JGI IMG/M metagenome (GOLD analysis project Ga0123356, IMG submission 92546) | Embiratermes neotenicus P3 segment gut microbial communities from Petit-Saut dam, French Guiana - Emb289 P3 | ecosystem: Host-associated > Arthropoda: Insects > Digestive system > Gut ...
ATAAAAAGATCAGGAGATGAAGGTCTTATTAGTATTTCCATCAGCGATAAAATGATTTTTATTAATTTCGCTTCGTATCAATTTTCTTCCGTGCTTATTGAAGGAATGTTTCCTAACTATAAAAAAGTTATTCCTGAAAAACAGGATTTTTCTCTTTCAGTTAAACGAGAAGAAATGTTAAACGCTTTACGCCGTGTTTCACTTATGGTAGAAAAAAAATCGCACAGGATTTATCTTGGTATATCATCAGGCAAAATGTCAGTATATTCGGAAGAAAGCGAAATGGGAACAGTAGAAGATGAAATTCCATGTAAATATGACGGCGATGATATAACAATCGCTTTAAATTACCGTTATCTGGAAGAACCTTTTAAAATAATGACAGATAACGAAATTAAAGTTTTATTTTCAAGCGCGGTAAAAGCTATAACAATAGAACCTGTTCCGCAAAAAGACTTTTTCCATATTGTAATGCCAATGCAATCTTAAATAGTAAATGTTTTTTAATTCATTGCGGATAACGTCTTTTAGAAACCTAAAAGACGCGGAAATTTTTACAGGAGCGAAAGATGTTTTTCTTGTAGGAGAAAACGGACAGGGAAAATCCAATTTTTTGGAAGCTTTATATTTTTGCGCTTACGCTTCTTCTTTTAGAGCTATTCGTGACAGTGAAATGGCGTGTAACGATAAAAAGGATTTTTGCGCTCAGGTAAAACTTTCTGAATCTGCAAACGATGATATACTTGTAAAAATAGAAAATGGAAAAAAATCAATTTTAATAAACGGTAAAATTGTAAACGATCGAAAGGAAATGCTTTCGATCGCTCCTTGTATTATTTTTTGCCATGAGGATATGGAATTTGTAAACGGAACTCCGGAGAGGCGGCGCTGGTTTTTTGACCAAAGCCTAAGTCTTTATGATCCTGTATACCTGGATGACCTTCGCCGGTACCGCCGTGTATTAAAATCAAGAAACACACTTTTAAAAGATTTTTCACAAAGAAAGACACAGGAAAATCCCGAACAAGTTTTAGATGTATTAGATCCGCAATTGGCGATGTACGGTTTTAAACTGATGGAAAAACGTAAAAAAGCCGTACAGGATTTTTCTGATGTTTTTGGACCATTATATGAAGAGGTTTCAGGAATAAGCGGAATTTCCGTACAGTATACTCAATCATGGAAAGACAAAACAGAAGATGAAATTGTTTCACACTTACATCAAAAAAGACAGGCGGAACTGGCGGCAGGGCTTTCGCTTACAGGACCTCACCGCGACCGTTACGTTTTTACGCAAATTTTACAGGGTAATATTACGGATTTTACCGTAAAAGCGTCTACAGGGCAGCGAAGGCTTTTAGCTCTGCTTTTAAGAACCGCTCAAGCGCGTTTATATTCGTCACAAACAAGGCAAAATCCTGTATTACTATTGGATGATGTATTACTCGAAATGGATGGAAAAAAAAGACGCAAATTTTTATCTGTGTTACCGGGTTATGATCAAGCCTTTTATACATTCCTTCCCGAAGAGCCGTATCATCAATATCGCAAAGACGATACGCTCATTTATTTTGTAAAAGAAGGCGAATTAAGTGTCTGATTAACTTAAATCAAAAATTCCGTTCCAGTCAGCGGCAGGAGCATTTTCCTGGAACTGACGGCAGCGTTCAAGATAAAGACGGGATGGACCATCGTCTGGGAATATTTTTAATATAAGTTCAAAAGCGTTTTCCGCTTCCTTCCATTTTTTTAATTCAAAAAGTTCAAACGCCTTGTTAAAGCTGTCTACAAGTTCTTGTAAAATATGTGACGCTTCAGATTTTAATTCCAGTATTTCGTAAATACGGACAGGTTCGTTTATTCCAACAGCTTTTATTCGATCAAGGCGGCGTGTAAGCAGTTTTCCCTGTGTTTCTTTTATCGTATTTTCTGGCGCTAAAATCCATGTACCATATAGTTTATTTATCTTTTCAATTTTGGAAGCCAGGTTTACCGCGTTGCTTACAATCGTATAATTCATTTTTTTCTGAGTTCCCATGTTTCCGAAAATCATTTCGCCTGAGTTTATTCCAATTCGCGTAAACAAAGGAGAAGAGCTTAAATTATTTTCCAGAATATATTTGTTCGCTTTCGCTTCAAGGCGTTTCATTAAAATCGCCGCGGTACACGATCTAATAGCGTGGTCGGAAAGTTCAAGCGGAGCGCCGAAGAAAGAAATTATCGCCTCTCCCTGGTATTTGTCGATAGTTCCCTTTTGATCAAGAATAATATCGCTCATTGTGGAAAGGTAATAGTTAAGCAGATCAACCAGTTGCTCTGGTTTTAAAACTTCCACTATATGTGAGAAATCTCTTACATCTGTAAACATCGCCGTCATGTGACGATTTACTCCGCCAAGTTTTAAACGGGTAGGATCGTTTACAATTTCTTCGACTACATCTTCCGAAAGATATGTAGAAAAAGCGCGGCGTAAATTATTGTTAAAATATTGTAGTTTGATGTGGGCTTCTTCAATTTGTTTCGCTTTTCTGCTATATAAAAACATGTTTAAAAAACCAAAAATTACCGAGATCGGAATTGTAATAAATAATAAAATTGACAGGTTACGCGAATCGGTACGTTGTATAAAAATAAAATTATCATCGATATCGACACCTGCGACACAATATACATTTCCGTAATTATCAAAAACAGGAGCGAAAGCGGATAAAAGACCTTCCCACGAGGGAGAATAAGAACCTAAATCTGTTACGCCAACATGTCCTTTTAACGCCTGTAATTCAGCTTCATCAGCGATTTCATCGATATCTCCGGGTTTTATTTGTGTTCTTGGATCAAGGTCATTGTCGATTATATAACGGAAACTGCCATTACCAATATCCTGCCAGTAATAAGCGAAAAGAACATTATAATCATTGCCGAATTTTATTAGTTTTTCTTTTATAACCTGATACTCAGGGCGGTTCGCGTCCTCGGCGTTTTGAAAAAGTTCCAGTTCTTCTATGCTAAGCAAATTGGCGAGAGTTTGTACCGCGGATATTAAATGGTTTCGAGTCATTTCGACAACCATTGTTTCGTAGTTATTTTTTTGATGAGATACTAACGCGGCGATTAATAATGTCATAAGCGCCGAAACAAAAAATAACGCGAGAAATAATTTGTTTCCAATGGATTTTATAAAGGTATTTTCACTATTCATAGAAATATTTTATCTTTTTTAACTATTATTAGCAATGGATTTATAATTTTTATTATGATATGTTCTTTAAATGAAGACAGCGGGAGACATTCTTTCGGCTATTTTTGACGAACGTTTTGTTAAAAAAGCGCGAGGTTATTCAAAATTTTTTGATTCATGGATTGATATAACAGCTAAAAATGGAATCGCCGCCGCGGGGGATCATTCCCGGATAAAAGATTTGGACAGGGGAATTATCAAGATAGAAATGGATCATCCCGGCTGGAAACAAATTATTCAGACAAAACAGAGTAAACTGTTAAATGATTTTCGTATGCGTTTCCCGGAACTTGATATTTCAGGCATATCTTTAATTTTGGGTAAAAGCGAACCGCAGGATAATATTCCAGAAGAACAGCAAGAAATACAGTTAAATAATAACCCTTCTTCTAACTCCGTGTCCTCTGTGCCTCCGTGCCTCCGTGTGAATTCTTGCGAGAATATAAACGGTTTTGACGCGATAGAAGATGAAGAGTTTAAAGAAAAATTAAGATCCCTGGGACAAAGTATAAACGCGAGAGAAAAATTGTAATTATTCATACCTTGACCTGTTTAACTTGTAATGTGATAATTTAATTTGGAGTAATAATATGAAAAAGTCATTAATTTTATTTTGTATTTTAACAGTTTTATTTGCTCAAACAATTTACAGCCAGCAGCTTGGCGATCTTTATACAGAAAGAAACGCGGGTTTTACTATGTCGATGCCGCTAGGATGGCAAACAATCGATTTTAACCAAAAATACCTGATGATAATGGGACCGGAAGACGGCGGTTTATCTCCGAATATAGGTTTTGGAGACGAAGCGTATAACGGATCAATTTCCGCTTACATAGATATTGTTATACCTTTAGTACAACAGCTTTTTTCTGATTTTACATTGGTAGAAAGATCAAGTTTTACAACAAACGCGGGAGTTACCGGCGAGTATGTTACATATTTCGCGACAATGGGAGCGATTCGGGTAAGACAAAAATTATATGTTTTTCCAAACAGAAGAGGTACCGCTGTTATGGCAATTACAGGTACAGCGCCAGGCAATTCCGGCAGCAGGTATGACGCGGTTTTTGACGCTTCAGTAAAAACATTTAACTGGACAAGATAGCTATAATTCTAGAAAGCCGGTTTCTTTTTAGCCTTTTGACTAAAATATTTAAAAATGTTAAACTGAATAAAGTATAAATCAAATTTTCTCAATTTTAAGGATAAAAAGTGGCAAAAACCGATACAACGGGCGGATTAACCGACAGTGTGCCTACAGGCAAAGTAATCCCCATCGCAATAGAAGATGAAGTAAAAACAGACTACCTCAATTACGCCATGTCGGTTATTGTAAGCCGCGCCCTGCCTGACGTGCGTGACGGGCTTAAACCCGTACACCGCAGGCTTCTTTACGCGATGGATTCACTTGGTTTGCGTCCGGGCGGAGCCACTAAAAAGAGCGCCCTTATCGTTGGTGAAACGATGGGTAAATACCATCCACACGGCGATTTATCACTATATGACGCTCTTGTGCGTATGGCGCAGGATTTTTCACTTCGTTACCCGCTTATAAAAGGACAGGGAAACTTCGGCTCTATCGATGATGACCCGCCTGCGGCTATGCGTTACACCGAAGCTAAAATATCCAAAATCGGCGATGAAATGCTCGCCGATCTTCAAAAAGAAACCGTCGATTTTGCTCCCAACTATGATGAATCTTTTATTGAACCGACCGTTCTGCCATCCGCCATTCCAAACCTTTTAATTAACGGTTCCAGTGGAATAGCGGTCGGTATGGCGACAAATATGGCGCCTCATAACCTTGGTGAAATTTGTGAAGCGATCTATACGATTATCGACAACCCCGAAGTTTCCAATGAAGATTTAATGCGTCTTGTACAAGGACCTGACTTTCCTACAGGCGGCGTAATTTTTGGAAGACGCGGAATTAAAGAAGCGTACAGAACAGGGAGAGGAAAATTACTTGTTCGCGGCAAGTTTAACATCGAAACCACAAAACAAGGTAAAGAAAAAATTATCTTTACAGAGATTCCTTACAATGTAAATAAAGCTCTTTTACTGGAAAAAATCGGCCAGTTGATGCGCGACAAAGTAATCGATGGTATATCAAACGCAAACGATGAATCCGACCGTGATGGTATCCGAATCGTAATCGAACTTAAAAAAGGCGCGATTGTAAAAGTTATTTTAAATCAGCTTTTTTCCAATACTCAGCTTCAAACAACGTTTGGCATCATCAATCTGGCTCTGGTTGGCGGCAGACCTCAGTTACTCACATTGCGAGAATTGGTACATTACTTTGTTGAACACCGTGTCGATGTAGTAACAAGGCGTACCCGCTACGATTTACGCAAAGCCGAAGAACGCGCTCACATCCTTGAAGGGCTTTTAATCGCTTTAGCGAATATAGACGAAGTTATCGCTGTAATCAAAAAAAGCCGTGATGTCGCTACAGCACGCCTTAAATTACAGGAACGTTTTGTGCTTTCCGAAGCGCAATCCGAAGCAATCGTAGAAATGCGTCTTGGCAGGCTTACAAGTCTTGAAGTAGAAAAAATTCAAAACGAACTTGATGAGCTTAAAATCCGCATCGCTTATTTTAAAGAACTGTTAGCTGACGAGAAAAAACTGCGCGGTGTAATAAAAGACGAAACAAGAGAAGTAGCGGAAAAATACGGCGACAAACGTCGCACGGAAATTGTCGCGGGTGAAGTAGAAAATATCAATATCGAAGATTTAATTAAAAAAGAAGAAATGATGATCCTTATATCCAACCTTGGATATGTAAAAAGAGTTCCTGTTTCCGCGTATAAAAATCAGGGTCGAGGCGGCAAAGGTATGCAAAGCGCCAAACTCGCTGAGGATGATTTTGTAGAGCAAATCTTTGTCGCTTCCACACACGAATATATTATGTTCATAACAAGCGCCGGCAAAGCTTACTGGATGAAAGTCCACGAACTGCCCGAAGGAAGCCGCACAAGCAAAGGCTCGCACATAAAGAGCCTTTTAACAGTTTCTCCAAACGAAGATATTACAGCGATTGTTTCGCTTAAAGATTTTAGCGACAATGAATACCTGTTTATGGGTACAGCCCGAGCTGTTGTAAAAAAAGTAAAAACAAGCGAATTTGTAAACGCGAAAACTCGAGGCATTGTAGCCATAAATCTTGACGAAGGCGATAAATTAGTCAGCGCTCTTTTAACCAAAGGCGCCGATGAAATTGTGCTTATCTCCCGCAGGGGACAGGCATTGCGCACCCACGAAGATCATGTCCGCGCGATGGGAAGATCGTCCAGAGGCATCACTGGCATGAAACTTACAAAAAGCGATGAACTTGCGGGTCTTTTAAGAGTAGATTCAGGCATCGAAAACGGTGTGGCTCGTTCGCCCGAAAAAGTCGAAAAAATGCTGATCCTCTCCGAATACGGCTACGGAAAGCGTGTTGATTTTAACGAGTTCAGCTCTCACGGACGAGGCACAGGCGGACAAAAAATTTATACAGTGTCAGAAAAAACAGGCGATATTGTAGGCTGTGTCAGCGTACTGGATAACGAAGATATAATGTGCATCACAAGTCAAGGCAAGTCCATTAAATTAAAAGTAAACGAAATTAGAGTAATGGGTAGAGCCGCGCAGGGAGTACGCCTTTTAAGCATCGATAAACCCGACTTTGTAATTGGTTTGGACAGGATTGTAAAAGAAGATGAAGCAGTAACAGAGGCTACAGATAAAACATCTGAAAAACCAAATCAGGCAAATGATACCGCGGCAGAAAGCGAAACACAAGAACAGCTTCTTTTTGACGAAGAATAGGAAATTTGTTTCATAACCAAAATGAATTATAGTTGTTTAATTATAGAGAGGTAAATATATGAAAAGAACATTTATGGCGTTTTTGTTAATTGCAACTTGTCTGATAGGTTGTGTCAGCACATCTGCAAATTTTGAAGAAGTAACCGGAAAGGATTGGTTACTTACCGAAGTACGAGTTAACGGAGTTAATAGCGGTTTTAATCGAAGCGCTCTTATAAACGAAGGATTTCGTGACGCATTTACCATCAACTTTGACGAGCAAACTGTAAGTGGGGTTGGCGCTCCAAACCGTTATTCCGCGCCATATTCGTTAAAGGAAAATCAAACCATTTCTATAATGCCTGCTCGTCAAACTTTAATGGCGGCTCTTTTTGAACCAACCAGTTTAAAAGAGCATGATTTTTTTGTATACATTGGAAACATTTACAAATGGAAATTGGCAAACAACAGACTGGAATTAAATTCTAAAACACAGGATGGCAGAGAAGTACTGTTGGTTTTTAGCCAGCAGTAAAGTAAACTAAGAAGGACTGTTTTAAAAGCCTGTGATTATTCACAGGCTTTTTTTAATGTTTCACGTGAAACACACTTTTATGCGCCATTAAAACGGCGCATAAAAGCACGCTATATTATTTTTTATATATTATTCAATGTTCTATCTGCTTTTTTTTGACCTTGCCGCTTTTTTGCCTGTAATCGTTTTTCAATTGCCGCTTTACTTGGTTTTGTGGGTTTGCGTTTTTTAGGGATTCTCGCGGCGGCGGTTATTAACGATTCCAGGCGGAGGTATGCTCTTTCAAGATTGACTCTCTGGGATCGCTCTTCATCGGAAATTATTACTATTTCATTTTCGTTTGTTATTCTGTTTGCCAGTACCAGTTTTATTCTTTCCAATTCTGTTTCTGAAAGCCCGTTAAGCTCATTAAGATTTAATCGCAGTGTAACTTTTGTGTTTACCTTATTTACATTCTGACCGCCAGGTCCTCCCGAACGAGAAAATGTCGCTTTCGCGAAAGAGCGTATAGATTGGTTTAATAAATTTATATTCATAATAATCTTTAAAATATTAACAATAAATAAAAAGAAGAAGCAAGTCGATGAAATATTTGTTAGTATTTGCGCTCACAATGTGAGTAATTAACTTACACCTTTTCATACAATAAATAAATTTATATAATGCTGTATGCCAAAAATCGAAGTAAACGAACAGACTTTTTATTCTCTTGTAAGCGGCTCTGGCGGGAAAAATCCCTGGAAAAATAAGGAAGAGTTTATAGAAGCGTTAACTTGCGCTAAAGCCGAATTAGACGAAGATAGTGATAAAAGTTTACCCGAATCCGAAAGAGTTTTAAAAATAGAATTAAACGACACTAACCGCCCTGACCTTTGGGGAACAGCCGGGTGCGCCCGTCAGCTTAGAATTTATAATAGCGCGCGAATACCGGAATATAACTTTTTTTCCCGCTCCGGCGATATAAAAAAAACGACTCGTAAAATAATAGCGCAAGAAAGCGTAAAAAAGGTAAGACCTTTTATTACTGGATTTATCGCCCGCGGAAAAACCATTACCGATCCTGTGTTACGTGACATTATCCAGACACAGGAAAAACTCGCCTGGAACTTTGGGCGAAAGCGGCGCAGTATGTCGATGGGTATTTACAGGACAGCTCTTATTAACTGGCCGATAACTTACAAAGGAGTTGATCCCGACTCTGTTTCGTTTGTTCCGCTTGCCGCCGAAGGTCAAGGGACAGACTGTCTTAAAGCACTCACTTTAAGAGAAATTCTTAAACAGCATCCGAAAGGTAAAGAGTTTGCCTTCATTCAGGAACACGAACCGATTCATCCGCTTATGACTGATTCTAAAGATTCGATTCTTTCATACCCGCCGATTATTAACTCCAATGATTTGGGCGCTGTAAAGGTTGGAGATGACGAGGTTTTTGTTGAAATTACCGGAACGGATTTACCGTTAATAACTTTAGCGACTTCAATTGTCGCCTGTGATTTCGCGGACAATGGTTTTACTATCGAACCTGTGGAAATCGAGTACGAGTTTGATACTCCTTTTGGTAAAAATTTGGTAACTCCCTTTTATTTCCAAAAGCCGGTTTTTTGTTCATTATCAAGAATCGAAAAATTTCTTGGCGATAAATTAACCGCCGATGAATGTATAAAAGCTCTCGCTAAAATGGGTGTAAAAGCGGAAAAGGCAAATGACAAGGAATTGGGTACTTGCCAGGCAACAGACAATAGTTTGTTACCTGGTGTGGTGGTATATCCGCCAGAATATCGCAATGATTTCCTTCACGCGGCGGATGTTGTCGAAGATGTTATGATAGGCCGCTCGCTTGGCTCTTTTAAACCGCAGCGTCCTTCCGATTCTACTGTCGGGCGCCTTTTGCCAATTACCTTGTTTAGCCGGCAGGTAAAAGAGCTTTTTGTTGGTTTAGGTTACCAAGAGATGATTTACAATTATTTGGGTTCAAGAAAAGACCTTGTAGAAAATATGAACGGCAAAGGCGAAAAAATTATCCGCATTTTTAACCCAATGACAGAAAATTATGAATATGTACGCGATTCTATAATCGCCTCCCTTATGATAAGCGAATCAATTTCCGGAAGGTCTGTTTATCCTCATAAAATATTTGAAGTGGGAAAAGTCGCTTATTTGGATGATAACGAAAATTACCGCAGTTCCACACGTCAGTACGCGGGCTTTTTACACGCCGGCACGGATGCTAATTTTAACACAGCGGCAGCGGAACTTCAAACTTTATTTTATTATCTTTCCCGTGAATACGATGTAGCCGAATCATCCGACTTACGTTTTATTCCTGGGAGAGCTGCTGAAATTATTTATAATGGAAAATCTATAGGTGTTTTTGGAGAGCTTCACCCGCAAGTGATGGAAAACTGCGGTGTCACAGTTCCCTGCACCGCGGGTGAAATCGATTTAGACGAACTTCTTTAAAGCTGTATCAAATCTTATGATCATTGGGCAAACTCAATCATCTTCGTATATATTAAAAGTATCCATAGTATTTGGGTATACTATTTCAGAATTTGGATTCACAATTTCAAATATTTCCATGTTAAAAACTGAGTCGGGATAATCCAATAACGCCGAATCCAATAAAGCTTCCCTGCGCACGGCTTGATTTGCCGCTGTTAAAGAAAGAGCGGTTTGTAAAAGGATGGAAGATTGAATATCTGAGTTTCTTGTGGATAGCGCGCTTAAACGGATATAACTGACATTTTGATCAACATATCGTTCTCTGCCGGGATCCCAGCCTCTGATTTCTACAAAGCCGTTATTTTCGGTTTCCGGGTAATAAATAACTACAGTTCTGCGGGTCATAATTGTGCTTGATACATCGACAGTTCTTGGGGATGAGAAAAGGGTGGCTCTATCATCAATTACAACCGCAAGCCTGCCGCCTTCGACAACCTGATTGGCGAGAGCGAAACCTTCCGTTCCATTTTCACGGCGTATTTCCACAAAGTTTAAAAGACGGCCGTCTGTCCATGTTAAACGTCTTGGTTCTCCTATATAGATGTTTTCACCCAGAGTCATGTTCGCGCTCCATCTGGCTTTAGTCGCTTCGGTTCCATCATCTTCACCGTCAATTGCGTAAAAACTTGAGGTTACAGGCATTACAAAACCCGGTTTTGTTATAGTTGATGTGTTTATAGAAATGTTCGCGTTTCCAGAATTATCTTCCGCTTCAGCGGCTTTTGATCCTTCTTTTTTTTCACATGAAAAGAACAATACTACACTCATTATAAGCATAAAAGGTAAAATTTTATTTTTCATGAAATCCTCCATAAAATGTATATTATTAAAATACAACAGATCATAAACATTGACAACCGCGAAAAAACGTTTTAATATTAATTTATGGCTGGAAATGCAAACGGGGACATGGATCCCGAACTTGCCGCTTTATTGGGAACAGCTGGCTCTGGTGGTGGCCAGCTTCCGGATTTTAATGATATTTTCGGCGAGAAGAATAAAGAAGATTTCGCGGATATCTCAAGTACATCTGGCAGCGAGGTTGATCTCAGCGCTTCCGGGTTTCCTCAGGTAACAAAGCGTCTAGAAGAAAAAGGACACAATTATTTTAACGATCCCAATTATTACAAGACCGCTTTATCCAACGAAAGTGATATAGCTCAAAGGGTGCATGGTATTTTGCAAAAGTACCTTACCTCTAAAGACCCAAAAGATCGAAGCGTATTTCGCCAGCAATTCATTTCCCCATACTGGGAATTCCTTTTTAATATCGCGAGAAAAAGCACAAGCAGATTACCGCCGCCCAAAAAGTTTCTTCTTCGTTTCGCGCTTTTGCACCCCGCTTTTTTAAACGCGGAAACAAGAGATTTTTTTAGTAAAGTTGTTGAAGATAATCCGCTGGATCAGCCTGTTTATTATATGGATGAATGGTTTAATGCCGTTGGAACTTCTAAAATGCGCTCATCCAGCACGGACGAAGTTAAATAGCGCGAGGTAATACTAATTCTAAAATTCAACAGTTACTGGAAAAAGCGCAAGGCAAGTTTGACGGTTCAAGATCGATACTTAAAGCGAAAGACAGAGAACGTCACGAGATTGAAAAGATAATTCGTGACAGAATAAATTCAATTTTTGAACGCACCCCGTTAGCTGAATTACCCGACGCGAGCGATTGTTTTAGCGAAGGGCAAAAAATGGCGATTAATGAAACTCAAAATCTTTTAAAACAATTGATGAAAAACGATCACGAACTGGTTATAAGCATCAGGGATTTTGTAAGCGCCGAAAACGATGTACAGCATTTACAGGAAAAATTAGCAAACGAAGGCGGAGCGGCAACAGTAGACCTTGGAGCGATAGATACAGAATGTGATACCATCCGTCAAATGGCGAAAATGACTATCGGGCGGCAAGGGAATCACTTTCCAGTCCTTACAAGCGAATATTTTCACAGTATGCCTAGCGAAGTCGCTACACGGGAAAATATCATTTCCATGCTTGCGAGGATCGAAAGTATCGATAAAGAAGCGTTTTGCCGAATATATAAAAACAGATTAAACCGCATAGCGCCGTTTGTTTTATTAATTCCCACCTATGGTGACATGGGTTTTTGCTGGGAACCGTTTGATCGATTTAACCGCGCGACAAGCCGCGGGCGAATTATAGTTCCAATGTACCCAAGAAATTTATACCTCGCGGTTCTTACAGCGGTCGCTGACTTACGCTGGCAGGTCGCGAAGGAAAAAGCGTCTTTTTACTGGATGGAAGAAGGGCTTACAGGAAATTATTACCAATGGTTCCAATCAAATAAATTAAAAGGCGATATTAAAGAATATTTTATCCGCGATTATATTTTATGGATGACAAAAGAAGCTGAAGGCATACAAAAACTTGATAAAGATGTCCGCGGCACTTTCTGGCGCCACATGCCTTTCACTCAGGAAATAAAAGAAAAACTAAAAACCCGCAACCTTATTTATCAGGAACTTTACCAGCGCGATCAAAACAGGGCAATGTCAGACGGATACTGATGTATCAATAATGATTAATAATCTTCGAAGCAGCCTCGTGAATTTTGTTAATAATTTCCTGTCTTTGTAATGGCGTAAGATTCCTGACATTTGCCTCGGCGTTATTTTGAAACAGGCAGTAAGACTCAATTTCCAGCGCGGAAGCTATTTTTTCGATCATTTCCGGGGACGGGAATTTTTTTCCAACTTCAATTTCCGCAATATATCCCTGAGATGAATCACACATATCGGCAAGTTTTTCTTGTGATATTTTACGAGATTTTCTTAGATCCTTTAAATTTGCTATAAAAAGCTCTTGAAACGTCATTTAAAAACTCGCTTTTTACAATTTTTTCCCTACTTATATGCTAATAGTATATAAAACCTATTGATAACCTGCTTATTGCAACTTAATATATATTATCGCTTTAAGCAGCTAATTTGTTTTATTAATTTTAATGTTTTGGAGTTATTTATGAAAAAACTATTTAAGTTGTTTGGAATTATTACTCTTGTTGTTTTTATTGGGTTTTTTACAACTTGTGATCCTGATGATGATGGAAATACTGTTGAAACACCTATAACAAGTATTTCTGCAGGAACTTATATTGGAACACAAACAATAATTCTTTCAACTTTTACATCGGGTGCAACAATTTACTTTACTATTAATGGTGAAACACCTACAATAAATAGTACTCAGTATACAACAGCTGTAACTGTAAATAAAACTATGACCATCAAAGCTATTGCTATAAAAAATGGTATGACAAACAGCGATATATTTGAAGCGAAATATACGATTATGAATTATATAGTAAGTACACTGGCTGGTACTGGGACTGATGGATATATTGATGGTGATGGAAATATAGCTCAATTTAATCAACCTATTGGTATTGCTATAGATTCTGAAGGGAATATTTTTCTCGCAGATATGAACAACCATCGAATTAGAAAGATAACTCCGCAAGGAGTTGTAAGTACACTGGCTGGTACTGGAACTGAAGGATTTACCGATGGTGAAAAAGGTACAGCTCAATTTAAAAGTCCTTGTGGTATTGCTGTAGATTCAGAAGGAAACATATATGTTGCAGATACTCTTAATAATCGAATCAGAAAAATAACACCGCAAGGAATTGTAAGTACATTAGCTGGTAATGGTACTGATGGATTAAATGATGGTGCAGGAAGTACAGCATTGTTTTTTAGTCCTACAGATTTAACGATAGATTTAGAAGGATATATATATGTAGCAGACATGGGAAATCATCGAATCAGAAAAATAACCCCTCAAGGAGAGGTAAGTACATTTGCCGGGACTGGTGATGTTGGATTTGGTTACGGAGGTTTTCATAATGGTTTGGGACATACAGCAAGATTTGATTCTCCACATGGTGTGGCTGTAGATTTAGAAGGAAACATATATGTTGCTGATTCTTTGAACAATCGAATAAGAAAAATAACGTCACAAGGAGTTGTAAGTACACTAGCTGGTAATGGTACTGATGGATTAATTGATGGCGTAGGAAGTGCATCTCAGTTTTTTTATCCCTCTCATGTAGCTTTAGATTCTTTGGGTAATATTTATGTTGCAGATAATTTGAATAATTCAATCAGAAAGATAACTCCATCAGGAGTTGTAAGCACGATAGCAGGTAACGGAATACAAGGATTTTATGATGGATCTGGAAATATTGCTCAGTTTAATATGCCTACTGGTATTGCTGTAGATTATGAAGGGAATATTTATGTAGTTGATACTGGTAATATTCGAATTAGGAAAATAGTACTTGTAGAAATTACTGATTGACGTACTAGTTATTTGCTTGTACAAACAGGTTATTGTTAGGTGTAAATATTAAAATCCGCGGACAATATTATAAAGTTTAGGATTTTCATAAATATCATGATTTGCTCCGTGCCTTACAAAAACCGCTCCTCGTTTTGTTATTTCTTTGAGTAGTTTTTGTCGTTTCAAGCAGGAACCTTCAATCGTAGAATACCGTTTTTTCGTTTTTGAGATAGTCGTTTTTCTTCTTCCTGGCGTATTTGATATACATCAGCTAACATTTCTTCTAATTCAACAAGATTATGTCCTTGTGTAAGATGATCAGGATAAACATTTAAATATCCTACAAACCAACCGTCATCAGCTTCCCAATAAGTATATGCAATTTCCATAATTTAATTATTATTTAATAATAAAAAATAATCAATGGTTGCCAACTTACAAAATCTCTTTCAAAATCTTAAACACTTCATCTTCCGAAATGGTCCAGGGAGAGTTTGCCACAAAATCAAGATTGCGGGCAGCTTCGGCTGCGGCTGTCAGGCGATCTAAAGAAATATTATACTGCTTTAAATCTGATGGAACATTGAGCGCTGCCATTAATCGGCGGATACCTTCTACCGCGGAGGCTGCGGCTTCAGCTACCGAAGCGGCTTTCGCGTTGCCAAGCGCTGACGCGACACGGGCTATTTTTTCAGGGCGGGCGGTGACAAACCGCTGTACAATATGCGGGAAAAGTACGGCGGAACATAGCGGTTTCGCGGCGGATGAACGGGCATTTATTGCCGCCGATAATCCAGCGCCGATACCAGGTGAACTTAAAGAGGAGCCGGCAGATGAAAGAAAATTTGCCTGCGTGAAAACTTCGGCGTTTATACCGTTTGAAGCGCCCCTTAAAAGTTTCGCGTAAAAACCTAACGCTTTTTCCAGTAATGTGTCAGAAATAAAATTGGCTTTTGTAGAACAATAAGCTTCTATTGCCGAAAAGAAACCTTCCAAAACAAGAGCGGCGGCGTTTTCACTTGATAATACATTTAATAAATTATTATCGATTATGAGCGCTGTGTATAAATTATCTGGCGATGGAATTAATTTTAACTGCCTGTTTCGTGGATCTGACGCGATAAAATATTTTGTTAATGAAAATGAATCCATGCCGTTTGTAGGAATCGATATAAGTGATAAAAATTTATTTTGTATATTTCTGCCGTCTAATAATTCAAAAGCGCTGATTTTTTCAGGAGCCATAATTGCCGCCATTCGGGCGATAATTTGTGTTTTATATCCGCCAAAACTAATAATAGCGTCGCAATGAGCGGCTCGTGAAAGTTCTACAATATTTTCCGCCATCTCTACCGATGAATCTTCTTCGATACCGTTAAAAATAATGGCTTCCAAACCTGAGTCTTCAAGAACTTCTTTTAAACGATTTACAAGCTGCGTTTCAAGTTTATGGTCGGCGGCAATCATCATCCTAGATCCATGACGGCTCGCGATTGTTCCCGCCATGCTAAGAGTATTAGAGCCGATAAGTACTTCAGGATCCAGTTTAAACGAAATATCCATATTCACCTTTCTTTTATTTAAAAAAAAACCTGACCACTTAATTTAGTGGTCAGGTCAAAATAATACTTATTAAAATCTACGCAAACTCGCTTTGCCGCAAACTTGTTTTGTTACGCAAACCACGCATTGATAATTCTGTCTGCTGTCGCATTAACGATTCTATCGTTTATATACGAAGGATCTTCAATTCTCTGCCTGAGTTCAACAATCCGGGCTTCGTCAAGTTCCGGGGTAGATTTAATAAGTTCCAAAACCTGATACCTTTCAGCCTGTTCCCGTGCTTCCACGGAAAGGTTGATTGTATCGGTCTTTTCGTTCCCCCCCACCTGTTCACTCCTGCCGGCTCTCTTGCCGGGAAGAATGGGTTCTACATGACCTATCCTGTTTACTGTCATACTCTTACCCTACCTATACCCTATTATC
>Ga0123356_10003529_pt1 | contig 16358 bp, 18 predicted proteins | sample TergutEmb28metaG_2_FD_92546 | JGI IMG/M metagenome (GOLD analysis project Ga0123356, IMG submission 92546) | Embiratermes neotenicus P3 segment gut microbial communities from Petit-Saut dam, French Guiana - Emb289 P3 | ecosystem: Host-associated > Arthropoda: Insects > Digestive system > Gut ...
AGACCGCGGCAAAGAAGACGAACATGACGAGACCTTTTGGAATCAGTTTCTTCAAGAAGTCATGGGGATAGACCGCGTCCACCACATCATTGATTACCAGAAAAAAGTGAAGATAGGCAATTCTTGGAAGCGCATTGATGCTTATATACCAAGCTCCAGGGTGCTGATTGAGCAGAAATCAAAAGGCATCGACTTAACCAAAAAGGCAAAGCAATCCGACGGTGACGAGCTTTCGCCCTTTGAGCAGGCTATGCGCTATGCGGGATATCTTCCAACAAGTGAACAACCCAACTTCATCATCACCTCGAACTTCCAAGAGTTTCGTATCTACGATCGCGATAAAGACCCTTCAGGTGAAGAGCCCGTTGTTATTGGGCTCGATGAGCTACCGCAGCAGCTACAGGTATTTAACTTCATCGTTGATCCTGTTAATCGTAATATCGCGCGACAAAAGCAGCTGAACCTAGAGGCAGCCAAGCTCATTGGAGAGGTCTATGAGCGCATAAGTAAGCAGTATCATGACCCGGATGCCTCAAGACACGATTTGGCAGTACTCATGGTGCGCGTCTTATTTTGCCTCTATGCTGAGGACAGTGGCCTCTTCGAAGAAGGACTCTTCTATCATTACCTCAGAGAAATCCCCGCAGGTGAGGGTGTGTTTAGAGACGCACTCATCAAGCTCTTCAAAGTGCTCAATACACCAGAAGCCGAGCGCGACGCCTATCTTGGTGAGACACTCTCACAGTTCCCCTATGTCAACGGCGGTCTGTTTGCTGACGAAATCGAAATCCCCATTTTTACCAATGACATTAAGTACCAGATGCTACAAAAAGCAGGCTATGAGTTCAACTGGTCTGAAATCTCTCCCGTCATTTTTGGCTCCATCTTCGAGAGCATCCTCTCGGGTGACGAGCGACGTGCTGGCGGTATGCACTACACCAGCGTCGAGAATATCCACAAGGTCATTGACCCCTTGTTCCTTGATGACTTACGTCTTGAGTTCCAGAAAGCTGGAAACAGTAAGACCAAGCTCCGCGAGCTGCAAGACAAGATTTCCTCACTCAGCTTCTTGGATCCAGCCTGCGGAAGTGGCAATTTCCTCACACAGACCTATCTTGAGCTTCGCTCTCTAGAAAATGAAATACTTGCCCGCCTTATGGGAGAGCAGATGGCAATGGAGTTTCAAGAAGAGGGCTTTCCCAGCTTTGTTAAGGTTAACGTTGGCCAGTTCTACGGCATCGAGATTAACGACTTTGCCGTGTCGGTTGCTAACACCGCCCTCTGGATTGCCGACCATCAGGCAAACCAACTAACTGCCAAACTGATCGATCGTCCCGTAGTGAACCTCCCCCTCAAAGACTACAGGCACATAGTCTGTGCCAACGCGCTGCGTTTTGACTGGAACGAAGTGCTTCCAGCTGAACGGTGCAGCTACATCATGGGCAATCCGCCGTTTATCGGCTCGTCAAATCTTAACGAAGAGCAAAAGGAGGAACGCGTCAGCATTTTTGGAAAAGATGCGGGTGTGTTGGACTATGTAGCTTGCTGGTACAGAAAATCTGCTGATTACATTAAGGACACTACGATTGCCTGCGCGTTTGTATCAACGAATTCAATATGCCAGGGGCAACAAGTCGCACCGCTATGGCGACCGCTATTGAATGATGGCATTGAAATAGTTTTCGCGCACCGCACTTTCAATTGGAGCAGTGAAGCGGCAGATAAGGCACAGGTTCACGTAGTAATTGTAGGCTTCTCAAATGCTCAACAACAACGAAAGCTGATTTTTGACAAGAGCGGGGTAAGTGAGGCCTCTCATATTAATGCTTACTTAGCAGAAGCGCCAAGCTCCTTTATTGATCGGCGAGCGAAGCCAATTTGCGCAGTACCAGAAATGATCGCGGGCGGAAAACCTACTGACGGAGGAAATCTAGTTCTTAGCCCAGAGGAAATGACAAGCCTATTATCGAAGTATCCGTCCCTAAGCATGTGGGTTAAACCTTTCTCAATGGGCGCTGAGTTCATAAATGGCAAAGAGCGCCACTGCCTCTGGTTTGTTGGCATTTCACCCAAGGAGTTAAGAGAATTGCCCTTCGAGGTTAAGGAGAGAATCGCAGCTGTAAAAGCAATGAGACTTGCTAGCAGCAAGGAAGCAACACAAAAGAAAGCAGAAACACCTTGGTTATTTGACGAAGTGAAACTGCCAGACTACGGAGCCTATATTGCGTTACCCGCTGTTTCTTCAGAGCGTAGAGTATATATCCCAATAGGGTTCGTCAATAATGGAATGATTCCAGGAAACAAGCTTTTTTATTTGCCTCATGGAGGTCTATATGAATTTGGCATCATCACCTCTTTATTTCACAACGCTTGGATGCGAGTTGTTGGCGGTCGCCTAAAAAGTGATTACAACTACTCAAACACAATCGTATATAACAATTTTGTGTGGCCTGATGTGTCAGTCGAAAGCAGGTCAACGATTGAGAGTTGCGCTCAAGGTGTTCTAGATGCGCGCGCCAATCATCATGACAACTCATTAGCTGACTTATATGATCCTGATTACATGCCCCCCGACCTCCTCAAAGCCCACAAAGCCCTTGACAAAGCCGTCGAACAAGCCTACGGCGTAAACTTCAATGGCGACGAAGAAAAAATCGTCGCCCACCTCTTTAGGCAATACACCGAAAAGACAAAAGGAGAATAAATGCCTATCCCATTACAGAGTGAAATGTTTAGACTCGTGCTTGATCAGTATTCTAATGAAAAAGAATACAGTAGAAGAGAGATGAAAGATAAGATGCTACCCACTCTGATTCTTACTGATGATGAAAAGAAGCACAAAACGAGCAGTGGAGTGCCAGTCTATGAAAGCCGCGTTGGGTGGGCGGTAACACATTTACATAAGGCTGCTTATCTTCAAAGAGTTCAACGCGGCACTTATAAAATCACTGAGGAGGGAAAAACGGCTCTTGCCAACTATCCAAGATATGACGAGTTCTACAAAGCTATGTATCGCAACGAGGAATGGATGTCTCTGCAAGACGAAGTCTCCGAAGACCCAGAAAGCGTTCAGGACATCAGTCCAGACGAAATGATTTCAATAGGCGAGAGCAAGCTGCGCCAACAACTCGCAAGTGACCTTATGGATGCAATTATGGAAATCCCAGGCAGAGAGGGAGATATATTTTTTGAGAAAGTCGTAACTGATTTGCTTGTGCACATGGGGTATGGCAAAGGAATATCCGCACGCAGACTTAGTTCTTATTGATGGCGCAAAACTCACCAGCCTAATGATCGACTATGATCTTGGCGTTACTACTGACAAGGAAATAAAGGTAAAGCGTATGGACACAGATTACTTCAATCGTGATGAATAACTCACAACACAGATTTCTAGATGGATGGTTTAGACAACAAGCCGCCCTTGAGCACAGCAATTAAATACTCCTTGAAACGTTTAACCAGTTACTTGGAGTCCTCATCTATATCGATAGCCAATTGGCCGCCATTTAATACACTGGTGTCGTAAGCGTTCATTGTAATAACTTTAGTTGCGAGGTCGCCATTTTCATTCAACCTGCGTGTGTATTTTGCCAAAGTAGAGCTATCATCTGTGGCGATATAATCTATTGCATTGTTCGAGCATTGAGCCAAAAGCTTAATGTCATCCTTGGCTTCCATACGCGAGTCGACAGCCTCTCTACTGCTGCTAGATAACAACTTCGCAAAATTGCCTGCTGTAATACCATCAGGTACGGTCATAGTAAGTGAGATAAAATTTCCCGTATTTAAAATGTCTTCAATAGAGTCTTTCTGCGAGTACTCGCTAATTGCAATCACTGACAAATACATGTCAATTTTGTTCTCAATGAAATACATATAATACTTCTTTGCATTGTCGTGATTGGTGCGAGAGTTGTCGAACAGTGTAATCAAAAAACTAGTATCAAGAAGCACTGACCTTTTAGGTTGTTTAGGCATAATTGCCTCTAGCTTCTTCGACCCAGGAAACGATATCAGAAACATCTGCCCATACTGACTTCACCTTTGCCGAGAGTTTTTGATATTCGGCTTCATCAAAATGTGGCGCATACTTCTCAAAAGAAACCAACGTTTCTTTGCGATACTCTTTTGTGCGAAGATTTTGCTCCGCTTTAACGCGAACTAGCTGTTCTTTGTAAAGACGGTTTTCCGAGTCATCGGCTAGTAGACCTGCATCGGCATCTAGCTTAACAGTGCTACCATTTTCTAAAGTTAAGTGTACATTGGACTTTGTTTTGCCGCCGATGTCAAAAACTTTACCATAGATATATGTTTCGGTTTGCACCCACTGATCTTCGAGAGTCTTCCTGTAATCCGACTTATTGCTAATAACAATGCTTTTTCCATCTATTCTCTTCCTGTCAGAAGTATCTGAAATGGTGTATGTTCTGTTTGGATTGCTTCTTGCCTTATCTTGTAGTTCGGCAATGACCTTAGCGCGATTACTATCTATTTCGTCGAGGTTTCCAGATGTATTAATACTCTCAAAATCAGTGATTGCAGGCATGATGACTGGAGAAGGCCGCACAGCAATAGCGAGCGAGCCCTCTTCTATAACTACTCGTACTTCGCTCAAATCAATATAAGTGCTACCTTTTATAAATCTCGATACGGCTTCCGTAAACTCGGAAATAAGTGGTAAGGACAAATTTCCTAAGTTTATCTGGGTTTCCTGCACCGTGTCCTTGATAGAGAAGTAGAGTTCTTTTGTGTTAGCAATGTCGTCCATATCTTCATCCTTAGTTGTTCAAAGTGCTACGTTATCTATACTACTATGTCTCAAATCTTTTGTCATTTGTCATTCTCCCATTATGTCATTTACCCATTAGTGCAATGCTCCGACCTCTGCTGACGCAGATTTGCGCGAGGAGATAGAGTGCGTACCAAGAATTGCCTGACAGAGCTTCTAGTTGTTATTTATAGGGCAGCGTACAGGCTGTTCGCTCAGTCAAACCGAAACTTACTAGGATATCGGGCACTATATCGTTGAGTATGAGCAGGGTGGAAACAAAAGAGCTGTGTATGGAAAAGGGCATTGGCCAAACTGTCGGAAGTTTTAACGTTAAGATATGGCAGAGGGTTCAGCCGCTCGAGCTTAAGCTATTTCGCAAGGTTAATAAGGTGTGCCCAATTTGTGAGAAGCTTTCTCACAAATTGACCTGGTCGCATTATTGCGAGCTATCCAAGTTTGGTGTCGATGCGAAATATCAAAGTATTAATCGACCCTCGTTATCGAGAAAGTCAGATCGAGAAAGTCAGATCGAGAAAGTCAGATTCTACGAGAATTCTAAGGCGCTATAATAGAAACAACTAGCCATCTGCGCCATTCGGGATGGCTTTACTTATATCACAGTCAGGAGGCTTAGATGGGCGAAACACATAGAGCTGAAGAAGTTGTTTTTGGTGGGGAGCTAGAACGTCTAGACCAAGTTCTGATTGACGAGGCCGCTCTATATGAGCAAGTAGTGGCCATAATAGAGAATCGTAAATACCGTGCTGGCTCTTACGCCAATCGTGAGATTACTCTGATGTTTGGGAAGTCGGTCAATACACCGAATCAGCTCTACTCGATAACAAGCGTGCTGAGTATGGTAAGCAGATTGTGTCGACGCTGTCGACACAATTGGTTGCACGTTATGGCAGTAGCTTTGAAGTACGAAATCTCAGACGGATGATGCAATTCTCACGAGAGTTTTCTGACAAGCAGATTGTGACGACGCTGTCGACACAATTGAGTTGGTCACACTTCATTGAATTACTGCCGGTGAAAAGTGATGGAGCACGCCTCTATTATGCTAGGGATGCAGCAGAGCAAAATTTGGGGGTCAGAGACTTGCGCAAGGCAATTGCCCGCAAAGCATACGAGCGGAAGGAGATAGCAAACTCACACTTATCTGAACTCTCTGCGGTTCCATTCAACGTTTTCAAGGATCCCTATCTACTTGACATCCTTGGGTTGAGAGAGAACTTTTTGGAAGCCGATTTAGAGAAAGCAGTGCTCACTGGTCTTGAGGCGTTCATTCTGGAATTTGGCCACGGTATTACGTTTGTCGCTCGGCAAAAGCGAATGATAATTGACGGCGAGGACATAGTCTTAGATTTGTTGCTCTACCATCGAGTATTAAAAAGGTTGGTGGCTGTTGAGCTGAAGATAGGCAAGTTTAAGGCTGAATATAAAGGCCAAATGGAGCTCTATCTAAAATGGCTCGACAAATTTGAACGTCAACCTGACGAAGAAGCTCCAATTGGCATAATACTTTGCGCAACTGCCAGTCGCGAGAAGATTGAATTATTAGAGATGGATAAAGCAGGCATAGCCGTTGCAGAGTACTGGACGCACCTGCCAGCAAAAGACATATTTGAGGCTAAGGTTACCGAGCTGCTAATTGAGGCTCAAGAGCGTCTGGAACGACGGAAGTTGATGCCGGTTGGCAAGCCGACTAAACAAATAGAGTTTTTCATCGAAGATACAGACTCGAAAGAATTCTGACTTTGCAGACACCTTGCGGTTGATGCAGAAAACGTTTCCTGTATGTACTGTTTATCCAAATCCTATAAGACCACGCGCCACTCTCTACGAGTGGACTGTATTCACGAGCATGCTTCCTTATCTCATTACAGATGTTGAAATAAGGACAGCTGCTTAGATACTTTTATTTCAACTTAAGTTGCCAACTTGAAATAAGGCGCTATAATTCAAATGTATTATTTCAAGCTTACGAAAGGTCATCGCCTATGCGCAACAGAGCAGGCACCTATACTACAAACCTTACAGGAGATGCAGCCTACCAATCATTTACGCCGACTCCATTGCCGCCAAGCCCCCCTCTTGCCTTAGATGATGAACTTATGGATGTGCTCGTAAAGGCACACAGGCAACTTGCCATTCTGGAAAACAGATCATCCTATATCCAGAGCTTTGATCAGTTTATATCGATGTATGTCCGCAAAGAAGCACTGATGTCTTCTCAGATTGAAGGAACGCAAGCAACTCTTGAAGATGTGCTTGATCCGCTAGTAGACAAAAATACAAACCAAGATGCTGCAGAGGTTATCAGCTATATCAAGGCAACCAAATTCGCAATTGGGCGACTGAACGAACTGCCGCTGTGCAATCGGCTCATTAAGGAAACTCATGAGGTGCTGATGACTAACACGCGTGGACAAGAAAAGACTCCTGGAGAGTTCCGCCATTCCCAAAATTGGATTGAGGGAATAGGAAGTACTCCCAAAAATGCTTTTTTTATCCCGCCATCACCAGAGGATATGATCTCTGCTCTATCCGATTTTGAGAAATACGTAAATGAAAGCAGCAGCCTTGATACCTTAATTCGCGCAGCTCTCATTCACTACCAGTTTGAAACCATTCACCCGTTCCTTGATGGAAATGGGCGTATCGGGAGACTGCTTATTACCCTCTTCTTGATCGAGCAGGCGATGCTTACCATGCCTGTGCTCGGAATCTCATATTTCTTGAAGAAAAACAAAGTTGAATACTATGACCGTTTGAGCGAAGTTCGCAGCAACGGAAACTATGAACAATGGGTGAAGTTTTTCTTGCGAGCAGTATACGAATCAGCGGAAGATGCGATTCTTGCCATTGAAAAACTATCTGCACTTCACGACCATAATGTTAAGCAGATTCATACTATGGGACGAGCCTCACAGTCAGCATTGCTTCTATTTTGCTACCTCGAGCAAAGCCCTATTATCGAGATATCGAAAACTGCAGATGCGTTGGGTGTATCTTTCAATACGATATCAAGCTCAGTGAACCGTCTTGTGGAAGCAGGTATTCTCACCCAAAACTCTGACAGACGCAGAGGCAGAACATTTTCATACACCGCCTACCTCGATATCCTGAAAGAGGGGACGGAGATTTAGACAAGCGGTTACCTGACCCCCAAAGCAGGTTAGCTATCGAGGCGATAAAGATCCCTACCTGTTTGACTTTATTGAAGACAGCGGTAGTCTTCTTGAGCCAGAGCTTGAAAACCAGCTCGTCGGGAATATGACGAAGCTTCTCCTTGAGCTTGGAACAAGCTTGTTGCTTAAGTTTGAGATTATATGTGTAAAGTCTATACGCTCCACAACGCAAGTCCTTAAATGCGTTTACCTGCGAAAACAGACTTTTCAATTATGCACCAAGTTGGTGCAAAAACAACCAGTCGTCATCGTGCTTGCACTTGACAACACTGGCTATAGTGCATATACTGTATATAGTGTATATGCTACCTAGGGAGAGTTATGAAGATAATTATCTCAAACCGTTCCGGAGTGCCTATTTACGAGCAGATAAAGGAGCAGGTCAAGGCTTCCATCTTTTCTGGAGAGTTGCTCGAAGACGAGATGCTTCCTTCAATCCGGCAGTTGGCACGCAGCCTAAAGATCAGCGTTATCACGACTGCCCGCGCATACAGCGATCTGGAGCAGGAAGGCTATATCGCAAGCGTGCAGGGCAAAGGCTGCTTCGTTTTGCCTCGCAATAAGGAGCTTGCGCGAGAGAACGCTCAGCACAAGATAGAAGAAGCGCTGCTTACTGCGATATCGCTCGCTAAGGCAGAGGGCATCACCAGGACAGAAGTAATCAAGCGTCTGGAGTTACTGTGGAAGGACAATCATGAGCAATGTACTTGAAGTGCGCAACCTGAAGAAGCACTACAACTCATTTGCCTTGCACGATATCAGCTTTGATGTGCCGAGAGGCTATATCATGGGTTTCATCGGCCCCAACGGCGCTGGAAAAACCACCACGATTAAGCTGATCTTGAGCATGGTTACGGCAGATAGCGGCACAGTCAAGTGTCCAAACAACGAACGCATCGGCGTGGTGCTGGATGCGCCGTTTTATGTTGACGAGTGGAGGGTCAGAGATGTCGAAAAGGCACTGGCGCCTTTCTATGCACAGTGGGACACCTTTGTCTACGCCAACTACCTGAGCCAGTTTGGGCTTGATGCCAACAAGAAGGTCAAGGAACTCTCTCGCGGTATGAAGATCAAGTTGCAGTTAGCCGTGGCGCTTTCGCACAACGCCGAACTCCTGGTACTCGATGAGCCTACCAGCGGCCTTGATCCGGTGGCGCGTGAGGAGATCTGCGACCTCCTCAGAGGCTTTGTGTCCAGCGAGGACAAGAGCGTGCTCTTTTCCACACACATCACCTCAGACTTGGAAAAGACCGCTGACTTTATCACCTTCATACTCAAGGGCAACATCGTCTTTACCGGCCAAACGGACGCCTTAACCGGAAAGTATGCGCGCATTTCGGGTGGACTCGACGACCTTACCGAGGCGCAGCAGGGCCTGGTCATTGGCTATCGTCCGTATTGCACAGGTTTTGAGGGAATGATAGAGCTTGCGCACCTTACCAAGATGCCAAGCAGCGTGTTGGTAGAAGAGATAAGCTTGGATGAAATCATTATCTACATGACTAAAGAAGTAGGTGTCCATGAATAAAGTGCTCGCGTCAGCCCATCTGGATTATGTCACGGTCAAACCGTATTTAATCATCAGGTACCTTGTGGTTAATACCCTCGTAGCCTTGGGCTTCGTCGGGTTTTATGGTTGCTTTGCCACGGCGATTTACTTTGGGATGATGGTCGCAACGTTGTTTCTCAGCTACCCCTTCAGCATCGGTGAGAAGAACAACATGGATGCGCTCTACGTCACGCTCTCAGCAGGCAGAAAAAAGGTGGTGCTGGGACGATATCTCTTTACCTTCGGTCTCAATCTCTTTGCTGTGCTGATTATTGTTGTCCTGACCCTACTATACCAAGTAGTAGGCGGCCTGCTGGGAATGCCTGCCCTGGCAGGGGAGCAATCCTGGATGATGCTCAGTCTGGCCGCGCTCCTGGTGATTATCCAAGCGCTCATGCTGCCACTGTACTTCAAGCTCGGTTATATGCGCACCCGCCTTATCACCATGGCCAAGGTTATCATTGTGGTTCTGGCGTACCTCTTGTTTATGTCGCATATCTACAGCCCCGCACTCGTGCAGATTCTTTCTGGGCTCCAGGGCATGATCGTGCCCCTTGTTTGCGTGACTGCACTGGTCTTGGCTCTCGTTGTGCTTGCCTCAATTTGCCTGTCGCAGCATTTCTATGACAAACGCGAATTCTGATACGATAGTTACTGGCCAGACCCTCGCCTGGGGCATATCAGCAACTATCCAAAGCTTACCAAAGTTTACCAACAGAAAAACTCACCCAATTGTGCGCGAGGGTGGGCTCGCGATGCGGTAGAATGGCTTTACAGACATGAATGACCGGTTCATGTTGTTGTCACAATATGAGCAGGTGAGTGAGAAAGAAAGGCGGGTATTATGGGCTTTATCCAAGCGTTTACCGGAGCAATTGGCGGCATGTTTGCCGATCAGTGGAAGGAATTCTTCACTGTGCCGCAGGGGGTAAGTCCCTCGGCAGGTGTCATACCAGCTGTTCAGCAGCAGCAAAATCAGGGCAGAGGCTCAAATGTTAAGGGCTCCCAAAACATTATCACCAACGGCTCCATTATCGTGGTGCCCGAAGGCTTTGGCCTGTTGACCTTTGAAAGCGGTGCCATCACCGGTTTTGTGGCTCAGCCAGGCGGCTATACCTTTACCTCGACCGACCCCAATGCGCAGTCCTTCTTTAGCGGTGGAGGGCTTATCGAATCAACCATTAAGATGAGTTGGGAGCGCTTTAAGTTTGGTGGCATACCTGGAAGCCAACAGGCAGCCTTCTTCGTCAATCTCAAAGAGATACCCGACAACAAGTTTGGTACGCAGGCCGAGATATATTGGGACGATGCCTATCTACAAACCCAGGTGGGAGCGGTAACCCGCGGTTCATATACGCTCAAGATAACCGACCCCATTGTCTTTGTGAGGAATTTTGTGCCGGTTGAGTTTATTACCGCCGGAACCACCAAGCCCTTTGACTTTGCCGACTTTGACAACAAGGCTGCAGCGCAACTCTTTACCGAGGTGGTTGCCTCGTTATCGGCAGCCTTTAGTCACTACACCAATGATCCAGACAAGGGCAATCGCATCACTCGTCTCCAGCAAGATGCGGTTGGCTTTGCCAATTCACTCAACGTTGCCGTAGAGCAAAACTACCAATGGAAAGTCGACCGAGGCCTTGAGATTGTCAAGGCAGCATTGCTTGCCATCGAATACGACGAGGACACCAAGGCACTGCTTTCCGATGTACGCAAGGCAGACGCCCTCAGCGGCCAGCGCGGCAACTCCTTCCTGCAGCAGTCGGTGGCTCGTGGCATGGAAGCGGCGGGCTCCAATCCCAACGGCGGCGGTGCCATTGGCATGGGCTTCATGGGCATGGGCATGCAGGCGGCTGGAGGCATGGCTCAAGGGCTCCAACAGTCTCCCGATGCTCAGGCGGGCATGCCAGCGCAAGCTGGCGCTGCGCAGGCTCCAATGCAGCCTGCTCCCGCACCCGTGGGCGCACCAATTGAGGGTGTTCCCGCACCCGAGGCTGTTGGCGCACAGGCACCAGCTGCACCGGCAGCGGTTGATCCTTATGAAGAGCTCACCAAGCTCAAGGGTCTTTTGGACAACGGAATCATCTCTCAAGAAGACTTTGACAAGAAAAAAGCCGAGTTATTGGGGCTTTAGATGGATACCAATAAAGCCAGCCAGGCTCTCCCTCCCCAGGGGGAGCCTGTTGGCGCACCACCCCCTCCACCTCCACCGAGCGGAGCGCCGCATACGCACGGCGGCGAGGTGATACCCCCGCCTCCAGGCGCAGCAGTGCCCACGCCTCCTGTTGGTGCGCCTGCAACAGCACCAGCAGGCGTGCCTGCAACAGCACCAGCAGGTGCGCCCGCAACAGCACCAGCAGGCGTGCCTGCAACAGCACCAGCAGGTGCGCCCGACGAGGCACAAGAAGAGCTCTACGACAGCGGCATACTGGCACCCCCCAGCGGCGAGCCCATTATCTATCAGGATAAAAGGCTCAAGGACGGCATCACCAAATGCCCGTCCTGCGGCTCGTCTGACATACAGCTCAATATCTCCACCGGCATGCTCAGATGCAATTACTGCCAGAGAGAATTTAACGAGGAGTCAGACGGTATAGACGGAGACATCTCCCAGCTCTTTGGCCTCAAGATGGGCAGCGGAACTTCGGACATCGCATACGATGCCTCCGACGTAGTTACGCTCAAATGTACGGGCTGTGGTTCAGAAGTCGTGGTGGATACTAAGGAGGCGCCACAGGCGCGCTGCCACTGGTGCCGCAATGTACTTAGCCTCCATCAGCAAGTGCCCAATGGTGCCGTGCCCGATGCAATCATGCCCTTTAGGATCCCCAAAGAGCAGGCACAAAAGATCATCGAGGAGTTTGTTGGCAAGCGGCGTTTCTTTGCTCACCCGCGCTTCAAAACAGAGTTCTGTACCCAAAACATCATGGGCGTGTATCTTCCCTACATGGTTATTGATGTCAACGCATACGCAGATTTTAGGGGAGAGGGAGAACGAGAGACCCGTCGATACACCGTTAAGGTAGGCAAGTCAACCGAGACACGCTACGATGCGGATGCCTACCAGGTGGGTCGCGCATTTGATCTCTACATCGACGATCTCACACTTGAGGCATCAACCGACAAGCTCGATCAGACTTCTGCGGTCAACAGCAACAACGTCATCAATGCCATTTTGCCGTACCCTCTCAAAGAGACGATGCGCTTTAATGCCAACTACCTGCGCGGCTTTACTTCAGAAAAGCGAAGCGTGAATCGCGATTCGTTGCAAGGTCTGGCTGGCGCACAGGTGCGCGATATTGCGCGCTTTCAGGCTTGGCAACAGGCCACCTTCTACGACAGAGGCATCAGGTGGACGAGCGAAGATGTAACCATCAAAGGAGAGCTCTGGAAAACCGTATATCTTCCAGTGTGGCTCTACTCTTACTTTGAGCAAAAGTCCAACGGCCAAAAATTTCTCCACTATGTGGCAGTTAACGCCTGCACGGGAGCGGTCATGGGATCGGTGCCTATTCATAAGCCCAAACTATTGGCAATCTCGGGTATTATTCAGCTGGTAGGCACGGTCTTAGGCGTTGGTCTGGCCGCCCTGCTGCTACTTGGCGGATATTAAGGAGTGCTCATGGACATCACAAACATCATGTACCTCTTAGCAAAATATACTTCCATCATTGCAAGCAGCGACACCGAAGATGGAGCTGCGCTAATACCCCTGGTTCTTGCGCTTTCTGGCGTTATCTTTTATGCAGCCATGTATTCTCGTTACAGAAACGCCGACAAGCGATTTTTGTATGAGAAAAAGACCTCAGCTACCGTTGCCAACCTTATACCCACCGACAACTTTCTCCAAAAGAGAAAGGGGCTTACCAACGCCTCTCTGAGGGGCGCAAACCACAAGCGTGTCGAGGGCGCTCTCAATAGGGGCAGCGGAAGCAAGTTGCTGGAAAAGGTAGAGAAGTTTACAGAGTAGGAACGTCGACCAATCAAGCGTTTCTAAAAGTGAAGAAACAAAGCAATAGGAAGAAGTATATGAAAATCAAGGCAGTTCTCTCGGTTCTCGGAAATGATCGCAAGGGCGTGGTAGCCACCGTGTCTGCCACGCTCTACGAATGTGGCGTTAATATTGACGACATCTCGCAGACTATTCTCGAAGGTATCTTTTCGATGACCATGCTGGTAAGCATAGACGAGGAGCTCTGTAGCTTCAACGATCTTCAGGAGCGCCTGCTAGATGATGGCAGGCACCTGGGTATGCAGATTGCCCTGCAGCGCTCGGACGTATTTGACTTCATGTATAACGTCTGATGAATGTAGAAGACATACACTACATGCAACGAGCTCTTGAGCAGGCGCGTGCTGCTTGGGAGCTCGGCGAGGTGCCGGTAGGCGCAGTTGTGGTAAGCAATGGAGAACTTATTGCTGCTGCGCACAACAGACGCGAGATGGATGCGAGCCCTTATGCGCACGCAGAGTTCTTGGCGCTTATGGATGCCGCTGACAGGCTCGGGCGTTGGCGCCTCAGCAGCTGCACGGTGTATGTAACACTTGAACCTTGCCTGATGTGTGCCGGATTGATGGTGCAGGCGCGTATCGCTCGCTGTGTGTATGGGGCTGCAGACCCCAAGGCTGGAGCACTCGGCAGCTTGTACACTGTGCATGACGATAGCCGCCTTAATCACAGTTTCATTGTTGAGAGCGGCATCTGCGCAGACGAAAGTGCTCAATTATTAAGCAAATTCTTTGCCCAACTGAGAGGATAGTATGTGAACCAGGTCATTGCCCATGCGCCCGCAAAGATCAATCTCAGCTTAGAGGTTGCACCTCTCAGAGCAGGGGAGGAGAAGCACCGTTTGAGCTCGGTCTTTTGCACCACGACTCTCTGTGACACCTTGGTATTTGACTTCGTCAGCGGCAAAGAACCCTTCAATGCGCAGGTGACTATTAAAAGCGCTGGAAGCAAACAGGTCTTTGTCAAAGAAGGCGATAACACCCTTATCAGGATTGTCGAGCATTTTAAACGCGCCTACGGCTTTGGCTTCCTCCCCTCAGGTACGCTGCATGTACAGCTCATCAAGTCCATACCTACGCAAGCAGGGCTGGGAGGTGGCTCTTCTGATGCAGCAGCCATGCTCAGAATGCTTTGCTGGCTGGCCCAGGTAGAGCCCTTGAGCGAGAAAAGCCTTTCGGTGGCTCGGGCGGTGGGAGCCGACGTGCCCTTCTTTTTGCATGCACCAAAGGAGGGGCTCTGCGCACACATGGGCGGCTATGGCGATGAGCTCATTGAGGTGCTTCCCAAACCAGAGCTTCATTTGGTTCTCGTCAAGCCAAACCGCGGTGTTTCGACCAAGCAGGCATATAAAGTCTTTGACGAAGAGGTAGCCAAAGTTGCCAGTGCCGCTTTTGGAGGCAGTACATACCTTGAAGGCAGTGCCGTCCCTGGAGGCGGCGCAGCCACTAAGCAGCTCATCGCTGCACTTACTGCTAAAGAAACTGCAAACATCATCGTCCACCTGTGCTCCAACAATCTGGAGCCAGCTGCCGTCTCACTGCTGCCCATAATAGGCACCCTCAAAGATGAACTCGCTATCTTCTCTGGTGTTTCAGGTGCCACCATGAGCGGCTCAGGTTCGGCAATCTTTGCCATCTGCCAAAGCGCCCAAGCCACCCAAGCCTGCATGCAGCATTTTGCCGATCAGGGCCTATGGGCTGTTGCCATTCAAACCTAGTTGGCAACGAGGGCTGAAAGACGTGGCAATTACTGACTTTACATGTCATTCTCAGCCCAAATGCATCCAAAAAGGTAGATTTATCCTACCTAGCCTCAGGGCTCACCTTGTATGTCAGCCTAAAGTGCTGGTAGTTGACTTGCTAAAGAGTTTAGCACTATAACAGCACTTGAAAATCTACCTTTTTGGATGCATTTGGGCTATTTGTTGCCGCAATCGTTTGCAAAGCTCCTCATCGGTTATATGGAGCAAAGCCAATGTCATTAATCCAAGCTCCCTGTTCGTCTTCTTCAGGCTTGCCTCTCAAGCTTTCTGCGCAGTTTATTAGACTGCGGCTCATAGGTTAGGGTAACGACTGCAGCTGAGATAATGATACTCGGGCGTGACCTTTGTGAATAGTGAATAGAGAGTTATCGCATACTACTGCCGCGCAAAACTAAAACCCTGCCAATTGCGAGGCAGGGTTTTACAGTCAATGCAAGTATTAGTGCGATAGCACAGTATCCAACACTCTGCTGAAGCACCTTAAACGGGTGCTCTGAGCACGGCTTTAAAGGCAGGCGGGGCATTGTATGCTAGACACGCCCGGTGGCGTGTACAAAACATTTGTCGTTGACCGCGCGGGTGTTTTCAAGTACTATTCAAAAGCTGCACGCAGGAATGCCTGTGTGCGCAAGCACGCAACTTGACAAGCGCAAAGAGTTACTTTGAATTATCGCGAGAGAAACGGCTGTTCACAGGCGTCTTTCTCACTACCACACACCGGATAAATGGGGGTGTGCCCGAGTGGCTAAAGGGGATGGGCTGTAAACCCATTGGCTACGCCTACCGTGGTTCGAATCCACGCGCCCCCACCATCTATCCAAGTAATAGACAAGTTAAGTTTAACGCAGGATATTCGTCATCTGGCAAGGCGGCAAGCGAGCACCGCAGGCAAGCGTATATAAATACGTGGCCGAGGAGCATAGCGCAGCCAACGCAGCCAGATGGGGAATAGACTAGTTAAGTTTAACGCAGGATATTTCGTTTCTCAGAAGGCGCACGAGGAGCGGACAAGGGAGTGTATATGAATACACGACCGAAGGCCGCGACGAAGTGCAACGCACTGAGAGGCG
>Ga0123356_10003530_pt1 | contig 16355 bp, 13 predicted proteins | sample TergutEmb28metaG_2_FD_92546 | JGI IMG/M metagenome (GOLD analysis project Ga0123356, IMG submission 92546) | Embiratermes neotenicus P3 segment gut microbial communities from Petit-Saut dam, French Guiana - Emb289 P3 | ecosystem: Host-associated > Arthropoda: Insects > Digestive system > Gut ...
CTTTTTAGGGGTTAAATTTTCGTCTAAGATTCTTCAATTCCAAGCATTTCGAAAGGGTTGCTGTGGATTATTGTTTCTATCAGTTCATTACTTACCGGTGGGAGTGATGTGCCTTTTAGGATGCTGTTTATGTTGCGCAGGCCGTTGATTGAGTTTTGGGGTGTTGTTGCGGGGTAATCTGAACCGAAAAAGACTTTGTGTTCTGTCATGTATTCTTCCAAAAGACGCATTGAGTTATAGAATTGCCATGGTCTGTAGTATAGTGCCGATATGTCTGCGAATAGGTTTTTGTGTCTTCGTATCGTTGCTATTGCTTCTGCTTCCCAAGGGTGTCCCATGTGGGCGAGGATTATTTTCAAGTCGGGATATTGGCAAGCTATTTCATCCATTAAAATAGGTTTTGCATATTCCAGAGGTACACCTGATGTGAATGTTGTTGCCATATGTGTTATTATCGGCAAATTATATTTTTGGCAATACTCATATATATAATGATATTTTTTGTCTTGCGGATGAATTCCTTGATATATAGGTCCGAGTTTCAGCATTTTTGCTCCGAGGGTTTTATGAACATATGTGAGTTGATCCCGGTAGTCTTCATCAAGAGGGTCTACGGATGCAACAAAGATGAAGCGAGGTGATGTTTCGGTAAATTTTGCGACCCTTTCATTGTCGGAAAACCAACCGGTCGCTTTTGCCCGAATACCGAAAACGAATACTTTGTCCGCTGCTGCAGTATCTCGAATCAAGTCTTCCGGTGTGTATATCCATGTATTTTTCTTAAAGCATCTTGCGATATCTGCTTTGATATTATCATTCATTTCTGAATCATAATCGATCAAATGAGTATGTATATCAACGATCACGGCAATACCCTCTTTGTTGTTCCTCTGTACCATGCTTCGAGGCGGCGAAATCCTTCGGCATGAGAAACACCTGCGGCGAAACCTCTTACTCTTGCAACATGTTCTACGATTTCGTCCATACCGAAACCTGTTGCTTCTTTCATCCATTCCGTTTGTGATTTATGGCAATCCACCATTTCTTTTTTCAAATCAATAACGCTGCTGATATCAACATATTCTGTCGGCAAGAAGTTTACGGCTCCGAGAGTATCGAAATAGTATATAAGTGATTGTTTTGAAGTATTCGGGTATTTCGTAACCAGTCTGTGTACACAAGCCAAAGGTGCGGCTTCAAATGCCAACTGCCCGGCATTACGATGGTCGACATGGTAATCATCCGGGTTATGAGTCAATATTATATCGGGATCGGCTTGTCGTATGATGTCAACCATTTGCAAACGTGCATCTAAATCAACAACACTTAATTCATCATCAACATTCATCCAAATCGTATCAGCTTTGATCAGAGCGGCGGCGGCTTCAAACTCGCCTTTTCTGATTTTTGCCATTTCATCGATTTCGATTTCGGGATGACCGACATTGCCATTTGTCAAAACAGCCATCGTTACATGATGCCCCTGTTGTGAATATAATGCTAATGTACCGCCGCACAGTAATTCAAGATCATCAGGATGCGCACCGATCGCAAGCACTCGCATAATCAAATTCTCCTTCAGTTTTCGTTGTTTCTTTGTAAATTAATATATCATATACCCAACAGGATTATCCCGCAGATTAAAAGTGCGGCGCTTATGTACAGGCGGCGGTCGGGTTTTTCTTTGTAGAGGATTACGCTGATGATTGATGATATTATTATTCCGCAGCCTACGATAATGGGGAATTGGATGGCTGCGGAGACTCTGTTCATAAGGGTTATGGATAGGAGGTTTCCTATTCCGAGTGATGTGACGAGTCCGAATGCCGGGGGTAAAAAAGTTTTGAATTGCGGTTTTTCTTTTCCTTTCAGTGCGAATATTGAATATATACCCGCGCAAACCGATGCGGACAAAAACATTACGGACATCATTTCCAATGTTTCTCCGCCGTGAAGAAATGTCGATTGTGCTTTTTGCGCGCACATGATGGCTCCGTTAACAAATATTATAATGAAAGCAAGTATCATCCATTGTTTGGTGAACGGTTTGCTTTCGTCTTTCAATCCGATGTTCATTACCGCAAGGATGGATAAAATCATAAAAATTCCGATGATCTGCAGCGGGTTTACGGATTCACCAAGGAATATTAATGCAAAAACTACGGGCAAAAAGTTTGACAGATTCATGACCAAAACCGACCAAATAAACGGTCCCGTCGACATCATATAAATAGCCATTATTCCGGCAGATGCAAAACACAAACCTCCGATGATCCCCGCAATTACAGTCGTTGAAGACGGAATATATCTTCCGTTTACCGCTATTACGGCAACAACCATGATAAGACCCAAAATACCGGTCCAAAATGCCATAAATGACGGTGCGATATGTTGCTTATCCGCAGATATTTTACTGAATGCTTTATATGAAACCAAAGCAGCTTGGAAACATATTAAGTTTGCAATAAACATCAATACTATGATCATATATTTTAAATCCCTTGATTAAAAATATTCTTTAAACAAAGTCACTGTATCAAAGCAAGTTATAAAATGCAATGTATTGTTTGACTATCATATCGAAATTTACTATAATCAAGGTGTTAACGGATTTATTTTGGTGAATGAAACGTTGATTGGAGTCGGTTATTGTTTAAGAAGCAGAAGCGAGGGGTTTCTCCCCCTTATAATAAGAATACCGAGTGCAGTGAAGTCAGGAGGCTTCCGACTCCTAAGGAAGTTTGTATTCCCATGAAGATGCATTCGGGAAAGCCTGCTGTTCCTGTTGTCAAGGTTGGGGATGATGTCAAAATGGGACAACTCATCGGTGAGATGGGTGGTTTTGTTTCGTCGCCGATTCATGCCAGTGTTTCCGGGTGTGTAAAAAGTATTAACGATCGAGATCCGATCACGGGACAAAAAGCTGTGTCCGTCACCATTGCGTCTGACGGGCTTAATACATTATGTCCTGATTTAAAAAAGCCGAGTGTCAAAAACTTGCAAGATTTTTATGATGCCGTCAGAGATTCGGGTGCTGTAGGGCTTGGAGGTGCGGGTTATCCCGCTGCTCCGAAATTGGCGATCAAAAATCTTGACGAGCTTGAGTATATGCTGATTAACGGAGCTGAATGTGAACCTTATGTCACTGCCGATACGAATACCATGGTTGCGGATTCCAAACATGTTTATGTCGGTGTCAAGCTTCTTATGGAATTCATGAGACCCAAAAAGATCTTTATTTGCATTGAAGATAACAAACCGGAAGCGATCAAGGAAATGCAGGATGTTTTTTCATATGACGATAATGTTGAAGTGAAAGTTTTGCCGACATTATATCCGCAGGGTGAAAGAAAAGTTCTTGTTCAAAATATCACGGGTCGTGTTGTTCCGGAAGGTGCGAGGCTTGCTGATGTCGGGGTTATTGTGACCAATGTAACGACGGTTGCTGTTTTTGCAAGGTATGTAGCAAGCGGTTTGCCATTGATTAAAAAAGTCGTTACTGTTGACGGACCTTCGGTAGTTTCACCGAGCAATGTATTAGCGCCGATCGGGACTTCGATCCGTGAGCTTTTTGACTTTTGCGGCGGTTTTCATGATGATGCCGAACCGAAAAAAGTATTGGTCGGCGGTCCGATGATGGGTATTGCTTTACCGAGCTTGGATGTTCCGGTTACGAAAACTACAAACTGCTTGATCGCTTGTTCGGAATCCAGTTCGAATATACCGAAAGAAACAGCATGTATAAAATGCGGTAAGTGTTTATCGGTTTGTCCGATGCGGTTAATGCCGCCGAACGTTGAAACGGCTTATACTGTTAATAATCTTGAAGGCTTGAAGCGTTATAAAGTCAACATGTGTGTTGAATGCGGTTGTTGTGCGTATGTTTGTCCGGCAAGGAGACATTTAGTGCAGATAATGCAATTATCGAAACAAAAATTGTGGTTGTCGGAACGAGAAGAAAAGGGGGCGAAAAGTTGAGTGATTTCAATAATATGAATGAACTGACCGTTTCGGTTTCTCCTCATATACACAGCAAGTCATCGACAAGCCGTATCATGATAGACGTTTTGATTGCTTTGATACCGGCATTTATTGCATCTGTTTTGATATTCGGTATGCGCGCAGCATTGATCACATGTGTTTGCGTTGTTTCTTGCGTGTTTTTCGAATGGATTTTTGAAAAGATAGTAAAGAGACCGAATACAATCGGAGATTATTCCGCTTGTATAACCGGTGTTTTGTTAGCTTTTAACTTACCTGTTACGATTCCTGTTTGGCAAGCTGTGTTCGGCAGTGCGATTGCGATTGTTTTGGTAAAACAATTATTCGGCGGATTGGGCAAAAATTTTGCCAATCCCGCAATCACAGCCAGGATCGTGATGTTTTTAGCATTTTCAGTTTCTATGACAAATTGGGATTCACCCGGCGGTGCCGGTTCATTATGGGTTTATCCGATTGACGGAGTTGCGGGTGCAACTCCTTTGGCGTTGATGAAAAACGAAAATATTGAAGCATTACCGAGTATTTGGAATATGTTTATCGGTATCAGAGGCGGGTCCTTGGGAGAAACAAGCAATCTTGCATTATTGATCGGCGGTATATACTTGATGATACGCAGAGTGATATCATGGCATGCTCCGGCGGCATTCATTGTGATGGTTTTCGGGTTTTCCGCTATACTCGGGCAAGATGCCGTTTATCATCTGTTTGCCGGCGGTTTGTTTTTGGGTGCGATCTTTATGGCTACCGACTATGTCACTACTCCGCAAACAAATTGGGGACGCTTTGCATTCGGCATCGGTGCAGGATTCTTTACTGTGATATTTCGTGTGTACAGCAGTTATCCGGAAGGTGTATCTTTTGCGATATTGCTTATGAACATTTTAACACCTTATATAAACAGATTTACCGAAACAAAACCGCTCGGAGGTGTTAAAAGTTGAAAAGAACTTATGTTATGCCTCTGCTTGTTTTAACGGTGATTTGTCTTGTTGTTTCGGGTGCGCTTGCATTGATGCACAGTATTACCGATCCGATTATAACATCTGCTGCAGTCGAACGTGCGCAGGCAGCAATGATTAAAAAAATCCCCGAAGCAACGGGCTTTGATCCGGTTGACCTGAGTGTTTATCAGAATATACCGGCATCTGTACAAGAAGTATACAGAACATCAAATGATGTCGGTTATATTTTTATCGCTGCGGTCAACGGTTTCAGCGGTGATATCACGGTGATTTGCGGTGTATCCCCGGAGGGCAGGATCATTTCAACCTCCGCATTGTCACATACCGAAACAAGAGGTATCGGTACGATCATTGAACAAGAGTCTTTTTTAGGCGGTTTTGTCGGTTCGGATGATAATTTAGCAGGGATCGATACTGTAGCGGGTGCAACGATTTCTACAAGAGCATATATTCATGCGATAGATGATATTATGACAGCATTTTCAATTATTACAGGGAAAAACTGATGCCGGGAGGCGAATTTATTTGGATAAATCAAGCAAAAAAAGTATTTTTACCAAAGGAATAATCAATGAAAATCCTGTACTTGTTTTAGTGTTGGGATTATGTCCGGCATTGGCCGTTTCTACACAAGCGGAAAACGCGATAGGGATGGGTTTGGCAACGACTTTTGTGCTGTTAGGTTCAAATATTGTAATATCTTTATTGCGAAAAATAATACCCGGGAGAACTCGTATCCCTTGCTATATCGTTTTGATTGCAAGTTTTACCGTTCTGGTCAAAATGGCGATCGAAGCGTATGCATATCCGCTTTATCAATCGCTCGGTATATTTCTGCCGCTTATTGCCGTTAACTGCATTATTTTTGCAAGAGCGGAGATGTTTGCAAGTAAAAACACCGTGATCGATTCGATTTTGGATGCAATGGGATCAGGAATCGGATTTACGTTGGCACTTTTAATGATTGCATCATTCAGAGAAATATTGGGAAGCGGGACATGGTTCGGTATTGCGATCCCATGGCTTGTTGATAATAATGCAATGATATTCACACTTGCACCGGGCGGATTTATTGTTTTTGCTTGTTTACTCGCTGCGGTGAACAAATTATCAAAAACATATAAACTGAGCAAAGAACCGGGATGTGCCGGTTGTCCTGCAGCGAAAGCATGTAACAAATAGTTTCGTAAACGAGCCATTAAAAGAATCATTTGATTCTTGGGAATTGAAAGTTGAGATGTAACAGATGGATTTCAGAGCGTTAGTAGTTATTATGATGAGTGCAGTGCTCGTTAACAATTATGTTTTACGCCAATTCTTGGGTGTTTGCCCGTTTTTAGGTGTGTCAAAAGATTTAAAAAGCTCGGTCGGGATGGGGTTTGCCGTTATGTTTGTTATGTTGATGGCTGCATCCGTAACATGGCCGATCCAAGTTTTGTTGCTCGATACAGCCGGGTTAGGTTTCATGCAAACTGTTGTGTTTATACTGGTTATTGCGACTCTGGTGCAACTGGTTGAAGTGGTTCTGAAAAAGTATTTTCCGAGTTTATTTGCTTCTCTGGGTGTTTATTTACCCCTTATGACAACGAATTGCGCGGTTTTGGCTGTAACGATTTCAAACATAAATAAAGGATATACATATGTTGAAGCCCTGGTCAGCGCTCTTGGTGCGGGACTCGGATTCTTTGTTGCAATGGTAATATTTACGGGAGTTCGTACACAAATCGCCGCGTCCGATCCGCCCGAAGCATTCAAAGGAGTACCGATCACATTAATTTCTGCCGCTATTTTGTCATTAGCGTTTTTCGGTTTTGACGGAGTAATAGAGAACTTATTTAAATAGTCTCGTAAATGAGCAAATAGTCTCGTAAACGAGCAAATAGTCTCGCATACGAGCCATTAAAAGAATCATTTGATTCTTGAAAGATTAAAGTAATGAATATAATCATAACAGCTATAATATCATTATCAGTCATCGGGTTTATTTGTGCCGGTTTGATTACTGTTGCATCTAAATTGATGTTTGTTAAGGTTGATATTCGTGTGGAAAAAGTTCGGGAATGTTTACCCGGAGCTAATTGCGGAGCTTGCGGATACAGTGGTTGTGATGCATATGCCGAAGCATTGGTAAAGGGTGAAACGGCGAGCAATCTTTGCCCGCCCGGCGGTGAAAAAACTTACGAACAAATAAATGAAATCCTCGGATTGACGGGGGAAGGGTTAGCAAAAAATATTGCGATCATACATTGTTTGGGTGATTGTGAAGTGACGAAAAATAAAATGGAATATATCGGAATTACTTCTTGTTTAGCCGTTTCACAATTACACGGAGGACAAGGTTCGTGTACATTCGGATGTATCGGTTTCGGTGATTGCGTCAAAGTGTGTCCGAATGATGCGATTTGTGTTGAAAAAGGTCTTGCAAGGATCGATCCTCGTAAATGCAGCGGTTGTGCTGTTTGCATCAATGTATGTCCGCCGAATGTAATTTCCATGCATTCCGGACCGCTCAAAGTTGCTGTTATGTGTAAGAATACGGAAAAAGGTGCTCGCGTAAGAGAAAAGTGTTCAAAAGGTTGCATCGGTTGCATGAAGTGTACAAAGGTTTGTCCTTCCGGTGCGATAACTGTAGATGAATCATTGGCGAAAATTGAATATGTTGTATGTGACGGATGCAGATTATGTGTTGATGTATGCGCTCCGGGATGTATCGTATGATAAAAACCGGAGCAAAACCGATCGTTTTATTAATTTTAATTACAGCATTATTATTACCGACATTAAATACGGGTTGCACTCATAAACCGCCGGATGAGCGAATGAGTGAAACTCGGTTTCTTATGGATACATATGTTACTTTAACGGTCCATGGTAATGTCGATCCCGGTATATTTGAAGAAGCATTTAAATTATGCATTGAATATGAAAACCTTTTAAGCATGACGATTGAAAACAGTGATATTTGGCGAATAAATCATGCCGGCGGTGAAGCGGTTCGTGTCGATCCGAGAACGATCGAAATAATCGAAGCCGGATTGAAGTTCAGTGAAGTATCAGGCGGTATGTTTGATATAACGGTCGGTCGATTAACCGAGTTGTGGGATTTCGGAGGTAAACAACATGTGCCTTCATCTGAAGAATCGGAACAAGTATTGACAACAATTGATTTCAGACAGGTGATTATTGAAGGTGATCATATTCGGTTGATAAATCCGGAAGCTCGGATCGATTTGGGAGCGATTGCTAAAGGATACATTGCATATAAAACAGCAGAATTTCTTGCGGCAAGCGGTGTTTCAGGTGCATTGGTCGATATGGGCGGCGATATCGTTGCTGTGGGCGGCAGACCCGGCGGTGATCCTTGGAGGATTGCATTGCGTAAACCGTTTGGTGAAGATGGTGAATACCTCGGTGTAATCGAAGTTATGTGGGTATCTGTTCTTGCTTCGGGAATATATGAACGTCGATTTGAAAAAGACGGTGTTATATATCATCATATATTAGACCCGACGACGGGATATCCTGTTATCAGTGATGTTATCAACGCTGTCGTAATTGCGGAAACTGCCGTTCTCGGTGAAGGTTTATCAACGATTGCCGTTTTGATCGGAAGCGATGAAGCGCAAAGGATTTTTCATGAATTTCACGGTTTCATCGGAGCTGTTTTAGTATTGAATGATGGAACTGTATTGGAAATCGGAAATGTTGATTTAATTAATAATTAACCGGGAAATGAAAAAACAGAATAATCATGAAAAATAATCATAAAAATCGGAGTTTATTTAAATTGAAATCAAATTTATTTTGGATAATAATTTTCGGTTCATTGGCGGTAATTTCTTTGATTGCTGCGTATTTTATACAGCAAACTCCCGGCAATCACGTTCGGATATATAAAAACGGAGAACTGATCGAATCGGTCAATTTATCTGCGGTTAAAGAAATTTATACAATACCGCTGATAGATAATTATGATGAACAAGGATTATTACAATCCGGCATAAATTTTATTGATGTTGATACCGGACGCATAAGAATGGGGAATGCTGACTGTCCGGCAAAGCTTTGTATGCGACAAGGTTGGGTGACCGGCGGGATTGCACCGATTGTCTGTTTACCGAATCGTGTTTTATTAACTTTTGATAATAATTCCGATGATTCCGATATTGACGCTGTTGTCAGATGAATTAGTAATTATAACCAATAAAAATACAGGAACTTCAATGAACGCCAAAACAAAAAAATTAGTATTAACAGCAATATTAACAACGACAGCTTTAATAATATTCATTATTGAAGCTCAAATCCCGTTACCGATCCCGATACCCGGGGTAAAATTAGGATTGGCAAATGTTATCACTCTCTTTGCATTATTTTACAGAGGCAATAATGAGAGAAATATTACCGGGTTTTCAACAAGCAATGTCTTCATGATTCTTTTGTGCCGCATTGTTTTGGGAGCGTTATTTACCGGAAGAATGATCGTTTTGATATACAGCTTTACCGGAGGAGTATTCGCTTTTATTGCACAAATATTGATAAAACGAATCGTAACAAAAAAACAAATATGGGTATGCGGCGCTGTCGGAGGGGTTTTGCATAATGTCGGACAAATATTGGCTGCTGTTGTGATCACAGGCACTCCGGCTATCGTTGCGTATTTACCGGTGCTTATTATAAGCGGAATATTGACAGGAATATTGACAGGATTTATTGCACAAATCGTTGTTGAGCGATTGTCCGGAAAACCGGACTGAATGCATTGGAAATACAGACTGATTAAATGAATATGAACAAACTGTAAACATAAACATTTTATAGGGTTATTTGCTTGAAAAAGGCATATATGCACAGTATAATGAGAAGCTGAGTATTTTATAAATATGATATTTAATACTTGAATCGGTATGACCGGGGGAGAAATATGCTGACAAAAAAAAGACTGTTATGGTTGATGTTAGCGGTTATTGTTATTTTCATGGCACCGGCTTCGTCTCTTGCAGTTGCGCAAGAGGACGAAAACGGTTATATACAACTGAAACACATGGTCCTCGCAACAGCCAATAATGAACCGATATCCACAAACAGACTTCTGTTTACCGCTTTGCGGAACATGAATTACAATGTGGATTTTGTCAGTCCGATAATAAGTGAAAGTTACGTCCAAACAAATGACGGTACGATCGACGGTGTTATAACCGGATATCCGAATCTGCATCTTTCATTTGATAATATAATCCAAGTTCCGGTCGCTATTGAAAACAGTAACGTTCGGGTTTTTGCTCGTGAAGGAAGCTCATTAAATATCAATACTTGGAACGAACTCAGCGGTATGAATGTCGGGATTTTAGAAAACAGAGTATTCATCCTCCAAATGCTTCCGGACAATGTTTCGATCACCGAAAAACCCACAAACCGAGCCGTTCTCGACGGTCTTGTTGAAGGTGAATATGACGTTGTCGTTTTGGCTGAAAGAGATCATGAAAGCTTGGGCGAAAGACACAGCGTTATCCGAGTCGGTCAAGTTGATAAACTCCCGATATATTTATATATGAATGTAAAGCATGAAGCTTTCGTTCCCGAAATAGCATCTGTTCTTGAAGAAATGTTTGCTGACGGAAGTGCGGCAAAAATACTCAGCGGAGATCATGCGGAAGAACTCAGCAACAGGAGAACTGTTGTCCATATCCTTTCAACAAGCACGGAAATAGCGAGAGAAGATCGTTTCAGTGCAGAGTTGAGAGGACGTTTTGATGATGATGTATCTATTGAATGGATGACCGTAAACATTGATGCTAATCGATTTACCAGAGGACAGCATAATATGCAGCACATTGCTTCTTTGCTGCGTGCCGATCTGGTTTCAAGAAATGTTTCCGCTGTTATTGTATCGGGAGATACTGCTCTTGAATTCCTCAAAGATTATTATTATTTATATTTCAAAGATGTACCTGTCTTGTTTTACGGTGTCAGTGAAAGGTACACAGATATCATCCGAGATGACGATCATCTTTATAATTTTACCGGAATAGTAAAAAGTATTGAAGCTCGATTAATGGCGGAAACGATGCTGGAGCTTTTCCCCGAAACGAAGAATTTATTCGTAGTAAACGACTTTACGGATGAAGGTATTGCCTACAGAAAAGCAATAGAAGAAGAATTACTGCCTCTCGCCGGTCGACTGAATATTACATATAATAATAACGATACCGCTGCCGTACTGCTTGATAGGATCAACAAACTTCCGGTGGATAGTATTTTATTTGTGGGATCATATTTTGTTGATGCCGATCATCAATATTTTTCACTGGCTGAAAGTAAAAGATTACTTGAACGAAATTGCAATGTTCCGATCATTTCATTTTATTCATGTGATTTGGATTATAATGCAATCGGCGGAAAATGCTTGGACTTTCGGATGTACGGAAGAATTATCGCCGATATGCTTCAACAAATTTTAAACGGAACCAGAGCAGAAGATATCCCGATCGTTCATGACACTACAGATTATAATCGTTGGATCTTCGATCAAATCCAAATGGATAAATTCGGAATTTCCGCAGGTAAATTGCCTGCAGATTCTGCGATTATAAACAGAGAGCTTTCGATTCGCGAAGCAAATCCGCAATTCTTCACGGCAATGATCATATTATCGATCGTCAGTATTCTTCTTATTTTGGGAACAACGGTCTTCTTTATCGTCAATCATAAAAATAACAAGCAAAAAAGCAAGCTGCAACAAGAGCTCACGATCGAAAAATCAACTCTTGAAACGATCTTCAACTCAGTTCCGGAAATATTATTTGTTAAAGATTTGGATCATAACTTTATTCGCATAAACAGAAGCTTTGAAAAACATTTCGGATGCACTGCCGCTGAAGTCCAGGGTAACAGAGGTTACGGAAACAAGTTGCTCGGCGCCGTTGTGGATGATTTTATGGATACAGAACGACAAGTCATCAGTGAAGATCGGCTTATAATGTCGGAAAAAACAATTCCGAGCGCCAACGGAACGGCACCGTTTTTTGAAATAATAGCTACACCGTTATACAGCAACGGCGTTGTAAGCGGGATCGTCGGAGTCGCATACGATGTTACACACCGCAAAGAAATGGAAGAAGCAGCTCAATCAGCATCACGTGCCAAGAGTAATTTCCTTGCAAACATGAGTCATGAAATGCGTACACCGCTCACGGCAGTGCTCGGTCTTACCGAATTAACGCTTGAAGTCGCTCAATTAGACGACGAAACACATTCAAACCTTATAAAAGTTTATCGGTCGGGTGAAACGATCTTAAATTTAGTCAATGATATTCTTGATATTTCAAAAATCGAAGCGGACAAACTTGAACTGAATCCGCATAAATACGATCTCCCGAGTTTATTAAATGACACGATCACACAAAGTGCACTTTATATAGATGATAAACCGATAAAGTTGATATTGAGCATCAATGAGGATTTACCGAATTATTTATTCGGTGATGAATTGCGGATAAGGCAAATCCTGAACAATTTATTATCCAATGCGTTTAAGTTCACAAGAGAAGGCACCGTTGAACTCGGTATTGAATGTGAACGTGTTGATGATACGATATGGTTGACCGCTTGGGTCAAAGACACCGGAGTAGGTATAAAACCGGATGATATGGACAAGCTGTTCACGTTATACAGCAAAATGGAAGAAGAAAACGGACGTAACACGCAAAACCGCAGAACCGAAGGTACGGGATTGGGTCTTTCGATATCGAAAAAAGTTGCCGAAATGATGGAAGGTTCTATCGATGTTGAAAGTGAATACGGTATAGGAACTACCTTTACGGTAAAAATAAAGCAAATATTTGTCAGTGACGAAACGATAGGTAACGATGTTGTCGAAAGTCTTAAAAAGTTTGACTATTCGATGAAGCGATTTGAAAATGCCAAAATGACACGTATCAACCTTTCGTATGCACGAGTATTGATCGTAGATGACAACTCTACAAACCTCGACGTAGCAAAAGGTCTTATGGGTCTTTACGGTATGGAAGTCGATTGCGTTACGGGGGGACAAATAGCGATCGATATTATTTCTGAAGAAAAAATAAAATATGATGCGATATTCATGGACCACATGATGCCGGAAATAGACGGTGTGGAAGCTACGCGGATAATTCGTCATGAAATAGGCACGCAATATGCCAAAGATATACCGATAATCGCATTAACGGCAAATGCGATCGTAGGAAATGAAGAAATGTTCCTCAGCAAAGGTTTCCAAGCATTTATAGCAAAACCGATCGATCTTGCTCGTCTCGATGTTGTGCTCAGACAGTGGGTCAGAGATAAAGAAAAAGAAGCATTATTGCCCGATAAAGTGATCAACATCGAAGCCAGACGTATGAAAGAAAGAAGGCTTTTGAAGGAAGACATTCCCGGACTTGACATGGACAGAGGTATCGCACACTTCGGTTTCAGTGAAGATGCTTATTTCAAAGTATTGCAATCATACGTTAAAAACACAAGAGCTCTTTTAGACATAATCAAAAATATAAAACCGGATAATATGGAACGATACGGAGTGACCATCCATGGCATCAAAGGTTCAAGTCGTGGGATTTTTGCAAAAAGAGCGGGGGATGAAGCTGAGGCATTGGAAAATGCGGTTACTGCACAAAATTATGATTTTATTAAAGCAAATAACGGCAATTTTTTAGTGATGATCGAAACACTTTTGAAAGATATCGATAATGCATTGATTAAAAGCGGCGCAGATAAAAAACCGACCAAGGATAAACCGGATAAAGAATTATTAAGACAGCTTCTGGATGCGTGCAAGGATTTCGATATTGATAAAATCGATAATGTCATGGATGAAATATACATCTTTGATTATGAAGATGACGGCGGTTTTACCGTTAAGCTTCATGAATGTCTCGGACAAGGAAAATACAAACAAGTCAGAGACATGCTTACCGAATACGGGTTGTAAAAATAGGGGGGATTTGTTTTGAACAATATACGCCACAAAATAGTATTGGTTGATGACAATCTGGCAACTTTAGATCAAGGGAAGAGCCTTCTTCAAGCATTTTATAAAGTGTATACCGTGCAAACGGCGGCAACACTTTTTGAAAACTTGGAATTGGATCTGCCCGATTTGATTTTGCTGGATGTTGAAATGCCGGATATGGACGGTTTTGAAACCATTGAAAAGCTGAAAGCCGATAATCGTTATAAAAACATTCCCGTAATATTCCTCACATCAAAAAGCGATGAAGAAAGTGAACGAAGAGGCTTCAGTCTCGGAGCAGTCGATTATATCACCAAGCCGTTCTCGGGTCCTTTACTTCAAAAACGTATTTCAAATCAAATCCTGTATATGCGTGTCCAAAATGCCGTTAAAGATTATTCAAACGATCTTGAAGTAATGGTCGGCGAACTTGCAAAAGCGAATGAACGAACCAAAGTCCTTATGGAAAAAACTCCGTTTTGCGCTCGTTTATGGAATAATAAATTCGAAATTATAGATTGCAATGAAGCAGCGATCAATCTGTTTGAATTCAGAAACAAAAAAGAATGTATCGAAAGCGGATATGATCTTTATCCCGAGTTCCAACCTAACGGATTCAACAGCATTGAAAAAATTAAAGAATATCATAAACAAGCATTTGAAGACGGAGCTTGTGAATTTGAATGGATATATAAAATGCCCGACGGCACGGAAATGCCGGCAGTGGTCATCCTTGTTCGTGTTGAATATAATGAAGGGTTTGCAGTGGCTGAATATACACGTGATATGCGTGAACATCATAATATGGTCAAGGATATTGAATATCGTAATAATTTATTACAAGCGGTCAATAAAGCAACGGCTATATTATTAAATTCGGATATCAATATTTTCGAAAATGCTATGTATGAAAGTACAAAAGCTCTTGCAGAAGCGGTTAATGTCGAACGTGTCAGAATTTGGAAAAACCATGAAGAAAACGGCGAATTGTACTGCACTCAAATTTACGAATGGTCTGATAATGTTCCGCCGCAACAAGGACAAGATAATACGATCAATATTTCATATAAAAAAGTTATTCCGGGGTGGTATGAACTGTTATCGAACGGAAATTGTGTTAATGCAATTGTCAGTGATATGCCTGAAGAAACGGTTGCACAGCTCAAGCCGCAGGGAATCATTTCATTATTGGTCGTTCCGGTGTTTAAAGATGATAATTTTTGGGGTTATGTCGGCTTCGATGATTGCAAGTTTGAACGATATTTTTCCGACGAAGAAGAGTCTATCCTTCGTTCATGCGGGATGTTGTTTGCCGAGGCAATGCTGCGAAATGAAATGATTTTGAACATCCAAGATACTTCCAATCAACTTAAAAAAGCGATGGAACAAATTCTTGAAGATGAAGAACGTATGCGATTAATGCTTGATTCAATGCCGTTTTCTTGTCGATTATTCGGACGGAATTATCAGTTTATCGATTGTAATCAGGAAGCTTTGAATCTTGTAGGTGCAAAAAGTAAAGAAGAATATCGCGAAAGATCGGATGATATTATTCCCGAATATCAACCATGCGGACGCAGGTCTGATGAACTCAGACAAAAATATCTTGATATTGCTTTTGATAAAGGATATGTGCGTTTTGAATGGGAGTATAAAACAATAGACGGTAAACCGTTCCCTTGTGAAATAACAATGGTTCGGGTTATGTCAAAAGGTGAATATATTGTTGCGGGTTATGCACGTGATTTACGTGAACAAAAAGCGGTCATTGAGGAAATGAAACGTGCAGAGGTTGCTGAAGAAAGTAATAAAGCAAAAAGCAGATTCCTTGCTAATATGAGCCATGAAATAAGAACTCCGATGAACAGTATTGTCGGTTTTTCGGAGCTTGCTCTGGATGATGATATATCACCGAAGACAGAAAGTTATTTAGTCAACATTCTTGATAATGCACAAGGTTTGCTGCATATCATCAATGATATTTTGGATATTTCAAAAATCGAATCCGGTAAAATGGAATTGGAAAATGTTCCGTTCGACCCGCATGATTTATTTGCTGCATGTCAAAAAATTATTTTGCCGAAAGCGGTAGATAAAGGGTTGATGCTTTATATATATGTAGAGCAACCACCCGGCAGAAAACCGTTGGGCGATCCGACAAGGCTTCGTCAAATAATGATCAATCTGTTATCCAATGCGGTCAAGTTCACAGAAAAAGGTACAATTCACCTGAATGTATCGGTAGTTGATACAACAGAAGATTCAGCCACAATACATGTCGAAATCAAGGATACCGGTATCGGTATGTCCGCCGAACAGGTTCAAAAAATATTTACTCATTTCACGCAAGCGGAATCCGGCACAACGCGAAAATACGGCGGCACGGGTCTGGGACTTCC
>Ga0123356_10003531_pt1 | contig 16355 bp, 15 predicted proteins | sample TergutEmb28metaG_2_FD_92546 | JGI IMG/M metagenome (GOLD analysis project Ga0123356, IMG submission 92546) | Embiratermes neotenicus P3 segment gut microbial communities from Petit-Saut dam, French Guiana - Emb289 P3 | ecosystem: Host-associated > Arthropoda: Insects > Digestive system > Gut ...
ATGCGTGTGGATAAATAGAAGCAGCAGTGCGTGGCGCACAATAAAGGTCAATGAGATAAAGGTTGCGTGAGGGATTTATCCCGAGCAGTGCGCCTCGGCGGGTAAAACGCCGCGTGCGAAGCGTGCGGTGTTTTGACCGGCCGACGGGACCCCAAGTAAAATTCTTTAGGCATACATTTCTGATTACCCGCTGTTGCCAAGCAACCGTATCCGCGCAAAAATGTAATCCAGCTTGTTCTGATTTAACACAGCGCGGCGGTATGGTCTTTCGGGAATGCTTGTGATATTGTAGCCGCCTCTTGTGATGAACTTTTTGCCTTTTCCTTCGGTGAACCAGTAAACAAGGGCGATGTCTTCGCAGGTCATTTCAATTGCGTTTAAGCCTTTTTTGCCTAGAGTGCTGCCTGAATTGAAAAGGCAGGGGACAGGCAATTCGTCTCCGTAGAGGCTTTGGCGCAGAACATCGCGGCGTTCTTTTCGTTTAAGTTTGCCAAGTTCTGTTCTAAGGGCGATAACTTCGTTTTCCATGCGCATACGGTCTTCGCCGCAAGAGGTTGGGTAATCATGGCATAGCTTTTCGATTTCAAATTTAATAAAGTCAAAACGGCCCAATGATACAAAGAGGGGGCGGTGAGTGTGCCCGATAATGGACAGACAATGGTTTTTCATGGAAAAAGAGTAGGCTTTTTTTTCTATGTGGAACCGTTTGTAGGGGCTGCGGGAATCGGAGATGTTTTTTAAACGCAAAGGTTTTAGGATATATTTTATAAATAATCCGAATAAACTGTTAAATCTTGAATAGATAGCAGATAACTGATGGCCGTGAAATACAAAAGCGCTCACAATCCCTGTTTCGATTTTTACGGCAGGATGAATTTTATAGGGATAGGAAATATTTTTCTTTAAAACAAGCAAATCGTCGTGGTTGCCGAAAATCTTGTAGAGCCTGTTTTCGCGCGCGAAAAGATTAAATACCCTGTAAAGCCCTGCCCATTTTTCACGTATTTCATCAAGTGAAAATTTTTGGAGGTCTTCTATATCGCCGTTTAAAATAAGATACCAGCCGTTTTTAAAATAGTATTCTTCCAGAATACAGGTAAGCATCTCCCCATTATTGTAATTAAGATCATCGCTTGTGCCGCCGCCCATGTGGAGATCGCTTAAAATAAGGACTTTGCTGCCGTTTGAGATATCCAGAACGGCATCGTTTGGAATCCCTGTAAGGTAGTTAAAAAACACTCTATCGGACACTGGGCCATCAAGGACTTGAACCTCGGACCAAGAGATTATGAGTCTCCTGCTCTAACCAACTGAGCTAATGACCCCCCCGCCTGTGATAACATAGGCGGCTAGTCCTTTCTTTTTACAAAAAAACCGGCTTTTTGTCAAGAGGAGCCTTAAAAATTTAGAATCTTAAAAAAATTATAACTTCTGCCTTAAAATTCATAATTTTGTAAAAAAAGACTGCTTCTACTATCATTATTTATCAATAATGTATATAATTTACATTATGTGGAACCCTGTTGCACCTGTAAAAAGAATGTTTTATCACCTGGGTTTTTTTGCCAGGACTCTGTTTGGGGTTGGGCATTTTGTACGCCACTATAAAGCTTCCCTAAAAATACTGATAATGCAGATACTCTTTACATTTGTACATGCTATGGGAATTTCGACGCTTTTGGCTATGGCTATAGGAGCCGCTGTTTTTGTAATAGGCGGACCCTTGCTGATGATTTTAAACCAGCAGCAGCTTATTTATACGCTTTTAATAATAATCATAATGAGGGAATTGGGGCCTCTATTAACGGCATTTATTGTAATTGCCCGTTCTGCAACCGCGATTGCGACAGAAATTGCCGGTATGGTTATTTCCCACGAGGTAGAAGCCTATATTTCCGTCGGGGTTGACCCGATTGAACATCTGGCGGTTCCCCGTTTTCTGGGTGTAACAGTATCTTTAATGATGTTAAACATTTATTTTTCTCTTTTTGGGCTGGCAGGTTCCTATCTGGTTGCGCAGATGTTCAGTTCTACCCCTATGGATTTATATTTCGGCAGTTTGCTGCAGCATATGCATTTTCAGGATATTTTACTGTCATTGATTAAAAGCATTTCATTTGGAGCCATTATTTCTACAGTAGCGGTGATACAGGGGTTTTCCGTTGAACGGGCAAGCACAGAAGTTCCTGTAGCGGGGTTAAAAGCGGTCAGCGGAGCTTTTGCGCTCTGTATAGTGGTAAATGTGCTTTTATCTGCATTATACTATGTAGTGTTAGCATAAAACAGGTTAACATTATGGCAAATATTATCGAACTGAATAATGTTACTTTTTCCGCTCAGGGAAGAAATATTATAGAGGGGGTTACTGTTGATATTATGGCAGAAAGAACCACCGCTATTGTAGGACCTTCCGGCAGCGGGAAAAGCACTGTTTTAAAAGTTTCCGCGGGGCTTTTGGTCCCGGAAAAAGGAGAAGTTTTTTATAAGGGGAAAAATATAGCGCAGATGAGCCGCGGCGAAAACCTTGATTTCCGCCGTGAAAGCGCGTTTGTTTTTCAGGATTCCGCGCTTTGGGCGAACCAGAATTTGTATCAGATACTTGAGCTTCCGCTGCGGATACATTTTCCGCATATGGGAAAAAAAGAGAGGGCAGAGCGTATCGGCGAAGTAACAGCCATTGTAGGCTACAGGAAGGATTTACTTGTAAGGCCTGCAAGGCTTTCAATGGGGGAACAAAAATTGATCGCTTTTGCAAGGGCAATGTTGTGCAATCCGTCGCTTTTATATCTTGATGAATGGACAGAATCGCTGGATGCTACATCAGCAAATAAACTAATCAGCATTGTCAAACAAAAGCAAAAAGAAGGAGCGTCGATAGCGTTTGTCTGCCATGATATGCGTATAATAAAAGAGATAGCAGAATATGTTATAGTTATAGTTGACGGGAAGATATCTTTTCAGGCGACAAAAGAACATGTTTTAAGCGATCCTGAACTCAGTAATTATTTAAGAATGGGGATGGCATTATGAAATTTTCAATTCGTTATTCTGATCAAATTGTTGGTACTCTTGTTATCTTAGGATTGGCAATATTGATTTTTACGATATTTATGCTGGGGAAAAGCCAACGCTGGTTTGTAAAGGATTATCAATATAAAACTTATTTTTCATCGGCTCAGGGGTTAAGCCAGAATATGGCAATACAGTACAAAGGTTTTACAATTGGCCATGTTAAAAAAATATCACTTGCAGAGGATAACAAGGTAGAAGTGCTTTTTACAATTTTTGAAGAGCATGTGCAGAGGGTAAGGGTTGGCTCTCTTGTTGAAGCGCAGATAAGTCCTTTGGGGCTGGGCAATACTTTTCTTTTTCATCCGGGATTGGGAGAAGATTTATTGCCCGAAGGTTCTGTTATACCGGAAGTTAATTCCATAGAGGCTAAATTTATTATTACAACAGGATTGGCAAGCCGCCCGGATTCAACGACAGATGATATCAATGTTATTTTAAATCAGGCTCGGTTATTGCTGGAAAATCTCAATACCGCGCTTTCCGGAACAGATAATGCAAGAGCGCTTCCTCTGGGTCAGATTATAGAAAATGTAGAAAGAGCAACGGCTGGGCTCGCGGTTATTGCTGATGATCTTTCTGTGCAGTTAAATCCAATTCTTGACAATATCGAAGTTGTTACTGATAGAATGTCAGATCCGCAGGGAACTTTAATGGCGTTTCTAGATTCGAACGGTTTGTTTTACTCAAGTCTTGAACAAGTGCTTGCTTCCCTTGCGGGTGTAATTGACAGTCTGGATAAAACAGCAGAATTCCTGCCATCCCAGCTTCCGCAGATTGCTGTTCTTGTAAGCCAGTTAAATGTTACGCTAAACTCTGTACAGGATGTCCTTACTGCAATTGCAAATAACCCTCTTCTAAGAGGCGGTATTCCTGAACACAGGGAAGGCGGTCCCGGCGGAGCAGGTCCCAGAGATATGGAATTTTAAAAGAGGTATAAAATGAAAAAAACAGTTTTTCTTTATCTTATATTTGTAATGGTGTTTTTATTTTCATGTTCATCTGCGCCTAAAAATCAGGGAGATATTAATACGCTTCGATCTCAGGCGGAAGGTTGGCTTAAAGCAGGCAACAGTGAAGCGGGGCAGGGGAAGTTTACAAACGCGCTTACGATTCTTACAGAAGCAAAACGAAACGCAATTCTTGCGGATGATTTATCTCTTATTATACGGATTTGTTTTTCGCGGGGGAATGTGCTGTTATCGCTTGGCAGAACAAACGAAGCGTTTGCAGAATGGAACCAGGCTATTTCAGATGCAAACAAGTCAGGTAACAGTGAATTAATTTCTGTTAGCAGAATATTTTTGGCAAGAGGCAATTTGCTAAGCGCGAGAGCGGACGCGCAGACTGTATTAAACGAAGTAAACAGGGAAAGCGCGAATATAAAAACAAACAAGCTCTATATCGCTTTTTCCTGGCAGGCAAAAGGATTGGCTCTGCGCGCGCTTGGCTCTTTCCAGCAGGCAGAAGACGCTTTCCGCCGCAGTCTTGAAATACACGAAAAAGAAAAAAACCTTGAAAATGTTTCTTACGATTGGTACACAATCGCTTCGATACGTTCGCTTTCCGGAAATACACAGGGCGCTTTACAGGCATTGGAATCTTCAATTAAAATAGACAGGCGCATAGAAAACTCCTGGGGTCTTGCGGCAAGTTACCGCGCCATGGGCGATGTCTATTCAAAAACAAACAGACAGAGTGACGCAGCCATTGCATATAGAAGAGCCGCGTCAATTTACAGGGCAATGGGCAATGAACACGAAGCATCCGAAACAGAAAAAAGGATAAAAAATGATTAATTATTTTATGGATACATATCAAAGGCTCCCCGTTACTTTCACAAAAGGTGAAGGCTCCTGGCTCTTTGATACAAACGGCAAAAAATATCTTGATTTTGGCAGCGGCATAGCGGTAAATTTACTGGGTCATAATTATCCGCCTCTTGTAAATGCTGTAAGCGAGCAGGCAAAAAAGTTTTTTCATGTATGCAATTATTACCAAAGCGATACGAGTTTATCTTTCGCGCAAAAACTTGCGCAAATATGCAAAATGAAAAATGTGTTTTTTGCAAACTCCGGAGCGGAAGCAAATGAAGGCGCTGTAAAAATAGCAAGAAAATATTCTCTTTTAAAATACGGTACAGGAAGGCATACGATTGTAACCTTAAAGGGAAGTTTTCACGGCAGAACAATTACAACTCTTTCCGCCACAGGTCAGGAAAAATTTCACAAAGACTTTGGTCCCTTTACAGATGGTTTTTTGCATATACCCTGCGGTGATATTGATACGCTGGAAAAAACACTGGACGAAAAAAAAGTTTGCGCGCTTTTAATCGAAGCCATCCAGGGAGAAAGCGGCATTGTACCGCAAAACGAAAAGTTCATGGCAGAGGCTTCCCGTTTATGCAAACAAAGGGACATACTGATGATATTCGACGAGATCCAGTGCGGGCTTGGAAGAACAGGAAGTTTTCTTGCATACGAACAATATAAAGACGAAGACGGAAACCCAATTAAAGCTGATATTATTACGCTTGCGAAAGGTCTTGCTGCGGGCATTCCCTGCGGTGCAGTTTTAGCTGGAGAAAAAACGAGCGATGTTTTTGTAACGGGAGATCACGGCAGCACTTTCGGCGGAAACCCCATTGCCGCAGCTGCAGCTCTTGTAATGCTTGATACCGTGAATAATCCAAAATTACTTGAAGAAAATGTCCGCAAGGGGAACCTGTTAATGAATGCCATTAAAACATTCCCAAAAGTAAAAGAAACAAGGGGAAGAGGTTTAATGATTGGTTTTGATATCGAAGGAAACTCAAGGGAAGTGCTGGAAAAATCATTGTTAAACGATTCCCACGGACTTTTACTTTTATCATCAGGACCAAACACAATCCGCCTGCTGCCCCCTTACACAATAACAGACAGTGAAATAGAGCAGGGACTTGCTATTTTAAAATTAACACTTTGAAAGACTGGCAAGGACTCAACTGGCAAGGACTCACGCGGAGGCGCAGAGGCGCAGAGGACGCGGAGGCGCAGTACGATATCTTCCCTCTAATCCCTAGAAATATATGATAGCTATGAAAGATTTCTAAGGATTAAGGTTAAGATTTCGTACTAAAACCCCCTCTTCCCCTTCTTCCCCCTCTTCCTCCGCGTCCTCTGCGCCTCCGCGCCTCTGCGAGAGTCTTAGCTATTCTTCTAACAAATAATTGTCTAGCGCTTTGAGGATGCGGCGTTTTGTGTCGCCGGAGTTTTCTGTGAAATCTGCTATTTTTGTTCTTATATCGCGTCTTTTTGAATTTTGCCCATAGGGGCAGGTGCAGATGTTTTTTAGAATGTTAAGTTCCTGTGCGCAGGAAATAATTTGCTTTTCTTCAAGTAACGCAAGAGGACGTATAAGGCTTACAGGATATTTTCTGTATTTTAAAAGAATAGGCATCGCCAGCATAGTGCCTTTTGAACAAAGATTCATAAAAAAAGTTTCGATAATATCATCAAGATGATGGCCAAGCGCGATTTTATTAAAACCGTTTTCTACCGCGTATTTTAAAAGTTCTGTTCTTCTTTGGGTAGAACACCAGTAACAATTCATTTTTTCGCCTTCTTTAAGACGGCCTATAACGGGAACAAATAAATCCGTAAAAGGAATATTCCATTCTTGCAGCCTTTGGCAAAGCGCTGATTTTTTGCAGCAGGCGCAAAAATCTGTGCTTATATGAAGACCCGAAAGTTCGTAATTAAACTTTAAAGCGGGTTTTATCGCGGATAACACCCATGACAGAACACTTGAATCTTTCCCGCCTGAAACCGCAATTAAAACCCGATCTCCTTCCTGAATAAGACGGCGCTCCATCACGGTCTTTACAGTAAGCTTTTTGGCAATTTCAAGTATCCCTGTCTTTTTAAAAAATCGCCCCATATTAAAAGTTCCTGTCTCCTAATTTATCACGTACAACAAGGCTTGCAAGCAGCAAACCGGCGCTTGCCGTAACTGTCACAATGCTTCCATTAACTTTTAATTGCGAATTATCACGTATTGGTTTTTCTGAAGAGTAAACTGCCGTAAAATCGCCTGAAAAATTACGTTTACGAAGTTCATAGCGAACGAGACGTGCTAGAGGGCAAACATCGGTTTTCCAGATGGAAGAGGTTTTAATCTGCGAAGGATCCAGCTTAAACGCCATTCCCATAGACGAAAAAAGTTTAACATTTGAATTACAAACTGTTTCTATTAAATCAATTTTATGTTTAAGCGTATCTATCGCGTCGATTGCATAATCAGCATTTTTTATATCAAAGGAGTGCGCGTTTTCCATGCAGAAAAGTTTGTCATGGGCTGTAATAACACATTCGGGATTAATTTCCAAAAGACGTTTTTTTAGCGCGGATGCTTTTGGCTGTCCAATGGTGAGGGTAGTGGCTTCGATTTGTCTGTTAATATTTGAAGCGCAGACAGTGTCGTTGTCGATTATGCCGATTTTACCGATACCGCTTCGTACCAACGCTTCGGCTGCCCAGCTCCCAACACCTCCCGCTCCAAAAACAAGAACAGTAGTGCGGGAAAGTTTTTCCAACCCTTCAATGCCTGTAAGAAGAGAAAGCCTTTCAAAAATAGGATTATCTTTCATAAAAACCTCACTAGATAAAGCCTCTCGCAGAGACGCGGAGACGCGGAGAACGCGGAGTTTTCATTTGAATTTTCCCCTTCTTTCCCAAGAAATCTATGATGAAAATCATAGATATGTTGGATTAAAGGGAAAGATATCGAATAAACGCTCTGCGCTCTCTGCGCTCTCTGCGTCTCTGCGAGAAAATAATCAAGCATGATTCTTGTCCCCGCTTGTTCCAAGTAATTCGCTGAAAATGCAGCCGCAGTATTTTTGCATATACATTTTATTAAGACGTGCTTCTGTCTGCCCTTCGCGGAAAAACGGGCGAAAATCCCTGTAAAAAAATTCGATATTATATTTTAAAGCTGCCTCTTTGCCGGCTTGTATTATCTCTTCATGATTTTGGTATGGGCTTACAAGCAGACTGGTAGAAAAAGAAGAATAACCGTTTTGGGAAGCAAAGAGCGCGGTTTTTTCCAGCCGTAAATAATAACATTTTTTACAGCGGTTTTCGTCATCGGGAAAAACTTCGTTTAAAAAAAGACGAAGCCCGTATTCATCGACAGATTCCAGTTTTAAATTTTCATTTTTCGCGAAGGAAAAAAGACAATCACGGCGGGATTTATATTCGCCGCAGGGATGTATGTTGGGATTGAACCAAAAAAGATGAGGTTCTGTATTTTGCGCTTTGAGCTGCTTTATACAGGATAGAGAACAAGGCGCGCAGCAGCAGTGAAACAGCAGATTTTTATTTTCGCTCATATTTATAGTTTACCATATCACAGCATACTTACAGGGTCTACATCAACTTCAAGATATGTTTTTGCGTCTTTGCCTTTTTCATAGTGCAATAGCGCTTCTTCTGAGGCAGCATGAATCGCGCCCATTGATGCGCTGCGAAGAATAAGCTGTTTTCTGTAATTTGTATTGATTACGCCGATTGGACATTCGGCAGGGCCGAGCATATCTGCTTCTTTGGGAAGCATAGGTCTGATTAATTTTGCAAGGCGGGTGATTGCCGCTTCCGCGCGTTTTTCCTCTTTTGAACGGATTGTAAAACGGATAAGCCTTGAATACGGAGGAAACCCAAGCGCTTTACGCTGATTTAATTCTGCGTCAAAAAAACCGCTTACATCAAGGGCGCATGAGCGTGTGATAACAGGATCATCCATACGAAGGGTTTGTACGATTACCTTGCTGTCCGGAAAATAACGGCCGGCGCGTCCTGCAACCTGCACTATAAGAGAAAAAGTTCTCTCCGCGGCGCGGAAGTCCGGCAGATGAAGACCTGTATCCGCAAAGACAACGCCGACGAGCCTTACACCGGGAAAGTTCAAACCTTTGGCAACCATCTGCGTACCCAGTAAAATATCAATCATGCCGGATTTAAAAAGCAAAAGAGTATCTTCCAGCCCGCCTCTTTTACCTGCCGTATCAGCATCTATTCTGCGAATCATTAAATCGGGGAAAGTGCGCCGCACTTCATCTTCAATCATTTCAGTGCCAAAGCCCCGATAGCCAGCCTGCACACAACCGCATTTTGGGCATGAAGCGGGCGGCGCTTCCGAGTATCCGCAATAGTGACAGATACATCGTCCTTTGCTTTTGTGCCAGGTAAGGGATACGGAACAGCGTTTGCATGATTGTTCCCATCCGCAGTCAGGGCACTGATAAAAGTGAGCGAAACCTCTTCTGTTTAAAAAAAGGATAGTCTGTTTTCCCATTTGAGATGTTTTTATAATCTCATCTTTTAATTCTTTTGTAAGACAGCCGTCTGTTTTGGCAAGAGATACAGCTTTTATCTCGGGCATTCCTCCGCCGGAAATACGCCGCGAGAGGTTAAGACGTTTTATACTGCCGTCTGCCATAAGTTTCCAGGCTTCCGCGGAAGGAGTGGCAGAGCCCATGACAAGATGCGCTCCTTCCTGCGAGCATCTTTTAAGAGCAATCTGGCGCGCATGGTAACGCGGAGTGTTTCCGGATTTATATGAGCCGTCGTGTTCTTCGTCTATGATTATAAGTCCAAGATTGGGAACAGGCGCAAAGACCGCGCTTCTGGGTCCTACGACAATCGGCGCTTCTCCTTTTCTGATACGCATCCATTCGGCTAGACGGGCAGAGGGTGTCATGGCAGAATGAAGAGTCGCAGATTGAGAGCCGAAACGGCTGCCTATCATAAGAGCTGTTTGATGGGTTAGGGAAATTTCAGGCACAAGATAAATTACAGATTTGCCGGCATCCAGCATATGCTGGGCGGCGCGGATAAATACTTCTGTTTTTCCGGAGCCTGTAACCCCGTAAAGATAAAACATCTGAGACGGATCATTTTTTTTGGATGTAATTGCACGTAACGCATCTGCCTGTTCATCTGAAATGCAAAGAGTGGGAACAGTTACTTCGTTTTCATCATCCGGCAGGACGGGGACAATAACCCTTCTGCCGGAAGGTATCATGGCAGAAAGCGCCTGCCCGGTGCTGCAAAGGTAAAACCTTGCCATCCAGCGCGCGAGCTCAAGGCTTTTTTCGTCAAACAGGATTTTATCGTCAACAACGCGCCGTATTTTTTTTAGAGCTTCGGGTTTAACGCCGTCGGGAGGATTTTCGCGCTCTGCGATTATATACCCAAGACAATCTCTGCGTCCGAGCGGAACCATCGCCCGCTTGCCGACAGCGGCTTTTTCTTTATCATCAATCTGGTATGTAAAAGATTGTTCCGCCGGTATGTCAAAAACAAGATCATAAAAACTGCTCATTGTTAATTTTCCAATGCGTCAATTCTTGAGCGAAGGAGTTTTAAATCTTCCCATGCCGGACGTTTATAGGATTCTGTGCGCAAGAGGGCGGCAGGATGATATGTAACAAGAAGCGGAATAGAAAGATTATCCGTTTTATAATCGATAAACTTTCCGCGGATATTTCCCACAGGCTGTGTTGATTTAATAACTGTTTTTGCGGAAATTATTCCTACAAGAAGTATAAATTTTGGTTTTAAAACTTCTATTTGCCGCTGTAAAAAAGTAGAGCAAATCTCCGCTTCCTGCGGATGAGGGTCTCGGTTATTGGGCGGTCTGCATTTTACAACATTCGCGATAAAGCAATTGGTTTTTCTGGATAATTGTATGGCTTCAAGCATTTTGTCCAAAAGCTGACCTGCTTTGCCGACAAAAGGCCTTCCTTGCAGATCTTCATCCGCACCGGGTCCCTCTCCTATGACTAAAACAACCGGATTTGAAACCCCTTCTCCTGGCACAGCGTTTTTCCGAGCGGCACAAAGCGGGCAATTTTTGCAATTTTGTATTTCTAATGCTATTTTTTCAAGAGAATCTTCTAAGGGGGCACCCCAGGGGGCACCCCAAGGAGCCTCAATTTGCTCTTCATCATTAAAAATATAGTCTTTTTTGTCTCCCCTGTACCCGCAAGACAGATAATCCCCTGCAATGTCCAGAAATTCGGCAATTTTTTGTTTTTCAACAGCAGTCATAACATATTGTCTATTGTCAGGCGGTAATTGTCAATTGCCGAAGGTTTACATTAAAATACTACACAAAATATAGCGTGGGGGTATTGACAGGTACGCTATATATGTGGTACTATATATTGAACTGAAAATCCATATATAGCGTGCTATATATGGTAGTATGTCAGGAAGGTAACACTATATGCGATGTCCCCATTGCGGCACAATCGAAGACAAAGTCATAGAATCCCGATCTCTTGCCAATGGGGATGCTGTGCGCCGCCGCAGGGAGTGTATTAGCTGCAACTACCGGTTTACCAGCTATGAAAAAATCGATGAAAGGCAGTTCATGGTAGTAAAACGGGACAATCGGCGTGAACCCTTTGATCGCATAAAACTTGAACGCGGTGTTGTACGCGCTCTGGAAAAACGTCCTTTTTCGCAAATGCAGATAGAAAATCTTGTAAACGAAATAGAAGACGAAACAGCGATATTAAGCAAAGGCAGCCGTGAAATATCTACATCGGTAATTGGGGATCTGGTTTTAGAGAGGCTTGGCAAACTGGATAAAGTAGCATATATCCGTTTTGCTTCAGTTTACAAACAGTTTAATAATTTGGATGAGTTTATTGCGATAATCGAAGAAATAAAAAACAACTAGCTTTGACAGTTTAAAGCAGTATGTTACTTGAGGTTTTTTCTGTCGGCTTTGGGAGGGGCTTTTTTTTAAAGCCTGACAGATGTGGGAGGGGACTTGACCGTGCGGATTTCCGCGCGGTCATTTTTTATTCACAGGAGATTTTTAAATGATAGATGTTGAGCTGCTTGCTCCTGCAGGGGATTTAAGCAGATTAAAATTTGCTGTAAAATACGGAGCAGATGCCGTTTATCTGGGCGGAAAGTTCGGATTACGCGCAAGCGCTGCCATAAAAGATGATAGCCTTGAAGACGCAGTCGCTTTTGCGCATTCAAATAACAAAAAAGTTTTTGTTACATTAAATATATTCGCGCGCAATGATGATTTTGAAGAAATAAAAAACTATATTAAAAATCTGGAACAGTTAGGAGTAGATGCTGTAATTGTATCTGATTTAGGCGTGTTAAAGCTTGTCCGTAAGACGACAACGCTGGATGTGCATATTTCAACACAAGCCAATGTATTAAATAAATACACAGCGCAGGAATATGCGGATCTTGGAGCAAAACGGATAATTCTTGCCCGTGAATGCAGTATCGGCGAAATAAAGGATATAACTTCTCATTTAAAAGGTCAATGTGAAATTGAAGTTTTTGTACAGGGAGCAATGTGTGTCAGTTATTCAGGAAGATGCATGCTTTCCAATTACATGACAAACCGCGAAGCAAACCGGGGAGAATGCGCGCAGCCTTGCCGTTATAAATATGCTCTTGTAGAGGAATTCAGAAAATCGCAAGCTTGGTCTATCGAAGAGGATACACACGGCACATATATTATGAACAGCAAAGATCTTTGCCTGATAAATCATCTGGAAGAATTAGCATCCAGCGGTGTAAAAAGTTTTAAAATAGAAGGCAGAATGAAGTCTGATTATTATGTAGCTGCAACTGTTAATACTTATAGAAGGGCTTTAAACGGAGAAAAACTGGATTTTATAAAAGAAATTGATAAAATTCCGCATAGACCCTGGACAACAGGATTTGTTTTTAGAGAAAACGATCATTTATTCACAGAACATTCGAATCAGATATCGTCACATGAAGTTGTAGCAATGTGTCTTGGAGGAAATAAAATCGTACAGCGCAATGTTTTTTGCGAAGGAGACGAACTTGAAATATTATCTTTCGGAAAAAATCACAATAAAACATTTAAGGTTTTGTCTATTAAAGACGAACAAGGGCAAAATATAAAAAGAGCAAACAAGGCAAGCGCAATTTATTATCTGGATACAGACACGCTTGAACCTGACGAATTCCTGCGAAAAAAAATAATTTAGCATTAATTAACACAAAGACACAAAGTTTTTATCCAGGATATTCTAAAATTGCATTAAATCTCACAAGCATTTTCTAGGAGGTAATTTTCCGCTTCTGTGTTCCATAGTCCGTGATTTCTTGCGCAGATTTCTGCGAGTGAGGCAAAGAAAGGATCTGTTTTTCCTTTTGCCTCAAAGTCATCTATGGCAGTCAGTTCCATTTTTTTGTGGGTATATATCAGTTTTTTGCCGCCGGGGATTTTATCAAGTTCAATCGTGGTTTTTGCGGCAGAATCCAAACCGCCGATATGCGTAATCATAAAAGCAGGATTTAGTTCTCTTTTTTCCATCATGTTAAGAGATTCAATCATGTCATCGGTATTGCCGCCGGAAGTGCCCACTATATGATGCGACTCGTAATGCACATTGTAAAAATTTAATTCTGCACAAAACGCGGGGTCAGCAGGTCCCGCAAAAAAATTAAGACAGCCGTCGCGTCCCAGAAGACGGTTGCCAAGTTCAAGTACAGGGCGGACAGGAGCAAAGACAAAAACATCATCGTAGAGTTTACCTTTGTTTAAAGTTTTTAGATATTCTGTTACATCATTTTTTTGTTTTGTATTTACATAAAAAAGTTCCACTCCGTTTCTTTCCGCTTCCTCTACGGTTAGAAGCTGAGCCGCGCGGGAAAGACGGTTATCGTCGATATCGGTAACAACAAGGAGGGAAGGTTTGCGAGGATTATGAATGGCGTAATCTATTGCGCCAAGCCCCATAGGGCCAACGCCTGCAAGCAGCGCCATTGCGCCGCCTTCTGTAATTCCCATTGAGTGGACATAAGAGCCTGCTTTTGTATGATACTGCGCATGAAACGCGCCTATAACACAGGAAACAGGTTCTGCCAGGGAACCAAGGAAAAAATTGCCGGCATTGTAATTAAGGAGGCAATTCATCTCCATTACTTCTTTTGGAATAATAATATAAGTCGCGTATCCGCCAATGAACTCATAGGAGTAGCCGGGCGCCCAGAGGGTAGAATGTCCGTTTGCATCGGGATAATTTAAAGCCGGCTGAATTACAAATTTATCGTCTTTTTTAAATTGATTTGTATATTTAGAGCCAACCTCCTCGATAATTCCGCAAAATTCATGACCTACTATCGGCTGATTTTTTGAAAGATCAAACCTGACCCTTTTATGTTTAACACCCTGGCAGGCAAGTTTATGGCTTGACATACAGATCGAGTCCGATATAACTTTTGCAAGTATTTCATCGTCCTTAATTTTGGGGAGTTCAAATTCATCAAGTCTTAAATCATTTACGCCGTATAATCGGATTGCCTTTGTTATCATTTTTTTTCCTTAATTAAATATAACATAAAACAAGAATTTTATAACCACTAACCACACGAACAGACACGAACGGAAGAATCTGGTGTTAATGCGGTTGGTTGTAAATAATTTTTAAATCGTATATAATTATTTTTATGGAAAAATTAAAATTAGGTGTTTTGGGGTGTTCCAAGCACTTTGCAATGAGGGTTTCTCTTGCCCTTAAATCATCGGATCTTATTCGTCCTTATGCGATTGCTTCCAGGGACAGGGAAAAAGGCAGCGCTTTTGCCGCTTCCCACGGGTTTTCTAAAGTTTATGATTCGTATGATGCTTTATTAAAAGACCCGGATGTTGATTTTGTATATATCCCGCTTCCCAACAATCTTCATTTTGAATATATCAAAAAAGCTGCTGATGCCGGAAAACCTGTGCTTTGCGAAAAGCCAATTTGTTTAAACGCTGAGCAGGCGAAAGAAGCGGCAGAGTATTGCCAAAAGAAAAATGTCCCCATCATGGAGGCATTTATGTACCGTTTTCATCCGCAGTGGGTAAGAGCAAAAGAACTGGCTGCCATCGGTGAAATCGGCAACTTGCAGACGGTTCATACTCATTTTTCATACATGAACAAGGACGCGGGAAATATCCGCAACAAAGCTGATTTGGGAGGAGGCGCTATCTATGACATCGGCTGTTACGCGATTTCCGCGGCGCGTCATTTATTCGGCTGTGAACCCGCAAGAGCAATCTGCACAATGATACGTGACCCGGATTTTAAAACCGATATTTATGTTTCCGGAATTCTTGATTTTGGAAACGGAAGAACATCGACATTTACTGCTTCTACACAGATGCTGCCTTTCCAGAGAGTAACCGCAATTGGAACCACAGGTTTTATTTCAATCGAAGTACCTTTTAACATGTTCGCAGACGTACCCGGCAAAATCACCGTAAGAACAGGCGTTGGCGAGCGCATAATAGAATCAAAAATAGCGGATCAATATTTACTGCAATTTAACGCGTTTGCCAAATCAATAATCGAAAAGACAGAAACTCCCTCAGCGATAACTGACGCAATTGCGAACATGGCTGTGATTGACGCGATTTATAGATCGGGGGTGTCGGGGAAGTGGGAGGATGTTTAATCAAAAGTGTTAAAAATAATGTCCTCTCCGTACAGGCACTCACGGCATCGGGCTCAGAAAAAACTCCTCAGGAGCCTGCTTCCGAGCCTCTCGCTGCGCTCGGTCTCTACAGCAGAGAACTTCGGAAGATGTTTTTTCTGATCCCGCTGCCGTGAGTGCCTGTACGAATTGATTTCAAATTAACACATTTGCTTAATGGCAAAGTGGTAGCAGCTACCATTTTTCCGAATCGGTAGCTGCTACCAAATCCCTACCCTCAAACTCTTCGTTCGTGTCCGTTCGTGTTTTGCCAACGAAGTTTCTAGGCGGTTCGTGGTAAAAATTCTCTCCCTTCTTCCCTCTGTGTCTTTGTGCCCTTTGCGCCTTTGTGTGAGTCTCTTGCCAGTAAAACATCCTTAAAAAAACACTTGTATAGCGGTTTTTTCAAAAAAAATAAAAATCTTGAAAATTTTTCGATTCTCGGTCAAGCACCACGCATCTGTGTGCCATATATAGGCAGAGGTTTTTTATGAAAAATAATGATTTTGCTTCTCCGCTGGAAGACTATGTTTTTAAACAAATCTTCGGAGAGCAGCAGAACATTGAGAACACAAGGGCGTTTTTAACGACCTTGCTTGATGTTCCGGTTGCCGAATACGACAGGCTCACAGTCGTAAGCCCCAATCTTGAAAGTATTTTCAAAAAAGGGAAAAAAGGGATTTTGGATATCAGGCTTACCACCAAATCAAAAAAAATTATCCACATAGAATTACAGGTGGAAAAGCGGAAAAACATGAGGAACAGGATAACCTA
>Ga0123356_10003532_pt1 | contig 16352 bp, 8 predicted proteins | sample TergutEmb28metaG_2_FD_92546 | JGI IMG/M metagenome (GOLD analysis project Ga0123356, IMG submission 92546) | Embiratermes neotenicus P3 segment gut microbial communities from Petit-Saut dam, French Guiana - Emb289 P3 | ecosystem: Host-associated > Arthropoda: Insects > Digestive system > Gut ...
CTATTTTTGCTTTTCTATCTGTCTTATGAGCAAAATTTTGGGTGACCTTGAAAAATCACGTAAATTTAACTAAAAACTCATCCAACACCTGGGAAAATTATCTTCGTTTTTGCGCAGTCTGAATGGTGTTTTAGCATATTTAATATGACCTTTATACACAAAATCAACTGGTCGATTTATCTGGTCTTTAAATTTTTCCTTGCTGGTATCAAACTCTTTCTTTAATTCAATCAGTTGATTGATCACTTTGTAGATTTTTTCTTTGGTTGCTATAGGTGATGATTGATATATTTTTAAGCACCCCGTTTTAGCTTTAGCACCATAAGGGGTATAATTTGTGGAAAATGTTATCCTAAAGCCAATCTCGCCTGTTTCGTGCTTTTTTAATAAAAACAAGAAGAACTGTTGATTGTAGTCCAACAAAGGCTTTACTTCAGTCGGGTCTAATTTTAGGTAGTCTTTGTAACGCAGTGAGTTTGGTTGTGGAAGAATTACAAATAAAGTAGCAAAGCCCTCTGTTTCATTGTTGATTACATCAAAATCATTTTTTTGAGTTAATAAACTGCGAATATATTCTCCATTAGAAAACATGGCATAGATTAATTCTTGAAAACCCGCTACACCAAATAACTTGAATGCCGTATAGGCAGAAATTGGGCCGCAAGAACCCCTAGACAGCTCCAAAGTCCACTCAAAGGGAGAATATTCCCCATGTTTCAATGAATCAATATCGTATGCTGATTTTCCACCCAATGCATGCAAATCAGATCGATTGTTCACCATTATACAGCTTGAAATATAGGGGCAAAACCCTGTTTTATGAAAGTCAACCCCAAAAGAATCAGCATATTTTAACTCAGAAATTTTATTGCACATATCCGATATTTTTGTGAGCTCGACAGGAGAGATATTTAACCCATTTTTTTTAAAATCATAGTAGTTATAAACCAACCATATCCAACCAATCACCGAATCAACATGAATATGGGGCCTATAATCCAATTTAAACTCGCTAACCAGCCTATTTCTAATATCCACTATTTTTTTAATAGGATCAACTATAACCTCATTGGTTGTTCCACCGTTAATAATAATACAACCAATTCTTACACCCTGACTCAATTTTTCGCGTAAGGTATCTTCTAGTAATTTTAAATCCATTTGACCATTTGCAACAGTGGGCACACTCAAACAGCCATCACTACCAAGACCCAGCCAATCACTGATTTCAAAGTGACAAGGATGGGCCTTTTCACTAGTGATAATTAGAGCTTGACTACTGCTAACGCCCAACCTTCTAACGTTGGGAACAGCTTTTACCAGCCCAATTTTTCCCGCATACAAACCAATACCTTTACCGCCAAATGTAAACACTCCACCCGCCTTTTTAGTATCCCAGCCCACTAACTCGGCTAAAAACTTGGTAACCACCAACTCAGTAGCTAGCAAATAACCCGAGGGTTCATCTTGTGCAAAATTAGGATTGAACAAACTTGCATATGCAGAACTAGCAATACTTACCAAATTAGCAGGCGGTGTAATGTTTATCATTGTTTCGGCATTTTCCCACTGAACCGCCCTCTGGAAATATTTGGATAATTGGGTTATTACTTCGTCGGGTTGCTTGGAATTAATAGGCAGACTCTCAGAATCCAAGAATTTTTTGTAGAGTTCAATTTCACCCTTCAACAAGGCACCATCTCTATCCATATATTCTAAGGTGCCCTTTGCAAGCATATCCAAATACTGCGACATAATTTGAACAGCCTCAGCTTTATTTTCTGTTGCAAAATACCTAGAAAACACTCTACGGATCTCATCTCTAGATAAATCAGACATATTTAAAATACTCCACAATAATGGGTTTTCTCAGCAAAATCTACACCATTTGTGTGTTTGTCCATCGACACAGTTGATCAGGGGTTTCTAGATCCATGTTTAGATCTTTCCATATTTTACGATAGTCAGCCATTTAGAACCATCCTGTAGTTAGTGCATCAACAACAAATGAGTGCACCTATTCTGTGGGAGTATCAATTTTGCTATTTAGACGTTTTTATCTCAGTAAATTTGGACAAACTATGCTTGTCGATCAATTTGAAGGGTTGATCTATAGTAACGTACCTCAGTAAGAATCAACTGCTGGTGCTGGCGGGTTAGAATCCCATTTTCGCACTACTGATCCAACTGGTACACGTTCTCGATCCCAAACTAGATAAAAGTAAGAGGTTTAGGTTATTTTTGTTGATTCTTCAAGTTCGTGGTGATAGAATTGGTAGAGGACCATCAAGACGCTTTTGCTGGAGACTTTAAAGCCTGTTGTAGAGTTTTCGGAGATAAACATTCCTTTATTGTTATCTACTAAGATCATTCCGCAGTTTGTGGGTAGGGGTGATTTGTCATAGAAAATATTTACTGTGTTTTTGAGTTTTTGTACACTTCCAGTAAGTTCATGGATTACGAGCAGTACGTTGACGCCTTTAGCAGTCACTGTTTTAATTGCGGGAATTAACTCGGAAAAATCATCCATAGGCATCATCAGCCGCACTTCTAATGATGCGCTTTGAATAATTTCTTTGGCTTGTTTGTTTAGGTTATCTTTTCCGCGGATTGTCCAAACGAATTCTTCGGAAGGTTCAATATCTGCGTTTTTTTCATAAAAATTATCCAATTCGCCAAGCATCTTGTTTGCTTGAGATATTTGCCCCACTTTTTTTATGTAGAGTGCTTCTAAGTCGTTTTTTCTTTGGGTGTACTCTTTTTGTAGTGTATCTTTTAATTTGGTTTCTATTTTTTCTAATGCATGAGAGGGTTTTATTGCTTTATAGTATAGCGGTCGACCCTTTTGGACTTCTACTAATTTCTTTTTTTCAAGACGACTTAGAACTTCGTATATTTTGGAGTGGGGTATGTCCGCTATTTTGCTTAGGTTGCCTGCATTTGAGGTGCCTTTTTGGATTAGGCTGACATAGGTTTTAGCTTCATATTCCGTTAAACCCATGATTTCAAGTGCTTTTTGAAATTCTCCGATAGACACTTTTTTCACCACTAACAAAAAATAGAAGTGACAAAACGCCTTTAAGGTTTTTCTAATTTCAATTGCACCCACAACAAGGTTTCGCACGCAAGAAACCACCAAACAAGTAGCACAAAGGAATACCCCAGATTGCACAGCCTCGATGTTGATGAGTTAACTGGAATTACTTCCAACCAAGCCCAAGAAAAGCTACAAAAGGAAGGCTACAACGAGCTACCCTCAGCTAAGAAAAGAAGCATTATTCAAATAGCTCTAAGCGTAATCAAAGAACCAATTTTTCTTTTGCTAGTAGCCAGTGCCAGTATATACTTTTTCTTAAACGACATAATCGAAGGCATAGTTTTATTGAGTTTTGTCATTGTGATAATGAGTATAACCGTTTATCAGGAACAAAAAACCGAAAACTCCATAGACGCCCTAAAAAATCTATCAAGCCCCCGCGCCCTAGTTATTAGAGACGGAAAACAATTCCGAGTCCCTGGACGCGAAATAGTAACTGACGATATTATTATTTTAGCGGAAGGCGATCGCGTCCCCGCAGATGCGTTGCTATTATCCTCTAACAACCTGATGGTTGATGAATCCCTTCTAACAGGTGAATCCCTCCCCGTTAGAAAAACAATTGGTAAATTAGATGAGCACCAGTGGAGGCCAGGCGGAGATGACCAACCCTACATCTACTCCGGCACGCTTATAACCCAAGGCCAAGGCGTAGCCATAGTCAAAGCTACAGGTACCCAAGCAGAAATGGGCAAAATTGGCGTTAAACTCCAACAAGTTGAACGTGACGAAACTAGGCTCAAAGTTGAAGTAGCCAGTCTGGTTCGCAGCTTTGCAATCTTGGGTATAGCTCTTTGTGCTTTAGTCATCATTGTTTATGGTTTAACGCGCCTGAATTGGATAGATGGCATACTAGCAGGGGTAACGCTAGCAATGGCGATTCTGCCTGAAGAATTTCCAGTTGTTTTAACCATCTTTTTAGCCCTCGGCGCATGGCGCTTGTCCAAGAAAAATGTATTAACTAAACATCCCCATGCTATCGAAAACTTGGGCTCAGCAACTGTGCTGTGCGTTGATAAGACCGGCACAATAACACTAAACAAGATGTCGGTATCTCGACTTTGCTCAGATGGCCAGATGCATGAAATAGACTCAGCCCTCAAGAGTCCTCCTGATTGCTGTCATGAACTTGTTGAATTTAGTGTTTTAGCATGTAAAAAAGATCCCTTTGATCCCATGGAAAAGGCCATTACAAGCTTTGTCGATGGCGAATTCGCAAAAACAGAGCATGTTCACAGTGACTGGCAGCTAATTCAGGAGTACCCCTTATCTCAAAAATTGCTGGCTATGTCTAATGTTTGGGGTTCACCCAACGGCACAGACTATATTATAGCCGCTAAAGGTGCCCCTGAAGCCATAATCGATCTATGCCACCTAAACGCAGCAGAAGCCCAAAAAATCTCAGATAATGTCCAAAAAATGGCTAAAGATGGTCTGCGTATTTTAGGCGTTGCCAAGGTTTCCTTCAAGGTGGCAAACGGGGATCTGCCAAAAGAACAGCATGACTTTGCATTTACCTACTTAGGGTTAATTGGTTTTATTGATCCAGTAAGACCCAACGTTTCAGACGCAGTTAAGGAATGTTATAACGCGGGTATACGTGTAGTGATGATTACAGGTGATTATCCATTAACAGCGCAGAAAATTGGTCGGCAAATTGGTTTACAAAACCCTGAAAACAGCCTAACAGGGTCAGAACTTGAAAAATTAACTGACGAGGAACTAAAAGAGCGCATTAGATATGTAAACATTTTTGCACGGGTTATACCTGAACAGAAACTGCGTATTGTAGATGCTTTTAAGGCAAACGGCGAAATAGTTGCAATGACCGGTGACGGCGTAAATGATGCGCCCGCTCTTAAATCCGCAAATATTGGCATTGCTATGGGTGCACGCGGTACCGATGTAGCTAGAGAAGCCTCCACAATAGTGTTGATCGATGATGACTTTACGTCAATTGTTGGCGGCGTAAAGATGGGCCGACGAATTTTTGACAACCTTAAAAAAGCTATAGCCTACATTTTTTCAGTGCACATACCTATCGCGGGTCTTTCAGCTTTGCCGGTGTTGTTTGGCTGGCCCTTGATTTTGCTACCGGTGCACATAGTCTTCTTAGAATTTATCATTGATCCTGCCTGCACAACAGTGTTCGAAGCAGAACAAGCAGAAGCAGACATTATGCAACGTAAACCTCGAAGCATAAACTCTAGATTATTTAATCGAAAAACAGCAATCTTATCCGCAATTCAAGGCATTGTTGCACTGATTTTGGTACTATTAATTTATCAATATGCAACTGCAGCGGGTTTAAGTATAGATACCGCGCGCACAATGGCGTTTGCAACAATAGTTCTGGCAAATTTGGCTTTAATACTAACTAACCGATCCTGGAGTCAATCGGTCATTGGTATCTTTAAAAGACCAAACAAGGCGTTTTGGCAAATACTGCTACTTGCAATAGCGGCATTATTGCTGGTAATTTATGTACCGCCATTAGCAGGTCTGTTTGCATTCTCCGCTTTGTCGCCGTTGAATCTGCTGGTATGTTTTTTGGCAGGGTTTGGCAGCATCGTTTGGTTTGAAATCTACAAATCAATAGCTAATTCGAAAAAAATAAAGGACGAAGACCTGTGAGTAAACCAAAAAATAATCCCCCTGAAGCAGAAAAGATCAGTACTGAGCGGGTCTATCGCAATGAGGTAAACGACAGGTTAAAATTTGCCGCCACCGCCGAAACCCCCGATCTCTAACAAACTCGAAACGACCCCGAGGGATTAACTGTTTAGTTTTTATTCTGGGTTGCTAACATTAATGCTATAGAGAGGTACATGGGTTGAATGGGAAACCACTTGCCAGTATAATCAGCGCTGGTATGACTAAATTTGGTAAACATGACGGTCTATTGACGCGTGAACTCTTTTCCGAAGCCGCTTCCGAAGCCTTTTCTCGCTGTCCCAAGCTTAATCCTAAACAGGATATCAAAGCAATGTTTATTGGACATATGGGTGAGGCTTATGAACATCAAGGACACACCGGTAGCACCTTAGCGGATTGGGCGGGTCTCTCAGGCATCGCCGCTACCCGCACAGAAGCAGCCTGTGGAAGCTCAGGAGTTGCATTGCGCTCAGGCATTTACGCGGTTCTCTCCGGCTTAGCCGATGTAGTTATAGTAGGCGGAGTCGAAAAAATGACACACCGCACCACCGCAGAAGTCACCGAATATCTAGCAATGGCCTCAGATTACCCCTTTGAACAATTTCACGGAATCACCTTCCCAGGACTATACGCGTTAATGGCCAACGCACATATGGCCGCATATGGCACAACAGAGGAACAAATAGGCATGGTTGCGGTTAAAAACCACTACCACGGCAGCCTCAACCCCAAAGCACAGATGCAAAAAGAAGTCCCCCTCCAAAACGTCCTCGCATCAAAATATGTCGCTTGGCCGCTTAAACTCTATGACTGCTCCTTGATAACCGATGGCGCAAGCTGCATAATTCTAACAAAACCCGAACTCGCCAAAAAATACACCGACCAACCCGTCCACATAGTGGGCAGCGGACAGGCCAGTGACACCATCGGCCTCTACGAACGCCAAACCCTCACCTCACTAAACTCGGGCAAACTAGCCGCAAAAGAAGCCTACCAAATGGCCAACATTACCCCCAACCAAGTCAACTTAGCTGAGGTTCATGACTGCTTCACCATAGCAGAAATTCTACATTATGAAGATTTAGGCTTCTGCCCAGTCGGTCAAGGCGGCAAACTCGTTGAAAGCGGAGCCACACGACTAGGCGGAAACATACCTGTTAACACTAGCGGCGGACTCAAATCCAAAGGTCACCCCGTTGGCGCAACAGGCACCGCACAAGCATACGAGATGTATATGCAACTCACCGGACAAGCAGATAGACGTCAAGTCAAAGATGCAGAAATCGGGTTAACCCAAAACATCGGCGGCTCAGGCGCAACTGCAGCCGTACACATCTACCGGAGAGACAACTAATGAGCACCGAAACCTTCACAATTGAGCAATTCTACAAATTCCTCTCAACCAACCAATTAATGGCAGGAAAATGCACCAAATGCGGAAAAATCCACCTACCCCCAAGACCCCTCTGCAATGAATGCTTCTCCAAAGAATTCACCTGGACCCCCCTCTCAGGAAAAGGCAAACTCCTCACATACACCATAATACACGTAGCACCCACACAATTCCAAGCACAAACACCGTATGCCGTAGGTATTGTTGAACTCGAAGAAGGTCTAAAAATCCCCGGCATGATACAAAACATAACACACGAACAACTAAAAATTGGCATGGAATTAGTCATAGCCTTTGACACTGCCGAGTTACCTCAAAATTGGCCAATTTGGCCCCGCTACCACTTTACTTCCCCAAAACCCTAAATTTTTGAAACCTGCAGGGTAAAATTACCCTGTTCTTTGTTTGATCCAAGACACCACATACTTTGCACAAAAACGTACTTCCCCAAAGTAAAATAGCAACCGATACCTACCTTTATTCTGATGAATAGTAGCAGGTGTTTTGAGTGTCGGTTTGTATTGTGTCATGTAGTGTGCTCAAAGGTGAGCTTTTGCAACTTAGGGCAGAGGGAAAATTGGATGCTGAATTGGTTTTTGTGAGCAAAAATTTTCATGTCGATTATGCACAGCTGGAAAATAATCTTCGGCGGATGCTTGAGCATACCAAGCGGCGATTTAATGGAAAGATTGTGTTGGTTTATGGTGAACATTGTTTAGGACAAGCTGGAGAGATGGAGCGGTTAGCTTGTGAGTTTAGAGTTGTCAGGGTGAAGGCTTTAAATTGTATTGATTGTCAGCTTGGGGGTAGAGGCCGCGCGTTGGAGGCGGATCCTGAACATAATTTAATGTTTATGGGGCCGGGTATGGTTGAGTTTTTTGCTGATATGAAGCGCAACCTTTTGCAACAGGGCATGGATGAGGTAGCGTTTAGGGGGTTGTTTAGCGGCATCAAAGGCCTGGTTCTTTTAGACACCTGTGGAGATAAGGCGAAGCTTTTGGGCGATCTATCTGCGTTGGGTATGGGCCTTGAGGTGATAGAGGTTCGAGAAGTGGGTTTGGCGGGGGTTTTGCAGGTTGTTTTAGAGGCCGTTAAACGGAGTTAGGGTTTGGCGGGGTAAAACAACCTGCAAGGTTATGTTTTTTGTTTAGCTATCGTTTGTGGTTTGTTTAGTTTGGGTGGTAATCACCGTAAATATTAAAGAATGCGACAAACAATACTGATAACTATTGTGGAGTGGCCTTGGTTGACTCAAACTCTTGGTGATTCGGTTCCTGTGTCTCAGGCTGAGAAGCGGGTTGAGGATTGGAAATCGCGTCTGATTGATTTGTCTCGCAAAAATAATTTGCTTTATTTCCGTAAAACTAGGCGGGGTAATCTTGCTATTACTCAGCCTGAGGCACAAAAAATTTTTGATACTTTGGTTGTAAAAAATGGGCGTTTAGAATTCTATATGCCTGCTGTACCCAAACCATCTAAAACAGAACAAACAGCTGAGGCGGAGGAGACAAAGCCTAAGACAAAGGGTCGATCAAAGAAGGCAAATAGTAAAGCGGCGGGTGATTTTTCTGTTGTTGAGTCTGAGGGTGAGGTTAAAGCGGTTAAATCCTCGTCTAGATCCGCTGTTGTAGATACTGCTACTGATGATGCGGCGGTGGTGGTTTCTAAGCGGCCGGGTGCGAATCAGCTTGTTTTGGATAAATTGAGCGCGGATGAGGTTGATCGGGCGCTTAAAGCTTTGGAGCGACGGGCGCTTTTGGATTATCGGGAACGCGGGGTTCGTATTTTGTATGCGGCGTTTGGGTTGCTAAATTGGGTGGATCTTGAGACACAGGAGAGTGTGTCGTCGCCTTTGGTTTTGGTGCCGCTTGAAATCGGCAAAGAAACCCGCCGAGCACCCTACAGCATCGCCGTTCCGCCTGTGGAGGATGAAGCCGTTCTAAATCCAGCATTAGCCGCCAAACTATACAATGATTATCGTATTGAGTTGCCGCCTTTGCCTGAGGATTGGGAAGGCCAAACCTTGGCAGAGTATTATCATCAAATTGAAGCCGCAGTAGCCAAATTTAGTTGGAAAACTGAGAGCACAATTGATTTAGGATTATTTTCTTTCCAAAAACTGGTGATCTATAAAGATCTAGACTCTAACGCACCCACCGTGACCCAGCATCCTTTGGTGCGTGCCATTGCAGGATTCAAAGAAGAAGGTTTGATTCAGACGGGATTGCCTGAGGAGAAAGATGTGGATATTGTTGAGGTACCTTCTAAAACCTATCAAGTTTTGGATGCCGATAGTAGCCAGCGGCTCAGCATACAGTATGCTTTGCATGGCCAGAGTTTTGTCATGAAGGGCCCCCCAGGTACAGGTAAAAGTCAAACAATTGCCAATATTATTGCAGAATGCATTGCCAATGGAAAAAGCGTGCTATTTGTTAGTGACAAGATGGCCGCGCTTGAGGTGGTATATAAACGCCTAAGCGAGGTGGGGTTGGCGCATTTTTGTTTAGAAATGCATAGCAGCAAAGCCAACAAACAACAAGTGGTCGCAGAACTCAAGCGCAGTCTAGATGAGAATTTGGTGCCGCGCAAATTACCCTCCAGCCACGATTTTGACCGCTTATCAGAGTATAGATCAGCTTTGAATGGATATGTGTCAGCTATTCATCAGAAGCGGCAGTTTATGCAACGCAGTGCCTATGAGGTACTAAGCATTATCTGCAGCCTAGAAAGGGTACCGTTTATTCCGGTGGGTTTGAGTGGTCTCTCGACGTTAACGCCGCAAAAAATGCGCGAACTAGAAGAGATGGTCAGCCACCTAAGCAAAGTCTGGGCAGTTGTTGAAGAACCCGATTTCCCCTGGGTAGGATACCGCGCAGACAAATATGATCTAGAGATTCGAAGCGAACTCTTAACGGCCTTGGAAAATATCAATCAGACTCTGCGGGAACTCGAAGTAGAAACCGAGGACTTCTCAGCCAAAATAGGGGTGTTTCCACCTGAAAATTTTGCACGCATACAGTGGTTATTAGATGTAGGAAATATGCTCTATGAGAGCCCCAAACCCGAGCAACGCTGGCTGCTAAACCCCACCAATAATCTCTTAGCCGAAGCGAAAGCCTATCTAGAAATTACCACCTGGATTAACACCACCCGCATCGATCTCCTAGAACGCTATACGCCTTCAATTTTTGAGTTGGTCTTGACTCGTTCCCAAGAACTTCAGCAGGCAGTAACCAATGTGGGTAAAGCCTCCGGAACCCTGGATTTGGCGCAAAGTGAATTATTAGCAAAACGCGAAAAATTCCAGGCATATCTCAAAAGCATGATGGGAACAGTGCGTAAATGGAAAGAAACCGCCCCTGCCCTAGCACATATGCTAGGCTTAGATGGCACCGAATTAACCATTGGACAACTAAAGCAGCTATCTCGTATGGCGCATCTGTGTTTTTCTGAGGAGAAGCCTGAGCCGCAGTGGTTTAACAAAGAATACCTCCAAGAAGTCACTCAAACCGTTGAGAAAACAATGCAAATCTATGAAGAACACAGCCTGCTAAAGAGCAAATTAAGTGAAACCTACAGCGAAAACCTCTACAAACTCGACCTAGATACATTAATTGAGAAATACAGCGGTCCCTATCAAGGCGGCATAAAACTCTTCAACAGCGACTACCGCAATGACCAAAAAAGAATTGCACAAGTCACCCATGAAAACAAGGTTCCTAAAACGGTGTTACAGGACTTAATTGATGCACGTAAAGTTAATAAATTGTCCAAAAAAATTTCTGATTCCGCACAAGACGTGCAAACATTGTTGGGCCACTACTACCACAAAAGCCGAACGGACTTTAAAGGCGCACAAAAAGCCATAGCACTCACCGAAGAAATCCAAAAACTAAACTGGGCCACCACCATCCCCGAACCCCTGCTAAAAATCTTAACAACCCCCGCCCACCCCGCACCCATGATTAAAAACTTGGGGGAAGATATCCAAAACTCGGTAGCTAAATGGGAACAACAAACCAAGGAATTTGAAGCGCTGTTGCCCAAAGTAATTGCAAAATCCGAACACACACTCACAGAAACGCCGCTGCCCCAACTAGAGAGCTGGGCAACTGAAACCGAAAAACATCTAGCAGTTTTGGCCAATCTAACTACTCAGACATTAACGGTTGCCAAGATGGAGCCTAAAAAGTATCAGCAACTCATAGGCGATCTTCGAAATGCGGAAGATATTCGCAAAAAAGAAGCCCAAATTGTAGCTGAAAAAGCCCAGCTGCAAGAAAAATTTGGAAGCCGCTTCCAAGAAATGCAAACCAATTGGCAAGACATCGTCACAGTATTAGAATGGGTACAAACCGTGCAGACCATGTTTGGAGACATACCCGTACCAGAAGCCTTTGCCGAACTAGCCACCCAAGGACCCAGTGCCGCACCCTCAAACCAAGAACTACAACTACGACGCAACAACGCACTGAGCGTATTGGCAGACTTTGGAAGCCGCTTCGAATCCGAGATGCACTACCAAAACCAAAAACTAGTCGATTGCGACATCCAAATAATCGAGGAACGCATAACCAGTCTGCGCGACAGAGTTGATGATCTCCAAGTCTGGATTGACTACAAAGACACCAAAACCCGCTTCACCCTCCTAGGACTAGACCCATTCTTTGAACGCCTAGTAGAAGAAAAACCTCCCGCGGTAGATTTAGTTATTATTTTCCGCAAAAGCGCCTACCAAGAATGGATAAACAACCTCTACAACGAAGACCCACAACTAGGCAAATTCCGCAGAGAAAACCACGAACAACTCATAACAGACTTCAAAAAACTTGATCACGACCTCATCGGACAAACCTCCGCCATGGTCATCGACGCCGCCAACAGCCGCAAACCCCAAGACATACTCATCCAAGCCGCAGACGCAGAAGCAGGCATCCTCTCCAAAGAAGCCGCCAAAAAACGCCGCCTAATGCCCCTGCGAATGCTCTTCCAAAAAATCCCCACCCTCCTAGTCAAACTCAAACCCTGCCTGCTCATGAGCCCCATAACAGTGAGCCAATTTCTACCCTCAGACATAAAATTCGACTTAGTGCTCTTTGATGAAGCATCCCAACTAGTCCCCGAAGACGCCATAGGCGCCATCTACCGCGCCAAAACCATAGTAGTCGCAGGCGACAACAAACAACTCCCACCCACATCATTTTTCCAAAAAAACCTCCTAGAAGACAAAGACTGGGACGAACTAACCGATGAAAGCATAGAAGTCTTTGACAGCATCCTAGACGAATGCTTAGGCATCGGCCTACCCGTAAAAACCCTAAAGTGGCACTACCGAAGCCGACACGAGGGACTGATCGCATTTAGCAATCACCGCTTCTATGATGACACCATGATAACCTTCCCCTCCGCCAAAGCCGAAACCGACAGCCTAGGCGTCAAACTCGTCCATGTTCCAGGCGCCATATATGACCGAGGCGGCAAACGCAACAACCCCCTTGAAGCCGAAAAAGTCGCCGATTTAGTCTTTGAACACTTCAAAACCTACCCCAAAAAAACATTGGGTGTAGTCACCTTTAGCATCGCACAAATGGAAACAATCGAAGAAGCCATAGAGCGCCGCCTAAAAGAACATCCTGAATTTGAATCCTTCTTCAAAGAAGACCGCATCGACGGCTTCTTTGTCAAAAACCTAGAAAACGTCCAAGGCGACGAACGCGACGTCATCTTTTTTAGCGTAGGATATGGCTATGACCAAAACGGCCAAATAACCATGAACTTTGGACCCCTCAACAAACCCGGCGGAGAACGCAGACTAAACGTAGCAATCACCCGCGCCAGAGAAAAAGTCGTAATCATCACCTCCATCAAAGGCTCAGACATCGACCCCGAAGTACAAGCCATAGGCATCCAAACCCTGCGCACCTACCTCGAATACGCCGAACAAGGCATAGACGCACTCAACAGAATCAAAACCAAAGAAGGCACATACGACTCAGCAATAGACGAAGACGTCGCCAATGAAATCAAAAAACTCGGCTACGACATCGTCCTTGAAGTGGGCTGCAGCGGCTACAAAATCGACATAGGCGTCGTTGACCCCGTAAACAAAGGCCACTACCTCCTAGGCGTAGAATGCGACGGCTACACCTACAAATCCAGCAGTAGCGCACGCGACCGCGACCGCCTCCGCGAACAAGTTCTGCGCCAACTAGGCTGGCGCATTCACCGCATATGGGCACCCGCCTGGGTAGCAAGACGCGACAGCGAAATCCGCCGTCTAAAAGAAGCCATAGAACAAGCCCAAGTACAACAAATAGAAAAAGATGCCCAAAAACCCCTAACCGCGCCCATTACAGATGTACAGAAAAACCAGTATGGCGGCATCGAAAAAATAGGCGTCCCCTACAAAATTCACCCCATTAAAGCAACCTACAATCCATATATCAAAGCCCAAACCGCCAAAGCAAGTGTAGATAGCCGCATTAAAAATGAGTTCCATTTCCCCGAAAACCGTGAAAACCAAACCAAACTCTTAGCTGAACTCATAGCCAACGAGGGCCCCATACACTTTGACTATGCCGTGAATCGATTAGCCACAACATGGGGCATAAAACAAATAACCCCAAAAATTAACCATGCCGTCAAAGAATCCCTAAACAACCTCTTACGCCAACAAAAAGTCACCATCAAAGGCAGCTTTTTGTGGCCAGCAGGACTCAAAGAAACCCCCATACGAGTACCCATGCAAGGCGTTCCCGAATCCAAACGCAAACCCCAATACATCACCCCCGAAGAAATCGAATCTGCAATGAAACAAGTAGCCCAATATGCCCTAGGCATAAGCGATGAAGCCTTGATTAGCGAAACAGCCAAAGTCTTTGGTATGAGCCATGCCACAGAGGAAGCAAAAACGGTCTTCTCTGAGGTACTCAAACGGCTAATAAGGGAGCGAAAACTGGTCTGCAACGAAGACGGTGTAGTAACCGTCGCCTAATTTTTTTCACTCACTATTTTTTTAATTAAATTCGGCAGATCAATCAATGAGGTTATGATATAGTTTGCACCGCTTTTTATCAGCTGGTCTTTGGTTGAGATGCCGCTTGGGAAGCCGACCGCACAAATTTTGAGGTTTTTGGCACTTTGCATATCTATTACACTATCACCCACAACCAGTACTGACTCGGGATGGGTGTTTAGCGTTTCTAGTACGCGGGTGTGTTGTTCGATGTCGGGTTTAACCCGCTTAACGCCGTCACGGGTAATTGATACCTCAAAGTAGTCTTTGATTTTAAAGCGGTCTAAAAGATAGTCGGCGTATGTTTTGCTGCTATTGGTGCATAAGCCCAGTTTTATGTTCATTTTTTTGAGTTCTTTGAGTGTTTCAAGAGCTCCTGGCATTAGACTGGTGAGTGCGGATGCTTCTTTTTCGTATTTTTGAACTATGGCTAAGCTTTGCATGCGTACCTCAGAGAAGGCGTCGGGTTTACCGTTGTTTTTAAAGTACAGTTCCGCTTTGTCTAGCATATCAAAAACGCCTTCTTTAACCTGCAATACTGAGAGAGGAACGCCTACTCTTAGGAGGTATTCTCTGACTTCGCCGCGTAGAGCTTTGTAGTCTAGATTAAAAGTGACTATTGTTCCGTCTAAATCGAATATGACTGCTTCAATGACCATAGGATCCGCTCCGTTTATTTGCAGAGTCGAATCTACAACCGCTAAGAAAATATACTTTCCGGTTATGCGCCATATACGAAAACAACCGCTTATGCATATTATTTAAAAGGTGCTTTCACTGGCGCTTGTCCACGTTACCCACTTAATTACACATTTAGGCCTCCCGAGCATATGTAATATACGACAGGATACCGGTAAAGGGGTTTTACACGTGCATCGTAAGCAACTGCAGTGAAAGCAACACAAGGTGGTTCTAGTTCTTTTTGTAGTTTGTGTATAGGAAAATGTAGAATTTGTCGCGTCTAAGAAAGCTTAGTACGCGGTTATTTTTTGCGTTCGGCGATTATGCCGCGGCATTTATCAGCGTATTCGCAGTATTGGAGACATACTGCGTTTTCGTCGGGGCGTTTCCATTCGGCTCCGCAGCTGGGGCAGGTGGTTTTGTCTTCATCGGTCCAGATTTCTAGTTCTGCGCCGCAGACGTGGCAGTTGATGTAGGCGGGTTTGGGTTGAAGCAGATCGCGAAGGCCAGGGCAGGTTTGGGGGTTTTTTTCGGTTGGGTTAGAGCTCAACGAGGTCACCTCCGATTTTAATTTCGTACACTTTGAGTGGGATTTGTTTTGTTGAATCTGTTAGTGCTTTGTTGATGGCCCATTTGAGGCCGCTGCAACAGGGGACTTCCATATGTAGTACTGTTAGGCTTGTGATGTTGTTTTGGGTTAAGATATCGGTGAGTTTTGCGGCGTAGGTGCGGGCGTCGTTGAATTTGGGGCATCCGATAACGACGCGTTTGTTTGCTATATGGGCATGGAAGTTTTTGAGTGCGACGGGTACGCAGTCGGCAGCTATTAGCAAGTTGGCGTTTTCGAAGAATGGTGCGTTAGCTGGAACGAGTTCGAGTTTTATGGGCCATTGGGGGGTTTGAATTGTTGAGGGACAGTGGGTAGCGGGGGGTGTTTGGGTGTTTTTGTTTTGGAGGTGTTGGTGGACTTCTTGTTGGTTGAATGCGTCCGCTTCGCGTTCTGTTATGGTGATTGCGTTTTTTGGGCAGTCGCCTAGGCATGCGCCTAGTCCGTCGCAGTAGGTGTCTTTGACTAGTTGGGCTTTGCCGTTTATGATTTGTAGTGCGCCCTCGGCGCATTTGGGGATGCAGACGCCGCATCCATTGCAGAGGTCTTGGTTTATTTCTACGATTTTTCTTTTCATGGGTTTTCCTCCTTTAGGCAGGCTCCGCCTGTAGGGCAGAAGTTTTGTGCGTGGTTTTCTATGGCGGCAAAGATGGGGGTTAGGGTTTGTTTGTTTGCGGTGTAGATGTGTTGTTTGCCTTTTTTTTGGATAGTTATGATATTGCATTGGAGCAGGGGTTTTAGGTTGTGGCTTATCATGCTTTGTTCTTGGTTTAGGGTTTTTGCGAGTTCGCTTACGCTCATGGGTTTGGTCATGAGTTGTTCGAGTGCGGCGAGGCGGGTGGGGTTGGCTAGGTTGGTAAAGAAGCGGTAGCAGATTGTTGTGAGGCTTTTTTTCATCCATCTC
>Ga0123356_10003533_pt1 | contig 16347 bp, 11 predicted proteins | sample TergutEmb28metaG_2_FD_92546 | JGI IMG/M metagenome (GOLD analysis project Ga0123356, IMG submission 92546) | Embiratermes neotenicus P3 segment gut microbial communities from Petit-Saut dam, French Guiana - Emb289 P3 | ecosystem: Host-associated > Arthropoda: Insects > Digestive system > Gut ...
AGGAGGAGCTTGCTGTTATAGGCTCTATGTTAGACGATTCCCAAAATGACATCGCCGAGGTAATTGCTCAGCTTAATATCGATCTTGTCGAAGCCAAGGCTGAACTTGCCGCTCTGAAAACCACCTACGCTGCATTGACCTCAACGCACGAAGCAACTCTTTCCGAGCTAACCGCTCTAAAAAGCCCGCGGCATTTTCGCACTGATGCTGAACTGAAATCATGGCTCCAAGGCGACGATACCAACACAAATCCTGATTATGCCTCGCTGGGACCGGTTGATAAAGCCTTTGTATTACAGGTTAAGGCGCTCAGGGATGGGTATCTATTGCCGGCAGCTATTGATGCCGATAGTCAAAACATTTACGCATGGAATGTAGCATACGTATATGGCACAGGTATTTATGTCGTAATCGCCGACACAGACGAGGTTTTCTTCTTAGCCAATTTTGACTCTTGGCCCAAAGAGCGCCCATTGCCTTAGGGCTCTGCTTGGTTTTATATCTGAGCCAGTTAATAATCGGCTGATCTCAAGCAATACTTGATTAAGCCAAAACAATTATGAACGGGGTTGTTTCGCTTACCAACTCTGGTTCCAGCGGGACTGCTAGTTATACAACGACAATAAAGCAAACTTGGTAAAGAGGCAGCATATGGCAAATAGCAAAGCAGTATTAATGCCGAAACGACACTTATTGGCTATATCGGCATTAATACTGCTGGCTTTTATATCCGGGTGTACACTAGGTGAAACAACTAGTGCGTTGCCATTTGTTACAACTGCTGACGGCTCAGCCATAGAAGATTTCTATTTTGTTTATGAAACAGGGCGTTTACAGGATTTCGCAGAAGGCATCGGCATAGTCATGCTGGACACAGAAAACAATGTCATTGGCTCTTGGGGGCGGACAGAAAGTGAACATGAGCCAGGAAAATACTACACCAAATATTGTTACATTGACTACCATATACCCTTGGACCTTTTGCAGGAGTTATATGATGACATTATTAAGTATGATATAAAATCGTATAGTGGTCCGGATGTGTTAATAGATAAAACTGTTGGGGTAATAGACTATTTCAGGATTACTTTTCGGATAAATGGCGAAGTCTATTCCGTTTTTGCCGAAGATTCGGTATGCAGACCAAGGTTTGTCTACGAGGACGATATCCCTCCTCATCTTCGTGATGGCCCAATTACTCAGGCTATCGCTGCCGATAAAAACGTTAATTTGTGCACGTTTCTCAAACTTATTATCAACAAATATTATGATAACGATGCATATCGAACTTTCGAAGCATCAGATTGCGTTTGTTAGTGAGCTAACTAGCTTCACAGGACTGGTTTCATCAGACGTTTTAATGCCGAGTTGCAGCTTGCCTATATAGGATGACTCCCCAATAATTCCCCGCGGCACATTGTCAAATGATGGTACCAAGCAGTATAACCAGTATTGGCAATTGGGCTTTCCAAACGTGCAGTGAACTATTCAGCTTAACTATACCAAATGGCGTGACCGATATTGGCGAGTGGGCTTTTGCTGGTTGCAACAGCTTGGCCTATGTCGTCATCCCTGATAGCGTCACGAGTATTGGTAACATGGCTTTCTCGTGCTTTTTTACAACGGGCTTTATGGCACCCAAATGCGCAATTCTTAATATAGCCTGCTCTCGCAATTCCTACGCTCATCAATATTTCACAGAGAATAGCGAATCCCGGGAGATTCATTTTTCAGCAACGGCACTATCAGCGTCCTAGATCGCGCCTACTGCGGCCTCTGGGCAAAGAGCCAGATCCGCATGTCCCCCAGAGTTTTCTATACTCGTCCTACTATCAGCGCTACAAAACTGGCACAAGCTCAATAGCCTGTCTTCTAACTGGTCCAATACATACGTAATTGGCAGGGCAGCCAACGAGCTCTTCTAGTCGAGTTATATATGCGCGGGCAGCACCGGGCAATTCCTCTAAACAAGTAGCCTCTGTGGTTGGTTGGCACCAACCAGGCATTTCCTCATATACCGGATGGCACCGATTAAGCGTTGCGGCATCGGCAGGAAAATCATTTATGACGTCACCATCAAGCCGATAGCCAGTACACACCTTGAGAGTCTCCAGTGTATCCAGAATATCCAAGCGCGTAATAGCTATACCGGTCAAACCATTGATGCGACTGGAGAAACGTGCCGCTACCCCATCAAACCACCCCACTCGCCGCGGCCGCCCCGTAGTCGTGCCATACTCATGGCCACGCGTACGAATAAGCTCCCCTTGTTCATCCATTAGCTCTGTTGGCATTGGACCAGAGCCAACCCGACTGCAATAGGCCTTAAAAATACCCAGCGCCCGATCAATCTTGGTCGGGCCAATCCCTGCCCCAAGACAGCCACCCGCCACTAAAGGCGAGGAGGATGTTGCATACGGATAGGTACCAAAATCAGTGTCCAGCAAGGCCCCTTGGGCACCCTCCATGATTACCCTTTTCCCCTGCTGAATATAATCATCAAGTAGCGACGATGTTTCTTTGATGTTACCCCTGAGTTGCTCGGCATAACTATTACATATCTCAAATAACTCATCAAAGTTTAGCGGCGGTGCATCGTAGAGCTTGGTAAGGAGTTGGTTTTTATACTCCAGCACATATTCCAACCTGTCTCTCAAAATGGCCGTGTCCATCAGATCAACAGCGCGAATACCCATGCGTGCCACTTTATCCACGAACGCCGGACCAATACCCCTCAAGGTAGTGCCAAGCGACTTGATGCCTCGCGCCTTCTCCTCCAGGCCATCTAACAGGATGTGATAAGGCATTACCAAATGCGCACGATCGCTGATAAAGACTCGGCTGGTATCCACCCCACGAGTATTCAACTCGTCACGCTCTTTGATGAAGATGTCCGGGTTTACCACAACCCCATTACCAATGATACAAGTGCAATGGGGATAGAACACCCCTGAGGGGATTAGGTGAAGCTTAAACTCTCCCTGGGGATTAATAACAGTATGTCCGGCGTTATCACCACCGGAAAAACGCACCACGACATCAGCCTGCTCGGCAAGCATATCAATAACCTTGCCCTTACCCTCGTCCCCCCATTGGCCACCTACAACTGCAATAACAGACATACGAACTTCCTTTCTATCGTGCCTTGCACCAGACAGTTTTGATACGCTGCAGGAAAGTAATAAGACTAAGCGTAACAATTATGGCCATGGCAACAATAATATAACCAGTTAGTAACCCCAGTGCCATGACAATGACCCGCTCCGCTCGTGTGAACCACCCTTCCGAGCACGAGATACCCAACCCCTCAGCCCTTGCACGTACGTAGCTTACCATGAGCGAAAACAAAAGCGCAGACCCAGCAAGCGCCGCTGCCCAAGAAATGCCATCAGCGGCATAAATATACACTAGGGCTACCAGCACTACCCCCTCAGAGAGCCGATCCAAAACAGAGTCCAGCATAGCCCCGAAACGACCAGCGCTACCAGTAAGGCGAGCGACTGCCCCATCAACACCATCAAGCATACTACCGCACAGCATGACAATCCCGGCCCAGACGAAATGGCGGGTGATAATAAGGGTTGCCGCCCCAACAACAATCAAGAAACCGAGTATCGTCAGGGTATTGGCTGAGATATGCAACCACACCAACCCTCGGGCAATGCCTGTTGTTACAGGACGTGTGATGCGATGGCGCCAATCAGGAGCAGATGTTGTCGACTTCGTCATGGGCATTCAGGTAAGCCGATCAGGGCGCACCCTGCGCCACAACACCGTCTTTATCCAAAAAGTGTGCGTAGTATTCTAATACACGCCGGGCAATGATCGGCCAATCGTATCTCTGTACCGCGACCAACCCCTGTTCGCCCATCTTTCGCCGCAGGTCTTCGCTTGTGAGACATCGCTCTAAGGCCGAGGCCAAACCTGTGGCATCTTTCGCAGGTACAAGCAAACCCTCTTGTTCATCCGTAACCACCGAGGCATAGCCCTCGATACGACTGGCCACAATTGGCTTGCCCAAAGCCATCGCCTCAAGCAACACCATACCAAAGCTTTCGTGACCAGTTGCTGGGGCGCAAAAAACATCCGCCGTAGCATAGTATCGCGGCAGGTCGCTAAAAGAAACTGGCCCCACAAAGACTACGTCTTTAAGCCCCATCATCTTGACCTGCAGCTCAAACTTACGCCGGAACCAAACCCCGGGCCCTACAATGATAAGGCGAATATTGGAGTGGGTCGCTTTCAAGCGCCGAAAAGCCTTCAGCAAATAAACTAAGCCCTTGCGCGGCTCCATGCGCCCAACAAACAGAATGTTGAAGCGACCGTCTTGATACTCTTTCATAGGCGGCACGTCAGGGTGAAAGTGCCGCAGATCCACCCCATTGGGAATTATCGTACAATCACCAGAGACATTCTTCTCGGCATAGCGCTTAGCCGGCACAGAAACCGCAATACGCCCTTGAAGTTTGCGGTTACGCCGCTTTAGCAAATAGGTAGTGACCGGCCGTCCCAGCCCATAACCGGGTCGTCCTGCATAAGCATGAAAAGTGCCAACATTGATACCATCGGAGAAGCGCAACATTGCACTGCACAGCATAGGCATAAAGGGCTCATGCAGATGAACGACATCAAACCTTTCCTGCCGGAGTACCTCCTTGATGCGTGGTGCAAGATGCAATGAGAGGCTAACACGACTTACAGAGCCACTACTGGGAATGGAATGCGGTCGGCCAATTGGTATAAGGCGACTATCCCCTCGTGGTTCATGATGCGAGGCTGGCGCAATAATACGCACGTCATGACCCAAGTGCGCGAATTCCTCCGCTAAGGAGCGGATGTGATTGACTACCCCTCCAGGGTGTTCAAAATCGTAAGGCGAGACTAAGGCTATTTTCATACTCAAATTCCCGATAGGTCATCAAGCCTGTACATTATGCTGGAATTTTACCAGCTCCGCAAACTCACTCACTCGGGAGAGATTATTGCTCTCCTTGAAACCATCATATGTGAGGCTAATCCATGGCTTGTTATGTAGAATACTAATCCTCTCCGAGATGCTGGCCACAATGCCGCCTGGCATACAACCGTGCGGCATGACCGAGATGACACCCGCGAAGTGCGCACTCTTCATCCAACAAACACCACTCCCCAGACTAAGAATTGCCTCACTGCCACAGCGTGACGAAAGGTATGAACCAGACTCCCTGAGAAGCTCCTCCAGCGACTCGCGGTTATCTACGACCCCATTCAGGCTGCGTGTGATCCGGGCCGTGTCTCTTTCTCGGAGATAACGTACAACGCGGCGGATAATGATTTTCCTCGGGTCACGACTCTTGTCGGCATCCTCAACGTAGCGATGTACAATGTACTCCAGCCACTCCCCCATTGGCGAAACCTCTACCTCCAACCCTACTGCCTCACATACCCGCACTAGGTTGGCATTACTAAACTCATTGGCACGAAGAAAAATTTCGCCGTTTATACCCACGCGCGGTCGCCGCGGCAAGGCAGGATCAATAGCCTGCTTGAAATCCCTTGCCGCCTGCCGCAAAATGCCATCCCCTGCTTCTTTCCGCCCGGCACCCTTGGCAAGCGCCGCCATGTACTGCTCAAAGAGGTTGTCCGCCAAACCAGGCTCTTTCTCATAAGGGCGCGTTCGCCACAATAGCCGCTGTAAACCATCGACAGCATCCACCAAGCTTGCAGCCAGACGCTGAAAACCAAGACCCAAACCAATGTCGCGATAGGCATTGTTTGAGACGGAGTTACGCACCGGAATATTGTATCCCAAGTTGCGCAAGAGGTAGTTTTGCTCTAAAGCGTATTTCCCCAGACGGCAAGGGCCGTACGATCCTGCCATCAGACACTCGTAGGCACTGTAGTCGCTGTTGCTTCGGCAAAAGCGCAAGAAATCCCCTATGGTCACACGATATGGTAGGCATTCCATACCCGAGGTAACGGCATTGGCCAGTTCAAGGTTGCGCTCATCAGGCTCTGGTAATACCTGTGTGTCCACACCATATGCATTAAGTGCCGCGGCAAGCATATGTACATGAGGCGACATACATGGCAAAAGCAGGGTCTTGTCGCATTTTTGCAATGGTGCAGCCGTACGATAGATATCATGCGCAGGACGCTCCTGCGGGGCAACATAGGCCTGAATAGTATCCGTAAATGCCTCAAGGCGCGTCACCAGTCCTGCCTCGGCAGCGTGCTCATCTATCTCCAGCTGCCCGAGTGGCTTCTCCGCCATAATATCCTCAACAAGGTTCAACATGAACGAGTTTGGCCCACACCCGAAGTTGCTTATTACTAAACCAAAGAGCCCGGGGTGTTTCGCTGTAATAGTTGCCCCGGCAATGAACTTGCCTTCATAACCCCAATAAGGGCGATCAGAGACTGAGCGAGGATCGACACTCCCAAGCGGCAAACAGTCTAGGGGCACCGCCGCAACACCCATCTGAGCAAGCTTCTCTGCCACCCCCAGATTAGCACCAGGATCCTGCGACATATATGCGCGGGCAAAGACAACTGCACCCAACCTCCCCGACTCCTTAAGCTCAGCCAGTATCCGCTCGCCAAGCTTAAGACGCCCTGCCTCAAAGCGCTGCTGAGCTGCCAACCCCGCCATAGCCGCCACCCGCCCCTGTTCCTTGGTAAAACCAAGCTCCATCGCCACCGCCGCCAGATTATCAATCACCTCGGTATCACCTAAGCTGAAATCAAGAACAGGAATCAGTAGTTTATTTTCCAGACCCAGAGCACTCCGTAGCATAAACGGCGAGGCTTGTACTAGGGGACAGGAATACTTTTGATTCTCATTCCCTTCTTGGCGACCCATCCGGATGCTACAGGGATAAAGAATGTAGTCGCAGCGGTCCTTAAGTGATGCGGTGTGACCATAGAGCAACTTAATTGGCAGGCATGAGTCGGTATAACTCAGCTCGACCGCACGCTCCATAATTTCCTGATTAGTTGTCCCTGAAAGAATGGTTTTCACACCCAACTCGTTGAGAAATCCCAAGAACAGGGGCGCGAAATCGTACACCTGGAGGGCTCGCGGTATACCCACTGTTAGGCCACTCCCAGCGCCTGCGTTGTAGTCCGCAAAAAGAAGCTCTGCCCGTGCATCAAAATAGGTTACCTGTTTTGTTGCACTAGCCTCGGCATCATAGCGATCGCACCGGCTCCCATAATAAGTATCCCTGCCATCATTTAGCTTCATGCGCGTGATGGCACAGTTGTTATCACAGTGTTTACAGGTAAAACTGCTTAGCTCGCAAAGGCTATCTGCCACTTCAGCAAAACCCTTGAAGTGCGAGGGGGCACCTTTTGATTCCTCCCTAGCCAGCAGGGCAGCACCAATAGCCCCACTCACCTCACGATGTTCGGCAACCAGAAGCTCTTTATCTGGTAATTGCTGATGAAAAGCAGCCACTACCGCCTCATTGTAAAAAACAGCCCCAGTGAGAATGATTTTTTGCCCCAGACGGCGGTGGGCCACAACCTTGCTTAAATAGTTCTTGGCTATGGAGTTGGTGAGGCTTGCCGTAATGATATCTAGGCCTAATCCGTCTTGGCGGGCCGCAGCCACCGCCTGGCCAATAAACGCCGCGCAGCGAGAACCCAAATCTACGGTATGAGGGGCAGATAGCGCCAGACGGGCGAAGTCGCCGTTTTTGGCAACCACCCCCAGAAGCTCTGCCAACTCGTCGATAAAACTACCTGTACCAGCAGCACAGGCTTTATTCATCTGATAGTCAGTTACGACGCCATGACGCTTCAGGATTAACTTGCTATCCTGGCCGCCAATTTCAATAACATCAGCCTCAGGATCAAGCTCAGCGGCTGCACGAGCTTGGGCAGTAATCTCGTTTTTTATAAGATCGGCTCCGATGAAGTTGCCCACTAGGTATCGGCCTGAGCCCGTGATGCCTACTGATAGGATATCAATTTTACCAGCACCGGCCTCTAGAAGATTACGACATACCTGTTGCACCGCCGCCACGGGCTGACCGGCCGTCATAAGATAGCTCTTTGCCAGCACTTTCGCGCCCGCCTCATCCAAAATTACCGCTTTGGTAGACGTTGAGCCTACGTCTACTCCTAAGTAACCACGACAGGACCCCTCAATACCCACAGCCATAGCACTGCCTGCAGCCACAACCCTAGGCAAAGCGGGCAACTCGTAATAGGTCTTGTGTTCATCTTCTTCCAGCAACAAGCGTTTGGGAGAGCCCTTGCCAATGGCAAGGCGTGCTGCGCCTAATGACTGAGCGTAGAGATAATCATCCGGAACAGTTATGTTTGTGGCTCGACCGTTACGCACCGAGATCATTTCCTCAAGTGCTTTCAGGACGGCGCGATTACCTGCCACGCCACCTACAAACAGAATGGGCTCTTGGAATGAACCCTTCTTCAGCGATACCACCAGTCTTGCCACAGCCTCACACAACCCATAGATCATGGCCGATACCGAAACGCCTTTTTGTTGGAGATGTATGAGATCGCTTTTGGCAAAAACGCTACAACGTGCCGCAATGCGCGGTGGTTTGCCCTGATAGCTAAGGGCTAGACGTGAGAGCTCATCTAAGTTAATACCTAAGCGATAGGACTGTTGCTCCAAGAAACGCCCCGTGCCAGCAGCACAAAGGGGGTTGGTCGCCACTTTCCATGGCTTCTCTAAGCCATTTTCCAATTCGACGACGAGTGAGCTCTGAGCGCCAATTTGGACTATGGTGCGCACCGAAGGATTCGCAGACAGAACGCCCGTTGCTGTAGCTAGGGCACTGCTATAAGGAAACCAGTTAACACCTGATGGTATCGCCGCCGCCCCTGCGCCAGTAATGCCCACGCTGGCAATATCATCAAGTGCAATATCCTGTGGCAAACGCTTAAGCAGGGAATTTATCGTCGCCGCAGGCGAAGACAGCAGATCAAGCACCCCTGTATGGATAGCTGCGCCTGCTGTATCAACAAGAGACAGCTTGACGCTTGCTGCACCAATGTCCAGCCCCAGTGAGTATCTCATGATGCTTGCAGCGCTAATATGTCAGCCTTTGACAATCTAAGTCAAGTATTACGCAAATAGGACAGCGATTTCCGCCGTGACCATTCTACTTCGACAAAGAACAGAGCTGGCTAATACCAAACCCAAGGTTGATACTAAGGGCGGAGGGTATTTGGCAACGATATCATACAGGCAAAACGCCTTCGCTTCCGCAGAAACCCACTGCCAATCAAGAGGCACACCCCCGAAAACTATCCGCGGCAGACCGCCGAACAAGCTTCCAAGAAAAGCTTGTGGTCTCTCAGCCAACCTAAACAGCGACTAGTGAGCCTGGCTCTTATTATCTTCCTTGGGTCGGCTCATCTCAACAATATACTCCTCCACCATACTCCGTGCCTGATCGTCGGTATACTGCACCGGCGGGGATTTCATGAAGTATGAAGATGGGGCATTAAGAGCACCCTTGATTCCGTTATCAAGTGCCAATTTGGCGCAACGGATAGCATCAATAACCACTCCTGCCGAATTGGGGCTATCCCAAACCTCAAGTTTACACTCCAAGTTCAGGGGAACATCACCAAAAGTGCGTCCTTCCATGCGAATATGGCAGAATTTCCGGTCCTCAAGCCAAGGCACATAATCAGATGGCCCAACATGTACATCGTCTGGATCCATTTTATAGTTAAGCTGCGAGGTGACTGCCCCTGTTTTGGAGATCTTCTTACTCTCCAAGCGCTCGCGTTCTAGCATATTCATAAAGTCGGTATTGCCACCGAAGTTTAACTGATAGGTTTTTTCCAGCTTAACACCCCGATCCATGAAGATGCGGGTAAGAACCCGGTGGACGATAGTTGCCCCTACCTGAGACTTAATATCATCGCCAATAATGGGCAAGCCTTTCTTTTCGAAGCGCTGCTGCCAATATTTCTCGCGGGCAATGAAAACAGGAATGCAGTTGATAAAGGCACAACCAGCCTCAAGAACTTGCTCAACATACCACTTAGTTGCTTCCTCGCTACCTACCGGTAGGTAGTTAATAACTACGTCGGTTTTAGTATCTTTTAGTATCTTCACTATGTCGGCAGTCGGCCCAGGGGCTTTCTCAATGATCTGCGATAGATATTTGCCCAGCCCGTCATGGGTCATGCCTCGCTCCACCTTGACACCCATCTTGGGAACGTCGGCAAATTTGAATGTATTGTTGGGTTTGGCATAAATGGCCTCGGCAAAATCCTTGCCGACCTTGTTCTTATCTATGTCAAAAGCCGCCACGAAGTTGATGTCGCTAATATGGTAGCCGCCCAAATTGACATGCATTAGCCCAGGTACAAAGTCCACCTCTCGGGCTTTCTTATAAAAATTCACACCCTGCACGAGCGAAGAGCAACAATTTCCAACACCGATGACAGCAACATTAATCTTACCCACGGGATACCTCTTTCTTGCCAGTAAATCTCAGTTGCCAACCAAAACGCAACTAGTGTCTAGCCGCAAGAACTATAACTTTTGAGCGCACGGATGTCAAGATGCCATACGAGCTTCATATCGATAAACCCGAGACTTTGCTAGGAAAAACACCCGCCACTCGTTGATCTGGCCACCATCTATTTATGGGCTTTCCTGATAGCCTCTATGGGATCAACCCTGCTGGCACTGTAGATGGGGAAAATACCAGACAGTATTACCACCACAAAGCAAACAACAAACCCGACAAGTACGGAGGATACTGTAACGGAAAGATACTCCCGGCCATAAAAGTCATAGAAGTAGGGCAATCTGTTGCCGAAATGAGCAAGCAGGAAGGCTAGTCCTATTGAAATGACAAAAGCTGGCAACGCCATCTTCACCATTTCCATCGAAGTAAGAGCAGCAATATTAGCCTTGGTAAACCCAATGGCTTTTAGTATGCCGATCTCTTTCTTTCTGGCACGGTTTTTCAGGTAGTACAGCATACCGAAGGTAACAGCTATGATGCCAATAAAGACGGCAGTGACAGTAGTTAGCATGTTCTTGGTGCCAGAAAGATCGTTCTGAATAGTCGTGACGTCGGCGGCATTGTTCACCACATTGAAATACTCAGAAATCTTCTCAATTTCCGAGGTAACTCCAGAGACATCATTGTAAGTATTGGCAAATACAACTAGGGCACTGGGACCAAGTTCTTTCTCAGGGAGTCCGGGAAATCTTTCCCCTATATTCATATCTTTGTTCTGCTCTATGATGTCAATGAGTTGATTGGCATTCATATACATGAAATTCGTGGCACTAATCCTCTGTAGACTGTATGACCTAGGTAGAATTCCTGTAACGATGCTCTCGAAGGTTATTGGTTTGTAAAATGCTCCATTCGCCTCACGTTCTACAGATTTAGTTTCATTCACACTGCCGATATTGACAATAGTTTGATACGAAGTCAATTTTACGGGCACAAAACAAGTGATCTCAATGCGCTTATCAATGAGCTCGGCGGGATTGGTGGATAACTGAGAGGCTATCTGCCAGGTCAGAACGATTCCAGACGCGATATTAGAACTGCTTTTATATTCTAGTAGATATGAATAATCTTCCTCGTCGTATAGTGGACAGATGAAGAATTGCTGGTCTGGCAAAACCATTGCCATACCAGAAGAGGGGTTGGCATAGCTCTTTTCGGCCAGTACCAGATCTCCATCCGTGACTTTAATATTGGCTTGCGTGACCCTGTCATCAGGGCTATCGCCCATGGAAACCAGGCAATACCACGGGTACACCCTGCTAACACCGGGGATGGAAGCAATCTGCTCAATTACGTCAGGGGCAATGGCTAAGGCTGGTCCATAGTCTACCTTGCTGTCCATTTTAAAAGTATCATTTACCACAAATATGCTCTTGTCAGTAATAGCGTTTATGAGATCATCTTGCTGGCTTACAACATTAGCCCCGAAGTTCAAAGAAAGCATGGCCGCCGCTGACACCAAGGCCGTTACGACCATAAAAACCCCATTCAAGACCTTACTGGTTGACCTCTTGCCGGAGTAGTAAAGGACGAAGCGGGAAGTCTTCCGCTTGTGTGCATCTCTCTTCCTAGCAATTACGACCTCTGGCGAAGCTATGGTTTCGCTTGTCTTGGTAACCACCAACTTTTTGTCTTTGATTTCGCAGATAACGTCGGCGTACTGACAGACAAAATCACTATGGGAAACCACGATAACGATCTTATTCAGTTCATGGGCCATTTTACGAAACAACTCCAAGACTTTCTTGGAGTTGTTGGCATCAAGTGAAGCGGTAGGTTCATCAGCCAGGATTATATCAGCATCATTGGCCATGGCCCGGGCCAAGGCTAGCCTCTGCTCTTCTCCCCCGGACATACTACTGGGGTAATCGTTTTTGACATCCTCCAGACCAACAAAGCTGATTAAGTCGTGGGCTTTTTGCCTTATCCCGCTATCTTGAGAGGTAACGGACATGGGGATAATCAGATTGTCAACAGCCGTAAGCTCTTGGAGAAGGTTGCTCTGCTGGAAGACAAAGCCGACATGGTGCAACCTGAAATCAGCCCGCTCTTTATCGTTAAACCGAGAAATACTCTTTCCATCAAAGATATATTCAAACTCGGGGGCGGTCTGCATTAGCCCCAAAACATTAAGCAGCGATGACTTCCCAGAGCCTGACTCGCCCTTGATTACCGTAATCGTACCGCGCTGAAACTCAAAATCAACGTTCTCGAGAATAGTTCTCTTACCGTAAATAATAGATAGGGATTTGATGCTTAACATTTGTCGATTACCTCACTTTGTTGGAGAACGTTGATTGTTGATTCAATTGGGATTGTTTTTGATAGTTCCGATAACAGCTCAGGCGTTAAATGAATGCTAAAGGGCTGTATCTCATAATATTTCATTGTTTTACCAGTTTTGGAAATCTCATAACTGCCTGTGATAATAGCGGCTTCTTCTAATTTTTTGATATGCATATACAAGAGCGGTCTGCTAATTTTCATTATCTTTGCTAACTCACTAACATATCTCCGCTTTTCTGAGAGGATGCCCATAATTTTAATTCTCATTGGATGTGACAGGGCATCAAATAGCTTTGTATAGTTCTCGTGACTTGGAAACACCAAGCTACCATTATCCAAGCTAATCAATATCCTTCATCATCCTATTGATAGAAGCAAGATTTTCTTTTATACTGGCAAGTTCTGCTTTTAGATTGGTGTTTTCTTTCCTCAGCTCATTTGCCATTTCCTCCAGAGAACGCTTGTTAACAGCAGAAACCTGTGCAATAAATACCTTGCCTATTACCAAAATAAGCGCAACGATAACGACCATGCCGGAGAACGCTATGAATACCTGTAGAAAACTGTCCATTTAGAATGCTCCTTTCCTTGCTACATAGACAAACAGTAATAATGTGTATTTGTATCACATGTAATAATATTATTGCACATGGTTGTGTTTGTCAGCAACTAGTACACACCAAAAACCACTTCGACAACAGCATAAGATCATGACAAGCATTTGTTCTCAACGCTCTGCTCAACATGGAAAGTCATAAAAAAACCAGGGGTAAGCAATTGCCAACCCCTGGAATAATGAACACGAATCTGTTCCGACCTCAAGCCTTACTTGACCGCCCTTGAAGCAAAGCAGGCCATTTGCTTGTATCAATTCGATAGCTGGCCTTGATAAGATATGGAGTCAAAAATGCCGTAAATGCCACGGCAATGCCTATAGTAGGGAATAAGAACGGACTAACAACGCCCATGTCCTGCCCAACCTTTGCCACAATCAAAGCAAACTCCCCTATCTGCCCCATGCCAAAGCCAACCTTTAATGAGGTTGAGAGGTCATAACCCATAAGCTTGGTACCGAGACCGCAACCGAGAACTTTGCCTATCAGCATCACAACAATGACGACAATCGCAGGAACAAGGAATGACTGAAATAGAGTGACGTCGATATGCGCCCCGATAGACACAAAAAACAAAGCTCCAAACAATTCCTTAATACGATGAGAAAGATACACGATACGCCCGGCAGATTTAGAGTTAGCTATAAGCACGCCCATCAAAAAGGCACCTATGGCCATAGACAGCCCAATATAATCGGCAAGAATGGAAAGGCCCAAGGCGAACCCTAATGCCACCAGCACCAGAACCTCGTCATGCTCGACTTGGCATTCGCCCTCCTCTGGGTGGTTGATGCGATCGATGATCTTGGGAATAGTTAAGAGTCCAATAATAAGCGTTCCTGCAATAAACAGGATAATCTTACCCACTGTCCAAGTAAGATCAATTGCCGTAAACGAACTCGCCCCTACCACTGACGTAATGATAGACAAGGTGAGAACTACGGCTAAGTCTTCAACAACCAAGACGCCCATCATTACCGTTGCCGAGACATCCTTAAGTTTCTTCATATCGGTGAGTACCTTGGCAATTACCACAGTACTACTAGATGCCAAGGCGGCGCTTAAGAAGAGGGAGTCCATCATGGACCACTTCATAAAATGCCCAACCAAGAAGCTCAGGCCAAACATTAACGCAATCTCGATTAGCGAGATCACGGCATAGGTTTTAAGCCCAATCTTCATCAGCTTTGAAAGGGGGAACTCCAAACCAATGGCAAACAAAAGAACAAGAACACCAACCTCAGCAAAAGCGCTCTCAACACCAGGCTGCCTGATAATATTGAAAGGCAGAAGGTATGGACCGATAATAATGCCTGCGATGAGGTACCCAAGAATTAGCGGCTGCTTAATTTTGTGGAAAATATAAGTGACTATGCCCGCTACCATCATGATGACAGCAAAATCAGCAATAACCTGAGTTGAAAAATCAAATTCCAATTGCGTCTCCCTTACTCAGTCATAAAAAGAACAAAACCACATACCTCAAGCGCTTCGCGGCGCCAATATACAGCTCGAAACCAGACCAAATATGTGCTTACTAGGGTTACACACCCGCTTGTGGTCATTGTTCCCGCCAGCATGTTCCGGGCGATATCGTAACATACTGGGGTAATCTCATCAAGATTACGCGCCGTTTAACACCCAGTAAATGTGCCAAACACTTTACCCGGCTGCCAAGCACCTGTGTCCTGGTCAAGTTTGAGTAGGGCAAACAAGTATCCTTCTCGCCCATATGCACGCAGGCGCTGCGTTTCACCAGCCTCCAAAGCAAGTTGTTGGCCAAAGCCTACGGATTGCTCCTGCGCTGCCGTAAGTGTTACCGCTGGCCACGACATTAGCACAGAGTCTGGCGGTTGAACGAGCCCAGCAATTGTGCCATTTGTCGCCGCATCTTTCAGTTGCTCTATGCCAACAGCATTGCTAATGTTAAACGGACCATAGCTGGTGCGTTCCAAACTGGTAAGATGAGCCCCTACGCCGAGTATTTGCCCCAAGTCATTAGCCAATGAGCGAATGTAGGTGCCTTTTCCGCACTCAACACTAATCGTCAGCAATGGAGACCGAAAATACTCAATCTCTAAACGATAAATGATTACCCGGCGTGGTTCGGCCTCGTATGATATGCCTTGACGAGCCAATTCGTATAGACGTTGCCCATCACGTTTGATGGCACTGAAAATAGGCGGCACCTGGTTGATCTCCCCTTGAAAAGAGGTAAGCGCCGCTATTACGGCTGATGGCGTTATGCCTGAAACATCGGCTTTTGCAACTACCCGGCCTTCAGCATCATAGGTATCAGTGGCAACCCCTAAGGTAATACCAGCTCGGTAGGTTTTATGATGTTCCTGCAAATACTCCACCAAGCATGTCGCCCGGCCCAGAAAAAGCGGCAAGACACCAACCGCCATTGGGTCCAAGGTGCCACCATGACCTACCCGCTTCTCCCTAGTAAGACGTCTGGCTTGTGCTACAATGGCAAAAGAAGTAGGGCCTGAGGGTTTATTAACATTGATGATGCCGTCCATGACAAGAACGCCTCGTAATCTATCCTAATTAGGCCCCGCTGTTGCAGGGGTGTTTATATCGAGGAGTTCCCCGGCGATTCTTTAATCTTGTCCAACAATTCCAGAATATGCGCCCCACGCTCAATGGACTCATCCCATTGAAAATCCAACTCTGGGGCAGCTCGTAAATCAAGCTTTCTTGTAAGCTCAGCGCGGAGAAAGCCGCTCGCCCGGCGGAGACCGCCTAGGATATCTTCCTTCTCCGCCACGCCACCTAAACTACTCACGAATACCTTGGCATACTTTAAATCCGGCGCAGTCTCCACTGTGGTGATAGAGATCATCCCAGAGAGTTGCGGATCTTTGATTTCAAGGCGCATGAGCTTCGCAAGTTCTTGACGGATAAGACTGTTAATTTTTTCTACGCGATGAGACATG
>Ga0123356_10003534_pt1 | contig 16342 bp, 25 predicted proteins | sample TergutEmb28metaG_2_FD_92546 | JGI IMG/M metagenome (GOLD analysis project Ga0123356, IMG submission 92546) | Embiratermes neotenicus P3 segment gut microbial communities from Petit-Saut dam, French Guiana - Emb289 P3 | ecosystem: Host-associated > Arthropoda: Insects > Digestive system > Gut ...
AGCCGGTATCAAACCAATTATCGGTGCAGAATACAGTATATCCTTTGAAGCGAGAAAAGAAAGTACATTAAAATTTTATGTCATCAACAATGTAGGTTGGGCCAATTTAGTTCGGCTAAACTCAATCGTTAAGTTCGGAGAAAATAGTCAAATTAACATTGAAGATTTGGAAGAATTTTCCGAAGGACTTATCTGTGTCATCAATCCGACAGATTTTAGATTTGATAGAGATAATCTCAAAGAATTGTACTACCCATTCAAACATAACTTGTTTTATCAGATAAGTCCTATTGAGTTTCGTAACAACAGTAAGGACAAACAGTATCTCGAAAACTTGAAATTGTTTATGGAGACGCAGTTGCAGCCGATACTCATTGACGATACATATTATTTAGAGCCGGAACATTCGACACTCAAAGACAATTTGAATGTTATCGGTAACATGGCAAAAGATAATTTCCTAAAAGGTACACAACATTTTAAGTCAGCGTGGGAAATAGAAGAAATCTTAAAACCATTGTTCAACACTAAAAAGTATGCTATCTTTTTAAACAACTGCCTATCCAATCTTGAATGGGTGGCTCGAACTTGTACTTTTGAAGTACAAATGGGCCAAAGACACTTGCCGGAATACAAACCTAAAAATGATTTTGAAAAGTCATTCAATAACAATTTTGACCTTTTGTACCATCTCGTTAAACAGGAGTGCAAGAAAAAATTCTATGATAACAACGTCTATATAGATAGGCTTTTTTACGAGGTAGGTGTTATAAAAGAAACCGGCATTACGGATTATTTCCTTATTTTATGGGACACAATTCAGTGGGCCGAAGCAAATGGGATTTTAGTAGGATTTGGTCGCGGTTCGGCAGCAGGTTCACTTGTTTCATATTTACTCGGAATAACAAAAGTAGACCCCTTAAAGTACAATCTGATTTTTGAAAGATTTATTACTAAAGAGCGGGTAATCAAGTCATTACCCGATATTGACGTGGATTTTGACAGTGTCCGAAAGAACGAAGTCAAAAAATATATGGAACAAAGATACGGCAGTAATTATTTTTGTTCGGTCGGAACTTATGGTACATTACAAATAAAGATGGGTATAAAAGACTTTTCAAGAGTAAAAGGCTTGCCTGTTGAATACGTCAATAGGATAAACAAAACCCTCGATTTAGAAACAAGTACACGTTGGGAAGACATCATTGAAAATGCAGCAACCAAACCATCTGTCAAAGAGTTTGTAATGAATAATCCCGACATCGTGGAGTTTATTCAGTTAAGCAAAGGGCAGCCAAAAACTGAAAGTGTACATGCTTGCGCAACGATTGTACTGCCGGAAGGTATGGAAATATGGGATACTATCCCAACAAGACCTGCTCAAATTGATGGCGAAGAAATTGTGGTGTCGGAATGGGAAGGTGAGGATTTAGACGAGGCAGGCTTCCTTAAAGAAGATATACTCGGACTTATTCAACTTACCAAAATTCGTATGATTGTGGATTTGATAAAGAAGCATTACGATACAGATATTGACATTTATGACATACCATTTGAAGATGATGTGTTCGCGATGTTTAGAGATGGAAATAATGCCGACATATTTCAGTTCAACACCAAGATAGCAGTTAAGTATTGCAAGGAATTTCAGCCATACAACTTTGAAGAGTTGGCCCTAATGACAGCAATTTGTCGGCCCGGCCCTATGGAATCGGGAACAGATGCAAGGCTTGTCAAGATAAAATTTGGCGATGAAGATTTTGGTGTTCGTCCGGGTTTGGAAAAAATAACCAAACATACTTTCGGATTACTTATTTACCAAGAACAAATAATGCAGGTTTTTGTAAACCTTGCAAGTATATCTCTCGTGGAATCTGATGATATACGTAGAGCATTGGGTAAAAAGAAAATAGAAGTTATCATGCCATATCACGATAAATTCATTCAAGGTGGAATAGCGAATGGTTATGAAGAAAGTTATCTGAAAGACCTGTGGGACGAAATGGTTAAGTTTTCCGCGTACTCGTTCAATAAATCCCATGCCGTAGTATATTCTATGCCGGGGTACGTTGCTCAATATTTGAAATGGCGTTATCCTGTCGAGTTTTGGACAACAGCATTTTCAACCTCGAAGTCCGATGAACATGATGTATTTATTTCAGAGATTATCAGAACTAATACGGTGGCTTTGGAAGGTGTGGACATCAATAAATCAGACATTAACTTTAAAGCAGACCCAGACCAAATGAGAATTTATTGGTCGTTGTCGGTTAAGCAATGTGGCGATGTAGCCATGCAGGAAATAATCAAAGAGCGCGAAGCAAATGGTCAATTTTTCTCTCTCAAGGAATTTCTTACTCGTATCCCAAAAGACAAGGTAAACAAACGAGTTGTCGAGAATTTGATTTACGGTGGTGCTTTTGATGAGATTGGTAATGTTGAAAAGGTGTCCGACCGGTTAAAACTGTTCGAGATATTGAAAAGTTTTGTCGGCAAGAAAGGTGACTTTTCAAATATAGATGAAGCCATTGCTAACGGATTGGTTGAATGTGAATGGTGGTGGTTATTGATGCAAAAGAAAGTATCCGAGTTCTCATTCTTTGACTGGGAAAGCATTGTCAAAGAAGGCGATTGGAAAGAAAAGTGGGAATATTTAAGTTTTGATACTTTACTTAATAGTAATTACAAAACAGGATGTGGCGATTATTCATCGGTTGTTGTAGCAGGTGTTATCAAAGAGATAGATGTCCGAACAACAAAAGATGATATTGAGTTTGCACGTATCCTTCTCGAAAGCAATTACAATACATCTTGGTATTATATCAGGAATTTCGATAATTGGAAATTGAATAAGAAGGATATTATGACAGCCAAAACTGGAGATATTTTTATTGGAAATGGCAATCCGATACATAACAAGTATATGAAGCATAATATCATTCAGGCAGTTAGTGATTTTGAATATGAAATTTTAAGTACGGAAATACAATGACAGAAAAAGCAAAAATTTTAGGTAATGCAAAGGTTGATGACGTAAGACATACTGATTATTCAGGGCTAACAAACGTCATTGAATTTCAAAATGGTTTGACTAAAAGAGAATACTTTGCAGGGTTAGCATTAAAAGGTGTAACAGCATTTATTCCAAATGATTCTCAAGATGAAGATTATAAAATATATGCACGACAGGCTATTAAATTAGCAGATGCTTTATTGGAAGAATTGTCAAAGGAGGTGGAAGATGAATAAAGAAGAATTGGTAAAGGAATTTGCAAATAAATTTGCAAACGAAAGTATTAATGACACCACAAAAGGAAAGTGGTTTCATGCAAGAGATGGTTTTTTAGCAGGTTATATTGGTAGGCAATGGGAAATTGATAGTTTGGTTGCTTGTATCAGAATAACAAGTGAATTTTCTATGTGTGCATTAACAAGAGCAAGATTGGAAAAATTTTTAGAACATGAAGGGTATGAAGTATCAACTGAATAAGTGGTATCCATACGACCACAGTAAACAAGCAAAGCAAAAATTGCCACCGGTGAATAAATATGTTTTGCTGTATTTTCCAAGATTGTCAGTTGAAACGTGTGGTTGTTATGTTGCAGGATATTTCAGAAATCCTGGTGGAGTAAAAAGTGATATAGGATTTGTTCGTCCTGGTGTTTGTCGTGGTATACAACCACCTATTATGTGGAATGACTGCCTTCCAGACGACACAATTATTATTCCTTTTCCAGATGAAAAAATATAGTTTCTATATCTTTGGCATGATATTTGTATGAAAATATTACGGCAACATCTTGGCCCGTATGTTTGCGGAAGAAATTGAAATAAACGGGCCTTTTAATTTAATAATCAAGAAGATGACGTTAAAAGAACAAAAAGAATACGACAAAAAAAGTTTCGATGATTGTCTTGAAAAGGCTTTTATAGCAGGACGACAATCGAAACAATGGCAAATAGAAGAACTTTGTCAAGCATTAAAAGAATGTATCACTTATATTAGTGATACACACTATTATTATTCCGACATAGTTGAATTTGAAGAATTAATTAAAAAACATGAAGAGATATGAGATTGATTAAACCGAGTGTGAAAATTTTAGAAATAGATAATCCTTTTTTAGATAGGGATTTTTCTATTCAAGAACAATGTCTGAATTTAGTTTTTTGTCAGATTGAAGTAGCAGGTAGGACTTGTTACAAGTCAGAGGATAAAATAACATTGGGTAGTGCAAAAAAATTTGTTGAAATGCTGATTAATCGTGGGCATACTGCGATGCTTGAGCATGGTACTGTGTATTTGTTTATAGGAAAAAACATTGGAGGTTCTCTTGCAAGATATTTAGATGATAAATTTTCAGTAGTAAAAGAGTTCGATGGAGATAACTACATCACTACGAATTACCGAGTGTTATACGAAAATGGTTGGTTAGAAGATTTATATTACATCTGTGAACCAACCGAACACCATGAGAAACGGATTTCAGTTCGTTTTGTTTGTGATAGAGGTGTTAGCCATGAACTTGTAAGGCATCGTGCTTTCAGTTTTGCACAGGAATCCACAAGGTATTGCAATTACAGCAAAGATAAGTTTGGTAATGAATTGACTTTTATCAGACCTTTATGGTTGCATGATAGATGTGATGCAAGTAATGAAGGTAAAGCAAGAAAACTTTTTGAAGATTTTTGTGAAAAGGCAGAAAGAGATTATTTATATTTAGTTAATGAATTGGATTGGCAACCACAACAAGCAAGAGCGGTATTACCTAATAGTCTAAAAACAGAGGTAGTGATGACCGGTTTCTTGTCAGATTGGATTGGCAAAATACACGTTTACACTAAACCTAAAAATGTTTTTTGTTGTGTTAAAAGATGGAGTGATGTAACGGAAACGAATACAAGATATGATTATCATGCTTCTGATTTCAAGATTTATGTAAATGGGTTTTTTCCTTTAAGAACAGCGGATACGGCTCATCCACAAATGAGAGAATTGGCCCAACCATTGTACGAACAGTTTAAAGAAAGAGATTTGGTATGACACAGTATCATAATATCATACGTCAATCTTATTTGATGAATTTGTGGAGATGGAAGTGTGGATTACCGGAACGTACAGATGTACAAGATAATTTATACGACCTGTATCAGTCCGAATGGTCAAATGAATTTATGGAAAAAGTCCGTAAATTCTATATTCCAGATGAGCAATTTGTTCAAATGATGAAAAATAGGCTTGTTATCGGTACGTATCGCTATGGATATTTCCATGACAAAGATAGGCCCAAATATGACCATATCAGTTCGGCGAGAAAAAGATATGCAAATTATCTTAAAGACGGAAATGGCGAACATCTTATTGACATAGCCAACTTTATGATGTTGGAGTTTGTTCGTGGTCAGGTGGCTCATACCACTATGGAATGTATCAGTGGAATTTTATTATGTCAATATTGTAGAATAACTGTCCCAGATATGCTCGATGATTATGTAAGGACTAAAAATGGTGTTTACCTTGTTATCGTTTATACGTTGGTAGATTTTATTTTCAAAACAGACAAACCAAAAGTAATATCTATTTGTGAGCATGACTTTCATGCAACCGAATGTATTTAATAATTTTAAACAAGAAAAATAATGAGTAGATTAGACGAAATTCGTAAAAGACGAGCGGAAAGAGAAGCAGCGGCTGCACAGCCACAAACCGAAGTTAAAGTAACAGTTGTTCCCGATGAGGAAGAAGATGAAGAAACAGTAGTTTATCAAGACGACACTCCTGTTGAAGAAGCACCTAAATCTGCACCAAGACGCAGACGCACCAAGAAAGAAATGGAAGCGGCAAAGGCTGCCGAATTACCTCCTCCACCAAGTGTTGTTAGTGTGGACGAAGATGAAGAAGAATGTGGCGATGATTGTGACTGTGATGTTTGCAGTCGTGAACGTAGTCGTGTTGCCAAAGAAAAGCATGATAATTTGGTAAAACAAAGAGCAGCCGCTATTCAGAAAAAAGAAGATGATTTGTTTGCAGGTAAAAATAGTGCAGAACCAATAGAGCGTAATGTACCTACGGCAAAATCAAGTAAATCAGATGGTGATGTTCATATTGTTCATGTTGGCGGTAGTGCTATCCGGCTTGTAAAACGTAACTGGACAGAAGAAATTGATTTGGACGAAATATCCAAAATTGATTACTCCAATTTGTTCGGTGAAGTTGTTACTATTTCTGCATTGCTTAACAGAGTAGGTAATTTGAAAGCCGAAATGGAAGAGCAGGTTGCATTGGAAAAATTGGATGGCGAAGTATTCGATTCTCAAAAACGTTCCGAACATACAAAAAGAATTACTTCATCAGGAACAAAAGCACCGACTATTCAGGGATTGGAAGACATTTTATTGGAAGACCCAGAAGTTCTTGCAAAGCGCAAAAAATATATTCAAACCAAGAAAAATTTGGGTTTGATTGAGAGTTTGTATTGGTCGGTGAAAAGCAAAGATGATAAGTTATCTAAATTGCTGAAAGCGGTAACACCGGAAGAATTTGAAATGAATATTTTTGATTCGGCTATCAATGGTTTCATAATCAAGAAAAATAAACACGTATTATGATACAATGGATTCAAATATTAGCAATAGCAGGTATATCTTTTGCAGTAGGTCTTGTAGTGGGTGCTATGATAGGTATAAAAGCCAACAAAGACGATAAAGACGATAAGTACCGTAAAGTTGAACAATCTAAATCTTGGAGATAATGACGGAAGAAATAATGAGAACACTGATAGATTTGTGGTTCAAAGATGCTGTTAAGGCTTGCGAAGAAGAACGAGATAACAATATCTCAAATTTTAGCATTAGTAGTCATAATATCTCTGTATACACAAAAGGTTTTTCTGACGGCACTAAAGTAGTTTTTAATCGTGTTCCTGATTTAGTTCACGATATAGTTAAAGAGTATGAAACTTTAATAAAGACAAAATATGACAATAGAGATTGAAAATTACATTTTAGAGCAGCGTGACGATAGATTTGACCTTTTCCAAATAAAGGAAACAGACCCTAATCATCGTTTGTCAAAAGGCGAAACAAATGAAAGATTAGTAACCATAGGTTACAGTATGCCGCTTAAAAGATGTCTCGAAAAAATGATTTATAATAATTTGAATGACCGAAAAGATGTTGTATCTTTGCGAGAATTTCTGAATTGTTGGAAGTCAGAAGAAGCAAAACTTGAAAGTTTATTGAAAGGCGTGATGAACGCATAGTATTAATTTTTAAATAATAAAAACGATGAGTTTTAACAGAGCGCGGTACAAAGCCGCAAAATTAGAGGCTAATAAAGCCGTAAGTAAAGAGTTCGACATATTCAAAATGAATAAGTTAGAACGTGGTGATTATCACACAATAGAGATGGGTGCGAATGTGTTTCGTATCTTACCACCTCACAACGAGAATGAGCCTTCATTCCAACCAAAAGCAATTTATTGGCTTTGGGCATTGGTAGATGAGAAGGACAAGGACGGAAAACCAACCGGAAAGAAAATTCGTCCTAAAAAAGCAGACGGTACAGATGCTCGTTCTCCAATTTTTGATAGCCGTATTCATGGTGGAACTGAAAAGGACATCGTGGACGAGTTCATCAAATTTGCTCGTAAACTTGCTTGGGAAAATTACCAAGACAAGGAACAACGGACAAAAGTTTTATACCCGATTATCGGTTACAGAAGTAAAGACCAGAAATGGCATCCAGGTATTCTGATTAGTCAGTCTTATGTTTGTTATGCAACAAAAGATGAGATTGTACCGAAGAACATAGGTCGTCTGGAACTGTTCAAAGCCGATAAGGAAAAACTTGAAGAGTTGAATATTGCCGAAGATAGCGATGAACCTATCACCACAGACATCTTTTCCGACCCCGATGACGGCAGGCAGTTTGTCATTACTTTGAAAACAGGTGATGATGGCAAAACAGTACGTGTCGTTTCAGTAGTAAAAGAGCCTTCTACGAAAGGTTTGAAAGGAAAAGAACGCGATGCAGTTCTTGATGAGTTCTATGAAGGACAAATAGTGTCTGATGAAGTATTGGAACAACTTGATAAAATGCAACCATTGTCAGAAATGTTCAAAGGTGCTTACAAGCGTTCTGACTTTGAAAAGGCATTAGAAGCACTCGAATATTTGGATAACACCAAATTGAAGTTTGACATTTTTAGCAATGATGAATGGTTGGACATCGTTGAAGAAATTGACAGTTATTATCCAGAAGAAGATAAAAAAGGTAACGATGACGAAGATGATGAAGGTGTAGATATTGATGATATGACACGTTCTGAATTAAAAGAGTATATCATAGAAAATAAACTTGATATTCGTGTCAAACAATCGTGGTCGGAAGACCAAATCCGTAGTGCTATCAGGGATAAAATGGGCGAAATAGTCGAAGAAGAAGACTATGATGACGAGGAAGAGGAAGATAATACTCCTATTCCAACGAAGAAAACTACTCGTCAAACGGCACAAGAGTTAGTGCGAAAAAAAAAAGTAGTTGAAGAAGCATCGGCAGTCCCTGAAACTCCTGCGAAAAGAAGAAAGAGGTTGAATAATGAAGATTTACCTTTTTAATTGGAATTGATAACTCATAATATAAATTTAAAAAAACTTGCCAACTGTGAAGTCCGCGAGTTTTTACCTTAATTTCTAAAACATATATTAAAATGATTACAATATTAGTGGTTTATTCTGATAGAACCCTTAAAAAATCAGAAATAGCAAAAGCAAAAAAATATGCTTTTAATACCGATGCACCTTTGAAAGTAGGTGACATGATTAAATCTAATTCCTACAATAATGCAATGCAAGTTGTCAGGCTTTTAGATAAATGTTTTAAGTTTTATAACGGTACTACCGGCAAACTTTCTAATGAATTTGATTCTACCAATCAATGGGAAATAAGAGAGTTGATTATCAGGGAAGAAAATGACGATGTTATTTATGGTCAAATAATTAAAGACTGAAATGAAATTTAATGTCGAAGAATATTTTAACGAGCATAAAACACGATGCAAAGAAAATGGTAGATGTACTCGTTGTTGGCATAACGGAAAAATGAGTTGCAGTCCTATGATTGAATACGAACAAGTAACTACTTGTTACGGTTTTCCTACCGGCGATGCTTTTCCAAAAGGATGTTCGTGTAATTATACACCATTAAGTTTTAAAATTCAGTCTTTATCAATAACATGTACAGTAGAATAAAATGGAAAATCATAAAGAGTTTTTTGACAGTTTAGACCCAACTGGGTGTGGTTGGGATAGTGTACCTTCTTTTAAAAAAGGTCAGAGAATATTTATCGAATTAGAAGTAGTAGACCCTATATGGTCGCGTACCCTTTACAAATGGCTGCATAGCCAATATCAAATGTTTGGGTGTGAAATACAAGCCATTTGTTACCAAAAACCAAACATTGAAGTTCTCGACCAAATTACTTGCAGGTTGGAAGATTTGGCAAATGAAATAAAAAGAATTAGAAGTAGAGATGTTTTAATAAATGAAAATAATGAATGATAATTTAAAAAAATGTATTGATAACGTTGAAAAACGATTTGGCAAAGGTGCTATTATGAGTTTCGATGACGATGTAGATAAATCAATTAAAAGATTTAGTACAGGTTCAATCGGATTAAATCAAGCAACCGGAGGTGGTTGGCCCAGAGGTAGAGTTGTTGAATTGTTTGGGCCGGAAAGCAGCGGCAAAACAACCATAGCCCTTCATGCAGTTGCAGAAATGCAAAAGATAGGCGGAATGGTGTTGTACAGTGATAATGAAAACGCATTTGACCCCGAATATGCGGAAAATCTTGGTGTGTCATTGTCAAAAGAAAATTTCACATTCAGTCAGCCGGATAACGGTGAACAGACATTTGAAATAATTGATGAGTTCATTAAGAATAATGCGGCTCAATTAGTAATTGTAGACAGTGTAGCAGCCCTTGTTCCGAAAGCCGAGTTGGAAGGTGAGTTTGGAGAGAGTAAAATGGGGTTACAAGCCCGATTGATGAGCCAAGCAATGCGAAAATTGGTAGGAACTATTAAGAAAACAGATACTACTGTTATATTTCTCAATCAACTTCGCAAAACGATGGGTAGTTTCTATGGGCCGAGTGAAGTTACGTCTGGCGGTGAAGCATTGAAATATTATGCCTCTATCAGATGTGATATTCGCAGGTCGGGGGCAGCCGAAAAAGACAAAGATGATGTTGCTGTTTCCAATAAAGTTAAAATACGTACAGTCAAAAATAAAACATTTCCACCATTTAGAGAGTGTTTTGTAAATATCATATTCGGTCAAGGTATTTCCAGAGAAATAGAAATACTTGATATAGGTACTGAAATGGGTATCATTGAGAAAAAAGGTAGTTGGTTTTCCTATAAAAAAACCAAATGGCAAGGAGAACAAAACGGTATCGAATTGCTTATGAATGACGTTGAATTAGCAGAAGAAATTTTAAATGAAATAAATAAAAGATGAGTAAAAGAAAATCAGATTTTTTAAATTACGTTAAAGACGTTGTTAAATCAGAATTTCAGTGTGAACTGAAACCAGATATGGGTGAAGGGAAAGCATTAATTATTAGCGCATCAGATAAAGATGAAGTCACAACGTATATTAATGGTGGTTTTGATGAAGTAGCAGGTGTTATAGCGCATATTTTCAATTCATTGTCCGAATCAATAGAAAAAGATTTTGGTAAAGATGCAACTAATGCAAAAAATAAATTTGTCGGTGAAATGCTATCCGAATTGAATGATGATTGGCTTGAGGCGTTTATGTTATTATTAAAAATGAAAAAAGAAAAAAATGAATAAACAAATGTCAAATTCAGCACTTCAAGACCATATTATAAGTCAAACACTAAAAAGTGTTAATAGAGTGTCAAAAAGTAAAAACAGCAATTATACACCACCAAAAAAGAAAAGAAAATGAAAATATTTGACAAAGATAATAGCATTAGAGTTCAGAATTTTCTTTTAGCATTGTCAAAAGAAGGACATCAAATACTGATAATATACAACCCCAGATGTCGCGAAGAAACGTTTCGTGTATTCATATACACTCGACTTGATTGTCCTATGGATAGGGCAGTATATAATTACACTGTTGAAGGTATAGATATAACCGATTTAACACAAACTAATTTTCTAAATTTCAGTAGTGGAATGATTGCATCGTTGAAACTTCAAATTGAAAAAATGCAAGCATATCGGTATAAATTTTCGGCTGATTATAGTTATGAATTGGTTTTAGTATGAAACGAACAGACGCGGAATGGCAATTAATAAATTGCACTAATTGTAAGTATTACGAAAGAAAATTCAAAGATTTCGATTACGAAGATATTTGTCATAACGAACACGAAATATATCATCGTGGAGTTTGTTTAGATGATGGGTGCATTGATTTTGTTATTAGAAAAGATTTAAGGAAAGGGATAAAAGCCTTTTTAAAATTTTATAAAAATGATAGACCTAAACAAGATATACTGCGGTAATGCCGTTGATGTTCTAAAAACTTTTCCAGATAATTTTATAAACTGTGCGGTGACAAGTCCTCCTTATTATGGATTGAGAAATTATGCTGCCGGTAATGAAGAAATAGGCGGTGAAACTTCCCCCGATGAATATATTCAGCGATTAGTTGAAGTGTTTAGAGAGGTAAGACGCTGCCTATGCCACGATGGTACATTATGGCTAAATATCGGTGATAGTTATTACAATTACCGACCGGGTAAAGGGCAATCGTTAGTCAAGCAATCCGTCAGTAAAACCAAACAAGACCTTCCTGATGTCTGTTCGAGGCGAGGTTTAAAACAGGAAGGTCTTAAAGAAAAGGATTTAATCGGAATCCCCTGGATGCTTGCATTTGCATTACGTGCTGATGGGTGGTACTTGAGACAGGATATTATCTGGTCAAAAGGTAATCCCATGCCCGAATCAGTCAAAGACAGATGTACCAAATCCCACGAATACGTTTTCCTACTTACTAAATCCCATAAATATTACTTCGACCATGAGATGATAAGAGAACCTTGTAGCGAAGACAATATCAAAGATGTTCAAAGACGAAAGACAATGAACAATAAAAGTTGCGGAGAAGGTTCTTACGAAGATGTCCGACCCGACCTTTGCAGAAGCAGAGAAGATTACATGCCGAAAGATTTTAAAAAAAATAGACGGTCTGTATGGAATATCAACACCAAACCCTACAAAGGCGCACATTTCGCCACATTTCCAGAGGCATTAGTTTTACCATGTATTCAAGCCGGATGCCCCGAAGATGGCATTGTATTAGACCCTTTTTCAGGGGCCGGCACAACTGCCGTAGTTGCCAAAAAGTTAGGATTAAATTATGTGGGAGTAGAATTAAATCAATCTTATATAGATTTATCTGACAAAAGAATAAGTTTGGCATGATATTTGTATTGGCTTACAAAGTATTAATTAAAAAATAAATGAGTATGTATAAAGAATTAAGAAGTAAGGTAAAAGAAATCCTTGCAAATGACCCAAAATTTAAAAGCAGCATTTCTCCTTTACCTAAATACTGGTCAAAGGGTGGTGTGTTTAACTTTACCAATTTAAGTGCAGCGTCACTTGGAGAAATCTTATGCAAATATGAAGACTATAAGAAGTCTAAAAGAATAGCCGAAGGAATAGTTGATAAGGTAGAAGGCGAATTGTTACCTCCTCCTTCAAAAAGCGAATATAGAGTAGTAAGTGAAGAGTATATGAAAAAAAATCCAAATACTTCACCAATAGGAAAGTTTAATCCTAAAAAGTCTTTGGGTAAAGGAATAGAGGCTTTGATAAGACCAGGTGCTACAAATTGCAGAGAGATAAAAGACCAAGATGGTAAAACATTTTTGGTTGCGCCGAAAAATGAGATAGTAAATCAACAACCTCCAAATCCAGACGAGCCTGCTGCCGTTCTTGGTCTTGATGATTTTCCAGAAGGAATGAGAAAATGTTTTTCATCAGTAACACCATCTGTTGAAGAATTTGAAAAAGTAAAAGCAGATGCTGCTGTTCTAAAAGAATATCTTGAGAAAGCGGTAAAAGAGATTAATATTTTGACTAAAGAAAAAGAGAATTTGCAAAACGAACTCGAATCGTGTACAAAGAAAAAGGACTATTATCGCGATGTAGTGGAAATGTCCGAAACTCCATTTGAACAATTAATCCCTAAATCCGACTTTAAACGTGGTATGAAAATATTCATCGAAGGTCTTATAATGATGTATCATGCCATTGATGACGATGTCTTAAAAAAAAACTCCTTAAAATAGGTGCTAAAGTATTTGTAAAATGGGGGAAATTGATATTGATAAAATATCCTTATCCTTCGGAAACAAATCCGGGATATGTAGTGTGTGCAAAATGGGTAGATGCAATCGGTAAGATAATTTCTATTCGCGGCATTACTCAAAGCCACAGATTTCCCCATCACAAGTACGTAGTAGAATATGACAACGGAAGTATATCATTAAACGACAATGTTGAATTGGTATGAGTGAAGATGTAAAATATTTGATTTTTCTTGAAAAAATGAGAAATGAAATATCTAATTTGACTGAAATGTGTTTTGCCGAAATAACGGACGTTGAAGTACAATGGACACTTTTTAGGGAACAATTAAGAAAAATAAAATCCTTACAAAAAGTAAAATATATAGAATATCTAAATAGTGATGATGAATGAAATAGAATCAATAGAATTACCAAATGGCGAAGTGTACTCAACACTTTTTAAACGTAATGAATTTTACGGATTGACCTATCGTAAATATGCCATAGCAGTAACACGTATAGAAAGAAAAAAATACAGTGATATAGGATGGTGTTATAATATATACGAACTTGATGAATGTAGTTTTAATAAGCCGGAGATACTTACTCATCGTATCACTGCAAATTTTCCAATGATAATAAAATACAAACAAGAATAACATGGCACACAAATTACATGAACATTGGTTGTTAGGAGTAAGATATGGAATAGATTATGATTACGCCATTGTGGACGTAGAATTTAGTGATTTATTTAATGTTCACTGGGTTTTAAGCGAAGATAAATATCATATAAAAGTTAAAAGAGAAGAATATGAAGAAAGAGTTAAAGGAATCAAGCCACGACAATTCTTTGACTGCGTATAGAGTAGTTACATGGCATTACGGCTCTATGTGTATGGCTAATTTTGATACACTCGAAGAAGCAGAAAACTTCATGGACGATGTTGATAACTGTTTTCCAGAATGTATCATAGACAGCAACGATGTTATAATTAAAGAAAACTTCGACAATGTTGTAGGAGTTGAACACAAATCAAGAGTAGGTGAAATTTATCCATTTATAAAAGGTCAAGAAGAATGTATACACCAAATCAATTAGTAGCAAAGAATTTCCTTTCATTTAAGGAATTAAGATACGATTTCAAGCAGAAACAAGCGGTGCTTATTCAGGGATTAAACCTGACAGATGAAGGCTCGAAATCAAACGGCAGCGGTAAATCATCTCTACAAGAAATGATTTATTTTGCTTATATCGGCGACACGTCCCGACCAATATCTACGAAGAAACTTATTAGGCATGGCGAGGACAGTGCAGATATAACACTTATTCTAAATAGCAAATTAAACCAACTTACGATAAAAAGAAAGTTGTTTCTGAATAAAACATCAACCCTTGAGATATGGTTGCATGGGCCTTGTGATGGCGGAAAAGAAGTTACATTTGCTTCCGTTAATGACGGCAACAAACTCATTCGCGAAATGGTCGGCATAACTGCTGATGATTTCAAGAACTTTTTCCTTATCAATCGTGGAAATTACAGGTCATTTTTTAATTTGTCGGACAACGAAAAGAAAGCCTTCATTGGTAGGTTTTCCAATGCAGACAAAATTAAGATGATATATCCTGTAATTGAAAAAGAGATTAGGGATATAGAACATTGTATTATCGGTGCAAAACAAAAACAAGCAGTGATTGAAGGCAGGATTGTATCCGTTGAAGAAACTATCGGTCAATTAGAAGCACAAAAAGATAGTATTCAGAATGACGTTCATATTGGTAATGCAATAACCGAAATTGAACATTGTGAACGCGAACAGGAGAGAATAGCCGAAGAAATAGAAGAACTTGAAAAAGTCTCTTTCAGAAATGAAATTAAATACTGGATTAATCGCGTGGAGATATTTGAGAAAAGAAGTGAGAGTTTGAGAAAAATTTCTTATCAGTACGAACATAATTATCTTGAAAAAGCCCGAAAAGAAAATTGGGAAGCCCATGAAAAAATATGTGCGATACAATTCAATAATGACAAAGAACAAGCCCTTCTTAAAAAGGCTATAATGGAAATTGACAATCTTCTTGAAACAGCAATAGAATGTCCTGAATGTCAGCATGTCTTTTCATTACAAGACAAAACTTTTGATGAAGAAAAAGTAATGGAAGAGAGGCAGGAATTGCAAGGCACGTATGAAGAAATTGAAAATGATAATAAATTTTGTTTGGGCGAGAAAGAATATTTTGAAAGTCAATTAAATGCAATAAAAGTTGAAATATCTGGCGTAAATAAAAAGGAAGAACGTGTAAGAAAGTTAATCTTTCAGTCTGAATGGGATAGAGATGGATGCGAACTCAATATTAAAAAGTTCAAGAAAGCCGAAGCCGACAACGAAACCAAGATAGCCGTTCTCATGTGCGACATAGAACTCATGGACAAAGAAATCGAAAACCAAAAGAAACTCATAAAAAGTTTGGAAGATAATGTTCAAACCAAACAATTAGATAACCTGATTTCGTTAAAAGAAAGGGAACTCGAAAGTTTGGAAAACGACTTGTTGCAGTATAGCGATGAACAGGAAGAACAGGATTTAAAACTTACAGCCAAGAAAAAATGGTTGTTGGATTTCAAAAAGTTCTATTCGTATCTATCCAATCATAGCCTACAAGTGATAGAATCTCGTGCTAATAAAATTTTATCTGATATGAATTGTAATTTAAAATTACAAATAGAAGGATTTAAAGTTTTAGCAGATAATTCTTTAAGAGAACAAATAAGCGTACATGCTTCAATGGGTGGAGGTGCAGCAATTTCTATACATGAATTTAGTAGCGGTGAACAAGGTAAATTAGAAGCATCATTGATATTAGCATGTCAAAGTATTATAAATGAAACAGCCGAAACAGGCAAAGGACTTGATTTTATTGCTATTGATGAAATTTTAGATGCAATAGATGAATCTGGACAAATTGGAATCATTGAAAGTTTGCAAAATATAAATAAA
>Ga0123356_10003535_pt1 | contig 16336 bp, 17 predicted proteins | sample TergutEmb28metaG_2_FD_92546 | JGI IMG/M metagenome (GOLD analysis project Ga0123356, IMG submission 92546) | Embiratermes neotenicus P3 segment gut microbial communities from Petit-Saut dam, French Guiana - Emb289 P3 | ecosystem: Host-associated > Arthropoda: Insects > Digestive system > Gut ...
TACAGTTGACTTTACGTCATTTTCCATAGTACCATAACTATATATTGTAATAGCACGGGCATGACCGACAGTGCGTGACAGAAAGGAGTTTCTTATGAATTCAAAAATCCCGACAAGAATTTATCTTACGGAAGACGAGATGCCTAAACAATGGTATAACCTGAGGGCATTAATGAAAGAAAAACCGGATCCAATGCTGCATCCGGGAACTTTACAGCCGGTAACTGCCGCGGATTTGGATCCGGTATTCTGTAAGGGAGTTATCGAACAGGAATTTGACGAAACAAATCTGTTAATACCAATCCCGAATGACATTCAGGATTTCTACCGGGCATACCGGCCGGCTCCGTTAATACGGCATATTATCTGGAAAGAATGTTAGATACTCCAGCGGAAATTTATTACAAGTTTGAAGGTACCAATACATCAGGCTCACATAAACTTAACTCCGCAGGACCGCAGGCTTATTACGCGAAGAAAGAAGGACTAACAACACTTACTACAGAAACTGGCGCCGGACAATGGGGTACGGCAATGGCAATGGCATGCGCCTTTTACGGCCTTAAATTGATTGTATATATGGTAAAGGTCAGTTCCGAACAAAAACCATATCGCAAAGCATTAATAGAAACTTACGGCGCGGACTTGATTCCTTCTCCGTCCAATACAACCGAAGCAGGAAAAAAAATCCTGGAAGGCGATCCCAATACTGGCGGCTCTTTGGGCTGCGCAATTTCCGAAGCAATAGAAACCGCTGTAAAAACCGATAAATGCCGTTATGTGCTTGGAAGCGTACTTAACCATGTTCTGCTTCATCAGTCAATCATCGGATTGGAAACTAAAACTGCTCTTGATAAATACGGAATAAAACCGGATATAATCATTGGCTGCGCCGGAGGCGGATCAAATTTAGGCGGATTAATCGCTCCGTTTATGGGAGACAAACTTGAAGGAAAATCCGATACCCGTTTTATAGCTGTCGAACCTGCATCCTGTCCATCGTTTACACGGGGACGTTACGCGTATGATTTTGGCGACACAGCACAAACAACTCCGCTTATCAGAATGTATACACTTGGCAGCGGTTATATTCCATCAGCGAATCACGCGGGCGGTTTACGTTACCATGGAATGAATTCCACACTAACGAAATTATACAAAGACGGCCTTATGGAAGCGCGCTCAGAAATACAAACCGATGTATTTGACGCCGCAATACAATTCATGAAAACCGAAGGCATTCTGCCCGCGCCGGAATCTTCACATGCCATCAAAGCCGCAATTGACGAGGCTATCGAGTGCAAAAAAACAGGCAAGAAAAAAGTTATCCTTTTTGGATTGAGCGGAACAGGTTTCTTTGATATGACAGCCTATTCATCGTACAATAACAAAACCATGAACGATCATATTCCAAGCGATGCTGATCTAGAAAGCGGCTTTAAATCGATTCCCGGTATTCCGCAAAACGCATAATTAGCTAAACTTTCCCCCGTATCGTCCGATAATGATATGGGGGTATACCATTAAAAAGCTATTATTTATTATTATCGTCCTTTTAATCTCTGCAACATTGTACGGACAGAACAATACTACGGTAAATTTTCATAACTTTCCCTGGGGGACAAGTATAGAAACATTTAAAGCCAGAGTGGGAAATCCTGTACATGTAGAAGAATTCAACGGATTTCAATCATTAATTTACGAAAATATACAATTATCAGGATACAACGCATTTATGGTCGCTTATTTTTCAAGAAGCGGTCTGGAAGGCGGAGCTTATTATTTTAATACCAATAATCTTGAAGAATTAATGATGTGTTATGACGCTGTACAAAGAGAACTTGTAGCGCAATACGGACCTACTCCGCCTCCGCCTGCAGGACGTTACGAAGTACTTCTAAGAGAAATGCGTATTTATGAAACCTGTTATAATTTACCGAGCGGATATATTCATCTTAAAGTAAACACACGTCAAAGTGATCCTGTTACTCTTTGGATTTCATTCCCAACACTGACAAAAATGCTGGATGAATCGTAGGTAAAACCTAACCGAGGTTTGGGATATTACACATTTTGACAGTTATAATCTAAAATAATTTCGCTAATTTCCCATCAAGGTTGTTTTGAAACCTTTCTATTCTAATTACTGATAAAAAGTTTTTATCGAGTAGGCACTAACCTAGAAAGATATTCTGAAACCAAATCCCTGTATTCACGATTGATAGCCGCTACTGCGTTGCGGAAAACCCAATCTTCGGCTTGGCGCTGATTAACGTGTCCTTCACGCAGATTGTGAATACTATACGGGATTAGAACTGTTCCTGTTATAGAATCACTAAGCTCTGCACGAAGAGTCATATACACCCAATTGATCCACGCGTCATGATGCTGCGAATATCTATGCTCAAAGTTGATGTCAACACTCACGTTAAGCACATAACGATGATTAGTGCCGCCAGTTCTAAAACCAAGATCAGCAAAGGTACGAGCAAACGCATCTTGAATTCTTGCATCCATGTCGTTAGTTACGTTTATGCCAATAGGAATGTTTGCTCGTATTTCCTGCGCTTCTCGGCGGAAGTTTTCGCCTCTTATTAAACCCTGCACAGGTACACCTAAAACAGCAAGCACAGCCCCATAACTAATATTCATATCGGCAAACACTGCCGCAAGCTGATAGCGAGAGAAACCGGCTAGAGTGTTACTTTCCTCTGGAGACATATCTAAAAGATTTTCTATTGCTTCATGATTTGCTCTGATAAGTTCTGAATAAATTTGACGTGCTCTTGCTCTGTTCATTACGGCAAGCGCATAATTTGTACCTCTGCCGTTATTCCAGACTTCGATAATTTCCACACCTATAAGGTTGTTCATAGCAACGGCAGTTCTAATCTCGCTGTCAAACTCGCTATATTGCACCCAAGAAGCGGCACCGTTTCGTGTAACTACACGATAAGACTCTCTCAGTCTTTCATCAACTTGAATATCTACTCCGAATGTGGCAGCAAGTCTTGCAATTGCGTCTCTTTCTGCAGCAGATCGGGAAATGCCGCTACCAATCACGGCAAGATGTGTTTGATTGTTAAAGCGAGAATACGGATTTCGAACCCATCCTGGCTCCGCACCTTGTGCAGTAAGCGAAACGAATACAAAGAAAAAACAGAAAGTTGTCAGACATACCTTTAACATAATTACCTCACATACGAAGATGTTTTACAAGTTAGGGCTGGGTGTTTCGGGCCAGACCGGATTGCTGATACTATTGAAACCAGCTCTGCACATCCCCTGATAGGTATTAAAAATAACAGGTTGATTTCTTTGACTGGCAAAGAAGACGGGGCGTTGATGACCATTAGGGCTTGTCATAGGAATAAGCATCATGTTGCCAGAGTTTTCGACATTATCAGTATCAACAAACCAGAAGGTGTCTACCAGCATTTCAATCTTTTTGATCGTTAGCTGTTTTGTTATCTGGTCATAATTATCCCCAACGGTTCTTCTGATAAACGTATCCAAATAAATGTCGGAATTTTTGTCTTTGAAAACTTCTGTAAGCCCCTCCATTTCAGCATCGTACTGGTTAAGAATGATTTTATTGTAGCAATACGCGTGGTGTTTTTCCCAAACATCGGAAATACAGATGTTGACCTTCTTTTCAGAGTTTGCCATTAAAACCTTAAGCATTTCGATAAAGTATGCCGGGTTCGACCTGAGATTCAATAGGAAGTTCATGTTGATCCCTACCATAAATAGCTCTTTTTGGAATTCATGGAATATGCGGGGCATTCTGAAATTCGACGAACATTCGATAGTGTCACCATAGGGCAACAGTCCAGTGTAGGCATCTGGTATAAGCTGAACTGTTTCCAGCATTTCCTTTTGAGCTTTTTCAAGCATTGCGTATTCGGTTTCGGCGCGGGCATTTATATTAAGCATTTCGGTTCCGGAGATTTCAAGCTTTTCACAAATATTTCTGGCGATTGCCCTGACCGCTTCTATATTATCAAGTTTTGAAGCTTGGTATTGCGCAAGCGGAGGACACAGTCTGTGAAATTCGTTCACAGATATGTCCGTAAGAATGAAGTAGGCATTGCCTTTGTCAATAAGCCGCCTTAAACAGCCTGCCTCAAAAATTACCCAAGATGATCTGGCGGTTCGTCTGGACAAAAAGAAAAAAGCGAATTTTGCGGAATCAATCTGGCGGTTTATTTCTTCCAGAGCATGAGTTCCCGGCGCGATGTCATTCGAGTAGAAAAATTCTATTTTGTTCCTAAAAACCGTCAAAAACCACTTTTGAAAATTCTCGGCTGTTCTCTGTACGCGCGGATCATCGCTCGACCAGCTAATGAATACTTTATCTGCCATACTGCACCTCCATATTTTTCTGTCTGCCTTATTGTAAAACACCGTTAACTACGCGAATATTATTAGTGGTTGTGCTCAAATTACCTGCCGGTGAAAATATACCAGCGGAGTTGAATGTACCAGGCTGTGCTGTGCTGTTCTTAACAACTAATGAACTGCCTACGTTGCCATAAATATTTCCATTGCTTATACGGAAAGAACCTCTTTCATAAACAGCCACTCCACCACATCTACCAGGGAGAACTGTACGACCATCTATCCCACTAGGACCATTATCACCACCAGTATTACCGGAAATTGTTCCACCATGCATTGCGAACATTCCAAAAGTACCTACTCCTCCACTACCGCCAGGTCCACCGCTAGGATCACCAACGCGAGTGTGACCCTGCCCGCCTTCGCCTCCGTGATTACCGGAGATTGTGCCACCATACATGGTAAACGTGCCAGAATTATACACCCCACCATCGCCACCAATACCACGAGCATCATGACCTCCTCCGCCTCCGCGATTACCAGAAATTATTCCGTTATACATGATAAAAGTGCCGTTGTTATTCACCCCACCAGGTGCGCCAGAACTTGATCGTCTACCATTGCTGCCAATGTTATCAGAGATTGTCCCACCATACATAGTAAACGTACCATCACTATGGTTATCCACTCCACCTACACTTGATATGGGAAAGCTGCCTATATCAGTCCTAACGGTACCAGAAGTTCCACGATTATTGGAAATTATTCCATCATGCATAATAAATCTTCCGGAATTGCTTACACCTCCGTTGTTACGAGAAATTACACCACCATACATGATAAATGTACCTCTGCTGAGGATCACGACGCCGCCATAAGCTTGTTCACCACCATTATTTTCTTTGATTTCTGTTCCAGCATTCATTATTAGAGTGCCTGTGCCTTCGACTCTTACAATACCATTATTGTTATTATTACGACCTTGCAAAGTGATGTTTTCTCCCAACACCAATGTTACGCCAGAACCTATTCTAAAGAGAGCCCCATTAGCAGAAAGGGAGACCGTACGCATTGCTCCGATACCACGAAGAGTAAAAGTAACATTGCTTCTGCCAGCAGGCAGTGTCAGCGTTTGGGGGGCAATAGCCTCATTGCTATGTATTTGAATAAGATAATTGGCGTCGCTTACAGCATTAGTACGTACCCATGCCAGTTGAGCAGCAACCGTATCACCAGGGACAGGAACGGGACGCCCCTGACGCAACCAAAGTTGTGACATCTGCTCGTCTCTCTGCGCTCCTGGAGGAAAGACCAAACCTATTGCAAGCTCCCCCATTAGCTCAATACCGTCAGATAAAACACCATACTGCAGGGTATCTGCCTCAATTACCCTGCTATCTTGCACGTTGAGTATCTGTGCCATAAATAGGTTTGCAGACCCTACCCCCATTACTGAACCACCAAGCACAAGACTGGCATTCATTCCACGCCCAAGTGATGCCATACCGGCATTGTCGGTTAAGTCCGTCATTTGAAAACCTTGTTCTCTAAGTGCCGCCTGCATAATTGAAAGGCGCGGCACAACGGAATACCTTCCGGTATTTAAAATCTCTATAGCAAGTATCTGTGCCAGTGTTTCAGCTTCTTGCGGCTTTACTCCGGCACGAAGAGCAAACGGGACGGTAGCTAATATTTGCCTGCCTGTAGCGCGCTGCCTAGTTGCAGCACTAACCAAATCTGTTGTCATTGAAGATAGTAAACCAACAACTTCCCCAAGGTCGCCATAAGTAACATAAGAGCCAGCTACTTGTTCAAAACTTTCGACATGAATGATCGAAACAATCAAAAGGTTTTTACCGCCAAGATCTGTTATAGTGCCGGAAAGTATGTAATTGGCATTAAACATACGTCCCAAGCTTGCCATTGTGTTAGGATCGGTTAGATCAGACAATTGAAACTGTCGCTCTGTAAAAATGGTGTTAAGTACCATATTGCGAGGCACAACATTAAAAGCGTTTCGAAGCTCACGCTGTGCAAGAAAAAGATTTGATATGGCTTCTCCCTCTCCTGCCGCACCGCCGGTAAAGGGCAGTACTCCAAGCGTGGGTCTTGCTTGTGTAAATGCGACTACACCGCACATCAAAATTAGTACGGTAACTAACATTAATTTTTTCATTCTAACATTTCCTCCTATTCTCTAATTCCTTGGCAGACAAACGTCCGCAAAACCGTCATTTTTCACGAAGCCATCGCTTGCCGGTCGTATTCGTTATAAGCTCCAAAATCCTATATCCAAGTATCAAAAGGAACTTTCTTAACCATCTGATAAATACAATGTCAAGCTTTCATTATGGTTTCTATAATGGTATTAATATTACCATTATATTTTGTTCTTGAATAGCTCTTTTCTAGAAATTTACAATATTTCCTAACTTCCTATAAAACAATCACTCATATATTGAATAAACCAACATATTCGGAAGATAATTTTTATTTTTGGTATCTTTTTGTAATAACATATTGGTTTCATTATTGGTAACTACAATACCATATATTGAATATCCTTTTATACTTAATTAATGCCGAAAACCAGAAAAAAACCACGACAGAGATTGGATAACCGGCTTGTCGTAATGGGTAAAAGCTTACAAACCATCAGAAAACGCCGAGGACTTTCACAAAAAGAACTTGGAGAGAAGATTGGAATGACCCGTGAAGCTGTTGCTTCTTATGAATCAGGCAGATCTCATTTGATGGTTACTACTATGCTGGACATAGCTGCTGCTTTGCGGGTTTCAATAAACGAATTTTTGAAGTTAGAATGCCAAAATACCGAGATTACCATAACAAGACGCTGGGCTAAACGTATGGAAATTATCGAAAGCCTCACCGAATCCGTAAAAAAACATATACTACGTACTCTTGATGATGTTATAAAAGCTAATACTCGACTGTCAATCTTTGAAGATTGAATGGTATTGCAACAACTAATCCTTAAAAATATCCTATATCACTTTGTCTTTACAGGAAGACAGCTAGCAGGTGCATTAATGATATTGTCAATATAGACCACATAGTCAGATAAAAAAGATTTATTGTCCTGTCTTTATGTAGTTGATAAAAGGTTTTTAAAGTTCTCTTAAATTATTGTCCCGCCGCCGACAACAATGTCTCCATCGTACATAACTGCCGCTTGTCCGGGGGTTATTGCCCGCTGTGGTGAATCAAATTCAATGTGCAGGCAGTTATCGGCGGTTTGTTCAACAATGGCGGATTGTGCAGCCTGCAAATAGCGTGTTTTAACCATGACGCGTTTCGGCTTTTTAATGTCTTCACATGTTATAAGATTGATGTCATTTGCGGTCAGCGATTTGCTGTAAAGAGCGTTATCGGGAGCAAGGGTAACTGTATTATCTGCAGTTGATTTTGCGGCGACATAAACAGGAGTGTTAGCTGCAACTCCCAAACCGCGGCGCTGCCCTATTGTATAACGGATAAGTCCCTTGTGCCTGCCTATAACTTTTCCTTCTAAGTCGATAATATCACCCGGCGGATATGATTTACCTGTGTATTTTTCTATAAAGCTGCCGTAATCACCGTCCGGCACAAAACAAATATCCTGGCTTTCTCCTTTTGCGGCGTTTACAAGTTTATTTTCTTCTGCAATTTTACGCACTTCATTTTTTGTAAGGCTTCCAAGCGGAAAATTGGATCTTTTTAACTGCTGCTGAGTCAGGCAGTATAATACATAACTTTGATCTTTTTTTTCGTCTAACGCTTTTTGCAAAAGAAATCTTCCGCTTGCATTGTCCTGAAAAATACGCGCATAATGCCCTGTAACTAAAAGATCGTAAGTGTCATTTGTTTCATTGTTATAATTATTTAAAAGAACCGGATTAAATTTAATATTACGATTGCATTGAATGCACGGGTTTGGCGTTGCGCCCTGCTCATAAGTTTCAACAAAGTGGCGGACAACACATTTGTCAAACTCGTCTGAAAAATCCATTACAAAGTGTTCCATGCCAAGATTTAGGGCAACTTTTTTTGCATCATTTATATCTGCAAACGCAGAACAGATATTTTCACCCTTAAAAAGTTTTAATGTTAAACCAGCGCATTCATAACCTGCTTGTAAACTTAAAACAGCGGCAACCGAGCTGTCAACTCCGCCGGACATTGCGCATAAAACACGTTTTATTTCATTTTTCATCTGTGTCTTTATTTACTGTCTTTCTTCCCATAATAAATGACGCTACAAAACCAACCAATAGACATATAACAGAAATAATTATACCTTTTCCTTCGCCAAATCCGCCGGGATATAACACAAAGATAGAACCTATAACAAGCCCCAACACTGCGCCGTAAGTTTCTCTTGGCGCTTTTGATAAAAGGAAGCGCACAAAAGCTGCGCCGAGTAAAAGTCCCGCGATCGCGCCCAGCACAACCGGTATAATAAGAGCAATATTTAAATCAGAAACCGATTGAAGTACGGTTCGGTAATATCCAATTACAAGAAGCATAAACGCCCCGGAAATCCCCGGAACAATCATTGCGATTGCGGCTAACGCGCCTGCTAAAGCTAACATTCCAAATACCTGCGGCGACAGTTCTGTATAAACAACTGTTCCTTCTTCCGGTTTTATTATTGCCATAAATACCATAACAGCAATAGCGATAATAAAACAAATTATGGACGGAAAAGACGGCAATACCGAAGACGGCTTTTTTACTCTGGAATAAACAAGAGGAATACTGCCTGTTATAACACCAATAAAAAACCAGTACGCGGGGACATCATGTTTTTCCATTAATAAAGAAAAAACTTTGCTAAAGAAAAATAAACCTGCAATTCCTCCTATTATTAAAGGAAGCCAAAACAACCATGCAACCAGTATCTTTTTTACATTAGGTACAATTACATTAATCAAACGATCATAAACATTAAACACAACTGCCATTGTAGCGACAGAAAACCCGGGAATTATGGCTGTAATACCCAGAACAAATCCAATCAATGTTAGTTTAACCAGTTCCATAAAAACTCCATATTACCAAAGCGAAGGCGGATATATACCGGCGGCTGTCATTTCATTAAGTTTTTTAATAGCATCTTCCCTGTCTTCCTTGTAAGTAACACCGAACCATGTCGAATTAGCGTTAAGTACTTTTACTTTTATTTTTCCCTGTTTAATAAAACAATCTACAGCCCTTGGGATAAAACATTCACTTTTTATATTACCATTAACATCAGCCATAAAGGTTTTAAGAAAATCATCAAAGTATTTTTTTAATTCAGGAAACATATCAGGAGAAAATCCCCAAAAATTCATTGACACGGGTGTATCAGGGGATAGTTCCCGGATAGACCCATCGCCGGCTGTGGTAAAAATAATCCCGTCTTTTTTTTCTATAGCAGTAAGCTCATCAACACTTATAAGAAAACTATCCTGGTTCCCTTCGGAAACAGTAACTTCGCAAACACCGCGCGCAACGGTTCCCATGGGACTGAGTGTTTTATTAAGCCGGTACGGAACAATTGCTGGTATATTAATGCCGGAACTGGAAAGATGTTTACCCATAACGGCAAACGCTTCCCTCCCGTAAAAATCATCTGCGTTTATTACCGCGAATGGAGCGTCAATTTTTTCAGCTGCGCATAACAAAGCATGTCCGGTTCCCCAGGGCTTGGTACGTCCCGCATCCTGCGCGGCGCGGAAAATATCAGGCGGGATTAAACTGTCCGGATTCTGAAAGGCAAGTTCGTATTTAACTTTTGATCCCATCCGCGTTAGCACTAATTCCCGGAAATCTTTTTCTATATCATTTCGGATAATGAATACAATTTTTTCGAATCCGGATTTAACAGCGTCAAAAACCGAATAATCAAGCAATGCTTCTCCGTTTTTTCCGATTTTATCCATCTGTTTAAGTCCGCCGTAACGGCTTCCCATACCGGCGGCAAGCACAACTAAAATAGGTCCTTTCATATTTGCTCCTCCTTACAAAGAGACAACTCAAAAAGAATAAAAACCACGGAGAACACGGAGGAACACAGAGGTTCTTGTTCGAAAAATTTGCTTTCTCCGTGAAACTCTAAGTTACTTATGTTACAGTACTCCGTGGTAAATTTTTTACTCATTGTCCATCCTTTATATATGTAACAATAGAAAAATTATCGTAATTTTTGGTGTCGGTTATTTTCCAATCATCGTTTATCTCTGGAAAATAAGTATCGCCATCGTAATTTCCCGGGATTAATGTAAGAACGATTTTATTCGCCAATGGCATCGCTTGAGTATATATTGATTCTCCGCCGCAGATAAATATTTTTTCGTAATCTGCGCAGAATTCTATAGCGGAAGACAAGGAAGAAAAATTTAATGTATTTTCATCTCGCAAAGACGCAAAGGCGCCAAGATCGCAAAGTTGTTGTTTATTTGTTTCCATTGATTTCGATATAATAATATTTAATCTTCCGGGGAGCGGTTTTTTGGGGAGTGAGTCCCATGTTTTTCTGCCCATGATACACGGCCATCCCATTGTCATTTCTTTAAAGAGCGCTAAATTACCCTTTATCGACCACGGCATCGTATTATCCTTTCCAATAACCCTATTCTCCGCCATCGCCGCAATTAATATTATTTCTTTTTGCATCATATTTTTCTTCCGTTCGTGTGGTTCGTGGTAAAATATTTTTTCATCTTACACCGCAATCTCAAACTTAATCGCAGGATGAGGATCATAATTTTCGATAACTGTATCGGTATAATGCCATTCAAAGATTGATGTAAAGTTTTCTGTCCTGATACCCGGTAATGTTTTAGGTTGGCGTATAAGCTGAAGACTGATGGCATTGATGTGATTAATATAAATGTGTGTGTCTCCTAAAAACCCGATAAGTTTGCCTTCGCCTAAACCTGCTTCCTTTGCCAGAAGATGTAATAGGCAGCCATAACTTGCAATATTGAATGGCAGTCCAAGAGCGACATCTACCGAACGCTGGTTCCACAAAAGGTTTACCTTGCCATCTATTACCGTTACCTGAAAATTGTAATGACATGGCGGCAATGCCATACGATGTAAGTCGCAGGGGTTCCATGCGCTTACAATCAAACGGCGGTTATCTGGATCAGTTTTAAGTGTATGTACCAGCTTTTGCAATTGATCGATACCCTGCCCTTCCGGCAAACTATTAAACGATGTGTATTTGGCTCCGAAATTGCGCCATTGCCAGCCGTAAATAGGACCAAGTTCCCTTTCTTTCATCATTTTAACTTTTGTTTGTTCATCGTTGCCGTATGGAACAGCGTCGGGGCTGCACCATTCATCCCAGATATGATTGTTCTGCTCTTTAAGCCATTCTTTATCGGTAATACCGCGAATAAAAAATTCCAACTCGGATGCTACAAGGCGGAAAGGTACTTTTTTTGTAGTAAGCAGAGGAAAACCTTCTGACATATCATGTTCAAACATCGCGCCGGCTATGGATAAAGCATCTACACCGGTGCGGTTTTTTTTACGAAACCCGGTGTCGAGAATTTTTTGTACGATGTCTAGGTAAGCTTTCATGGAAACAATATAGCATAATTAAATTAATGGTGCCAGATGCCGCTTATTCAATTTTTATCCGATTTTTCGCTGTTTATAAAAGCCGGTACAAACCTGCATATCACGCGTGAAATAAAGTACCCGCCGAAAATTACAATAAATCGATCTACCAAGTTTACCGGAATACGGGAAAGAATGTTCATTGCCAGTACGGGAATACCGCCTCGCAGAAAACCAATTTTAAAGGTATCCTCTGCGCTAAAGTATGACTTGGAATTAGACATAACTGTATAATAAAAATAATCGATAAGTCCGCCCAGAATACTTATTGTTACGCAGCATATAATGTATAACAGCATAAGTTTTGCTATTTTGCTTACAAACGAGGCAACTGCTGTTTCCGGCATAATCTTTGTGCGCAGTTCATTTCGTCTGACTATTGGCGGCAGTTCCGCCGGCCTAAGACGCCAAATCAGCAGGACTTCGACAATAGCGCAGATTATAAATGGATCAAAATTCCCGTTTCTGATACTAAGCGCAGTATATGAAAGCAGTGCGGTAATAATACCAGGGAAAAGACCGGCAGTAAAACAAACGACAGCGTTAAATAACGTGTCCAAAAACAGCGGGATTTTTAAGAAATACACGCTTAGGGTATTAAGAAGAAAATTCATAGCTGCGGCAAGAATACATAACAGCGACACTATTATAAATTTAATTAAAACTCTTCTCATGTATTGTATTAGTCTATCATAAAAAAAATATTTTGGATATAATTATCCCGTGTTATCAAAAAAAATATTTTGTTTTAGTATTTTTCTTCTTGCTATTACCGGACAATTATGCTTCGCTATGGGCAGCGCTTTTACAGAAAACAGTCAGAATACAGACATCTTAATAATTATTGAACAATGGGCAGCCATTGAACACCGTCTTATGATAGAAGGAATAGAAGACAGCACTTTGGAAAATATTGATATATTCCGCGGGTCGGTACAATCATATCTTGATTCCGAAATATACCGTATATACCGGCTTGTTCCTTTTTCGTCAAAAACCACTTTTGGAGCAAAAGCTTCTAATGAAATTCCTGAAATTCAAGCTGCCGCCGATCTGGCGCTTTCTTTGCGCGAGGCTGTACTAAACAGCGAACTGGAAAAGGCTAAACTAATTTCGGCTCAAATTTCCGGTAATCTTATTCAGGCCTTGAAACGTAATGCGCAAGCGGACTTGTTTGCAGGCGGCGCGTATTTCCGCTTGTTTTTGGCGTTTATTCTTTTTATCACGCTTACTGCTGTTGTAATTTATTTTTTATACAAGGAGCTTATCCGTTCTCTAAAAAGGGAAGCTGAAGTATCTGTTTTTTCCAGCGCCATTCTTCTGGCGCAGGAAGATGAGCGGTCGCGATTAAGCCGGGAACTGCATGACACCATTGCGCAGGATTTACGTTATCTGTCAATGGAGATGAATAAAATCAGTAAAACCGAAGAAAAAACCGAAAGAGAAAAACTCTGCGCCGACGCTGCCTCGCTGCAATCAGATTTAATCGGCAAAGTACGCATTATATGCGATGGGCTTGTCCCGCCGGATTTTCGTTTTCAGGGATTACCGGACGCTCTTCGGCGGCATTGCCATGATTTCGGCAAACGCACGGGACTTGATTGCCGCATTAATATTGAAGAAGATGCAAAGCTGGATTTTCTTGATGAAGAAAAACAATTGCAGATCTTCCGCATCGTACAGGAAGCTTTAACAAATACAGAAAAACACGCCGAAGCCGCAGAGGTAATTGTTGTGATGCGCTGTGATGCAAGCAGGAATTTATCTGTATGTATTTCTGATGACGGCAAGGGGTTTAACCCATCTGCCGAAAGAGAACAAAACAGAGGCGCGCATTTAGGCATCCGCGGAATGAATGAAAGAGCTGTATATCTGGGCGGTACTTTGGAAATAAAAAGCGAATACGGAGAAGGAACATTGGTCTTTCTCAAGCTGCTTGCAGCTAAGTTGCCTGCAACTAAGTTGCCGGCAAAGGAAAAAAAATGAAGGTATCCACAACAGACTCTTTAAATACGAAGCTTCCGGTATTGTTGATTGATGATCATCCTCTGATAAACAGAGGCCTAACATCTTTTCTGGAAGAAACCGGACGCTTTGCAGTCATGGGACAAATAAACTCACTTGCAGAAGCAAAATGTTTTTTTGAAGAAAAAATGGCGGAAAAATCGGAATTACCGTATCTTATCATACTGGATATAATGTTAGGTGAAGAAAATGGGCTTGATTTTTTCCCTTTTCTGGATAATTTCTGCAAAAAAAAGAAAATCTCCAGACCGCCTGTATTAATCTGTTCCGTACTTGATGACCCTTTCCGCATACAAACTGCGCTTAAACTCGGCGCATCCGGTTATATTCTTAAAACCGGAAATATGAATGACCTATTATGCGCAATTGACACTGTATTGAATGGGAAAAAATATATAGCCGGCATTCATAACATCAAACTAAATGAAGCTTCCGACAAATATTCATATTTTACCAAACGTGAACTTGAAGTACTCGACTTAATAAAACAGAATAAAACCAACCAGCAAATAGCAAAAGCCATGTGTCTAAGTATACGCACCGTAGAAAACCATGTAAGCAATATCTACATAAAAACCGGAAAAGAAAACCGCCTGGAACTGATTAAGCTTTAAACGCCAAATTCCTCATTTTTTATCAAAATCGTGTGTTCACACTGATGTTTTTTATATGCACGGGTTGTAAAATCATTCTTAATTCTGCTTAACAGGCAGATAAAATAAGGAGGTGTTTTTATGAAAAACAATTTTAAATTTAAAGCTATTCAAAGAATAGCAGGGATCATTACCCTTATGGTAATAGTCGGGTTTTCTTTTATCGCTTGCGATGAGAGCGGGAACGGCGGTGGAACAACATGGACTGCTATAACAGATAACACATTTAATAATAGGGTTATCACTAGCATTACATATGGCGATGGAACATTTATTGCAGCGGCTGCATACGATGGAATAATTGCATATTCTTCAGACGGTATTACATGGACACGTATAACAGATGAAATATTTAATACAAATAGACGAATTGAAGATATCATTTTTGCTGATGATAAGTTTATTGCTGTAGGATCTTCCAGTCAGCATACCAATGCGAATGGATTGGTTGTATATTCTCTTGATAATGGCAAAACATGGGAAGAAGCTTCTGCAGCAAGTAATTTCTTTTTTACCCAATGTATCACTTATGGCAATGGGATGTTTGTTGCAGGAGGCGGAACAGGCGCTAATGGCGGAAGAATTGCGTACTCATCTAACGGTATTGATTGGACAATAGTATCAGGTAACCGCCCTATAGGAATATCATCTATTACCTGGGGCGACAACAAATTTGTTGCCACTGGCGGTACCATAATGATTTATTCCTCTAATGGTACTGATTGGACACAAGTAACAAACAATACATTTGAAGATGATACTCCATTCGTCAACAACGATATTCAAAGCATTACTTATGGTAACGGAAAATTTGTCGCAGTAGGGCGGAACGGCAATATAGCTTATTCATCGGATGGCATAAACTGGAACGCAGTTACAAACAGCAGATTCGGAAACAGCCATATTTATGGTGTTACTTATGGTAACAATATGTTTGTTGCGGTTGGATCTAACGGCAAAGCAGCATACTCCGCAGACGGCATAAGCTGGACAGCTATAGGAAACACCCGCTTTGGCAGCAGTGATACTGACAATATTAATGATATAACCTGGGGTAACGGCAAATTTGTCGCTGTAGGATCTGATGGTAAAATAGTATATTGGTCGCCTGATAATTAAATTATAACAAGAAAAAGCGCCTATTATCGTAATCATGGTGACAGGCGCTTTTAACACCCTTCTCTTTGATATCTAATCAGTGGTTCGTGATGCTTCGTGGTAAAACTAATTCTTATTCCTGTTCTTCAAACACTTTTTTGAAATCCACTGTGCATCCTGGAACAGAAGTAAGCGGCACTTCATCATTTCCAGAATAGCTGTTATGAATATATTTACCATCCCATTTTACTATTTTTATATGCTCTGGAATGTTTTCCGGGTTTGGCATAGATTCTGCCAGAACCAGAGCGCTAATAATTTGTTCATCGGGATCTATCATCCAGTATTCAGCTACACCGGCTTTTTCATACAACTTCAATTTAGTGACCATATCGTGTGAACGGTTAGAAGATAAAATTTCTATTATAAATTTTGGAGCGCCATTGTAACTGTTATCTTTCAATTTTGATTTGTCGCATGCAAGAAAGATATCTGGCTGAACCAGCGTATACGTATCGCCTTTTTCATACAAGGGATACACATCAAACGGAGCAACTATTGTTTTGCAGCCGGATGATTGCAGCTTTTCTCTTAATTGGGTGCCA
>Ga0123356_10003536_pt1 | contig 16335 bp, 16 predicted proteins | sample TergutEmb28metaG_2_FD_92546 | JGI IMG/M metagenome (GOLD analysis project Ga0123356, IMG submission 92546) | Embiratermes neotenicus P3 segment gut microbial communities from Petit-Saut dam, French Guiana - Emb289 P3 | ecosystem: Host-associated > Arthropoda: Insects > Digestive system > Gut ...
GCGTCGAGAATTTCCGCGAGTTTTTGCTTATCGTATTTTCCCTCGACAATTACGGCTTGCTTCAAAGTAATCATAATATTAAAATTTCCGTCATGGTTTTTTCGATTATAGTACGGTCGTTCAGGGTTGTGGATTTGAGCTTGATGTCGGCTCTGTAAAGCAGGGAAATGCACTTTTTTATATAAGAAATATCAACACTCGGCACTTTCCCCATGAGCCATGCACGGTTCTTGGGATAATTAAAATCCGCGGCGACTTTGGGCGATTGCTGACGATAATCCTTGCCGAGCCTTGCACGGTAAAAATCCACAAAAGCACCCGAAAGCGAACCGAGAATAACCACAGCCTGAACATTCTGCGCCATTAAATCGTCAAGTATACGAAAAGCGGTAAGCGCACGTTTTGCGGTCAGCGCGGAAGCAAGCTCATACACGCTGGTTTCAGTCAGGCGCGGGGTTAAAAGGTCGATGGCTTCCCGTGTAATCGTGCCGCCTTTTCCGGCGTAAGACGCTAATTTTTCCACTTCTGCGCCGATTAGAGTAAGACTGCCGAGCGTTAAATCGTAGAGGTATTCAGCGTCGGTGCGGGAAATTACACAGCCTGAGCGTGAGGCTTTTTTTATGATTTGCTCGGCGGCTTTGGCTTTGCTCAAAGGTTCAAAATCGCAGATAATCCCGTGTGTTTCAACACAAGACTGAAGCTTTTTTGTTTTGGCGTTTTTGCCCGGCTCAAAGCCGGTAATGCTAATTATAACCGCGCAGTATTCGGGAATGTCCGCAAACAGCGCAGTAATTCTGTCAAGTGTGTCCACGTCAAGCTTTTCCGCGTCAAGGTCATTTATAATTACCACTTTCCTCTCCGCGAAAACCGGCAGGGTTTCGATGGCTTCTTCAAGCGAATCAAAGTCTTGAATCCCTGTAAACTTCACGAGATTGAACTCGTCCAAGTCCGGCGCGAATTTCTGCCTTACGCTGTCGGTATAGTGCTTCACGAGAAATACTTCTTTACCGAAAAAATAGTAAAGATTAGAAAGTTTATTTAATTTTAAATTGTCTTTTAAAGCGTCTTCGGTGATTTTCATGGCTTGTCCTTTAATGGTTTTATGAGGATAATGCTTATAATACACTCTTTCTGTATATGTCAACAATTAACGAAACTTTGCTCTTTTCAAATTTATCAAAAAACGCTTCTATACCATGCTCAAGCTTATACTCCATTTCAGCACGGGAAATTGGTAAAACCATGTAAAAATTAATATTTGCACCGCTCTTTGTAGTGAGTTGCGGAGTATTGTGAGGGAGTAAAATAACTCCGTTCATTTCAGTGCCTTCTAAAAGCGGTTCATAATCTCCATTTGGGATTGTATGCCCTTGCCCTAACCATGTTTTAAATTCATGCGGGAAGCGTGCTAAAAATTTAATTAAAGATATAGCCCAAAAATCCTTATCAGGCATATCGGTACTTAGTGTATACATTTCTCCCGAATTCCAAGTACTCGGTAAAAGCATAACAAGCTCTGCGTACTTTAAATTTTTGCCTTTCTTTATTTCTTTTGGCACGGACATTGGCATATCGCTCATTCCGGTGGTATACAAGACATAAAAATCCTCGGTTGATGTGGGGTTCATAACATGAACATCAATGTGTATAAAATCTGACATAATCTCGTGGAAAACTGTTGTTTCGCGATTAGGAAAAAAGGCTTCAAAATACGCAACTACTTCCTCCATAAAACTATTGTCAGCGTTAGGAGGGCGCCAGCCTTGGTTTTCTTGTTTTTCGTATCGGTATATTTCCGAACCTCCTTTTGAGGTTTCTTTTTTCTTGCGTCCAAACATGATAATTCCTGCCTTTCTACCCTTATGGCAAAATCCAGCTTATTTTTTCGTAGTAAGCGTTAAACTCGTTTTCTTCTTCTGCCTCAGCGCGGCGGGAGGTGTGAATTACTGTGCTTTCCGGAAGAAAATCTGCGGCGTGAACCGAGTAGTTATAAGTTATATTTATGTCTGCGTTTGAGGGTGTTTTAATATGCCCGATGTTTATTGTAAGATTGCCGTAGGTTATTAAGCCGCCCGTGACCTCGAAAACCCCGCCGACGTCATAAGTAATATTTTCGCTTTCAGGCGGTACATAAATAATCGCAGGGAGTTCTTCAAAAAATCGCAGAGAATTATTAGTGCTGTTAAGAACGAGAAGCAGACTTATTTCGTCAAGGTAATTACTATGCAAAAAATCCTGCGTGGCGTTTGCGGTTCTTCTGCCGTCATCGGTGACTACTACGACCGAGCTGTTGTTACTGCGCAGAAACACACACGCTGAAACGCCGTCGGTATACACTTCAAGACGAGTGCTGTCAAGATTAAGATACTCTGTGGTAATCACCATCATGGCGAGCGTGAAAAGGCTGACAGTAGCGGCTTTTACGCCTGCGACTGCTTCTTTGTAAAACAGGCATACAAGCACAATAAATACAGCCGACGTAACAACCCAAGGTAAGATAAAGCCGTAATCCAAGGGTATAAACGAGAATTTTAAACTGCCGAAAAAGCTTATAATCGCTTCCATAGTGCGCGACATAATTCCGGCAATAAGTAGCGACAACCCGTCAAATCCCGCCGTAAGCGCAAAAGCGACCATAGCCGTAAGCATTATCGTGAAGAAAGGCAGAAGAATTATACTCGTGAAAACCGATACAGTAGACGCCCCACCAAAGAATATTGCCACAAGCGGCAGTGTCGCATAATTCGCGCAGAGGTTGGCGATGAAAACTTCACGTACCTTGTTGTAGGGGCGAATGGCGCAGTGCGCTGTGTTCGCTCGTGAAGCAAAATGACCGTTCACAGCCGGCGCTATCACGCCTATTCCGACAGTACCGGCGATTGAAAGCAACAAGCCCGCGTCAAGGCAGGCGTAGGGTGAAAACAGCAGAATAATCAGCGCCGCAAAGCCTATGGAATTGAGCGTGTTTCCGCGCCTCATAAAAAGTTCACCGCCGTAAAACACGATTAGCATTATTCCCGCTCTGGTCACGGACGGCGAGAGATTGAAGAAAACCATGAATAAAAGTGTGAGCAGTGTCAAAAGCGTAAATCTGATTTTACGCATTGTGCGAAGCCGCGTAAGCTCAATAACCGACATGAATAAATGAACAATCAATGTAAGGTGCAAGCCTGAAACTGCAGCATAATGTGCGATTCCCGCCCTTGTAAGGTTCCGCGACAGCGAGTCCGAAAGCCCGGATTTATCGCCGAGAAAAACCGCGCAAATAAGCGCGCCCGTATCATTCGGAAAGGCAGTCATAATCCTACTTTTCAAGTGTTCGTTGAAACCTCGGATATAATCGATTGGGGAGAAGCTCTCGTTCTTAACAGCAACCGGCGTTGTCACTGCTGTTGCTTTCAGGAAAACGCCCCGGCTCATGTAATACGACGCTTCTGCGAAAGCCGTATTGTCCTGTAAAAGCGAGAATTTAGCCTCAAAAGTAATATTATCGCCGACTTCGGCGCCGACATCGGGCGCGTAAAGCGAAAACCTCGTTTTCACGCCGTCAATAACGGCTTCAATCGTATAACCCGCCATATCGTGAGAGGGCGAGGTTTTTTCAAGCACTGTACCGGTGATTTCGCGGGTTTCGCTGTCAAGCGCAAGAGTTGGGGCAAGCGCGGTAAACTTATACGCTGCGTAGACCCCGAAAGCAATCCCGAAAATAAGCGCAAAAACCCCGATGTTCTGCGCTTTCCAAAGCAGACAAATAAAGCCCGCAATAAAAGTCGCCGCCGCTATTAAAAAGCTTTGGAACGGGCTGAAGCCAAGCAGAAAGGCGCAAATCAATCCCGAAAGGTACGCAAAACCAATAACGGCAGATTTGAGTTTCATTAAAAGCTGTCCTTTAATTTTTCACCGCCGAGCAGATGAAAATGCAGATGTCTGACAGTCTGACCGCCGTTTTCGCCGATGTTTGTAACTATACGATAGCCACTTTGTAAATGAAACTGCTCGGCTATTCTCGCTACAGTCAGAATCAGTCTGCCGGCGAGTTCGGCGTCTTCTTTTTCAAGAGTATCCGCGCCGTCTATATGCTTCTTGGGAATCACAAGAATATGCACAGGCGCCTGCGGATTTATGTCCTTGAAAGCTAAAACTTCCTCATCCTGATAAACTTTCTCTGATGGTATTTCGCCGCTTATAATTTTGCAAAATATGCAGTTGTTCATAGTTTTTCTCCTTGTAGGGGACGCCCTGTGTGGCGTTCCGTGATATTTTCGGGCAACCACGCAGGGTCGCCCCTACATGATTGTCTTGAACTTTGCCAAAGCCTCGTCTACCTTAGAATTATCGCCGATTCCTGCCATTGCGCTGTCGGGGCGTCCGCCGCCCTTTCCGCCTGTGACGGCGCTAATCTCACGGACTATATTTCCGGCGTTAAAGCCTTTCGCGACCGCCTCTTTATCGCAGACACAGTAGAAATTACTTTCCCCTGCGAGTACGGCTACGAAGCCGTTTTTCTCGCTTTTCAGTTTATCGCCCGCCTGACGAAGCGCGTCGGCGTTTGCACCGCTGAGCTTCATAACAAGCAGTTTTATGCCGTCTTTTTCGCCGGCTTCCTCGATTTCGGAGTTTTGCGCCTGCATTTTCGCGATTTCGTTGTTGAGGCGTGTGAGTTCTTTTGAATGAGCGGAATTAAGCTGTTTTATTTTCTCTGCTGCTTCATTTATTTCTTTTTGCTTTGAATCAAGAAGTTCAAGCACGCCGAAGCCTGTAACAGCTTCAATCCTGCGAACCCCTGCCGCCACGCTCGCCTCGGAAATAATCTTGAAAAGCCCGATTTCGCCTGTTCTTTCGACATGACACCCCCCACAGAGTTCGACAGAGTGATTTTTAATGTTTACCACGCGGACAGTGTCACCGTACTTTTCACCGAATAAAGCAACTGCTCCCATTTTACGCGCTTCGTCAATAGGCATTTCGTTGATTTTGACTTCTATATTTGAAAGTATTATCGCGTTAACAAAATTTTCAATACTTTCAATTTCATCTGTTGTTAAAGCCTGTCCGTGCGTGAAGTCAAAACGACAGCGTTCAGCGTCAACGTAAGAACCCGCCTGCTGAACGTGTTCCCCTAAAACGTGCCGTAATTCTGACTGAAGCAAATGAGCAGAAGTATGATTTTTAATAATTTGTAAGCGGTGTGACAAATCCATAGAAGCGCGAACCTCTTGCCCGACAGAAAGAGAGCTTGTGTCGTCACACTTACATATGATTTGTCCGGAAGGTGCTTTCTTCGTATCGAGTACTTGAATTAATATTTTGTAATCTATTGCTAACTGCCCGATGTCGCCAACCTGCCCGCCGCTTTCAGCGTAAAACGGTGATTTTTCGAGAACGACCCAGTCATTGACGATAGCGAGAATTTTTGTGTTGATTGACCAAGTATCATAACCGACAAATTCTGTTTCAAGCCCTGCTAAGTCAGACAATGCCACATCGTCCCAGCCGCCCTTGAACGCCTGATTAGCGCGAGCGGTATCTTTTTGAATCTGCATAAGCTCTTTGAATTTAGCTTCATCAAAAGTAAGATTGTTCTCACTCAGAATTTCCCGCGTTAAGTCTACCGGGAAGCCGAAAGTATCGTGAAGCTTGAAGACTACATCGCCGTTTATCGGGCGATTACTAATCGCCCCTACGATGTGTGAATTTAATAATTCCAACCCTTTCTCGACAGTCTTCGCAAAACTCTCTTCCTCGGTTTTAATAGTTTTCTTGATATATTCGCGCTTTTCGGCGAGTTCGGGGTATGCCGACAGATTTTCGTTAATAACAGTATCGCAGACTTCATAAAGGAACGGCTTTTCGTAGCCGAGCAGACGCCCGTGCCGCGCGGCTCTGCGGAGCAAACGGCGCAGTACATATCCGCGCCCCTCATTAGACGGCAGAACGCCGTCGCTGACCATAAAAGAAGTCGAGCGGATATGGTCGGTGATAATGCGGATTGATATATCAATTTTCGGGTCAGTTTTGTATTCTTTACCGATGATTTCGCAGATTTTTTTCATTATATTCTGCACTGTGTCAACTTCAAATAAGCTGTCAACATCCTGCATAACACAAGCAAGGCGCTCCAAGCCCATGCCCGTGTCTATGTTTTTGCTTGCAAGCGGTGTGTAATTGCCCTTGCCGTCGCTGTCGAACTGCGTGAATACAAGATTCCAGACTTCAATGTAGCGGTCACAGTCACAGCCGACTTTACAATCGGGTTTACAGCCCTTGTCCGCGCCTCTGTCGAAGTAGATTTCAGAGCAAGGCCCGCAGGGGCCGCTTCCGTGTTCCCAAAAGTTATCGGCTTTCCCGAAGCGTACTACGCGTTCGGGTTTAACGCCGACTTCTTTAATCCAGATTTCCTCCGCTTCGTCGTCTTCTTCATAAACGCTGACCCACAGCAGTTCTTCAGGGATTTCAAGGACTTTTGTGAAGTATTCCCACGCCCACGCGCAGGCTTCGTTCTTGAAATAATCGCCGAATGAAAAATTTCCGAGCATTTCAAAATAAGTCCCGTGACGAGCAGTTAGCCCGACGTTTTCAATGTCTGGCGTGCGTATGCACTTTTGGCAGGAGGCGGCGCGGGGGTGCGGCGGCTTTTCCGTCCCCTGAAAGTATTTTTTTAGCGGGGTCATTCCCGCGTTAATAAGCAGTATGGAGTTATCATCCTTTGGAATAAGCGGCGCGCTTTGTAAGCGCAGATGGTCTTTCCCCTCGAAGAAAGCGAGATAGCTTTCACGAAGCTCATTAAGTCCTGTCTTTTTCATTTTAGTTTTTACGTCCTTTCGTTGTAGAATATATTTAATATTGCTATAATAATCGGTTGATGAAGCATATAAATCCAAATAGTGTATCGTCCTGTAGCCGCGAGAAATTTTACGCGGGTTTTATAAAACCAGCGGGGCAGGGCGTTTTCTTTTGCGTAAACCCCGAAGAAGCTCCCCGCCGCAAATAAGCAAAACCACGGCAACAGCGGGAAATAATCCGAATAGGACACAGCCGGATTCGTAAAGCCGAGCGGGAAAAGCACACCGGCTTTATATAAATCATCGGGCATTGTTATAGAAAAAAGCCCTTCAAAACCGATATAACCATTTTTAACGTTTTGAAACACTAAAAACAGAAAAGCAAATAAAATTATACCAATTAAGGGCGGCACAGCTTCAAAAAAACGCTCTGTCAGCGCGAAAATAATCATGCTGATACCAAGCAGATGTAAAATCCCGAAGTGAATAGGGAAACTCGGTTGCGCGAACGCGACAACGTAGGTGATTACCATGCCGAGGAAGAAGCACTGCACACCACGCTTGAGGTTGTTGCGCGAAAAACGGCAGACGCACCCCGATATAAATATAAAAGTCCCTGCGAAGATATTGCGGATTATATCAAACCAAGACTCAAAGAAAATCGGCACATTAACGTCATAAAAATTATCAAGGCTGAACATAAAATGATACACGACCATGCAAATGATTGCGAAGCCCCGTATTTCATCTAATAAACCGATTCGTTTTGATTCTCTCATTTTTCTGCTTTTTAACCCTTTCGCGCATATATGAATATAGTATACCTTATTTTGGTGTAAAATGTCAATAATTTTTGTAATAAAAAAGTCGGGCATAAGCGCTTTTGCGCTTAGCCCGATTTTTCCTACTTTTCCTCTTCAAAAACTGTGAACTCCGCGCTCACGTAGCACCATCCCCCGTTTCTGAAAATATCTTTTTCAATCCGGTACAGCCCAGCTTCAAGTTCCTCAAAATAATACCCTAAGTCAATACTGCCGTTGTTAATCGAAAAAGGCGCTAAAATCAAGCTAATGTCATTCCAGCCCGCACTTTCGAGGGTGTCAACGTAATTCCAGTCATCGTCCTCAAACTTAAATAGCATAAAATCCTCGCCATAGGTATACTCATTAGCGGTGAGATTTACTATTTCAAAATCGAGCCAGCTTGTTTCATTTGTTACAAATGACGTTCGTATTCTGAATACGACCTCAACGTCTGTAAGCTCTCTCGGCGCTTCCGAAAAAACGTCAATATAAGCGGCAGGAGCGGGAGAAGGGTCGTTTTGTGGAGAGGCTTGTCCGGTTGTTTCCGGTGTTTTTTCCGGTCCGGGAGCGCAGGCAGAGGCGAATAGTGTAGTAATAACTAAAAAAACAGAGAAAATTCTTTTCATTTTGGTTACATTCCTTTCTTTGGTGCATATAACTTGTCCTTTTAACACTATGCAGACGAAATTATATATAGAACTAATAAAATTTGACACAGCTTCCAAAATATGTTATTATGTTTTAAGAACAAACTATTTTTTGCTCATAAAGAGCAAGTAGAAAGCAATTATTTTTTATGAAAATCCTCTTTATAGGAGATGTTGTGGGACAGGATGCCTCCGAGAAACTTTGCGCCTTTTTGCCGAACTTCAAGCGCGAGCTTGATATAGGGAAAGGCTTGGTTATAATTAACGGTGAAAACTCTGCTGACGGAAACGGCATTACGCCTCTTTCCGCCGATTTACTGTTTAAGGCGGGCGCAGATGTAATAACCACCGGCAATCACTGTTTCAAACGAGCGGAAATGGACAGCGCATACCACGAAAACCCATTTATACTGCGCCCCGCAAATTACGGTGACAGCGCGCCGGGGAAAGGCGTGTGTATAGTTGACAGGGGAAGTTTTTCGGTAGCTGTAATAAATCTAACCGGAACCCAGTACATGATTCCGGCTGATAATCCCTTTAAATACGCTGATGAGCTTTTAGAAAGCATTAACACTAAAAATATAATAGTAGATTTCCATGCGGAAGTCACTGCCGAAAAAAAAGCTCTCGGTTATTATTTATCGGGAAAGGTTTCTGCGGTTCTCGGTACTCATACGCATGTTCAAACAGCGGATGAGCAAATTTTAAGTAACCATACTGCTTATATCACGGATGTAGGCATGACGGGAGTACACGACTCGGTGCTCGGCGTTGACAAAGACATAATAATAGAAAGGTTCTTATGCTATTATCCGAAGAAGCACGTTACGGCAACCGGCGCATACACTATTAACGCGGTTCTTGTTGAAATTGATGAGAAAAGCGGAAAATCACATTCTATACTACGAATAAATAAAACTATTTAATCAGGAGAAAACATATGGAATTAATAAAAGTATCAGCTCGTTCCGTGCCTAAGCTCGTCGCGGGGGCAATTGCGGCGGTGGTTCGCGAGCAGAAAATCGTTGAAATTCAAGCGGTCGGAGCCGGCGCTATTAACCAAGCGGTTAAGTCCATAGCAATTGCGCGGGTTTACACAGCGGAAAACGAGCTTGACCTAATCTGCAAGCCCGCTTTCACGAATATTCAAATTGATGGCGCGGAAAAAACCGCAATGCAGTTTATAGTGGAAACCTTGTAGGGTCGGGGTTCAATCCCCGACCGCGAACAACGCATATTTATACGGTCGGGCGTGGAAACCCTACCCTACATCAACCGCATAGTCGTTCTAATTCTTTCCGAAGCCTTTTTATGATTCGTTTTTCAAGGCGGGAAATATAGCTTTGAGAAATGCCGATAGAATCGGCGACCTCTTTTTGAGTGCGCTCGTTGCCATCAACCAACCCGAAACGCATTTCCATGATTTGCTTTTCGCGGGTTCCGAGGCGTCCGATAGCCGAAAGGAGCAAATCGCGCTCAACCTCGTTTTCTATATTTACATTAACAATATCGTTATCGGTTCCGAGTACATCGGAAAGCAACAATTCATTCCCGTCCCAGTCAATATTTAAAGGCTCGTCTATAGAAATCTCGTATTTCTGCGAGCCTGTTTTTCTGAGAAACATCAGAATTTCGTTCTCGATACAGCGGGAGGCATAGGTCGCAAGCTTTATATTTTTCGTGGGGCTGAAAGTATTGACGGCTTTAATCAGCCCGATTGTGCCTATTGAAATCAGGTCTTCTATGCCGATACCGGTAGACTCGAATTTTTTCGCGATATAAACCACGAGCCTCAGATTATGGACAATCAGCGTTTCCCGCGCGGTGTTGAAATCGGTTTCAAGCTGTCGAAAGGCGATTTCCTCTTCGTCACGCGTAAGCGGCGGCGGAAGAGACTCCGCGCCGTTTATATAGAAAATGCTGTCTTTTTCTCTCTCCTTAGCTTTTTTGATTTTGCATATAATGCTTTGCAAAACCGTTTGTAAATCGTTCATGGTTACTCGCTCCTTTCGGCGCGTTCAAACGCGCGGAACGCTTGAGGTGGGCGTTTGCCGAAGCAACCGCCTGCGTCCCCTACATTTTATTAAAATAATAATTTTGGATTAAAAATGGCGTTTACGCCGTTTTTATTTATGTCGTTTTTTGAAATTCCTATGAGCGCGTCAACGCTCTTTTCGTCTATTTTAATGCTGTCAGGTTTAAATACGGGGATAATCCCGCTGCCGTTAATTGTAGAATAAGGTAGTAAGCGCAAACCTTTCACGAGTTCGTGACTGCTCGCCTCAAAATCGGGGAATAAATCGGCACAGGTGCTTTTGTCGCAGATAATAACGGGAGAGCCGGTAAAAAAATCCGTCAGGGTGTTCCCTGAATCGGCAAACGCGCTCAAGGTACGGCTTTCGCCATTATATTTAAAAGTAATCGTATAGATTCTGTCGGCGTTGAACTTCACGTCTAAAAAATAGCGCAGAACGCGGATTAAAAGATACGCAAGCGCCGTGAAAATCAACAGCGCCAAAAACGAGATGTCAAAATAAACAGTGCCGTTGTTGTATATCATGCCGAGCGGGGATGAGAATAGGCTCAAAATCAGCATAACTCCCGCGAAAAGCATATTAATAACTAAGAAAATAAGCGAGTTTTTAATGAAACCGCCTCGCCCGAAGACAATCAGCACAAGCACAGCGCCGATTAGGAGCTTGATTCCCGCGCTCGGAAGCACGGGCAGCGACGGGAGCAGGATTACAAGTGATGAAACCCCACCCGTCATCGCACCCAAAACGCAGCGCGGCGTGCTGATTTTTCTGTGCAAGAACGCCCCGCAAGCCTTGATGAGAAAAAAGTTCACATATAGATTTATTATGAACAACGTGTCTATGTAAATCACATTCGGGTATATCATAGCTTTATTATAAGACACAAAACATGAGAAAATTGCCGATATTTGCGGACAGAATATAATTTTTATTTGACTTTTTCGCCATTTTATGGTAGAATTTTAGAAACTAAAAAATGGAGAAATACATGAAAAAACTATTTGCTTTATTAATTGCCTGTTTGCTTCTGTCTGCTTGCGGTGGAAACGGGGATGAACATGAGCCGGACATAGGTCAAGAACTCGAATTAGGAATGAGGTTTAATGAGGACTTCATTTACGAAATATGGCCTGATGAAAATGTTAAAATTCATCGTTATATTGGCTCAAGTCCTGATGTTATTGTTCCCTCGGAAATAGACGGAAACACTGTTTTTATGATAGAAAACTGGGCTTTTCTCCCTTTCTATAGTGAAGAACGGTTTAACTATTTTTTCTCAGGATACGATTTAGGTATTGAATACAATGATTTAATTATAGCTGAGGTCGAAACACTTTATCTACCCGACACATTAATACAAATGCCTTTTCTTGATAATAATAAAACATTAAGAACGGTCAATGTTCCTTCATCAATTACAGAAATCAGACCTAATACTTTTGCCGGAAGCATTAATCTTGTGGAAGTGGATATTTCAGATACTGTTACAAGAATTGGTCTCGGAACTTTTCATGCTTGTGAATCGTTAATAAGTGTAAGAATCCCTGAAGGAGTAACCGATATAAGAGTTAATACATTTAACGGATGCATTTCTTTAGAGGAAGTAATTTTACCAAGTACTTTAATAAGTATTCATGAGTGGGTTTTCTATGATTGCGTAAGTCTAAAAGAGATTATAATACCTGATAATATAGAGCATATTGGTGCACACGCATTTAGAAATTGCAAATCTTTAAGAGAAATCGTCATACCTGAGGGTATAATTGAATTAAGCAATTTAGTGTTTTCCGGTTGCGATTCTCTTGAAAAGCTCTATCTCCCGCGAAGCCTCGAAAAAATAACAGAAAGAACTTTTGAAGGTATGCCGCTTGCTACGTTAACTATTTATTGTTATAGCGATAGTAAAGTACCGGAACTATTAGACTGGCACCCCGGAAAATTTAATATCGAGTTTATAGATGAGTAATGGCGTTATTTATCTACAGGGGCGGAAGCCCCGCTTTTTTTCGCCGCACCATTCGTTTAAGAATGGTGCTATTGACAAACCTCTATAAATGATATACAATATATAGTATGGAAAAAAATAGAAAAATTAAAAAAGCATACGTCCGAACCTACGGCTGTAAGCAGAATTTCGCCGACAGCGAGAAAATCACGGGACTGCTTTATTCAATGGGCTTTACGCCTGTTCACAGCCCTGAAGATGCCGACCTGATTATATTCAACACCTGCGCCGTCCGCGAAAACGCCGAGCAGCGGGTTTTCGGCAACGTCGGCGCGCTCAAAAAGCTCAAAAAGGACAAGCCGGAGCTTGTGATAATCCTTTGCGGCTGTATGACACAACAAGAACACACAGCCGAGCATTTCAAGGCAAAGTTTCCGTTTTTAGACGCAATTCTCGGTACGAACATAATTGCTACCCTGCCGGAAATACTACAAAATGTAGGGAACGGATTAATCCGTTCCGCGCAAAAAGGCGCAAATATCCATATAACCGAAGCTGGGGGCGCACTTGACGAGGACATCAAACCGCTCCGCGAGGGTAATTTCTCAGCAAATGTGCCGATTATGAACGGCTGTGACAATTTCTGCACCTACTGCGTTGTACCGCTTGTACGAGGGCGGGAGGTTAGCCGCACGCCCGAAAATATAATCAGCGAGGTTAAAGATCTAATTGCCGAAAACCGAAGAGATATATTGTTACTGGGGCAGAACGTCAATTCTTTCGGAAAAGGCACAGACACGGACTTTTTGGGGCTTTTGCGGGAAATTGACAGCCTTGACGGCGAATTCCTGCTTTGCTACATGACCAGCCACCCCAAGGATTGTAAAAAAGAACTGCTCGATTTTATCGCCGAGAGCCGCAATATCTCCCGACATCTGCATTTACCCGTGCAAGCCGGCAGCAATCGTATTTTAGGGCTTATGAACCGCGGTTATACCCGCGAGCAATATATAGAACTCGCCAATTACGCCAAAGCAAAAATCCCCGACATCTCCATAACCACCGACATTCTTGTGGGCTTTCCGGGGGAAATCTACGAGGATTTCAAGCAGACGCTCGATTTAGTCGAGCAAATCGGCTTCGACAGCGCCTATACCTTTATATATAGCAGGCGGGAGGGGACAAAGGCGGCAGACTTCGCCGACCCTGTTCCGGCTGAGGAAAAATCTGCGTGGTTTCAAGAATTGTTAGACGTTCAGGGGAGAATCAGCGAGCGCTCCTACGAGCGGTTTATAGGGAAAACTCTGCGTGTGCTGTGCCTCGGCGAGGGCAGAAGTGACCCCGCATTGTTAACAGGAAAAAGCAGGCAGGGGATAATCGTGGATTTCGCTGTAGGGGCGAACAGTGTTCGCCCGTTAGGGCAATTCGTGGACGTAAAAATCAAAAAGGCGCTACCGTGGGCACTTATAGGGGAGCAGACAGATGAATAAACTAAATAAAATAATAGTTATTCTGTCAGTTTTGATGATTCCTGTTATATTTTTCGGTTATGTAAATACTTCTTGGTTTCTAACCAAGCCTTATGTAAAAGTAAAGTTTACAGGGAAGCAGATAGCGGAGATACAAGAAAAATTAAAGTTCGAGCTTGCTACAGGCGAAAAAATTCGTACTGAGTATTACCCCGGTTTTATGCAGGCGGCAACAAGGTTGGTTGTTTTTGTTGAAAATATTGAATCTGAAGAAGATTTTCTCAGCAAATTCAAAGGAAATGCGATATGCCAGGGAGAAGAAGAATGGTATAGAGGGCATTATTATGACAGCTTGAGTGAGTTTTATGGCTTTGAAGTCATCAGTGAATATAGAATTGAAGTATTTCTATTTGAAAACGAACCTAAAGATTTTTCAACCGCACTTATGATTTTTATTGAAGACGGGGTATTAAAAGCAAGATTTAACATAGTCGGTTACATTGAAGATTTGAGTAAAATTTATAGCTTCACATATAATCGGGCTTTCCCTGTTCTCATTAACCCGCTTTTTATGATACCGTTAATTATTGAAATCGTTTTACTGTCATTTTTATTCATTCAAAAATTCAAGAAATCCAAAAATACAAATCAACAAGAAGGAGAAATAATATGAACCCAATTCAAGCAACAAGAGAACTCGGAAAGGCAATTCAGGCGGACGAGCGTTTCAAGGCGTACTTCTCGGCGAAAGACAAAAACGACAGCGACGAGGCATTGCAAAATTTCATCGGCGAGTTTAATCTCCAGCGCGAGAATTTAACAATGGAGGTCTCTAAAGCCGACAAAAACCAAGAAAAAATCGACGAGCTTAATACCAAAATGCGCGGAACTTATGAGCAAATTATGTTGAATGAGAACATGCGGGCGTACACTGCGGCTAAGAGCGACTTTGACAAAATGCTCGGTCAGATTAATCAAATCGTAGCGATGTGCTGTGACGGCGCCGACCCCGAGACCTGCGAACCGGCGGCGAAAGCCTGCGGAAGCGGGTGCGGGAGTTGCGGGGGCTGCGGGTAAATGGTTAATTTAGAAAATATCGAAAGGTTCAGCGGGTATGCGGAATTATATAACACCAGCCGCCCGACCCCGCCCAAAATAATAACCGATATAGCAGTGAAATATTTGGGCAGAGAGCCTGAAATTGTCGTTGACCTCGGGAGTGGGACGGGGATTTCCGCGCTGATTTGGCAAGACCTCGCGAAAACCATAATCGGCATTGAGCCCAATGACGATATGAGAAGCGAAGCAGAGAAGAATATCGCCACAGAAAATATAGCTTTTAGAAAAGGCGTGTCGAACGACACCGCGCTTTCTGCGAATTATGCAGACATTGTCGCTGTTTCACAGGCTTTTCACTGGTTCGACATTGACAGCACGCTGGCTGAGGTTTACAGGATATTAAAAGACGGCGGCGTTTTCGCCGTGTTTGACTGCGACTGGCCGCCCGCTGTTGACTGGCGGGTTGAAAAGGCATTTAACGAGCTTCATAAGAAATGTGATGAAGTCTGCTTTAAACAGGAAAAACACGCTGTAAGAGGCGATAAATCCTCATACATAAAGCGTTTTAACGACTTCGGGAAATTTAGTTTTGTCAGAGAAGTTGTCTGCCACAGCGTAGAAAAGTGCGACGCCGAACGGATGAAAGGAATTGCGCTGACACAGGGCGCGATGCAGACCGCCATAAAGCTTTCAGACGAAATCAAGCGCGATGTGGACGCTTTTTGCAAGTTAGTTGACGAGAGATGTAAAGGCGAATTTGACATAGTTTTTTCGTACAGACTCAGAATAGCCATAAAGTAGGGGCGCGCATTGCGCGTCCGCAAGCAAAGGACATTAAAAATGAACAAAGAATTAACCCCCATGCTAAAGCAATACCTCGAAATCAAGGAAAAGTACAAAGACTACGTGCTTTTTTTCAGGCTCGGGGATTTTTACGAGATGTTCTTCGAGGATGCGGTTGAAATCTCGAAAAAGCTCGAACTGACGCTGACAAGCCGCGCCGAAACCCCCATGTGCGGTGTGCCTTATCATTCTGCAGAGAAATATATTAAGCAGTTAGTAGAAACAGGGCATAAGGTCGCAATCTGCGAGCAAATCGGCGAAGTAACCGGCAAAGGCTTGGTTGAGCGCGGGATTACGCGGATTGTCACAGCGGGGACATTGATTGAAGATAATATGTTAGAAGCGGGAAGTAATAATTTTATAGCTTGCTTTTATATGCGCGGCAAAGCTTGCGGCATGGTTTTCGCGGATTTGTCAACAGGGGAGCTTAATGCCTTTGAAAAAAACGGAAAAAACTTAGAGGACGAGCTTATTGCGGAAATTGCGCGGTTTATGCCGGTGGAAGTGCTTTTTAATACCGATTTTATGTCGCTCAAAAACACGGGAAACTTTATAAAAACAAAAATCCCCGGTTGTGTCGGGGAAACGCTTGAAGACAGCGAATATGACGTGGGAATCCTGAAAAATTACAACTTTATTCCCCTGGAAATAGTCGCGGAAAACCCGCTTGCTGCGGGCGCGATTGCCGCATTGCTGGGTTACATAAAGACTACTCACCTGAACGACGCGCCCCGCTTCACGGAGCTGAACA
>Ga0123356_10003537_pt1 | contig 16335 bp, 15 predicted proteins | sample TergutEmb28metaG_2_FD_92546 | JGI IMG/M metagenome (GOLD analysis project Ga0123356, IMG submission 92546) | Embiratermes neotenicus P3 segment gut microbial communities from Petit-Saut dam, French Guiana - Emb289 P3 | ecosystem: Host-associated > Arthropoda: Insects > Digestive system > Gut ...
TATAGGGAACATATTCATCCAGCCGTGAGCAATATTTTGTGCGGTAAAATCCCGCCCGTACCGCTCCAGCATCAGCAAACTGAAAAGCGTATAATTCGTATCATCATCCTCCGGCATACATGACACTTTTCCCGCCCATGCTCTGTCTGCTCCCGACTTCATGCCTTCATGGTACTCGATATACCGTTTCAAGGGATAATTATCTGCACTTTTCAATAGAGGGTGCAAATCGGAACGTTTTTCACCCTCTATAGGCTTCCCAAGTAAACAGCCAATAGTACGCCCAAGCCATGCACCATGGATTTTATCGAATTGTTTTTCCGAGGTGATTGCCGGAGTTGCTTTGTTATTGATTGGTTTATCGCACTTGTCAGCTTTCTTGCAAGTATGTATGCCATTGTCAGGCGCAACGCTTGCAACCATTTGTCCCCAATTCAATGCCTGTGCAATTACTTCATCAAGTGTGCTTGGTTCAATATACTTATACCCGGCTTTTAGCGGTGACTTTATCACTCTGTCAAGCAGTTCTCCCGCCATATGCTCACGTTTTAAGTCATCCTCCGGTAAATCGTTAATTTCCCTGACAGCCTCGGCAAGCCACGGCACATCACGCCCCTCATCCTCCGCCTGCCGCACCTCAACATCAAGACTCTCATCCCAACAAAGCCACATTTCATGCCCTCTCATTTTACCCCTCCCTGTTCTAAAATTCTAAAATCACCATTAAACAAACCCAGTATACCATAAAGTAGTATCACGGGATGCGTCCCATTGTATATATCATAAGGCAGAAGACCCGTCCCCCTGTCGCATATTCGCCGAATCGTAGACACATTCGCTTTATTATGGATGGAATTTTTTATCCTTGTATAGTAGAATGGGTCTATAATTTATTGCTATGTCGGAGTCTTTTATGGAAAAGAAAAGTATAGGCAGTTTCATGGCTGTGTTGCGTAAGGCGCAGGGTCTTACACAGCAAGATGTGGCAGACAGGTTAAATGTGTCAAATAAAACAGTCAGCAAATGGGAGCGGGACGAAAGCTCCCCGGAGCTTGGGCTTATTCCCGTTATTGCAGAAATATTCGATGTCACCTGTGATGAAATATTGCTCGGAAAACGTCTGATAAAGGAAAATGACGAAACCAACACATCGCAAAAAGTTGAAAAACAGATAACCCGTCTCGCAGAAAACACAGCAAGATATTTTCGAAACATGGCACTCATCGTTGTGCTGATTTCCATTTTCGGATATCTTGCTTTGTTCTTATGTTCTTACGCATTTGATTTACTTATACCGGGAGCCGGGCTTTATACGGTATTCCTCCTGATTGGAACTGCGGTTCTGATCACAAGCCTTAACAATTCCCTGCACCGGTTAAATACCGGGAGCGATACAGACGAAAAATGTGTCTTGGAAGCAAGAGCAGATATATGGCAAATTTGCTTTTTTGCATTCCTCGCACTGCTGCTTACATTCTTCTTTTCACTCCCTCTTATTATCGCACGGGACTTGTATATCCTTTCGGAGCCGCCTTATTTCCGATATGAACTCCATGTTTTATCATGGGAAATATATCTTAACTATATTCCGACGATGATACTAATGTGGCTTTTTTCCGCCATCTCGGTTCTATTACTGCTGCGCCGTAAGCTGCAAGGAAGCAGGTCGCAGATTTTTACCTCGGTTGAAAACGGTTTTAAACTCGGAATAATCCAAACGGTTTTCTTTGCAATCGCAGCTTTACCGATAATAATTACCGAACACACCGATATATCACATAACTTCTTTTACATAAACGAAATGATTGCACTTATTAGCTTTGGACTATCTGCGATTACCGCAGTAATTTATATAGTATTAAAAAGAGGGAACTATTTATTATTGTCAATTATGGCAATACGAAATCAATTATTATGGATTCCCGCATTACTGCTTACGGTGTCAATTAACCTGACAGCTTCATACGGATTCATTTATCCAATCTCATGGATTTCAAGTGCCGGCAGACATCAGGGTGATAATTTCAGATTCAATTACATGGTGCAGCATTTTACATATGATATAGGTGTGGGAATAGTGATTTTCACCGCTATTGTTTTGTCTGCATACATTGCAGTAAAGTATAAATACATGAATAATCACATACGCAAGCACACGAAAAAACAAATGTGAAAAACAAGGTGCCGTACGAAAAATACAGAGGATATCATGAAAAATAGAGCAAGTATATTAACAAAGCTGACTTCCTTGTCAAAACTTGAAGTGATACTGATAATAGTATTTTTGCTTCTGTTTATATTTGCATCCGGTTTTGCAATCAATCATTTCATGTGGCACCGTTACATTGATAAGGCCTTTTCTCCGTTTCTGGCAAACGAGAAAATCGAGTTCGACTACGAAAGCGACGGCTGGACTCATTATAATTATTCAGATTATGAAAACGGTTATTTTATTCAAATCGGAGTACCACCATATTTGAAATATGGCGGCACAATTATGTTATCTATGCAATTTAAAGAGCCGGAACCCGGTAGCTTTCGCGGTAATCTTATGTTATTTCACAGCAGCATCCGCATACATCAAAAGCTTGTACTTAACCTTGGCGAACAAACAGGAGCAGGCTCCCATTATACCCTTGGCTCGGCAATAGACCGATACGGAAAACCCCTCGGCCGCAACCCCCGCGACTCCGAACAATTCTACAGCCAATGGCTCACCCTATACGACAAACACTACACCGACGCAATGACCATCCTCACCTACTTCAAAAACTTCTTCGGAGAAGATTTGCTGCAATGATAGCACTCGTCTTACACCGATGAAAGCTTATCTATAATTAACTGGTTAATTGAAATATTTTCAATACCTGCTGTTATAGCCAATTTTTGTTGTAAATCCGCAGGCATTCGTACCAGCACTTTTACATTTTTCTTTTTTATCGATTTTGGCAATGGTGGTGCAATATTTTTATTTAAGTATAACTGAAGATGAATTGCCATTTCTTCCTCAAGAGCCTTATATGCTTCATCGGGTGTTGTTCCATCAACACAGCAGCCTACAAGCTCAAGTACTTCAGCAAAAAAAGCCGTATCACCTTCTTCTCCGGTTGATGTGATAATTTTCTTATATGGCATAGCCATATATTCCTCGACTGTGTATACATCCTTATTATTTTCCGACATTAATTGTCACCTCGCTTATAATTAATTAATTTTTCTGATATTTCGAGTAGCTTTATCCCTTTCCACCTGGACAAATTACCTTCTTTTGGTATACTAAACCAAAATACAGGATATTCCTCCCTATAATAATATTCATTATCATTGCTTAACATATCCATATCTCGTTTCGCACCCAATTTTTTCAGCAGCAGCCGTGCTTTGTTACTATCCATGAGCTGTTCCTTTCACACTCACTGCCATCTCATTATGATAGCAGTTATGATATCACCTGTCAAGAGTTTGTTATACCATACTCTATCTCAGAACAGCTTGCAAACAGGGCGATTTCTACATAAAAATAAAACTTTAAGCATACATTTGTAGAAAAATTCATCGTAATCAATAGAATGATTACACATATAATTCATAAAATTACAAAAAAGCAGAATTTTTCAATATCACCAAATTCATTATTATGACCATATTATCTTGTATATTTTAACGAAAGTGAAATTATGAAAAAAGCCATTGAAACACTAGCACGTATAACAGCAACCATACTTACAGCATCGCTGTTGTTTACCATGCTAGCCGGCTGCAGGGATAATTCCGGGGATGATGAGCCGGGATTTGTTGTTGTGCCGGAGATTATTAATCCGGATGTTTTGGGCAGTATAATCTGCCTTGATTATAAGAACGATACCATATTCCTCGCTACACGGTTTGAGGTAGATAAAGAAAATAAAGTAAATACTACGCGAATATACACAATGGATATAAATAGCAGTGATGTACTGGAACTTCCGGGTTATGCTCCTGTGTTTCCTGCTGCTGATGCAATGGGATTTGTTCATATATCGGCTATGCATGTTGACAGTGAAGAATATATATGGATAAGTGAAACCGGTTACTTCAGCCGAATGAATCTGCCCGATGATTTCGATGGTGAGGAATGGGAAAAAAGCGATTATGTTGAGGAAATCAGCTCATATAACAGAATCAGTAAGCTTAACAGCTCCGGTTCAGAAATCTTTTCAATTGATTTAATACCTTTCTTCGGTGACAACAGAGGCGCTGATGCAATTGAAACTGACAGCGAAGGCAATATATATGTACTAAATGATAATTCAGAGAGTGCAGTTATATATGTTTTTGATAAAACCGGCAATGAAATATTTAATATAAATACAACAGGGAATAAATTTTCGCTCGTTTTATTACCGGATGGCAAGGTAGTTATTGCAGGTGAGTTTGACGATACCGGCTTTGAATTTTCATTAAAAGAAATAAATACCGTTTCAAAAGAGTTCGGTAAAATAATTAAGTTATCAGCAGGATTAACCCAAGTACACACCGGAAGCGGTTTTTTTGATTTACTTATTAGTGATGATACAGGCTTATACGGTTTTATGATAGATTCCGGTGAAAAAGAAGAATTACTTAATTGGAAGGACAGTAATCTCATCAGTTATAATCAACGTTTTGTAAGATTACTTACGAACGGACGTGTTTTATGCGGTGATTTTATTATTGATACAGCTACATATATGTACAACATAAAACTTAATATCCTTACAAGAGTTCCTGCATCAGAAGTTGACCCCGGTGAAGTCATTACTCTTACTCTGGCCACATTCAATCCCCCTCCCGGGCTCCAAAATGCAGTCATGGAGTTTAACAAAAGCGGTTCAGGTTACTATATTGACCTTATTAATTATGAAGAATTTTCAACAAATGATGATTGGCTTGCAGGGTTATCAAGGCTTTCTACAAAAATAATAACGGGAAATGCACCCGATATTCTGGACTTAAGAATGATGCCGCAAAGACAGTATATTTCAATCGGTCTTCTTGAAGATTTATATAATTTTATAGACAATGACCCGGAGCTTAACCGAAGCTCGTTTATGGATGGAGCTCTGCGTGCCTTGGAAGTAAATGGGGGACTCTATCATGTTTATCCGACATTCTATATTAATACTCTTGTTGGTTTATCTTCGGTACTTGGTTCTGATATTGGTTGGAATATGAAGGAATTTTTAGAAGTCATTGCAGCTAACCCCGAAGCAACTGTACCGCTTTATTCTCCCGCTTGGAAACCGTATTTTATGACGAAAGCAGTTGAGTTGAATCTGTATGATTATGTAGACTGGAACTTGGGAACAGCTCATTTTGACAGTGATGAATTTCTAATGTTATTGGAGTTTGTTAAATCACTGCCTGATAACCCTCCCGGCAGCGAACCGTCTCGAATTACATCAGGTGAACAGATTATGGCAATAATTGAAGAATTTAATAGATTTGATGGAATGCAGAGGTATCAAGCCATTTTTGGTGGTGAACTTGTATTTAAAGGATTTCCGACCGAAAACAGAAACGGCAATTCAATTAAAACACATTCAAGCCTTGCAATTTCATCTTTAAGTCCAAACAAAGAAGGAGCATGGAAATTTATCCGAATGCTCCTCACTGATGACTGGTTGACAGGTAAGCTTGAACATGATTTCGATTTCGCTTTTCCGCTTAATAAAGAAGCGTTTTTTACGAAATTGGAAAGATATATGGCAGATAGTTTTCATGGCTCCGGAAGATGGGAAGACCCGGATTATACATATACACTAAGACCGGTAACACAGGAAGAAGTAAATCAAATACTTAATCTTATTGATTCATTATCAGGCACATCAGGTTTTGATATTGAACTTAGAAATATTGTTTGGGAAGCAAGCGAAGAATTCTTCAACGGCCGGGGCTCTGCTCAAGACACCGCAAGAAAAATCCAATCCCGCGCCGCTATATTCATGTCCGAGCAGACAGGGTAGGGAAGATACTTTTGCTTGACTTTATGTATACAACATAACCCTGCTAATGTATAATAAGATAACAATTTGTATTTGAAAAGGGTAGTATCATGCCGGAAATCAGTTTATTTTTTGGAATACGAGTAACAATGTATTGGAACGAACATAATCCACCTCATTTTCATGTTGAATATTCTGAATATAAGGCAACAATATTAATACAAGATTGTATTGTTGACAGAGGATTTCTCCCAAATAAGCAATTAAAGCTTGTATTGGCGTGGTGTGAAATTCATAAAGATGAGCTTATGCAAAATTGGGAATTATCCAAGCATAATAAGCCGATGAATCCTATTAATCCTCTTGTATAAAAAATACATAAGGCAATCGTTAGGTGTAAGTACTAATGAATAAAAATCGTGATAAAACTGAATTTTGGCCATCGGTAGTGCAGGTTGTGCCTGCGGATGATTTTGGTATTTATGTTTATTTTAATGATGGTTCTGTGCGTTTTTTTGATGTGAAACCATTAATTAAACCTAATACTGTATTTGAACCATTAAGTAATATTGATTATTTCAAGTCAAAGCTTACAATAATTAACGACACTGTTGCATGGGATGTTGGAGGTAACCGCGACCCCCGAAAATGCATTGACCTTGACCCGTTCGTTCTATTTAAGCAACCTGCTATAACCGACCCTCTGCACGATACCCTGCTGGTAGCAGAAGATACTATTCCATATTCTCATGAATAATCCAATCCTACGCAACTATATTCATGTCCGAGCAAGCGGGGTAAACTTAAACGCTGTCGTCCATAGGCAGGCCCAGGTCTTCGTAGAGTTTGCGGCGGGCGGTGCGGTCGGCGTTCATTTCTTTTGCACCCCATTTGACGACATCCATAATAAGCTCTGAAGGGACAACTACAACGCCGTCGCCGTCTGCGACAACAAGGTCACCGTTCATAACACAGACACCATCGCAGTTGATTTTTGTATTGTGGCTTTCATATTGTATGCGCCCCTGGTCCATCGGCTGTGCGCATTTTGTTGACCAAAACGGGATGTTTTGCATGATTATCTCATCAGTATCCCTTACACCGCCGTATGCAACATACCCGACGGCACCCGAACGTATACCCTCCATAGTATTGTTAGAACCCATAAGACCAACTGTGATATTTGACATATCAATACACGGAAAATCATATTTTTCAATCTCATTCATCCACGGATAAATGCAAACATTACCGTAATACCAGTTCGACCAATCGGTATATTCCTCGCCCGTAACATTCGGGCGGGGTTTGTCATACGGAACATAACGGGCGGTTTTCGCAAACCCGATAGCTCTCGTACGGTACAACGGCCGCATATTTGTGCTCATGCTCCCGTAATGATGATACCCCATCCAATCCATACCATCCCGGGTATCTGCAACTCTCATCTTATCATAAAGATTAAGAATCTCTTCACGCTGCGAAAGTGTAAAAATCATAACCGAATCTCCTTTAATACTTTTATAGTGAGTGGTTTGGGACAATTGCCAATTAATATCCTAATGTAAACATAATCATATTGTACTGTATGAATTATAGAATGTCGATAATAAATACTTCAGAGGCCAAACCTCCGCCCAAGACGCAGCAAGAATAATCCAGTCCCGCGCAGAGATATGCATGTCCGAGCAGACGGGATAGGAGAGGGTATTATTCAGTAAGGCTCTTATACATTGACAGAGCTAGTAAATATAAGTATACTGTGATGTATAAAGGTGGTGGATATTTTGCCTATAATATCACAATTTTACGGAATTCTTATATATATTTATAAAGAAAAAGGCGGAAAGCATAAGAAACCGCATTTTCACGCTCAATACGCTGAGTTTGAGAGTGTTTATGATTTTGACGGAAATCTTGTTGAAGGCGATTTACCAAGGAAACAACAAAAGCTTGTTGAAGCATGGACTTTACTTCATAGTGACGAGTTAAGTGCTGCGTGGAAGGCTTGGAATGAAAACGGTGAGGTCATAAAAATAGACGGACTGAGGTAATTATTATGTTACGACCAAAAGCTGTAGAAGTTAGCGTCCAACCGGATTATAAGTTATTAATAACTTTTAATAATAATGAAAAACGAGTATTCGATGTAACACCATATCTTGAATTTCAACCGTACAATGAGTTAAAAAACACGGTTATTTTTAATACTGTTAAACCGGCAGGATTAAGTATTGAATGGATACATGGTCAGGATATTTGTCCTGACGATTTGTATTATAACAGTGTATTAATATAGTAATTCTCTTAGTAAGCAAAAAATATGAAAAGATGGTTTTATATATTGAAACGTGCAATAGCAACAATACTTGCAACATCGTTGTTGTTTGCTCTGCTTGCAGGCTGCAGGGGTATAAATAATGATACGGATAATATAACTGACGGATCTGCAGAAACCCAAGGAAATACATGGGGCTCAAGAGTTGTAAACTGGTCGTCAACTGAGCAGTTTGATACTCCTGAGTTTCTTTATTTGACAGAGTATGTGGAGTTCCCGAATTTTCGTGATATAGGAGGAAATATCAGAAATATCATACTTAAAGATGGTACGGTATATTTCACGGCAGGAATAAAAGGAAGGATTTACGAGCTTAGCAATGACCATGGAGTATTTCGATCAAGTGACAGCGAAGATGCTATTTTTTTCATAGACACAAATACCAAGGAAATAATCCGTCTGCCGGAATACAGGATCTCTTTTCCTCCGGAGGAAGAAGTAATTTCATATATGAGTTACATCACCGCAATGCATGTTGATAATGACGGAAATATTTGGATAGCAGAATATATAGAAAGTTACTATTATGAAGATTTTGACAATATTGATTTAAGTGCTGACAGGCTTGATGTAATAAACAACCTTATTATAAGCCAGCGTACCTTAAATAAATATTATTTTTTACGAAAACTGGATGCCGACGGGGCTGACCTGATTGAACCGTTCCTTGTTCCGGAGATGGTTGATATTGATTTTGCAATTGCTCATGCCATACACACAGACGAAGAAGGAAACATATATTTTGCAATCGATTACTCTCCCTCACGGGAATCTATATTTATCTATCAACCCGGCTGGAGATTAAAGACGAGTTTTAATATTACAGGCAACCTTGTACGTAAAAATGCTATCATCAGTTTACCAAACGGTAATATTATTTACGGCACATCAGGCGGTTCAGGTATAGATATACAAGAAATCGATACCGGGACAGGCGCAAGAGACAGGTCGTTTACATTGCCCATATCTCACATGAACTCAAAAATATTCCCGGGAAATGATGAATATCCTGTTTTTTATACAGGTAGAACAAGCTTATCAGGTTTTGACCCGGAGACTGAGGAAAAAGCAGAGCTGCTAAGCTGGATTGACAGCGGAATAAACGAAAACGATGTTTACGCAGCAGATATTTTGGATGACGGCAGAATAATGCTTGTGCTCCATTCACTTGATATCTCAGATACATGGGAAGAAAATCTGAGCATACAATACTTGAAAAGAGTCCCGTTTGATGAATTACAGGACAGGACACTTCTCACACTTGCAGCGTTTAATCTCGACAACGACACCCGTGATGCAGTTACGGCATTCAACAGAGCAAGCAACACACATGTAGTGCAGGTCATAGACTACTCAAAATACAATACAGGCGGAGATTGGGGATGGTTGGCGGCTCTTGATAAACTGGCGCTGGATTTAACCACAGGGAAGATACCCGATATGATTTCCATAACAGATGGGTTCCCGTTACAAAAATATGCAATTATGGGTTTGTTCGAGGACCTTTATCCGTTTATTGATTCCGACCCTGATTTTAGCCGTGACAGTTTTGTAGACGGCTTACTCGAAGCAACCGAAATAAACGGAAATCTTTATAGGCTGTTCCCAAATTTTGCTGTCTTAACATTAATAGGGAACCCGTATTTTTTAGGAAATGACCCCGGATGGGATATGGACGAATTTCAGGCTGTACTTCGGAATAATCCACAGGCAGACAAGCCGCTTGGCAGTTGGGCAACAAGTGAATCGTTTTTTGAAAGCCTGTTTTTGCTGTATGTTGATCAATTTATCGACATGGAAGCCGCCACAGCAGATTTTAACAATGAACGTTTTATCCGACTTCTTGAATCCATGGCTTTTCTTCCTCAAAATACAGCCGGTGCAACGGATTATACCGGTGATCCTGAGCTGATAGCCACCGGAAGGCAAATAATGTATTCGCTCGCTCTGTTTAACTTTGAACAGTATAAGGTGTATCGGACAGCATTTGGCGGAGATATCGTATTTAAGGGTTATCCGTCCGATGACGGGATCGGAAATATCCTCTGGGCACAAGGCGGTGTTGCGATGACCGTCACATGTGCCGATAAAGCAGGTGCATGGGAGTTTATCCGCTCATTTTTGACCCCTGAAGAGCAGCGTAAACTCGGCAATTTCTATTTTTCCGCAAATAATGAAATTTTCACTGAAATGTTAGAGAAAGCAATGATTGAACCTTCAAGACCCCACAATATCAATTTTGGCGTGTTTGATGTCCCATCGGTCGCAATACCACAGGAAGAAGCCACTCAAATCCGTGATTTAATAGCAACAACCGCCGGCTTAAACTGGCGCCAACTGGATTTATGGTACATAGTACAAGAAGAATCCTCAAAATACTTCAGAGGCCAAACCACCGCCCAAGAAGTCGCCCGAATCATCCAATCCCGCACCGCAATACTAATGTCCGAGCAGTATGGGTAGGGAAGATGAATAAAACAGGGATAAGAGTCCGACCTTTTTGCAAATAATGCTAATATATTAGCAAATAGTTGACAAAACAAAAGAAAAATGCTAAAATATTAGCATGAATAACATAAAACCACATACCCCGGGGGAGTTGGGGAAGCTAATAGCAGGAAATTTGCGAGGCAGGCGAAAGAATTACAAGCTTTCAATGCAACGTTTGGCGGAGTTGTCCGGTGTCAGCTTCGGGTCTGTCAGGCGTTTTGAAGAGACAGGGGAGATTTCTCTTATGTCTCTTTTGAAAATTGCAATTGTACTTGATTCGGCTGATGAATTTGCACAATTGTTTGAGGTACAAGAGCCAAGGTCGATTATGGAGATAATTGATGGAAATCTATGACATTAACTCACTTAAATATTTAGACGTCAGTTTCGATGATAAACATGTCGGAACTCTTGCGGTTTATCAGGGGAGACTTATTGCGTTTGAATATTCGGACAATTGGATACAAAACGGGTTTGCAATCAGTCCTTTCAGTTTGCCGCTCCAAAAGAAACTTTATATACCAAGGATTGACCCCTTTGACGGGTTGTACGGTGTATTTGCCGACAGCTTACCCGATGGCTGGGGCAGATTGCTTGTTGACAGAATGCTTCTTGGCAAACAGATAAACCCACATGAAGTGAATATGCTAAACCGCCTTGCAATTGTCGGCGATTCGGGAATGGGAGCATTAACGTATAAACCTTGCTATAAATGGAATTCGGAAGAAACTATATATCAATATGACCATATTGCCAACGAATGTAAAAAAGTGCTCGAGTCTGAATATTCCGATGATTTGGATAAATTGTTTTTACTCGGCGGTTCATCGGGTGGTGCCCGTCCGAAAATTCTTACGTTAATAAATGAAGAGGATTGGATTGTAAAATTCCCTTCTTCAACCGATGGAAAAAATTCAGGAGAAATTGAATACAGATACTCGCTGTGTGCAAAAAAATGCGGGATTGAAATGGCTGAAACTGCGTTATTACCATCGAAGCAATGCTCCGGCTACTTCGGAACAAAACGCTTTGACAGGATAAAAAGCAACACAGGCAATACCCAAAGAATTCATATGCTGTCTGTTTCCGCCTTACTTGAAGCTTCACATCGTATACCTGCTCTTGATTATAACTCACTTATGGCACTGACACTTGAATTAACAAAAGACTATTCGGAAGTGGAAAAAATGTACCGCTTAATGTGCTTTAATGTGTTTTCCCATAACCGTGACGACCATTCAAGCAATTTTACGTTTTTATATGATATAAACATATCAAAATGGAAAATGGCGCCTGCATACGACTTAACACACAGCAGCTCCATAGGCGGAGAACACGCAACCTGCATAAACGGAAACGGACGTAACCCGTCAAAAACCGACATACTGGCAGTAGCAGAGAAAATAGGCATTGCAAAATATAAAGCAAAGCAAATAGCCGATTTGGTTGAGCAAACAGTACACGATGAGTTGGGGGATATAATTGAATAAAAAACCAAGTGACAAGAAAATTGCCAAAATAGAAGAATGGTTAAAGACGGAGATTGAAAGGGAATAGTATGTTTGGAATAAATGGATTTGCAATAGTTGAACACAAAAAGACAAAACGCCTGATTGCCGTCTGCTCTGCTTTTGTTTTGTTTGCAGGGATTATTGCAGTAGGGCTGGTTAGCTGCAGGGACGGCAGCGGCAGAATCGGTGATACGGAGCAACAAGGCGAGACCGCAGGAAATCGTGAAACTATAAACTGGGCATCAACTGTACAGTTTGACCCTCCCGAGGTTTCATATCTTACAGAGGTTATAGATTTTAGTGACCTTTCAACCGATGAGTATGAAATAGACGCTTTGAACTGTGTGCTTGCAGGTGACTTAATATATTTTACATCCCCGGTTTCGAGAGAGAAAATACTAAGTAACGGACACAGCGAAAGAAAAGTCAAACCACAAGACGCACATATATTTTCGCTTAATATAAATACAATGAAAGTAACCAAGCTGCCGGACTATACTCCAACAGCTTATATTGATGATACGCCATCAATAGACGAAGTTAAAATCGATTTCAGTTTCATAAACCCCATGTGCATTGACAGTGACGGTAATATAGTCTTAATTGAAAGAATTATAGTTAACTCTTACGATGTTCCGGGTATTGATTTATCAGATGAAAACATTAATTTATGGGATTACCACACAAGAGCAACAAGTTTCTTTTATATACGAAAACTTGACAGTACCGGGGCCGATTTATCAGAGCCGAGTACCATTTCGGATATGCCCGCAGAAAATAACTTGAGTGGAATATTTGATATTGCTGCTGATGAGCAAGGTAATATATATATAAAATACGGAACCATGAGCGGTTATGTTGTATATGTCTATGATTCCGATGGAAAAATGCTATTTACCATTAACGAAAATGGATGGAATGGGTGGAAGTTACGTAGACTGCCAAACGGGAATGTCGCTGCTTACTGGTGGCATGTTCATGAAAGAGAACTGCGGGAAATCGATGTAAAAAATGAAAAATGGGGAGAGAAAATAAAGCTGTTTCCGGATACCAGAATAACAATAACACCGGTAATATTACCCGGAAATGAAGAATTTCCATTAATACTCTCTGATGATACGAGCATACTCGGTTTTAATCCGGAAACAAATGAAACAATGGAGATTCTAAACAGGATAGAAGCCGGTATTTTATCCGGTTATTTTATTAGTGTTGTCACCGTTTTAGATGATGGCCGTATATTAGTTGTGGGTGAGTCTTGGGACAATGCAGAAAACACAAGCAACACCCAAATCACCATTTTCACAAAAATATCATTTGAAGAGTTACAAAACCGGACAATTCTCACGCTTGCCGCACTCAATGTCGATTCGGAAGTAAGCAAAACGGTATCTGACTTTAATGCAGCAAGCAGTACGCATTACATTCAAATAATAGACTACTCGGTGCATGCAGGACAAGGCCCTGACGGCTGGATGGCAGCACTTGACCAATTATCTCTTGATATTACCACGGGAAAAATTCCCGACATGCTTGCCGCATCGGGTTTAATGCCTCTGCATAGATATGCACCGATAGGGTTGCTGGAAGACCTGTACCCGTTTCTTGATAACGACCCAAACCATAGCCGTGACAGCTTTGTAAATGGTGTGCTCAGCGGAATTGAAACAAACGGTAAACTTTATAGAATATTTCCAAGCTTTGGAATCATGACAATTATCGGAAATCCGTATTTTCTCGGCGATTATCCCGGTTGGACCATGGATGAATTTCAAACAGTGCTGCAAACAAACCCGCAGGCAGATGTACCGCTTGGCAGCTATGCGACCAGAGATATGTTCTTTAATCACAATTTCATCATGTTTAATGAACGTTTCGTTGACTGGGAAGCCGGAACTGCAGACTTTGACAATGAGGTTTTTGCGAGTTTCCTTGAATCTATTGCAAAACTTCCGGCAGAAACTGGCAGAGACATGAACATATACGATGATTCCGATTTAATTGCAACCGGAAGGCAGATTATGCGGGAAATATACTTTATGAATTTTGAACAGTATCAGGTATATAAAACCGTATTCGGCGGTGATATTGTATTCAAAGGTTATCCGACCGATAACAGAAAAGGCAGCGCTTTATATATCGGAAGTTATTCAGGCGGTGTTGCGATGACTGTTACCTGTACCGATAAAGGTGCTGCATGGGAGTTTATCAGGACATTCCTGCAAGAGGACTGGCAGAGGAAAAATGTTAATCCGCTTCTTGCTCTGCCTGCAAATGAAGCGGTGTTTGAAAGCAGATTGAATAAAGCAATGGAAGAATTTTCATCTCCGAGAACAATGAGCTGGCAGGAATTCACAGTACCGGTAACTCCTCTGACCGAAGAAGATGCAGAAAAAATCCGTGAAATGATAGCAAATTCCGTTAACAGCAGCGGATGGGATACGCACCTATGGAACATCGTAAGCGAAGAAGCATCAAAATTCTTCAACGGTATCGGCACTGCCCAAGACGCTGCAAGAATCATCCAGTCCCGCGCTGCAATTCTCATGTCCGAGCAAGCCGGGTAGAGTGCTAAAGCGGGGTAGAGTGTTAAATATTTATCTTGATTTGCAAATCAAATAACAGTATAATACCTCTTCCGGGGGTTCATATATTTTATGATTAACCTAAAAGGGATTAATAAGACATTCCGTGTTTCGAAGCGGGAGCGAGGGTTTTCACAAGCGGTGAAAGCCTTGTTTTTGCGTCAGACGGAAACGATTCACGCACTCAGTGATGTTAGTTTTACGATTAACGAAGGTGAAATGGTCGGGTATATCGGACCGAACGGAGCAGGGAAGAGCACGACCATTAAAATAATGTGCGGTATCCTCACACCGGACAGTGGCGAGTGCAATATAAACGGCCGTACTCCATGGAAAGAGCGGAAACAGCATGTTAAGGATATCGGTGTTGTGTTCGGTCAGCGAAGCCAGCTCTGGTGGGATGTTCCCGTTATCGACAGCTTTGACCTTATCCGTGATATTTACAAGGTCGATTCAAACGAATATCAAAAAAACCTGGACAGCCTTACAGAACTGCTCGACTTGGGTGAGATTCTGAAAACCCCGACACGAAATCTCAGCCTCGGGCAACGTATGCGCTGCGAGATAGCGGCATCACTGCTGCATAGTCCGAAAATCCTCTTTCTGGACGAACCCACGATAGGTCTTGACGCAATTTCAAAAATAGCTGTCAGGCAATTTATAAAACAATTAAACGAAGAAAAAAAGACAACAGTAATTCTCACAACTCATGATATGCAGGACATTGAAGCCCTGACCGAAAGAATCATCCTTATCGGAAAAGGAAAAATCCTGCTTGATAGTAACATGCAGGAACTCAAATCAAGGATTTCAACACAAAAAACAATAACCATAGACTATACGGGAACCGCTCCGCAGATAAACCCCGACTGGACCGTGATTGACTCCCGAAACGGGCTTTTATCGTTTACATTCGATTCCGATGATTACTCCGCCTCGGATGTGATTACATATATTTCCCAAAACACAACTATACAGGATATTTCCGTGAGCGGTATATCAGCCGAGGAAATGGTTGCAGGATTATATACAGAATATAAGATATGAAAACTTACCTGTCTTTAATAAAAATGCGTTTTATTAACGGGTTGCAGTACAGAGCCGCTGCTCTTGCCGGGATTGCAACTCAGTTTGCGTTCGGTTTTATGTTCATATCAATGTATCTTGCATTCTACAGGACAAACCCCGATGCATTTCCCATGGAGATATCCCAAATTGTTTCATATATATGGATTCAACAGGCGTTTTTGGGAATGTATATGACCTGGCTTTTTGAAATGGACATATTTTCCGACATCACAAGCGGGCAGGTATCATATGACCTTGCAAAACCGTTTGATATATACGGAAAATGGTTCTGTCAATGTACCGCACGCAGGTTGTCAATAACACTTCTGCGGTGTTTCCCGATTATTATAGTCGGTTTTTTGCTGCCTTATCCGTACACA